>Ga0065711_1028002_pt1 | contig 44391 bp, 47 predicted proteins | sample Hoacrofraction12_FD_59098 | JGI IMG/M metagenome (GOLD analysis project Ga0065711, IMG submission 59098) | Hoatzin crop microbial communities from Cojedes, Venezuela - Epithelial fraction 12 v2 (version 2) | ecosystem: Host-associated > Birds > Digestive system > Esophagus > Crop | place... | reverse complement strand
TGAAGATTGGAGTGACATTGGCCTTTCTCCAGTCCTCGGGCACCTCTCCTGTCCTCCAGGACCTCTCAAAGATGATGGAGAGTGGCTCAGCAATGACGTCCGCCAGCTCCCTCAGCACCCGTGGGTGCATTCCATTGGGGCTCGGGGTTTTGTGGGCATCCAGATTCATTAAATGATCTCTCACACAATCCTCCTTGACCAAGTGAAGGTCATCCTTTCCACAGGCTTCCCCTCTTACCTCCAGGGCCTGGGATTCCTGAGGGCCAGTCTTAGCACTGAAGACTGAAGCAAAGAAGGCATTCAGTAGCTCTGCCTTCTCTGCATCCTCTATCACCAGGACACCCACCTCATTCAGCAGCGGCCCCACATTGTCCCTGGTCTTCCATTTGCTGCTGATGTACTTGAAGAAGCCCTTCTTGCTGTTTCTAACATTCCTTGCCAGATTTAATTCCAGGTGGGCCCTGGCCTTCCTCGTTGCATCTCTGCGTGCTCTGGCGACATTCCTGTATTCTTCCCAAGTGGCCTGTCCCTCTTTCCATATTCTGTGGAAAGTTTTTGATCTGTTCAGATCTACCTTGTAACAATGGTGTGTGGGATTAGAAAGTTTTGTTCTTAGGGTGCCAAAACTGGCTGAAAGGTAGACTTGCCCTCCTCACTACACGGGCCACAGCAGCAGGCAGCTGAGGTGGGTTGGACACTGCTGCTCTGTGCGACAGCATTTCCTGACCGACGTTCATCAATGCACAGCCCATGGGAAGCCCTGTGCCACTGCAAATAGTTTTCCAGTTGCCTTTTCCGTTGCTGCAAGAGAGGTGTCTTGACCAGAAATGATTTTCAGAAATGTAGTGGAATTGTGAAGCTGTTGTTACCTACCCATTTGCTGGGGCTGAATGAGCCAAGAGAACCTGCTTTTTGAGGTACACCCAACCTGCCGTTTCTGAGGAATAGATGTGTGAAAATGGGCAATCTTTATAAACAGCAGTGATATTTCTGTAGAACATGACTGTATGAGTCGAAAATTAACATCTTCAGTCTGTCAGTTCTTGGAAAAGAAGGGTTAAGGTTCATTATAGTTTGTTCTGTCAGGAACCAGGAAGATCATGTTTCCCAAGTTTTAATTTTCCCAGGGAGAGGCTAAGACAGTCTAGTGGCTAAGGCACAGGGCTGGGATCAGATTTGAATCCCTTTTCTGACAAAGTCATTTAACTCAGTTTCTTTTTGTGTGATATTGGAGTAACATTAGTTGCATCTTGAACAGTTTAAAATCCTTGGGTGCAATGATCTGAAGAACTGCAAGCTACTTGTTTTGTACGGACTGAAATCCGAACTCCAGGTCTGCTTATGTCCTCAGCCAAGTTAGCAGCTCAAATCCTTCTGTTTCTCATAAGCTCAGACAAGATACTGTGACATTTAAAAAATCTTGGATCAGGATTTCTCTGCAGCTTGGAGAACTGGCTCTTCCTTTACTTATTTTTCTTTTGTAAGAAGAATAGGAAGCATGTCTGAAATTAAATGATTATCCTATTTTTGCTCCTTAACTTTAATTTTAGAATGGGCTATTTTTAAGTTAATAATCTTATGCCAGACACCCAAATTGCGGTTAAGAAAGGAGGTGAAAATGTCTGGCATTTTCAAGCAGATGCATGGCCATATCTAATCTAAAATGAGAGCCTCCAGTCCTGAAAGGCAGTGGGGACATGTCGGCAAGCAGCGGGAAGCGTGTCTGAGCCCAGCAGCCTGTGTCAGGTCTCCGGAGGTCAGACTACAGCGCCTTTTGTGCGTTTGCATCTCTCCCCCCCCTCCCTTTTCTCTCTCCATCTCCATGTGTATTTTGTCTCCTCCTCCTCCTGTGCGTGTGTCTGTCTTTGCATCTCCACTCTTCTCCCTCCCCTCCTCTGGATCGATTGCTAGCTGAGGAGACCTCCAAAGGGCCAGGCACTTTGTGGGATCGTCCTTGTTCCTCCTGCGTTTGCCGAGTCAAGGGTATCTCTTTGCAGGCTTGGAGAGATGCTGTTACTCCTGCTGATGTGATTGCATAGCAACACAGCAACACGGGCGGTGGAGGAGGAGAGGCAGGGAGTGTGCAGACAGCAGCGCTCAGCCTCAGCATGCATCCCTGTCACAGGGACTCCTTTGCTGATTCACAGAGGCAGCCCCAGTCCCTGCTCCTGAAGCCCAGCAGCCACAGCCCCTGCATCTCAGACCTGGTGGACTCAGAAGGTAGGCCATGACAAAATTTGTTTCCCACTCAGATCCTGCCTGGGCTGGAAAAGGGGAAAATACTGATGGATGATAAACCTCGGAAATACGTTCTTTGGGCGTGCGTGCATGTGTATATCCCCTCGCAGTAACACTGCCCATGTATGTATGGGTGAGGAAACTTGCAGAGAAGAAACGAAGGGTGTCGGGGGGACACAGTGGGAACAAGAGAGGTAGCCAAGATTGTTTCCACAAGGGAGAGGCTGGGAACCAGTAAGTGATGTGGATTCCCAAGGCAAACAATAGTAGCCAGCATCCTAATTTTACAATTTTTTTGACTCTTTGCACAGGCTTATCTACCCTGGCACTGTTTTTGCCTGAGCTGAAGGACTGCTCTGGGCAGGATACATGGTGGCCTTCTAAGCATCCTTCTGGGAGGATTAGACATCAGGGCAAGGCAGGGACCCAAATACTTCTCGAGTGATAAGCTGGGATTAGACTCTAGTCCCAGCTCTGCCCTTTTCATTCAGTCCAGTCCAGCCTTGCTCCTTTGTGTCTGCCCCACCCCCCAGCTTCTTCCCAGTCCTTTTTACTCATTCCTCCTCCTCCTCCTCTCTTAAGGCTTTATATTGCCACCACTGACCTTCCCTTTGATGCAGGCAGCCCTGACCGGCTGCAGAACCACCCGCAGTAGCCATAGGACCTTTCCTGCTCCCCGGGGCTCAGCAGTCCGCCTCCATCTCCATGCCAGACAGGGCAGCCTGGGCAGTGGTTCACCAAGATTTAGTGCCACTTTGCACAACAGCTTGTTACTGGTCCACAGTCCAGCCCGTACCCTTCAGTCTTCCCTCCGGCGTGGCATTGTATGCATAGAGCTCTGCTGGTAGAATTGCCAGCACTGTATTCATGGGGTCTCAAAGCTGAGATTGCCTGTATGCAGTGACAGGGGTATGGAGCAATTACTCCCACACTTTTAAATGCTGTGCTGTCTGTGGAAGAAACTCATGTTTGTTTGGGTTTTGGTTTTTAGGGTCGAAAAAAAATCTCTAGTCAAATCTTTGTCAGTCAGTTTTACCTGTGCCCTAATCCAAGGTCCTTCACACCTTCTCTGCTTCTGCTGCTCACTGATCTCTCTGGAGCTGTAAGATTTCTGGCTTGATCATTCTCTTTAATGGCTTTTATTGCCTTGCCATAGTACCCTACAGCAACACACTGTGTGAAGTCCCAGCTACAAGGCTCAGTTGCGCCGGGAGGGTTTCCGTTCTTCTGGCAGCCGTGTGCAGCGCATGTGCCTGCCATGGCTCTGGTGCCATCTCGCATCCTCCCCTGCCAGTTTCCCATGCTGAAAGCTGCTTTCTCTGCTGCTGCAGGGATGGCCAGGCAGGGCTCTGGTGACAACAGGTGTGTAATGGCATTCCGGAGAGGGACCAGACTATAGACGTGCAGTTTCAAACTATCTTGTTTTACAGCACTGTGCCCAGGAACGTGGGTACCTGGAGCACTGGGATACAAATGTGTTGAGGTGGGTGCTGTGATGCGATGCTGCGTTCAGGTCCTCTGTGTTAATTGAAGAAACTAAGATGGGGACTATCTCTCTCTGGATTAATACCTGAGATAGATCAATCCTACTCACTGAAATTGGCCAGTACTGTAACTGTGAGTGGGACTGCTCCTGTTGGAGTGACTCTTTTCAAAACTAAACAAAGTGAGTTAGGGGAGGGATTGGATGAATGCATTCAAACAAAAGCCCTGAGTTCCAGAGATGTATGTTGAATTTCTGATCATAATGCTATTTTGAGAAATATATTCAAGGCCTCCACTTTAGGCTGGATGCCTATGATAAAAGCATAAAAGAGGAATTGTAAGTCTCATGAAACAAGACATACTGATCAGAAGAAATTCAATTGTCAAAAAATCCTCATTTTCACAGGTGTATAAAGATGAAACTGAGCTTTTCAGAATTGAGCCAAAATAGCTACATCCCATTTCCCTTTGCTGTTTCCCTTAGCATAAGAATAAGGTTTCTCTGATACGTATCAAGAAAGGAAAGGAAATGCGACTTCATGTGGCTCACAGGCTGCTTATAAAATACATGGCCAGAGAACCCCGTGATTTGACTGGGAGTTTATTATAAAGACAAGCTTGTTGGGGGCAAGGCAGAATATTCAGTACAGAGAAACAGACAGTAGTTTGATACTGAGAATGAGAAACGCAGTGTCAAGGAAGCCAAAAGTTAGCACAGCATTACTTTGGCTATCACTGTGTGGTGTGTGTGCTCTTCCCACTATGGCAGGTGGGTGATGCATTTTTCACAACACAGCAAGACTCATTTCCTGCCTCTAACAGCAGGGAAGGGAAAGCTCAGGGTCTCAGAGGGGAAAGACGAAGACAAGACTCAGGATTTTTAGTGAGTTTAAATAGGCTGGTTTCAGGGCTGCAGGACGTGTCTAAGTTTCTGAAGAACTGGGTTCAATTTTTACAGTTGGGGCAATCTTCTTTTGGTCATTAGGCAAGTTATTCTTCCCCCCGGCTCACCCTGTCCCTTTTGGGAGGTTGGAGGATGTTTGCTGCTTCCCCCTGCTCCTTTGTCTGTCGGGTCTCTCAGACAGCAATTTCTCTGTGTCTAGCAGGGCTGTGTGTTTACAGCTGGGTCCTCAAGGTGCTCGGGTAATTATTTGTAGTACTTGTCTAATCGAAGGAGGAAGAGGAGAAGCGATGGGAAGAATTCCTAGGCAAAGTGAGTTTTGGAGAGAGCAGCTTAAAACCCAGCTGGGAGTCTGAAATGGCGTGTGAAAGAAAGCTAGGTTTCAATCTTCCTAAATAAATTCCCAGATTTTTTTTTAAGCAGAGAGAGGAGCAGTCAGTTCTGCATGGCCTTGTTGTGGGCATGCACCCGCAGCTACCTGGTTAGCAGTGGACATCATTGCCCCAGTTTCCTAATACAAAACTAACTGGTGAATTTTTTCAACTTGAGCTTTTGTGTGCATGTGCATGTACTATTGCCTGGGCAAATGGAGACCGAGTGAGCCAGCAGAAGAGAAGCTGCATCTTTATTAGGACCTGTGGCACCTATTTATCCATTGAATTAAAATAACATTTTTGTATGAGCTCAAAGTCTAAGGGGTCATTTAAGAGTGTAGCTCATGAGATATGAGAGTGCCCCACTTCACCCACCCTCAGTGAATAAGGCATCTTCTGTGCCACTTGCTCACTACCAGGTACAGCAAAGGTTTTATGTTACTTCGTAAGGACAACTGCCTAACTGAAGGACTCTTCATTCTAATTAATGAAGGGGAACTGGTACTTACGTGGAAGTGCAGTGTGAAGCCCAGCTGCAGCTTTGACATCTGGCTTTTTTAGCCCTTGGATGACAGGGTTGTAAATGCCCACTCTTGTGGAAGTCCTTTTCCCCTTTCCTTGTGCATGTAAGCAAGTGAGAACCAGAAGACTGTTGGGGTGATTTTTCTAAGGAGTGTGTTTGGGTATATGTTCCTGGTTTGTAAAGAGATGGAGACTAAGGGCCCATGCTTTAAGAGGGAGTTGTGTTGTTTGTACGCTTGAAGTCTTTGTTCCACTGGAATCTCTTCCTTCTCTCTCACCAAATCTTGACCTAGTGGGGTCTTGGGAATTAGGTCTGCTGGTCCTCGATCTCAGGCTTAAACTATTTTCTTACACATGCAGAAAACAATTTTTGCTGGAACAGGATGTGCTATTGCGCTGTCACAGGAGTCCTGCTGTCTGCCAGCTTGGGAATGCTTCCTTTGTTAATATCTACATGGGAGCTGAACCTTGAAATATCCACAAGCCTCCCACCTTTCCCCTTAAAGGACACCGAGCATGCTGAGCTGAAATATTATTACTTCTCTTGTACAGTAAGTTAAACAACAACAAAGTCATTAACATTTCCAACAGAAGGGAAGTTGTTTGTGTTTCCATTCCCCTCATGAGATAAAGGCTGATCATTTTGCCTCAAAATGTTGCCATATTTTTTTCCTTATAGGCCAAGGACTGAAGTGGAAAGTTTCAGCCCAGAAAGAACGTTTTGGAGAAAATTAGCAATTCAAAGCATAAGCCTTGTGATTGAGAGACCTCTTGACCTATATGCTGTATTTGCTGCTGTTATATGTGGTAGAGAGCCAGAAATGCCACATCCGACATTGGACACTAGCTTCCGTGGCAGGTCCCTAATCCTGGGGGTTACCTTTAACGATGCGGGTCAGCTGCAGTGTGAATTCCCTTGATGTCTGGGAGAGTTTGGATCTGGGTTTGTATCATGATGATTTTAAACAAATGCAGCAAAATGGAAGAAATACACTCTTCAGTGTGTGCACTGGTGGCAAGCTGTCATCTCACTGTTGTCTGGGATGGAGAAGGGACATAGCCTGTGCTCCTGAGTCCTGCCTCTCCGGCCAGCCAGCATTGCTGCTGCAACGGGTCTGTAAGTGGGAAGAGTGCAGAGATCACTGAGCAGAGCAGTAAGTTGTGCGGCAGAGCTGAAGCAGAACTGGTTGAGCAAAGGCTGTTCCAGCTGCCTTTGTCAGACTGCCTGGAAAGCAGTGTGGTGAGCCAGGCTCTCCAGTGCTGAATTTGTAACAGATGCAGTTCATGTAGGAAGAGGAAAAAGGCAACTTTTGTTTTGAATACACCTTAATGCCCAAGCATTCAACTGTTGAAATGTAATATCGAGATTTTTGGCTCTCTTATTTTGCAAATAGAGGATCGTCATGGTCTCCAACTAGGCTAAACAGTTGTGCCTTGGTTACTAAAGTGTTTGGAAACTATAACACAGCACTGTGAAACGTCTAATGCTTTGCTTCTTAACGTGTACTAAGAGCAGAGGCAAGTGTTGGGTGCTTTTCGTGTAGGCGGGTTCAAAACAGCATCATGTAACAAGGTTGTACCTGATCCTTCTAAGGCAGGGTCTGATCGCCTTTGGGCCTGGAATGAGGACCTCCAGCGAAGACCAGGTGAGACAGCAGTGGGAAAGGTTTCAGTCCTTGCTCTCTTCACTGCACAGGTGCAGTGTCCCAGTGCCTGCTCTGTGGTGACTATAAGACTGCTCCTTGCAATGTCGTCCTGTGGAAATTCTCACCTGCTTCTGCTCACATGGGCTTAGAAGTTTTTCCTTCTTGCACAGAAACGCACCCAGGGGATCAACCTTGCTTTAAATGTGTTTGGACTGCCTGATGACATTGCTCCAAGAGTCCTCCAAAGGAGGATTTTCCAGCTCCTTTTCAAGTAGAGCCTTGCAGCAGGCTGTAGAGATGGTAGTTTTAGTTGCCAACACTGAAATATTTTTCGATTGATGTTGTCCCTTGGCTGTAGCACACCAAGTCTCCAGCACCAACCTAGACCAGAGCACAGAGTGTGAATGCTAGTATGCAAGAAGCAAGATGGGTCACGAGTTCGGTTCTTGACAGGCATAGGCAGCAGGCAATAGACATTTAGCCAGGAAGCATCCACAACATAACTACTCCACATGCTGCAGCACCCAGAAACAGTGTCATACTGAAGCACTAAAGTGCAAGAGTTGGAGCTATTTTGTTAGCCGCAGCAAAGGAGCAGAGCAGATCAAGAGCATTTCTCCTTGCATGCTTCCTGTAATAGCAGGGAATTTGGCAAGGGATCATATCATAGAATGGTTAGGGTTGGAAGGCACCTTTGAAGGTCATCTAGTTCAACCCCACAGCAATAAGCAGGGACATCTTCAACTAGATCAGGCTGCTCAGAGCCCTGTCCAATCTGATCCTGAAAGTTTCCAGTGATGGGGCATGTACCACCTCTGTGGGCAACCTGTTCCAGTGTTACACTACCCTAATTGTAAAAAAAAGTCTTCCTTACATCTGGTCTAAATCTACCCTATTTTGGTTTAAAATTATTACCACTTGGCCTATTGCTACAGGCCTTGCTAAAAAGGCTATCCCCATCTTTCTTAGAAGCCCCCTTTAAGTATTCAAAGGTCACAATAAAGTCTCCACAGAGCCTTCTCTGCTCCAGGCTGAACAGCCCCAACTCTCTCAGCCTTTCCTCATAGGAGAGGTGTTCTAGCCCTCGGATCACTTTTGTGGCCTCCTCTGGACCCAGTCCAACAGCTTCATGTCTTTCCTGTGCTGAGGGCTCTGGAGCTGGATGCAGGACTCCAGGTGGGGTCTCACCAGAGCAGGCTAGGGGGGCAGAATCACCTCTCTTCACCTGCTGGCCATGCTGCTTTGGATGTGGCCCAGGATACAGTTTGCTTCCTGGGCTGTGAGTGCACACTGGTGGCTCAAGTCCAGCTTTTCATCCACCAGTGCCCCCAAATCCCTCTCCGCAGGGCTGCTCTCAATCCCTTCATCCCCCAGCCTGCACTGATACTGGGGGTTGCCCTGCAGGTGCAGGACCCTGTACTTAGCCTTGTTCAACCTCATGAGGTTCACACAGGCCCAATTCTCAAGCTTGTCCGGGTCCCTCTGGAATGGCATCCCATCCGTCAGGCATATTGACTGCACCACTCAGCTTGGTGTCATCTGCAAACTTGCTGAGGGTGCGCTTGATCCCACTGTCCTTGTCATTGATGAAGATCTTAAACAGTACTTGTCCCAATACAGACCCCTGAGGGACACCACTTGTCACCAATCTCCATCTGGATGTTGAGCCATATGTAGTTGTTGGTTTGCTTGCAGTTGTGCCTCACCATCTGGCTGCCTCTCTCTCCCACTGAGTGTCCTCCTGTGTGCTGGCTGCTGGGCAGCTGAGTTATTTCCACATTATCTTGGGTTCTCCACATCTGGGCTTTGTCTTTGTTATTGCAGAGTGGCAAAGAACAGCTGAGCCATTGCCATCAAACCTGCAGTAAGATTCCAGTGTCAGCAAGGTATTGCTGAGGTAGTGGCCTGTGCGTGACACTTAGCTTTCCAGATCAGTCTTGTCCTTTGACTGCTGCCTCGGGCAGTCTTTAGTTTCCTTGTGCCATGGCTCTGTGTCCTGATGGACCTTGTCTTCACTGTAGGAGTTCAGGGGCCCAGCACTGAGGAAGTGAGGCAAGGGCTGCTCTTATTTCCATAATGCTAGTAGAGAGCATGGAGACCCACCACATCTGACACGTGGATACCCGCAGGACATGGTTTACCCTTCTCTGTCTCCAGAACTGCACCCATCCTGTGCATGGAGACTTATCCTTGAGAAAAATGCAGTAAGATCAGAGCTAGTGACCTTCCCAGTATTGCTCTTGTTCTGCAGCACAGGTGGGAGGAACAAGAGACCAGGCTGTGTTGGGAAATGCCTGGGAACAGAGAGGCCCTGTGTGTGGTGTTGGAGGGCTGGGTGAACCTGCCTGGCCAGCACACATCACTGCAATTACATTGCACAGCAGAAGAACTGAGGCCTTAGGTTGGCAGCTGCAATGAGACGTCGCAGAACTTCATCGGCGAAAGCCATACATTTTCCAGCCATGCAACAGAGCAGAATGGTGTTCCTCTGGTGACGGCTTTGAGGCAAGGTAACTGTTCATGCCGTGAGAATTGCACCTCTGCCAAACTGAGCCTCATCTAGAGGTTATTTGGAGGATCAGGGGCAGCTCAGATCACAAATATGACAAGCACTGGAGAAATACAATTTCTGTCAAAACCAGAAATAATCCACTGTACCACCACATGAGTTGTATGAGAAGAATTTGCGCCACAAGACTTTGAAGATCCTGGAGTTTATAACTATTAATGTGTCCCAATAACACTGCTTGCACAGGGAAAGGAGCAGGGTGAGGGTGCTGTGATATACAGTCTGCGATGTTCGTTTGTGCAAATGGCAGGAGGGATAGAGGACAAGACCTTGGATTATCAGGATGTTGGAGAGCTCAGCACAGGCTGTTCTGCTGGAGAGGGAGAGAATTATGGCTGTAGAAATTGCTAAGGGATTAAAAAAATCATAACAGCATAAGCTGTTCTCTTAATGTGTGTAATGGAGGGGGGAGAGGCAGTGAAAGCTCAAGCAGGGGAGTGAGGGATGTGAAAGCGTGAGAGATGGGCAGTGAGTACCAGGGCCTGCGGTCTTTCTCCTCGTCCATCTGTCCAGCATGATTGCTGGCTGTGCAGGTTGCACTGCCTACTCCTGCCCTGCCATGACCAAGCAGGAAGTTTCTCAGGTGGTCTAAGTGAACTGGGTGTGAAGGAGCCAATGACCTTCTTCCAGCAATGTTCCTCTGTACCAGTACCTTGGAAGCAGCCACATCTCTGCTTGGACAGGAGGTATGACTGCTGGAGCCAGATGATAGCTTCCCTCTAAAAGCAGGAAAGCAATCTCTAAGTTAGGCAGTGGGTGGGACAGGAGACAGCACAGTCTCTCAGCACCGCCTCTTGACCCATCACAGGCACTATCCAAGCATCACTCTTGATTTGCTCATCTGACCTTAGATGTGCTGACTCTGATACAGGCAAAGACACAGGTTCCAACACAGTCTCTCAGTCAAACTCACTTTTGCCAGAGTCCCCCTCTAAAATTGCAGACGTCCAGTGATTGTTCCCACACAGAAGGTGCCAGCATGGAAGGTGCATGGTGTTCACAGCTTTTGTGTGTTAGGTCTCCAGCCTGCTGTGAATGTGTTGGTACTCAACCGTTTTCACAGCACTGCCACTGGCCAAATGTAGAGGTGTGGGATTGTGCTTCAGTTCTAAAAATTTACCAGATTCATGTAAATATTACCTTGCACTGTTTTCTCTGGGCTTTATTTTCTCATGGCTTTCTGTAAAGCTAGGATCATGCTGGCAGTGGGATAAATCAGTATTTTACCTTATTCAGAGTTCAAACAACAACAAAAAAAAGCCGTGATGTGACCAGAGGTTGCATTTCAGAAGCATAGAATAGACAAGGGGCCACTACTAAGTGGCTTTATGGGTCATAGAGTTTTAAAAACAGAATAAAAAAGGGAATTTTATAACTCATAATGAGTAACAGCTCATAAAAAGGCAGCTGATAGTGAGATGCATATATGGGGGACTGAGGCTTTCGGCAATTTTCCTTCTGAACATAAAAGGAAAAAAAATATTTTAAAATATTGTCTGTTATGGGGATATGTCTATTATGTCTAAACATAAGTGGTGATGGCAGTGAGATCCTCTCTCCCCTCTTCCTTTAAACCATGGGCATCTCTTGTAGTGCAAGAAACCCAACCTTTTTTAAAACTGCAACATCATATGTGGGACTCACTAATACGGGATATTATTACAGCAAATTGTATAACTAGATGCAAAAAAGAGTTGGACATTTACATGAAAAAATATTGCAACATTAGTACAAATATTTTTTTTAAATGCATCCTTTTACTCTTCGGCCTTAGTGAAGGCAGCACACTAGGCAGCTGGGAAGGGGGTCAGCTCCATGAGGAGGTGCAAGCTGACCCAGGGACTCTCACGCTGCTTTTCAGGTGCTTGTGCCCAGAGCTGTCTCCGTCCCCATGAGCAGCGGTTCTGATGCAGCCCCTGGTGATGCAGGAATGGCCCTATGTCCTCCCACGATGCCCTGAGTGGCATGTCACAGACCAGGTGCAGCACAGCAGCGCTGCCCACCCGCTATCTCAGGTAAGAGCTGGGTCTGGGAGCCTTTCTCATGGCAGCTTTTTGCAGTGGTTGCAAACGTCTGTGGAGCAAACCAGGACCTCTGTTCCTGGTGGCAGGGAAAGCTGTTAGCTCCAGCCCCTCATCGGCTTGCACTTAATGAGAGCGTTAGCACTCCTCAAGCGTTTTGGCTGCAAAGTTTTTCCCAAAGTAGAGCGAAAGACAACCTGCAGAGCTTCATTTCAAGCTTCCTTCAAAATAAAGAGGAAGAGGCCACTGTTAACAGCTCTTGTGTATTTGGTTGGGTTTACGTTTTTCCTGGAAACTTGGAAGAACATCAGCTTTTGCTGAAAAAGTAGGTTTCTAATCTTCCTGGTTGCAGAGAAGAGCTTGGAAATAAGCCCCTGGCGAATGCTGTAAGACAGAGGGAGGAGTCTGACCTCTTTCTAATCTAGTTGTCTTGAGGAACAGTGAATAGGTGCTCACATTGCTGGTCTCCCTCCTCCTTTCTCCCCAGGGTGTCTGAGCCAGCAAGCCAGGCTCCTCGCTGAAGCTGAGCAGAGGTCTCTGGGATCCCTGGCTAAATGGCAGGGCAGAGTGGAGGAGAACAGAAAGGTGTGCTGGCAGCTGTCTGCAAAGCTTCCTGTGTTCTGCACCGAGCTGTCACAAGCCGGTTTAGCACCTTGTCCTGGGTCACCCAGGACAGCAAGGCTGAGTAAAAGCTGCCTTATCTCTGCTAGAGCATAGCTTCCCCTTTGCTGCCTGTAGCTGTTGGCCCCAGGGTACCTCTCACTTGCAAGAGCGTGATGATGGAAGGTGCCATGGGTGTTGGCAGTGTCATTTCCAGGACTAATGAGATCCCTGGCTCTGCCTTTTCCTTATTTATCATTCTTCAAACATGAAGAGCAGAGGCTGAGCCTGGGATTCCTCCCTGTCGTGGCTTGTCATCAGCCTGGACCCATCCTGCCCCAGAGAGCTGGGGTGTGCAGGAGAAAGGCAGAGCTGTCTCTGGAGTGGCTCCAGCATGCAAGGATGGGGCTTACAGCTGGGGCAGGCTCTCGGTACCTGAGTCAGAGCTTATTGGCCCTGGAGTGGCTGGTAGGTAGCTGCTACCAGGACAATGCATGGGTGGTTAATCAACAGCCCAGCAGATGAAGCAAGGAGGGAGAGGGACAGAACAAGGTGAGCAAGCAAATACACTCTTGAGCTGCCTGAGCAGCCCAAGCTTCTACAGACGGGGTCAGAGCCCTGTGGAATTTGCTGAGAGAGGGGAGGGGAGCTGGGCCAGGATGCCCTGTGGGACTTGCCACCACTGAGCTGCAAAATGGCACCCAGGGAGGGGGCAAACATCTTCAGCTCAGGCCACATCCATCACAGGTTTCCCCCAGTCCCTGTCTGAGCCTGGCTTTCTGCTGTGTGGGCATCACCGTGTTGGGTGCTACGCACCAGCTGGCTGCTGGCTCCTGCAATGTTAATGTCAGCCTGTCTCATTCAAAGGGTCTGCCATGCCCCCCTCCTCACAGGTGTAGGTGTTGCCACCCAGGAAACAGCCTTCCTCTCTTGTCCTTGCTTGTGCTGAAAGCTCCCAGCTGGCTGCAGACAACCCATCCTTAGTTGTGCCCTGGCCTTGCTGAAGGCCCCTCCTCCAGTCTGGGAGCTGGTGCTGCATCTGTGGGGCCTGGGAGGTGGTGGGGAGAGGAGGCTGGCCATGTTGGTCCCAGAGAAAGAGGCAGCAGCAGTCAGATGTGCGAGCAGGGAAGGAGGGGAAGAGAGGGGGAGATACAGCAAGCTTTTCATTCCTTCCCTGTAGGTGGAGGAGAGCATGGAAACAATGCTGGGCGGCAAGACTGTGGGGGGCACAAGGAGCCAACCCAGAGCTTTCTGGCAAAAACAAACTCTTTGCACCCGGTCCAGGAGGACAGAACATCTGTGCCGGCACCCAGTACTGGGCTGGGACATGTTGGGGGCAAGGAAGGCAACTTTGGCTTCTTGGGGGTTAGGTCTCAAGGACCTGACTATTTACCTTCTGGGTAGCCAAAGTTTGCTGGGACCATTCCCTGGGTAAATCTCTTCCATGGCAAACACCCCTGTCTGCCCTGCATTGTGCTGCAGCATCTGAGGTCAAGGTCTCTGCGGGTCACTCCATCCCAGCCCACCATCACCTATGCCATGCCCTTGCAGAGATGGATCTTTCCCAGTGCCCGGAGCAATCCTGCTGCGCATGGCCAACTTCCCACAAGGGGCTTTCCCACGCCAGGGTGCCCTGCAGCGGGCAGATCTCTGCCCCCTTTGCGCTTTGCAGGCAGCTACGGTGGCACCACCGGGGTTAAGGCAGGTTGGAGGCTGCTGGAATGCCACCGCACAAAGCTGGGATTGAGGCTGGCTGTGAGGCACTGCCGCCCCCCTCCAGATTCCTGGGGGGTCAGTGCTCGGGGCGCCCGCTCTGCCAAGCACACGGCGCTTGCCTGCTTCCCCGCCGGGTGCTGCCCGGTGGCACCCGGACGGGTGGGAAGCGATGCCCGCTCCTCCGGAGAAGCTGAGCGGCCCTGCGGCAGATCTGTGGCTGAGCACAGGTAGACGCGCTCGCCAGAGCCTGCAGAGTGTTCTGCGCCTGAAAATAAAGCTGTGCAAGGGTGGAGGGGGAGTGCGGATCCAGGCTGACGCTGCCGGGGCTCTGAGGAAGGGATGCTTAGGGTTTGGTCAGAGGGAAAGCATTGCTTTCTCCCTTTGCTTTCTTGCGGGAGGGGGGGGTTTGTCTTACGGGAGCAGATGGTCAACACCTGGCCCCCGCTTGTCCACTGTCACTGGCTCCTCTGCCGGGCACGGTCTGTGAGTTGCAGGCTTGACGGGCTTTTAACTTAAACAGGGCTGGGAGCACTGGGTTGTCTGCTGAGCTGTGCTGCAGTTGTGCTTGCACCCAGATAGAGCTGATCACCTGCTTTGGTATCCCCTGGGGCAGAGCGGAGGGCTGGAGTGCTCCCTGGCAGCGCTGTGGGGCTAACGTACTTTAGTGCCGTGAGGATGTGCACATGCAGAGTATTGATTTTTCTATGTGCGAGCAGCAGTTTTAGCTGGAGTGGTTTATTATTCATGGCCCCAAGATTTCTGTGAACTCTGCAGGTGATGGTTTTCTCTGTTTTCTTGATGCTTCTGGAGTGGCAGGACGGGGAGGCAGAGAACAGCCTGGTGTTAGATGGTTTTAGCTGAAGCAAATTTTGCACCAGTCTCGGCAATCATTTGATTTGTCTCTGACAGCTGGGATTGGAGGGGGTATAGTTTTAGCTGTGCAGCCAAATTCCTCATCTGCTGGTTTGCTTCTGCCTGTTCTTCTCCTTGGCTTGGCTGGATCTGTCCCCTGGACACCTCTGGGAGCCCTCGGACAGGACAAATGACAAGTATCTGCGCATTTTCCTTGGAAGAGCTGCTGCTTTCCCCCAGAGGCTGCCCTTCTCTGGCAAAGGGGTGCCTGTTGTATGCGCTGTTTAGAAAGTGCTAATGCAGTTAATTATGGCTGATTAATCACCTGGGGATAATTATCACAAATGAGCTCTAATATAAAAGTAGCATTAGATCTAAATGCTGCCATTTCCCCAACAAAGGGCGTCAATGTCTCACTTGTGGAAATGCAATGTGTCCGTGTGTTTTGCACAACAAACTGCGTTTTTCGGAAAGGAAATCCCTTCTCACTCACTGAGTCCTATGTGAAATGCTTTCAGTCCTGCTCATGTGTGTGGCTGTCACCAGCATGTGCAATGATGTCTTCACTACCATCACGAGCAGGAGCATGATACAGTGCTACATGCTTAGCATTCAGGATTCCTTCCCCCATCCGCCAAGGATTTGTTGCCTAGGGATCAGCACCCAATTTTCCAGGCTAAGTGGCACAGCACAAATTGTGCTTCCTTTGTGTGGCTGGGTTAGGGTTTGCTGTCATCTGCTCCAAGACCTCTCAGAGCATCCTTCCCACCCCTGCTCATTCTGGGGAGGTGTGGAGGAGAAGCAGCGTCTGTGGAGGAGAAGTGGCATCTCAGATTTGCTGTGCAGGCAGGGAATATCCTTGTGCTTCTGCAGAGGAGCAGGTGGCAGCTCCCAGTACTGGGGATGGCGTAAAGGAGGTTGGCAGGTCCTCTTGGTCCCTAGGAGCAACAGGACTCAGGGTGCCTCGCCTCTTCTCAAAGCACAGCAGCCCTGTATGGCGTGGAAAGAAATTGCCGCTAGACCTTCAGGGACTGACACACAAAGACCAGCTCTTATTTAATACCTAGAAGTGAGATAGGTTCATTGCTGGTTAACCGAGGACCACAGATATCAAGCAGAGCAGGAGATTCGCAGTAAGCCCTTCCTTCAGCCTTTGCTCTTAGTGCTGTTGGAGCTGGCACTGCATCCTTCCTCCCAGGCACAGCTACAAGCTTTCCTGGAGCTGCTAATAGACCCCTCTGGGAGCAGGACAGCCCCCTTGTGAGCTGAAAATCCAGGTGGGTTCAGGACAGAGGGGATTAGGTGTTCCCAGGCAAGTGCTGTAAGCACCGGGCAGCGATCTCTGGATGCAGCGTGGTTCTGTTTCTGCCCAGGTTGAAGTCTCGCAGGATGGTGCAGGACCTTCGTGTGTAACCCCCCGCGCTCTGAGCGGTACCGCTGGGCCCCAGGCGCCTCTGGAAATGAATCTTTGCTGGAACGAGATCAAAAAGAAATCCCACAGCCTTCGGTAAGAGTCCCTGCCCGGAGCAAGCTCCCAGGGCTGGCCTGGCCTTCCAGCCTTGCCCGCTGCATGTGCTTGTCAGGAGGTTTTTGAACTTGTTTGCTTGATGAGCCACATGAATTCACAGTGACCTTGCCTCGGTTTCCCCTCTTGTCCACAGACCCCTTAGTCTTTCTCCTTACGCTGGAAAGCATCCCCTCCATTTCTATCCACCCCATCCTCCTCTCCCTCTCCTCCTTCACTCCTGCTTGCTTTCTGCTGCTTTCTCCATCCTCTGCCGCTGCTGCTTCTGCAGCTTGTCTCTTTTTGCCCCACAGCCTTGCCACCACCTCCTCCACGCTCGTCCCTTTGCTGGGAGGCCTCTCCACTGCGTGGGAGGAACACAGCTTCCAGAGCCCCAGAGGTTGCAGCTCCACAGCCAGCATGGTGGAGAGCTTAACTGGGGCGTGTTAATTGTCTGCTGCCTTAACGCAAGGCTCCTGGAAGCTGCCCAGTCATGCAAATACCAAGCCAAGCTCCCCCTCCCCATGCTAGCCAGAGCACAGCCCCGACCCACAGGCAAACGCAGAGTGGCTCTGTCCTCTGTTCTAGACTCCAGGGTGACGAATAGCCTCAGAGTTTCCTCCTCCCAATACCCCACCTGGCTGTGCAGCCTCTGTGCTGGCTAAGGGTCATGCATAGCCCATGCTGAGGGGTGCTGCCAGTCACTGGTGGGGTCCGGTGGGTGCCTGGGGGCCACCACCTCAGCCATGGTGCTGTGCCTCCCCTCCCCAGGGAACCTGCCCCTCTCCTGTCTGTCTGACCACCGTCCTGCTGTCCTTGCTCTCCTGCCAGGGCTCGGCTGGAGGCCTTTTCCGATCACAGTGGGAAGCTGCAGGTGCCTCTCCAGGAGATCATAGACTGGCTGGGGCAGAAGGATGAGGAGCTCTCGGCACAGCTGCCGCTGCGGGGTGATGTCCTCCTGGTGCAGCAGGAAAAGGAGACGCATGCGGTACGTTCCCTCGCACCTGCCTGCCACCATTCACTGCTAAGGTGGACTGCAGGAGGGCTGCCCTCTCTGGGACCCCTGCCCCATGTCGCTGCCCATGCCCGTAGCCTATGAGTGCACCAGGCCTTGCCCATCTGTATCTCTCCTTCCTGTGGAAAGGCAGAGCCCCAGTCCCATAGCAAATACCCATGGCACGTAACAGGCGTAGCCCATCTGGTTTTAGACAATAAATCTGCACTACAGCCTCAAGACATCTGCATGTGCTGCAGCTTGTAACGGGCCCCACCACTCCTCTTCTAGCTTCCTCCTTATGTCCTGCCTCTGCAACAGAGGGAATTGCCTCTCACTGACCACTGCTTTTGGGACCCTGGGGCCTGAGGATGTGGATCAGTCTACAGGCACCGTGCTTGTCGGGACACGAGCGATCCCTGCAGTAGCACACTATCATCACATCTGAAACTGGGGTAAACCCAGACAGATCAGAGTTTCCTGCTTCCCTGATCAGAGCATTTCCTTCTTGCTGACAGTGGCCATTGGACTTTCGTTGTTTTTACCTCAAAAACAGAACTGTTGCTTACTGTTGACACCCCTCATCCTTGCTGGAGCTAGCCACTTTCCCAGTGCACAAATAGCCCATCCAGCAGACAGCACCAGTGGGGGGTTGCAGCTGGAAGGGAGGAGAGGACATCCTAAACCAGCCTGCCTCCAAAGTCTGCTCTGGGCTCCTGCTGGGCTTGCTGCTCTGCCTCCCCCCCTCAAGCAAAGCTGCAGTCCAGACCTCTGCAGGAGCCACCTTCCTGCAGGCGGTCATTCCTTCCCCGAACAGCAAAACATTTCTCTCTTAATTTCTCTCTGTGTCTCCAGTGAGGTTTGGGCTGTGGAGTGAATAAATCACTGTAGCCCCTGGCAAGGGGGCGGCAAGGGCATGATTCTCCAGCTCAGCCTGCTGTCTCATCTCTGTGCTCTCAGGCTTTCATGGAAGAAGTGAAGTCTCGGGGACCATACATTTATTCTGTCCTGGAGTCAGCACAGGCTTTCCTTTCCCAGCATCCATTTGAGGAACTGGAAGAACCAACTTCAGAAAGCAAAGGTCTGTGGAGCTCCCCCTTCCTTGCTCTCCCATAGCACCACACAGCTCCTCCTGGGGATGGACCAGAGAAGATAAAGTGGTGGTGGTTGGTGTGGCACAAAGCAGCACATCAGCGCTCTGCCTCACACCATCATGCACCAGGCTCTTTCCAGTCTTTGGACAAAGGTCAGACCGGTGCAGAGCGGTGCTTCTGTTCTGGGCAAAGGCAGAGGCCGCTGGCGCAGACCTTGACGGGGTGCATCTCATGAGACAGTATCAGATATGCTCTGGGGAAGCATTTTAAAGGGCAGCAAGGCTTCTGCCTGTGAGGACAGATAGAGGACTAGACTAGATACCTAGAGGAGCTGGTGCAGAGATGGATACTGTTATCACTTGGTTTTACTCCCTCTTTCCAGTTTTCCCTAGATTTTTTTATTTTCCTTTTCTGTGCCCTCCCTCCGTCTCTTGCCCACTTTCCTCTGGGCTGGGCTCTCATTTTTGCTCTCCTTTCCCCATCTGCTTTGCCTTCACAGATGTCTCTCCCCGGCACCGGATTCAAAACATCAGCCGCTTTGTCTGGAAGCAGGCAAACGTGGCCAGTGAGCTGTGGGAGAAGCTCACAGCCCGGTGTGTGGACCAGCACCGTCACATTGAACGGACGCTGGAGCAGCTGCTAGAGATTAAAGGGGCCATGGAGGAGCTCAGCATGACACTGGACCAGGCTGAAAGCGTGCGTGAAACCTGGGAACCCATTGGGGACCTCTTCATTGACTCCTTACCGGAGCACATCCAGTCAACCAAGGTAGTTCTGTCTCTGACCAGGCTCCAGTCTTGGCCCCAGAGGTGATGAGATGCTGCTTCCCAGGAGGGCAGTGCTGCTCCTCCTGACTACTCAGTCCAATGCAGCCTCGTTACTTGGGGTCTCAGGGACCAAGCCCTCCCTCTGACAGACCCCCTAGCTTTGTGAGGGTGGGTTTGGCCTGCAGTGTCCTGAGCAATTGTGAGCAAGGTTCTGAGGACCTTGTCACGTTACAGACTTTACACAGGTATAGTGGCTTAGCATAGATTGTCCATGTCCCACTTCTCAGGAGTTTTAAGTAATCTCCAGCCTGGCTGGTTTGTGTGGTTGTTTTTTTTTCCCCACTAAAGTACCCTGTGGGAGGGTTAGTCAACAGTGTCTTGCCAGCCACTAGACCACCCTAGCTTGTAGCAGAGGAATCGGATCCAAGTCCTGACTGCTCGCCTGCTTCTTTTCCTTCTTCTCCTGCCCTGTGCCTATTCCCCCGGGCACGGGACTCCAGCTGTTCAAAGAGGAGCTCTCCCCCGTGAAGGATGGGGTGAAAGTGGTCAATGATCTTGCCCATCAGCTTGCCATCTCAGATGTCCACCTGTCCATGGAGAACTCCCGTACCCTGGAGCAGATCAACACGCACTGGAAGCAGCTGCAGGTGGGAAGGAGTCAGGACCAAGCACTGCAAATAAACCACAGGTGGGAGGACACTGGGGAAGGGCTGTCACTGCTGAGCTTCAGGGATAATAAAGTAAGGCTTGGCATGGCAGGGATGGTGTAGCTGGTGTTCCTGGAAGAGGAGAACATTGGTTCAGTGTGAGGAAAGTGGCTGGTAAATCTGTAGAGGTCTTGAGCAGGAAAAGGCAATGGGAGGAACAAAGGATGTTGTCTGAAGAAAATCAGGATCGGGAGGGGGGGGTGTCAGTACCAGCTGTGGCTTTGTTGATGTCTTGCAAATATGGATACAGGTGAGCTAGAGATGTGACCTGTGCTGCTTCAGCCTGTGGGAGGAGGTGTAGGGAGCTGAGTGGACTGGGGAATGCAAATACCAAGGCAGGCAAGGAACAAAGAAGACCTGGGTGCTGGGGCATGCCTGAGTCCATCCACAAGACTTCTTGAGTGGGGCTTCGATCTGAAATGCCTGGTAGGCTGCCACTGAATTGTTCTGTCCCACTCTCCAGGCCTCCATAAACGAACGCCTGAAGCAGCTCCAGGATGCCCATCGGGACTTTGGACCAGGCTCCCAGCACTTCCTCTCCTGTACGTGAACAGGTCCTGCTGGATTCCTGCTGTGAGGCTGTCTCTGCAGAGTGTCTTAGCATGGGCTGTGGCACAGGAGAATGGGGTGCAGAGTCCTGTTGCTAAGCCCAGAGCCACGCACACAGCTAGAAAAGGGCCCAGGCCAGTGCCTGGTGCACAGGAACATGAGCAGAAGGCATCTCCCAAAGTTAGTGGTGCATTGCCTCACCTTGTGGGACCAAGGGTGGGGCATGAGTGTTCCGTTTCAGAGCAAAGAGCTGTGACATTTGCAGCAGCAGCTCCCAGGTGATACTGGGACTGTGCCAGCCTCAGAGACTGGGTGGGCAGGACAACAGATGGCAGAAAAAGGCAGTCCCCCATATCCCGTGTTAGTCATTCAGAGGCCAAAAATGAGCACGTTAAGGAGGTTTTCATTCTTGTGGCGAGGCAGAGAGATGCTGTTCCTACACAGCTGAGCTGCTGCTGGCTTACAGCTTTCAGACCTGAAAAGGATGGGCAGCAGGTTGTGCTCCAGAGTCTGGGGTCTGTCCTCAGAAGTGCTGAGCCCTGCAAGGTTTCCAGATGCCAGTGGGGTTTGTTGGCCTGTGTTTCTCTGCAGACCAAGTCCTCCTATCCGAAAGGAAGAGCAACTTTCCCAGTTGCTGGAATTGATAAGCTGCCTGTGACAAGGGAAAACAGCTGAGGGTCATACAAGGGCTTTTGTCCTCTAGACAACAAACACAGGGTGGCAGGCAACAGGTATGGGATGTGTCCTCATCTTCCTGAGATACTGCAGCTGTCACACAGAGCATGAGTAATGGGAACAGCAGATGCTGCGAGTGCCCAAGCCTGGCCAAAACAGGCACTGCTCTGTGTGTGTGCCGAAATCCCAGCTGCTGTGAGCCCTGCCTGCTGGTGACCACAGCATTCCTTGTCAGGAAGTGTCTTCTCCCGAGTTCTGAGCTCAGCCAGATTCAGAGCCCCTGTCTCAAGGGAGGCAAGATACCTCTGACAAGACCAGCAGTCTTGTGCCTCTCTTATAGGCAGCATCCCCTTGCCCACTCCAACATCTGCAGTTGGTGATTTGGGAAGGCACAGCCTCTTCAGAAACACCCACCTGGTGGGACAGTCCTGCTGGGCTCTCATCAGAAGCAGCATCAACCTAAAGGAGCATTTGGTGTTGATTTGACATCTGTGTTTCTCTCCTTGCAGCCTCTGTCCAGGTACCCTGGGAGAGAGCCATTTCCCCCAACAAAGTGCCATACTACATCAAGTGAGTGTGCTCGCAACCGCAGGTCTTCTCTGGCCCAGTGGGAACAGGAGTTGGGGATCAATTCGGAGTAGGGGACAGTGAGCAGACTGGTTTGAGCACTGATCTCCAGCAAAGCATGTTGTCCCCAACCTGGCAAAGCCATGCTTTCCCTGCCAGCTGAGATGTCCCGGAGGAGAGGGGATGCTGGCTGGAAGGAGGAGGGGCTGGCAGCAAGTGGGGGCATCCTTCTGTGGGCATCCTCCATGCTGCTGTGGCTGGGGAGCGTGCTCACTGGGGTGCAGCTGCCCCAGTGTCTGCAGGCACTGGGGGACTTGTTCTCAGGGGCAGCTGAGTCCTTTTTTTAATCTCTCATGGCAGCTGCCTAATTCCCAGGTTGACTCATGGTTTCTTTCTATTTTCCTTCCAGCCACCAGGCCCAGACAACATGCTGGGACCACCCGAAGATGACGGAGTTGTACCAGACGCTGGGTAAGGAGGCTGCCACAAAACCATTCAAGTAGCATCCGCCTTTCTGTAGCATGGGGTGCTGTGAGAGGTTTCCCCAGCCCACCTGCTCCCCTCGGTGGCCCAGGGCCCCCCAAAGCAATGGGGTGCCACCCTCTGTCAGGCTCTGCCTGTCCTCCTCCCGCACACACTCTGCTTCTGCTGGTGGGGCTGGTGTCTGGGAACTGCAACTGCTGCTTCCTGCCCTGGAGATAAGGATGTCGAGCTGCGGTTTTATTCTTCTTTTCCTGTGTTATCGCAGCGGATTTGAATAACATCAAGTTCTCAGCGTACCGGACGGCTATGAAACTACGACGGGTGCAAAAAGCCCTGCGACGTGAGTGTGGGAAGTATTTCCCTCCTGCTGGGTCTCCCTCTATAAAGGCATTAAACTAACACAAGCTTTTATCAGCACATCAAAGGCAGGAGTCTACCAGGGGACAGGTAGCTGAGGGCGAGAAGAGCTAGGAAGATGAGCCAGTGGCTGGAAAGCTGAGCAAATCCACCAGTGAGGTGTCTGTGTCAGTGCCTTTCTTTGCAGGCTTAGGGTGGAAATACCTCAAGGGCAGGTGTTATTCAGAGGGATTTGAGAGCAAAGTGGTCCAGCTCAGAGTTATAAAGCTGTGGGATTGGGCAGGGGCTCACCCAGGAGCTCCAAGGGAGCCAGGAGAAGCCAAAGGTGTACCTGAGAGCAGAAATCAGCCTCACTGGCAAGGGCAGAGGGGACTTCACTAATTAAAGAGGAGGAAGGAAGCCAATAAACCCAACTTCTGCACTGTTGGTAAAACTCCAGTTAGAATGAGGATTAATAGCCAAGTGAATATGATGCTATAGGAGTTTGACACGAGGTGTGGCACTCTGAGGGGAAGCTGCTCCTCTGAAACTGTTGAGGAGTTTCTGGGGCAATCAGCAAGCAGGTGGACAGGAATCTGATAGATGCGGCATCCTTGGCTGCTGGAGAGCTTTCGGCAAGGCCTCTCACCTAAAGCTCTGTCAAAATTAAACAGGGGCAGGATGAGGGAACGCCTGCTCCTGAATTAGTCATTCCCGACAGGGAGGAGACACAGCCAGGTGGCAATGGGATCCTAGGCAGACCTGTGCTCCTTGATGTCTTGTGAAAGGCCTGGAAGAAGGCAATGGGTGAGGGGAGGTTTGGTACTCGGGGAGTTGAACCCTGGCTGCAGAGCAGTTTCATGACACTGTGGTGACCAGGCTGTCCCATATCCGGGGACATTCAGGGCTGATGTAGTGCCAAATGGAGGCAAGCAGCAGTCAGCTTTCATCACCCTGCAAAAAAGTCCCTGCAGCAGCTGCCACAGAAACAGCAGGTATGGTGAGGAAAAGGGCAGAGAGCAAAGCAGAGCCCTTCCATGTGCTTCTTGTGCATCTTTGGTCTGCCGTCTCTTGCATCTCACATGCTGCACTGCTGCCTTCTTCCCAGCCTAGAAAGGATGTGGAAGAATGTGAAGAAGTGCTTCTTCAAGATGTACTTGAGCAGGGCGAGGAGTCTGCCAAGGCAGCTTCCCCATGATGAGAGAGGTTTGGTGGAGTGAGTGACCATGTAGGAAAGAGGCAGTGTGGGACATGTCAGAGCCATATGCAGTTTTGGGCAGTGTGGATGCAAAGGTGAGCAGGAGCGATACCCACAGGCGTGTGAATTGGGGGTCCCCAGTGCAAATGTCATCATCTTTGACAGGAGAGAGGGAAGGACTTTTCCACAGAGTGAAGTTACAGTGTGGTAATGGCACATGACCCCCTGGGCACTGGGAATGTAAATGGTCTCAGAAATGGAAAGACTTTCAGGAAAGAAAGATTGCTGGCTGCTTAACACCATAGCACATACAACCTGCAGCCATAGAAATCTGAAAGCAAGGTAGCTAAGGCAGCCCATGCTGTCCTAGCCCTGTTTTAGGTTTGTGCCTCGACACCTGCTGTCAGTCAGAGCTGGAGACAGGACTGCTCCACCTCTAGGCAGCTGCTCATACGGTCTGTGTGGCTCTGTGCTCCCTCACCTCCCCACGCCTGTCCCGCAGGGTCCTGGCACATGCAGAGGCTGGATTTGGGTTCCTGTGGCTCCGCACAGAGCCTTTCATGGGTAGCGTTTTTGTGGCCATGGCTGGCCACAGCAGCAGGGAAAGGAGGTCACAGAATGGTGGTTCAAGTTGCTGTGGGTGGAGATGTGGGTATTTTGGGAGGGGTTTATGCATGGGAGAGCAATTCTGGAATCTGTGTCCATCCTGCCAGCATCTTCCCCATTCCAGTGGGGCTGAGACTGCCTCAGGTCAGGGCAGCTCTGTGTCTCCTTCTTCTTGGTTCTCACCTCTCCCGTTTTCTTCTCTGCCTCTGATCCCTCCGCCTGGGCTTTCTGCGCAGTGGACATGGTGACCCTGGCCACGGCCTTGGAAATCTTCAGTGAGCATGACCTTCAGCCCAGCGACCGGGCAATGGATGTGGTGGAGGTCATCCACTGCCTGACTGCCCTCTATGAGAGGCTGGAGGAGGAGCGAGGCATCCTGGTGAATGTGCCGCTCTGTGTGGACATGAGCCTCAACTGGCTGCTGAATGTCTTCGACAGGTACCAGCCTCTGAGCATCCCCCTGAGCTGTGGGGCTTCCATGCTTGGAAGGAAACGTCTGTGCTGCTCTTCCAGCTGGCAGTGCTGAAAAAAGGCCTTGGCTGCTAGTGAGGGGGCTGCCTGGCACAGGCTTGCCTTGCTGACCCCCCTGCATAAAAAAAAAGAAAACAAAACCAAACAAACTCCAAAACATTTGCAAACCTGTGCAATATCTCGCCTTGCAGTGGCCGCAGTGGGAAGATGAGGGCTCTCTCCTTCAAGACGGGCATTGCATGTCTGTGCGGGACAGAGGTCAAGGAGAAGTTTCAGTGTGAGTCCCCTGTCTCCCTCCCCAGAGCCTGGTGTGGAGTAACCTGGGGAATGTGGGAGTGTTTTTATGTCCCAGCTTAACCCTTCTTTGCCCAGAAAGAGCAGAGAAACAGCTTTGCTGCAGTGACTAATCTGCTTGCATTGCCACCTCTCCCTCCCTCCCTCCCTACCCAAGCCTACGCCACCTAAATTAGGAGGCGTTTTAGCAGACTGGTGCTGCAGTGATCTTGCTCGCATGGCACTGTAAGGAACAGTGCAGAGAAGGCAAACAGGCAACAGCTGTCCAGTGCTCCCCAGAAGGAAAAAAAAGTGGGTGTGCATGGCTGGGTAGTAGGTTTCAAACAAATTAAAGGGAGCCCCTTATTTCACTTATTTTCAACTATGGTTCTCTGTCATGGGATACGGTGGGGAGGTTAACATAGGAAGAACCAAGGGGTTAAATAAAGGGATTGGGCAGATTCATAGAGGACAGGCCAGCTATGGCTGTTTAGGAAGTGATATATGTAACCTCTGTCTCAAGAAGACTCTAAACTCCTGGTTATTGGGAGCTGGAAGGCCACTGGTAAAGGTTATTTAATCATAGCTCAGGTTTTCCCTCTTATTTGAGCTCCTGGCCGGAGACAGGCAGCAGAGCCCCTGGTCTGATCCACACACTGCTCCCTCGTGCATGCATCCTGCCCGGTGTGCCGGGATGTCAGCTGTGTCTCTAACGGGGACGTATGTCCGTCCTGCCAGCAGATCTCTTCAGCCAAGTGGCGAACGCCGGGGGACTGTGTGACCAGCGGCACCTTGGCGTCCTGCTCCATGAGGCCATCCAGGTCCCGCGCCAGCTGGGGGAGGTGGCGGCATTCGGGGGCAGCAACGTGGAGCCCAGCGTCCGCAGCTGCTTCCGCTTTGTGAGTAGGGTGCCATGGTCCGTGCCATCCCCTCTGCAGCATCTGTGGCAGGGAGAGCCTCCCAGAGGTGGCAAGGAGCTTGCACCCCATCACAGCTGGGTTCCAGCTCTGAGCAGCCCCTTCCTTTCCCCTCCCCAGAGCAACGGAAAGCCCACCATTGAGGTATCCCAGTTCCTGGAGTGGGCCAACCTGGAGCCACAGTCCATGGTGTGGCTGGCCGTGCTGCACCGGGTGACGATGGCTGAGCAGGTGAAGCACCAGACCAAGTGCTCCGTCTGCCGGCAGTGCCCCATCAAGGGCTTCAGGTAGGGGTTGTGAGATGGGAACCTGGCCCCCAAGAGAATTGCATGGTGTCCTGCAGGAGGGAGCTGAATTTGCTTTGTGCTGTTGGGGGAACCTAGAGCTCTGCAGCAGCAGTGTTTCAGGCAGGTCAGACTAGGTGACAGCGGAGGGGAAAGAGCAGGATGCTTTTCTGGGGTCTTCAGCCATCAGCACTGTGGTTTCAGTGGGGTGCAAGAACAACACAGACCACCTCTGTCCCCTGCTGAGCTCTCCTTGGGCTCCAAAATGATGTGTTTTTGCTTACCCTCACTGCCTCCCTATCGCCTCTTGATCTCTCCAGGTATCGGAGCCTGAAGCAGTTCAATGTGGATATCTGCCAGACTTGCTTCCTCACCGGGCGAGCCAGCAAGGGCAACAAGCTGCACTACCCCATCATGGAGTACTACACCCCGGTATAGGGCTGGGCTGGGAGGGTCTTGGCTCGGAGCAGGTCCCTATCAACAGCAGCAGCCTTGCAATGGTTAGGCTGGTGCAGCCCCAGAAGTGGATCCCTTGTATTTTTTTTGTTCCACTCCACGTGTTGGAGGTTGCCTGTGTCCCTGCTATTCTGGGGCTTGTGGTGAGGAAGATGCATGGCATCCACCAGTGCCCAGCTTGGCTTGTGCCAGGCCCCATGCCAGGTTGACAGACCTGCCGTGTGTCCTCCTTGTTTCCTCAGTTGTGTCTGCCTCTTCCTCAGTGGAACTTGTGCCCAGCCTGAAGGGACTTCTTTCCTTCAGATGCTCTCCTGTGGTCCCTCACTTTTCATTAAGCTGCACCTTTGTAATGTTTGTGTCTCTGCAGACCACTTCCAGTGAGAACATGAGAGACTTTGCCACGACGCTGAAGAACAAGTTTCGGTCCAAGCAGTACTTCAGCAAGCACCCGCAGAGAGGTTACCTGCCTGTCCAGTCTGTACTTGAGGCTGAATTCTCTGAGACGTGAGTTGGCTGTTCCTTTCAACCCTGCCTGATATGCTGGCCCCACAGATGGAAGCAGCATCTCAACTGCAAGATAGAGCTCCCATGGGAGGGCTGGAGGGGGCACTCTCTCTGGAGCTGCTAGTTCTTGGAGAAGCAGAGATTTCGGTCTCCCTCGCCAGCCTGTCCCTGGCTCTTCTCAGCCCACATGAGAGCAGGGCAGCCTCTCCAAGCCCTAGCTTTAAGTGAGGACTGCCAAGCCTTGCTCACCAGTGTGCTTCTCTTCCAGACCAGCCTCCTCCCCCATGTTATCACACGCTGACACCCACTCCCGGATCGAGCACTTTGCCAGCAGGTATCACCACTGGGCACTGCTGTCATGCCAGAGCACGGAGCATGACTCCAATGGGTGTGGAGGGGTTTCGGGGCAGACGCATGGTGAGCTCCTGCTGCCTGCAGCCCCCTTCATACCTCCCAGCATGCTGGCTGCAGTGGTTCAGGCTGCAGTGCTGTTGGGAAGATGTAGCTGCAGGGCCAGGCACACCTGCCTGCACCACTTTGGTCCTGCCTGGAATGTGACTTATGCCACGCAAACTGGCAGCAGATACCACGCATTTGACAGCAGATGTCTTAGTGATGAAGCAGCCTCCATGTACCCTTCCGCTTTTCACAATATGAGCTGCTGCTTGGATTTTCACCAGGCAGATCCCTCAATGCCTTGCTCTGCCTGTGTGCTCACCAGTGCTGCTTGCACACATCCCATTGCTGCTGCCTTATGGATGGTAATGCCTCTGCCCTCATCATGGAGCGAGGCAGAGTGGGGACCCAAGGAGCACAGGGAGCCCATAGCTCAGGCCCTAGGCTGGAGATGGTACGCTTTCACCCCTTTCCTTTGCTTAGGGGAGAGGAGGCTGAGCCAGCTGCATGGCAGCAGCCCTTTATTCCAGTGACTGTCGCCCCAGAGCAGCAGTGTCTTTTGTTTTCTAAAAAGGCAAAACTCTCTAGAGCCTGTAAAGAAGGGCAAACTGGTGCAGGCCAGCTGGTAGGCCCTGCCAGAGAGGGGTCTTGCAGGGGTTGCCATAAATAGGGTGCATTGAGTAGACATTCAGGGTGTCTCTGACCATATCTCAACCAGTTTCTCTTTCCTCCAGGCTTGCAGAAATGGAAAGCCAGAACTGTTCCTTCTTCAATGACAGCCTATCCCCTGATGATAGCTTGTGAGTTCTGTCTTCTTTCCCTTCTCCTCACCTCCTGCTGAGTCAGGGCTCCTGTGGCTCCACCCCTGCCTGGCCAGAGCACAGAAATGCTTTCCTTCCCAGCTCCTTTGAGTCTGAGGCTCTTAGGGACCCCCATCTACCCAGGGATGCTGAGCCATTTCTGAGCTCTAGACCTGGAGCAGCCAGAACAAGCTCCCATATGAAACCAGCTCCCTCCAGGCTGTCCTTCTCCAAGGGCACACAAATCCTGTGAGACCTCACTAAGGTGTTTCTCCACCTCCTGCAACAGGGACGAGGACCAGTACCTGCTGCGCCATTCCAGCCCCATCACCGACAGAGAGCCTGGGGGCAGCCAGCATGTTCCAGGAAGCCTCAACATGGATGACAAGGGAAACCTGGAGCGAATCCTAGCCCACCTAGAGGATGAAAACAGGTAGGGCCATGGGCAACTCTTAAAGTGAGGTTTATAGCCTAAGGGAAAGGGGCTGGAGAAGCCTGGCAGAGCTCAGAGTGGAGGCAGAGAATAGCTGCTGGGGCTGGAGGTGGGGATCGGAGGAGATGAGTGGGCTGGTTTGGAGGGTGTCTAGGCTGAGCCCTAAAACCTTCATGGGAGCACTCGGTGCAGGTGTGTTCTCCAAGGAAGGGAGAAGACTCTGTTCCCCAAAATGTTCCTGCCCCCATCCCCGGAACCTGTACCCCTCCTGAACCCCAAACTGGTTGAAGTGAGTCTCGTGCACTGCTATCTCTCTTGTCCTTGAGCTCCCCACAAACAGTGATGGTGCTGCTCTGGACCACATGAGGTTGAGGGTCTGGGCGGGACAGCTCAGCTCAGGAGGAGGTGATGCTTTCCCTGCCCTTGTTCTCAGTCTTTTAGGAAGCAGTTACATGTCTTTTTGTAAACCGCCCAAGGGGGTCAGAGCTGCAAGCAGGCCACCCTGCAGTGCAGGAACAAAATCTGGGAGTGTCCTGGTCCTCAAGCTTCACACGTGGCAAAGCCTCCAGGGGTCTTCTGGCCATCCCCAGTGTGAAGCTGCTGCGTGTTTCCAGCAGTCTCTAGAAAGCAGAGCAGTGATGCTGACCTAGGCTATCTTGCAGGATCCTCCAGGGAGAGCTAAGACGTTTGAAATGGCAGCATGATGAAGCAGTGGAGTCTCCAACCTTGGCTACAGGCTCCCCTGAATTGGTGCAAGACCCACGTAATGATGAGCTCCTGGCAGAAGCACGAATCCTCCGGCAGCACAAGAGCCGCCTGGAGACCCGCATGCAGATCCTGGAGGACCACAACAAGCAGCTGGAGTCCCAGTTGCACCGGCTGAGGGAGCTGCTGCTGCAGGTATTCTCAGAGCAAGGATCTGGAGAAGCCCATTCTTGGGGTGGGCTTTGCCATAACGGAGCTAGGGCAGCGGCAGAAAGGGATGGTCAGAAGCGGAAGAACAAGGGTAGAGGATCATGACACCCCCACTTCTCTCTTCAGCCTCCAGCAGAGTCAGATGGCAATGGTTCAGCAGCCTCTTCCTTGGCTTCATCTCCATATCAGTCTGAAGGCAGCCAGGCAAAGGAGAAAGAGCACAACACCCCTGACACCGAAGCTGCAGGTGAGGATTGGGGTTGGGCTGAGCTCTCGGTTCCACTCCCTTAGTTCAATACTGCAGGAAGCTGCCTACGCCCTGCCATCCTTCAGAGATGCTGGCCGGCGATGCGGTTTGCCCAGAGAGCCTGCTCCCCCCTACCCCATTTTTCCCCACTGTAGATGATGTGGAAGCCAAAACCCAGGAAGTCAGCATGTGCCTGGAAGACATCATGGAGAAGCTGCGGAGCGCCTTCCCCAACTCTCGAGGTACTCGAGTGAAATCTCCCTCTCTGGCCTCTTACTGCTCCCTCAGATGAGGTTTTCCCCATGGAGCCCTGCCCCAATCCCAGCTTCCCTGCGACGGCTGATCCCCTGCAGTGCCTATAGCCAAGAGCTATGCTGCCGCGGTGCTGCTGGGACTGGTGTGTGGCCTGGGTGCAGAGAGGTTGAGGAGGAGGTTTCACATCTGCAAGGAGAGGCGATCAGAGCTGCCAAGAGTATGGACCAACTATATCCCCCCCAGAAGAGCTGCAAGGCAGCCTTCTGCCCTGCTTGGGACCCTGCACGCCACGGGGCTTCCCACTGTGAAGATGGACATGTCTGCCAGCATCGAGTTTGCAGTGATCACCTTGAGCCACCTCCTCGCCTTGTCCTGTCCAGACCCCTCTCCAGGAGAGACTGAGGCCCCTGTTACCTGGCAAGATGGAAGCAATGGTGCGAGGTCTCCTAGCTGCTCATGGATGGCTCTTCCCAGCAGGGGTGGGGACTGGGGGATGCGTGTGTGGACAGCGCTCTACTCACCCGGTGGGTTTTGGTGTTGGTCTTTCTGCTGTCCCTCTGTGCTCCAGCCCAGGAGCAGCACTCGGTCCCTCGCCCAGGCTGCCCATGCGCATGCCGGAGGGAGATATTGCTTTGTGCCAGCACTAACATGAGATGAGGGAGAGCTTTCCCCTCTGCCCACACAGACCCTCACCCACTTTCTGCCATCCCTAAGCAGGATCCTCCTGGCTCTGCAGCAGCTTCATTCTAACCACATGGCTCCAGGTCCTATTTTCCTGACCTCTCCATTTCTCTTTCAGGTATGACCTCCCTTATCTAACAAATCCTGTGAGCCAGAGACTTTTCCTAACCAGCTACCTGGCTGCTTTCTTCCCCCTCCTCTCCCTGCCGTGCTCCCTGTGCTGCAGCAGACCTCGCACAGGCTCCCTCTAAGCCAGTTGTGCAGGATGCTTGCCAGCTCCAGAAGATCTCAGGGGAACATAGGTCATACAGGAGTGGGACTGGGGGCTCCCCAGGAGGCTGGCTTGGTCACTCAGCCACAGTGTCCAAGCCTGGGTGGAAAGGTTTAGAAGAAAGTACTGAGGCTGTGAAAGCTACCTGTCCCCGCCTTGGTGCTCCTGGGCTGCTGCCTTTGACCACAGCCCTTGGGGGACGCAGAGCTCAGCATCCCGTTCCTCTTCAGTTGTGCTCAGAGGCCTCCAGGTTTATGGGCACAAAACACTCCTGGAGCCGCCTGGCTTTTGAAAGAACTCATTCGAACAGCATCCAGGTGCCAGCCTTACGGATTCAACTCTCTCTGCCACCCAGGGCTCCGCGGCCAGCCAGGTACATATGTTCTGGTGGGGAGAGTCAGTGAGGTTTATGGAGTAGGGATGAGTCCATGTTAGAGCTTCAGCCCAGCTAGTAGCCTTATCTTGAGAAGGTCTTTATAACAGAGCCTTATCATTTAATTTGCATATATTTCTATATATTATATATATTCTGTACTTAAATACTCTCATGGACTCACTCCATTAAATTCTAATACTGTAAGTGCAGCTGCCCTTTGCTTGGAGTCCAGACCAACATCTGTTCCCGTGGGGACCAGCACCTTCCCCATTGCAGGTGCTGCCTTAGCGCAGGGCTGCTGCAAGGGGAGCTCAGCAGAAGGCCAGACCGACAGCAGGTACTCTGTCCTACCCGGTTTCCTAGGGTGCTGTGCCTTTGTCGTGGCATAGAGATCCTGTCCTGCCCAGACCCAGCTCGGTCCCTGGGGACCCTCAGCTCCTGCAGCCACCCATCCCCACAGCGCTGTGGGAACAGATTTCTCCAGCTGTAGCTCCAGCCCTAGCGACCACCAGGATATTGGGCTGGGATGCAGGAGCACAGCGGTGCAGGCAGGCAGCAGGACAGGCAGGCCACCGCCTTGCCAGCGCCAAGGGGCAGCTTCCCTGCTGCTGTCCCCCAGTTTGAGCTGGGCTGAGGGGCCAGAGGCACTAGTTGGGAGCAGGTGAGTCCCCGTGGGCAGTGGTGGAGGCTGTTCTGCAGGGTAGCTCGGTGGTGATGGCTCCTGCTCCCAAAGGCTCCCTCAGGCTGGCTGTCTCATGCTGTGTTATGTCGAGAAAGAGGTAGAGTCAGGTGCTGAGGGGTGGCCCAGAGCAGAGGCTGAGATGGCCCTGGTGCTCTGGGGCCACAGGCTGTGGAGGGATGTGATGCCTGAGCCCGCAGGGCAGGGCACAAGCAGGGCTGCATGCCGGTGTGAAGCATCCTGCCCAAAACAGGGCTTGCTGCAAGGACAGGGCCGGGGCTGTTGTGGCTGGGACGGGATGCCGTGGCGAGCTGTGTGGGGAGGTTTGAATCAAGGCAGTATGTGGGGGCACAGGGCTGTGCGGTTGGCTTTGGCGTGCTGGCAGAGGTGCAAAGCGGTGCCTGCAGCGGGGACTGGGGGGCGTGAGCCGTACGGTGTTTTGGGTGCTGTCCTTGCCATCCCCGCTCACACCCGGGTGGGCGGCAGGAATGCAGCGGCGTTGGCGTTAGGCTGGCTGTAAGTGTGCTGTGTGTCAGGCTGCTTGTCTGACCGCAGTGAGGGATCACATGCCAGCCTGCAAGACCCAGCTGGACCCCCCCTGTTATCCCACTGGCAGGATGGGGAGGAGTGGGGGAGGGGGAGTGAGGCTTTGGCCTGAGGATGAGGTCAGGAGTACCCAGCCTGGGGGGGTCTGGAGGAAGGAAAAGGCAGGATGAGGGCAGAGCTGCCAGCCCCGGTGCCAGGCATGGGGAGCAGCAGTGGCCAGGCTGCGTGCTTGGGCTGTCGGGTACAGGGCAAGCGTGGGCCGTGTTTGGGAGCCAGGATGCGACAGGGAGGGGAGCAAGCTGGCTAATGCTCTGGTAACCATGTACGATGGTGCTGCTGTCCTCACTGCTTTGCACCATCTCTGCTCTGGAAAGAGAATAAATTTGTATTTGTACTGAGACCCAGACTGGTGCTCTGGCCTCTTCTATCTGTGCACCTCAGCTGAGTCAGGACAGCTCTCAGTGTTGTACCATGCTGGCACCACTCCTGCCGCGCTGCTGGGACACGGATGTCCCTGTGCCCTGTGCCACCCTGGCTGTTCACAGCATTCGAGGCAAAGCAGAAGCTGAGAGCATACCCCAGGCTCCCCAGACACAGGTACATCTCCCAACTGCCATCTTCCTTCATCCTCTTCCAGCAAGGTCTACTCAAGACAACGAGGCAGCCTGAGGGCTGGGACAGGGGCTGTGTGGGAACAATCCCTCTTCCTCACCTGGGAATTTCTGCTGCAGGAAACCCTTTAGCCCCAGGAAGGATGTAGGCAGCAGTGGGATGCTGCCCCATGTGCCCTGTGTCTCTACGGCACAGTGAGAGGCTCAGCTGAGGACTAGCCCAGGGCAAGGCTGAGGGGTCTTGGGTCCTCCACGCCACACCGGGTGCAGCCCAGCTCTGGCTGGTGGTGAAGCCTGCCCAGGGCTGATACCTGTAGGAAGGGCTGGCGGGGCTGGGCACAGGCCTGACATGGTGCTACTGCAGCAAAGTGTAGGGACAGCTCTCACACAGCAGAGATTCAGGAGCTTAAACGGGGGTGAAATGCGGCCTCTTTAACTCCCCCTTCTCAAGGGTAGAGCAAAATGTCCCATCCCCATCCCTGTGCCACAGGCTCCAGCACAAGGCAGGGGTGCGGGCTGTGATCAGGGAAGCCAGTCACTTCCAGGAACAAGTCCAGCGCACAGTGCCAGGGAAGAGCTTTTATTTCTCAGCCAGCAAGGCTCCGGGGGTCCAAGGTGCAAGGGGCTGGAGCCGGTGTGTCGGCACAGGGAGGCAGCAGGCACTGCTGCGCAGCAGGGCTGGTGGTCCCAGCGCTGGCATTGTTCCTGTGTCAGTGCCAGGGCCAGTCCCCAGTCCCGGGGCTCCCTCTCGGGGTACAGCAGCCACGACACCTGTGTTGTGCCTCCTTCTCAGTGGTCCAGCAGCCTTTTCCCCATCCAAGGGTAACTGGCCCTGCACAGGGCTGGTCGTGCCCCAGCGTTGTGGCTCCAAGCTCTCTGCTCTCACTGCACTGCCCTGGGGATGCAGCACCCCCTTCCCTGGTTGCTATGGGGCAGGAGGGTACTTCTGCCACTCTGCCCAGCTCCTGAGCTCCTTGTCAGCCCCTGAGCGCCCAGCCTGGAGCACTGCCCCAGGAGGGAAGCTGTCTGTGTCATCTCTTCAGCTGTGGTCTGCTCGCTGGTTCCTGCAGCTCCCCTCTTCCAGTGCCTCTCTGGGTGTTTCATCCTCCGGCTCTGGGGGTCCCTCAGCTGACCCCAGCCTCTCGCGGCGGGGCCCTGGGACTCTGCCTGGCTCAGCACCAGCCATGCTCCTTGTGCCAGCTCCCTGCCTGAGCCCCACTGCCTCCGTCTGCCCTACAGCCCTACATTGCCCTACAGCCAGCTTTTCCATCTCTGCTGCTGGGCTCTCCTTCACCTTCTCCTCCTCCTTCTCCACTATTTCTTCCTCATCTTCCACCTTCTCCTTCTTCTTCTCCACTTTTCCTTCCTCGTCTTCCACCTTCTCCTCCTCCCTCTCCACTTCTTCTTCCTCATCTTCCACCTTCTCTTCCTCTCTCTCCACTTTTCCCTCCTCGTCTTCCATCTTCTCTTCCTCCCTCTCCACTTTTCCCTCCTCGTCTTCCACCTTCTCTTCCTTCCTCTCCACTTTTCCTTCCTTCTCCACCTCATCTCCCTCTTCTTCTTCCTCTTCCCCCTCCTCTTCTGCCTCCTCCGCTTTCTCATCTTCCTCCTCTGCCCCACCCTCTGCTCTCCAGCTCTCTGGCTCTGCCTCGCAGGTGCCCAGGCTTGCTTCTTTCCACAGTTCTGTCCCACTCCTTGCTTCCACCTCTGTCCCTGCAAGCTGCCCCTGAGCTGCGTCTCCTCCTGGTGCTGCACCTTCACACTTCGACCCGGTGGCCCCTTGTTCTGCATGGTCAGCCCCTGGTTGTTCTGCTTCTTTGGTCCCTGCACCCTGCTCCCCTTCTCCAGAGATCTCCAGGACCCCAACCTCACCCTGGGGTGCCTGTTCCTGCAGCATCACCCCATTACCCACCTCTCTGCGCTCCTGCCCCTCGCTGGCCTGTGGCCCCCGGGGCGGCTGGAAGAGCCCCTGGTAGTGCTTCCGATCCTCCACGTGCTTCTTCCTCATCCTCTCCCCCAGCTGCTTCAGCTCCTTCTTCACAGCAGCTGCCATGGAGGGGTCAAGGTGGGCCACGCGCAGGAAGTCCTCCCGTGCCTCCCGCTCATTCCAGACAGCAGCATGGGCCTTCGCCCGCTTGAAATAGGCCTTGGCGTTGTCTGCCGGGAGAGGAGAGCCCCCAGCAGTGGTCCTGCAGCTCATGGCCACCAGCCACAGGAGCTGGAAAGCCTGGGAACCCAGGGGACATGGGGCACAGGTACCATCACAGGCAGGGGAACATGGGGTGTACACACTTGTAGGTACGGGTACCATCATGGACAGGGGAATCTGGGCCATGCACATACCACCATGGGCACCAGGGGTTATGGGGTGCAAGGATCATCATGGGCAAGAAGAGCCATGGTGGGCTGGGGGACCTAAAGTATATGGGGTGCAGGTGCCATCGTAGGCACAGCAAACCAGGGATGTGGACACTGTCATATGCAGGGGAATCTGGGACACAGGTTCTGCAGTGGACATAGGGATCCAGGTGACATAGGTACCATCACAGGTAGAGGGATGTGGGATGAGTACTGTCATGGATGAGAGGACCCAGAGGACAGAGTCGTTGGGGGCTGTGGACACAGCGCGGGATGGGATGCAGGGCACGGGTACCGTTGTGTTTCTGGAGGAGCTCCGTTGTGTGCTCCAGCACCTCATAGTACTCGCCCAGCTCCAGCTGGCATTGGCAGTAGTTGAGCACCAGTGGCGTGACCAACCTCTCCAGCTTCATCCAACCTTCCTCCCACGGCTTCTCCTGCCCCGAGGAGACACAGTGGGTGCTTCACGGTTATGGCTGTCCCCTCCTGGCCATCCAGGACACACAGAGGAGTGCTTTGCTGAGGAAACCCAGGCAGGGATGACAGAGGTGGCCGGGTCCTGCTCACCTTGGCCTGGAGGTTCCTCAGGCAAATGACAGCCTCCTGGTACTTTGCCGCTGCCTGCCCAAACTCCTTGCAGAGGACGAGGCGGTTGCCCTCGCTGTGCAGCACAGGCACTGCCGCCAGCTTCTCCTCCTTGCTCATGGCCCAGGTGTCACGCTTGTATGCTGAGGGCTCCTCCACCTGCACGGGCAGCAGGAGCTGAGCTGCCTGCCCCGGCCATCCCTGCACTGGCAGCCATCCCTGCCATCCCCCTTACCCGGAACAACTCCATGATGAAGATGAGGGGCTGTGGTGTCCGCTGCAGCTCGTCCAGGTCGTCGTACCCTGTGCTGTGGTAGTCAAACATGTTGCCCATGCCACAGCGGTGCTTCTGCCCTTCCAGGGGGTCCCGGCCTTCCGCGATCCTCCGCATGCCCCTGGAGACCAGGGCGTACATGCCTGTGTGCTGCGAGGAGGGGGAGCACCCTGCTCAGCTGCATGGGGGCAGCCCGCACCCCCTTCGTCTGGGGCAGACCCCTGGTGCCATGGTGAAGTGACACCTGTGCCCCCTGTGCTTCCACCAGGCAAGGCTGGAGCATCTCTGGGGTGCACGGTCCTGTGCCCTGGCTCCGTAGAAAGGAGGGGAGGGGGCACCTGTGGGCCCCTCACTCACAATGGTGTCGCACCAGAACTCAGCCACCTCCCCGGCTCTCATGGAGCTGAGCAGTGTCTCCCAGATCTCCAGCTTGAACATCTTGCCCACAATGATCTCCATGGGGATGCCAGCTTCCCGGCTGTCGTCGATCACTGTCCGCTCAAAGTCATCCTTCAGTGTCTGGAAGTGGAAGGTGATCTGCCCCGGAGAAAACTCAGTGTTGAGCCAGGGCAGGTGCTGCAGTGAGAGCCCTCTGTCCCCCCACCAGCCCTGAAACCCTCTGCTACGAGGCCAGGATGCATGGCCAAGCCTGCTCCTGGCGAGGTGTGGGTTTGATTGGCAGCTGTCTATCTGCAGGAGATTGTGCCTCCTACCCACTTGTCTTAGACAGCGAGCAGATGGTGGCTTGTCTTAACGCCCACCAGTGCTACATCTTGCTGCTCTCTTTGGATCCCGCTTTATAGCCCGGCAAAGAGCGTGCTCCTGCATCAAGCAGCATGACTTGGTGGAACCCACACTGATCTGCCTGCACCCATGGGCTGGGCAATCTTGGAATGCCCAGAAAGCTCCCCCTTAGCACCCCTCACTCCTGTTTGACACACATCAAGAAAGGCGGATTTCCAGCAACCCATCGTGGCCACTGAGCTCTGCTGGCCCCAGGACAGAGGGAGGAGGTGGATAACAACACCAATGCAAGACGAAAGCAGTGGGCAATGTGGCTGCCTGTACCCAACTTGGCCCTTCCTGCACCCCTCTTGCGAGGGATCTCCTGGAGACGGGATCTCCCTGTGCCACGGACTTGGAGCTTGGCTTGTGAGCGGGAATCTAACCATAATGGGCAGGGATGGTGGTGCTGGACCCACTCCCCTCTCCTAGGGCTTTGGGGCAACAGCCAAGACTACTTACCTTGCTCCCATCCTGCAACTTCGGCAGCTCCCCTTGGCCTCCATGCAGAATCTTCTTTTTGACCCCTTCCACGTTCAGTAGGTAGGTTTCCTCCATGGCCACTCCTGCCAGCCTCCAGGAGCAGGTCACAGGCACATGCACACGGGCACGCTCTAGCCCTTGCCGAGTTCCACGTCTTCCTCAGGGTATCTGCCTTTCTTGACTATCTGGACACATGTGCCATCTCCCAGGGCTGCCGCTGGGCTTTCACCTTCCGTTCTGGGGGCAGAGCTTGGAAGCCTTCTCCCCTTCCCCTGCCCTTTGGGTTGCAAGAGGGGCGTCCTGCTGTGGTACACCCTTGCCGAAGCCTGCGGTGCCCTCTGTTGCGTTCTGGAACTGCCTTTCTAATCCTCTTCCCACCCTGCCAGGTTAATCTGGGATTTGCCTGCCTAGTCTGTAAGGAATTAAAGAAACTCCCTGACGAGGAGGGCTTTGTTCCTCCCACTGCGTGACAGCTCATGGGGTCCCCTCGCGCACAGTCTCCCTTTGACCCAGCCATGCAAGGAGCATGTCGGTGAAGGAGTCCAGCAATGCCTGTGGGAGCACCAGCCAAGGTCTGAATGTGGTCAGGCACAAGCTGGCAAGAGGCCGTGCTAGTCTGTGCTCCAGAGACTACAGAGGAACAGACCAGGGTTAGAAATGGTACTTTATTGAGTCTGGTCTGCAGACACAAGCATTCCCCAAACACAAGAACAAGCTCCCACCAGGCCACAGCCCACCAACTCCAAGACTCACTAAGACACAGAAAGCTGCACCATACTGTCCCAGTGCCCTCAGGGAGGACTAAACCCCTCCGGGAGAATGGTGCTTAATATTTACAGTAAATCCAGCGTTTTGGCTGCTCTCACAGGCATAGTCCAATTCCTTAGCCCCACCAGCTAAGCCCAGCACAATGTATGTGAGAGCAGCTCTAGCACTGCCCAGCAGCAGAGGTGTGTGACTAGAGCAAAGACTTCAGCATGGCAGATGAACAACGCTTCCAGCTCTGCTTGCAGTTATGAAGACCCAGGCCTGCTCCTCACTTCTCCATGAGGGACTCCAGCTGCTCCTGTAGGGATGTCATCTGGGAAGAGGGAGTGAGACGTTACTGTAAGGCATGGCTGGGACTCCTGGCAGCTCCAGCCCAAGCCCTTTTGTGTTCTGTGAATCTTCCTCCTACTCCTACGCCAGTGGCTGCTCTGCCTGCACGTCGCAGGCAGTGGTGCCTGGGCACCTCTGGCGCAGAACTCAGCACTGCCCACGAGGCGAAGCTGCACAACAGGAACCTGGGAGTGGGAACCTCCTGCCTTGGTACCTGGCTGAAACTCAGCAGAGCTGCTCAGGCAGGAAATCTGCAAAGACCCTACAGCTACTGCCTTTCTTACACATGGGTGCCACTGGGTTTGTCTCTTGTTTTACCCCAGGCAGCAATCCTAGCAGCCTTGGACTGCTGACTAGGTATGTTTCAGCTCCAGAAGGCAGACTGCAATCAGTCCCATTTCCTACATCTCCTTGTGTCCTTACGAAGCTCCATGCAAGTACAGATGAGGTACAACCACACCGGACCTGTGACACTCGAGTTCAAAGCTGCTGGCGTGGCACAAGATTCGGGAAACTACAGAGGCCAAGCCTAGAACCATGTCACGCCCCAGTCCCTCCCACTGCACCGCGGGAGTTTCCTCACCTGCTGCTTCTCGCGCTCCTCCTGCTGCTTGAACTCATCCAGCACAGCCTGGAGACGGGTCTGCAGAGACAAACGTGCCAGACCAGTCACCAATGTGTTCTCAACTGAATGGGTGCTGCCACAACACGTCAAACGGTGCAGCAAGCACCAAGCTGCACTGACAACCAGGCCCCTTGTCTCCTGTAGTTTCACAGATTGCTTTGCCTCCATCAGGAAATGCTGGAGTATGTATGGTCACACCACAATTATTTTGAACCCAGCAGGCAAAGTCCCCTGGCTTTTCCAGGGCAGCAGCTGAATCAGTCTGCTGGATCTACCGGTAAGCCAGGGCTAAGCAGAAGACTTGAAAAGATCCCAGGAGAGCTCTCACCTTGAGGGCTAGGTTCTCCACTTTCATGATGAGATCTTCCTGGCGCTTCCTCCTGTCCTGGGTCTCCTGGAGTTTACTTTTCAGGTTGTCAATCTGTTTCTGTATCCCCATGACTGGAACAGACAGTGAGCTCAGACCCAGAGCAGCAGCAGAGCTGGGCAGCGCAGCCCACCTGGCACCCTGCTGATTCTGCTGCGCTCTGCCACCCACTCACCTATCTGGTTGGAGCCCTCATTCTCCTGTTGCTGCCCATCGGACTCATTCAGCTTGTCCTGCAGCTGCCTCTCCAAGTCCTCTTCAGTGTCCATGATGTTCAGGTCTTCATCGTCATGATGATCCCTCTCATCTTCATCTTCACTGCTGCTGCTGATGTCATTAAATATCTCCCGCAGTTCATCATGTTCTAGGGGGGTGCAAAAGGGAAGAGGAAAAACACAGCTGATAAGCTCCCAGCACCCTCTGCCTGCCAGGGACCATGTCAGTACAGGGTGCCTGTCTCAACGCCCTCCCTCCTGCACTCTGGTTAGGGCTTACCCCAGCGAGAATGGGCCCAACTGATTACTTAGTGGCTAGAAAGAAACCCACCGCCTTCCCCAGCGCACCTGAGGAGCCGTGGCCTTGCTTATGCCCCGACATCCCTGGGGAGGAGATGTCCAGGCTGGTGAGTGAACCATGGTTGTCTACTTCTTTTGTTTCATCTTCAGCAATGACTTCCCAGCCTGACAGCAGGAACAGACGAGTCAAGGGAAAAAGAGGAACATGAAACATGCAGTACAACAAAAGAATGCTAAAAACCGCAGATCACTGCCTCTCCAAGAAGTCTGGCCTTGTAGCTACGGACATCCAGGACAAACCACCCCGGACCCCTTTTTTGATGCCTTTTCCTCTGCTGTTTCTTCAGTTCCTGCTCAGTACAATAGTACAGTCCACAAGGAAAGGTCACATGAAGAAGCAATGAGCTTTGAACAAGGCAAAGACGAAGCTCCAAAACTTCCGTGCCTCTCATGTGCTTATCTCCCAGTCTCTCACACCCACACAAAGCTGAACTTGTCTCTCTTTTCCATAACCCCGTGGTCACACATAGCATCCTGTCCCCCACTTGATCTTTTTTTCTCCTAAAAGGATACGGACACTGACAGCTTCAGCATCTGTGCTCAGGAGACGCTTCACCTCTTTTTCCACATCAGGAGACTCAATATACTGGGCCAGAGAGGGGAAAGAGAACAGAGTCACTGTTAAATGCCTCCTACAAGCTGCTGGTGCTGGTCAACTCCAACCCTCCACCTCTGGACAAGGCCCTGTTTCAAGCCTTTCTTAAGCTTTCTGCTCAGACTTTCCTCATGCTCACTCTAGAAGTAATTTATGCACCTCCAGAAAGCAATCCATCTGTTTTGTACAGAGCTCCTTGGTGGGTTGTATACTCTCACTTTTCTACACTATTTCTGAAATAAGACTTTCCGTGTGTATGCAGAAAGTCCTTGAGGTGCTGTTTCCTGATGGATGGTCAACTCAACTCCTTCCCATCGCACTCAAAAGAAGGTTTCATTTTTCACTTTTAAATTAGCCAGGAATCTTAATGTAGTGACATCAAACCTCTCCTGTGGGCTATAAGAATGTCACAAGTATTTTGTTTCCCAAATGTCATGCAAAATAGCACTCCATCCTGTTCTCAGAAACTGCAAAGCAGAGAAGAACAGATCTTCCCAGCCTCACGGTGCTGCATCTCCCCAACACCTTGCCTGGCTTGTGCATATGCGGAGAGGTGGTCTCTGAGCTCCATCTGTTGTCACTCCCCCAGCTGACATGACAGCTATTCTATTTGTAGTGTTGCTTGTTGGGGAAGTGAATGGGTCATGCATAGAATTTCGGCTGGGAAAGCAGGAACGAGTGAAGCCTCATTTCCATGAGAGTCTTCCTTTCTTCTCTACGAGCAGGAAGAGATGCGCTACGGCAAGGCAGCCGCAGGAATGGCGTCCAGCAGTTCTCTGCGCAGAGGATTTTCCCCCCAGGAGAATCTTGGAAAACATGGAGGAAGCACCCAAAGAAGTGTTTAAATCCACTACCCTACCTTCACCCTCATCTCAGGAAAGAAAACATGTGAAGCAATGTTAAGAAATTACATGTTTTCTGGACTAATAGACAGCTAGAGCTCTAATGTCTCTGCCTTCCTATCCCTTGGTTATTGAATCTGCATCTGTGTGAGAAGCAACTCACCTTCTTCTTAGCAGTCTTCCGGAATCGTCTCTTCCGTACATTTTTCAGGGGAAGCGTGACTGTGACAGAGAAAACAGATCGCATGTGTCAGGCAGATGGCCTAACGGGAGAGCTGCATGCCAAAAGGGAGAAGGTCCCTTCAATAACAGAGCGCAGACTGAAAACGGAGCAGCAGAACAGCCGGGACCCGGCACTGGTGAGCGCCCTGCCCAGCTGTGGGGGCACTGGGGTGGTGGGACGGAGGGGTCTGGCACAGCCTCTACTCACTGCCATGGTTCCAGATGAATTTCTTCTCTCTGTCCTTGTCCTTCTTCTTGTTTGCCTTGGGGTCAGTGCTCACTGTTTGCTCTTCCAAAGGGGGGTACAGATCACCATCCACAGTGCAAACAAGCATCTGGAATGCCGGCATAAACACAAAGGGTGCTTATCATAATGCAAGGACAAAAGGATGTGAAAGCTTTTCTGGAAAATAAACAGTGGCTGCCCACTGCATGTTGTGAGTCAAAGGGACTCACGGGCATGGGGTACGAGAAACAAAATGTTCCACACCCAGCCCAGTTCATATCTGAACACAGTGGCAGTTAAGCTGTTACAAGAACAATCCCATTTCATGCTTCAGAAATGGGATTTCTAAACACCAAGTGGAGTGGAGAATTTGAAACTGCCAACATTGTGAAAATACAGAAATTGGCTATGTAACACTCTGTGTCCAGCTGCCAAAGTGTACAAGGGTTTTCCTGGAGAGGGATGCAAGAAATTAAGCTGTTGGGGCAGGCAAGAAGGACAGCCCATACCTGGCAAATGTCTGCTGTCTTATAGAAGGTTTTCTTGTCAATGGTTTTTAAGCTCTCTATGATGCAGGGCAGATCCACCAGCTTGGCCGCCAGTGGCACCCGGTCAACGCGGACGATCCCATGGCGCCCATCCGCTGCGGAAAGGCACAGGACAGGTTAGTGCTGTCACTGAACAGCTGAACTGAGCAATACATTCCTGGGCAGCAGAAATTTCATGGGAAAACACATGCAAGTTGCACAGGTGCATTTGTGGGCAGTCAGAGGAGTTTTAAGATGCCCTGCTCCTGCTCACTCACCGTGTAGCTCAATGGTGAGCCTGTCCTTCCAGTTGACATTCCCAGACTGTACTGCTCGCCGCACAGTGGAGGCATATTCCTGGGAAGGTTGGAGAGACTTCTGTCAGGACTGGGTGGGCTTCTTCCGAGTATCACCGAAGGCGTCTGTCTAGCTGACCCAGCTATAAACAGCCCTGCCATCCCAATGCTGCGAAACAACTGCAACAGCTGTAACGAAAACTGCACCCTCCTCCCAAAACCCCACATTAAGGCTGTGGCTCTGCTGTTCCCAATGCCCTTCACATGCCCTGACGCGACACAGCGGACAGTGGTGTGAGGCCCCGATGGAGACACCCTGCCAGCGAACCACAGCTCTGGGGGACGTTACAGCTCCCCTCGCCAAGCTCTCGTGATCTCAGCAGGACACAGCCACAGCTTTAAGCATCTAACAACAGCATCAAGAGCACCGACAGCCACAGCAGCTAGAGATCCAGCACTTGCCAAAGCTCCACCCTTCCAGAAATTTCCTCCCTAATCCTCCAAGCCGTGTTCCGAGCCCCCCGCTCTGTGCTGCAGGAGCCCCTCTCCAGAGGACGCCGTGGAAAATCTGTCCAGACGAGTGAGAACGGGCTACCCACGGCCACAAGCACCCAGCCTGCTGCCAGGTCCCTTGCCAGGTCGGCAGATCCCCCACCGAGCTCCCCTGCCTTGCTGACCTCTCTCCCCACCCCCGTGCTCGCCGAGCAGACCGGGCCGAGCCGTCCCTCACCGGCGGCAGCCGCAGCACGAACTGGCTCTCCAGCTCATGCGGGGCATCGTCCTTGCTCTTACTCATCCCTCCGCCTGGAGAACAAGACACAACCACCCCGGCCCCAGGCGGCTCCTACAAGGCAGCCCCGGCCCGGCGCCCTGCGGCCGGGCTCTCGCCAGGGCAGCTGGGGCCCTTCCGGGGCGCGGGCTGCTCTACTGCGGCGGTGACACCGCGCCGGGCCCCGTCCGCCGCGCACAGCCCCGATCCCGGGCGGAAGTCAGGCCCGGTGCGCCGGCCAAGACTG
>Ga0065711_1028001_pt1 | contig 44392 bp, 23 predicted proteins | sample Hoacrofraction12_FD_59098 | JGI IMG/M metagenome (GOLD analysis project Ga0065711, IMG submission 59098) | Hoatzin crop microbial communities from Cojedes, Venezuela - Epithelial fraction 12 v2 (version 2) | ecosystem: Host-associated > Birds > Digestive system > Esophagus > Crop | place... | reverse complement strand
GGTCCCTTCCAACTGAAATATTCTATTCTATTCTATTCTATTCTATTCTATTCTATTCTATTCTATTCTATTCTATTCTATTCTATTCTATTCTATTCTATCCTATCCTGTCCTCCTTTTTAGGACAATTCAAATCTCACTTTAAGATATCATTAGGAAGTAGGGAAGGTGACAGTGAAAGGAAACAGGGAGGAGAAACTGTAAATAGAAAAGGAATAAAAAATACACGCTCAAGTGAAATTTATAATTCCCCTATAAATGAAAGGAGAGGTAATGGTGCATATCAAACTAATGAAATTATCCTGCAGACTGACTACTACCTAATGAAATTGCTTACTTAGCATATATTAACTGAGCCGCAACTGGCATTTCACTGCACTCGCATTAGCCAAAACTGTTCTGTCAGCAGTGAGAAAAATGCCACAGGGGTAGAGCAAGACAGCTTTATTTTACACTGTACCCACCTCGAAGTGGAGCCAGAATCAGAGGTTAGCCAAGGCATGGGGTCAGCTGCAGGGGATGCTGAGGCTCAGCTCTGTTTTTTTCAGCAAGTCCAGGTCAGGCGTGCTCTGATTGTGAACTGAGGAAAACATTCTTCTGATCTGACAACACTGCTCATGAGAGTTGGAGAACAGAAGTCAAATCAAATTTCTTCTGGTTCATGGGTAACCAGCGGGACTATTTTGTGGTTGGAGCTTCATTAATTAGCAATTTTGCTGAGGGCAGTTAAGACGTGTTAGGATACAGCTCCCCACAACTGCATGCTAATAGCTCAAGGACAACAGATCACACATGTCCCCACCCCCCAGAGTGCCTTTCTTAGCCTTAAAGTGCGATGCACTCCAGACAAGAAGTGAAGTTGCTTCAGGTTTTAGCCAGTTGTGTTGTTGTTCTGGGAGCACCCAAAGTCAGAGGTTGGCATCACCTGCAGAAGACCTCCTGGTAGTTTTAGTCAGGAACAGGAGGGGGACTGCAGTCAACCATGCTGGCAAGCCCAAGAATTAGGGGGGGAAGCTGTGCTGCAGCCCATCCAGCATTACATCCTGCTAGCGCAGGTCTGCCCTCCCGTATCACCATGGTAAGGCTAAAAGCAAACATGCTGAGTGGAGTAATTTCTGTGTTTTCCCCTTTCTAGGGTATTTCATGGTCTCTGTCACTCACTGTATCCATGGGCACAATGAAATAACACCAGCCACAGCTTGACATCATTCAGACGGGCAGAAGGACCTTCATCAGGCCTCCAGAGAGAAACCCCCCTAATGGCAATTACTCCTTTTTAGGAAAGGATTAGAGGTTAGTGGTAGAAAAGTACTCACACAGGAGCTGGCGGCTGCTGTTATGGAAAACTCTCCCCCCTGGTTTGCTGCAGTTCAGTTTTAAGGAGCCTTTGGGAGCACGATGCTGTCACGATGCTGAAGTTCAGCCACAGATGAGTGCTGAATCACACCAAACATTTCACTTAAAAGTGAACTTCATTCAAAATTTAACAGATAGATGGGATTAGATTATTTTTTCTGATTTTTAGTCAGATAATATACACATTCCCTTATCAAATGATGTAATTCTTGATCAATACTTAAAGTTTTAAAGTATGTAAGTTTATAATTAAATTTTTGGCATTCTCTTCCATCCTTTGCAGCTAAATTGCAAACAATCAGAAAACTTGACTGAAGAGGTCTCCATCAAGCGTTTTTGTCCCTTTACATTAGGACTAAAGGTAAAGCATGCAGCAAAGTTCAGCTGCATGATGCAATGAAATGTCAACCCAATGAAAAAGTTCAGGCAGTCTGGAAATCCTGATCCCACCACACACCTCTCCAAAAGAGTAGCTGTCTTAGAGGGAGGGATCATCACGTGGGGATTCAGAGGTTGGACCTCCAGAACTTACACCAGCCACAGGAAGGGACATCCCAATTTCCCAGGCATATTCTTCCATCTGTCTATATGTACTGCCTAAAAAAAGTCCTTCTTTAATGCCAAAGTAACTGCTTCTGTGTCACCCAATCCTTGCTGAATAACCACCCCTAAATCTACTGTGTTTTCCTGGTGAGTGGAACTATCCCCATCCATAAAAGCCACAAAAGGTCTCTGAGACAACAGCAGCAACATCAAACTGAAAGGCCCACGAGTCAAAGCTCTGCTCCAACGATTAGCTGAAGAATTGCCGAGCAAGAGAAATGGTCTCCACTTCCCACAGATCAATGTTTCTTCAATCCCAGCCCTTCAAGGTCAGTTATAGTTCTCAAAACTTACTTGACAGAAGTTGTGCAGCTTTAGCAAGCGGCCGCCTCTCCAGGGCCGCAGCTCATCTGAATGGCGTGCCGTAACCTTCAGCCTGTCTTGATGTCTGATTCCCTGCTTGGATCCTATTATCATTACTCACTGGGGAGACCAGGTATGTTTGAAGCAGGCCAAGTCTTCCAGCTTGTCAGCTCTGAAATATGTTGCCTCAGGCTGCCCAAGCTCTTGTTATTCCTTATTCAGTACGTGGGCTAAGGCTACCTGCAGCTTTCACCCTCATTGCTGCGCAGATGGATTCATCTTATGACCGCTACCGTTTACAAAGAGGGGAGAGTTGTCTGCGGCGTTGGACACATACAGCCTTTAGCCTTACGAAACACAACATTGTTGAGGATTGCAGTGCCTCAGAGTGACAGAGGGAATATTGCCCAGTGAAACCTGCCAGCAGAGCAAGCTCAGGCTCGCCGCTGGGCTGCAGCTGGACGTGCCTCTCTAATTCACCCTGATTTGTTTACTTTTCAACTTTGGTCATCCATGTGTCACTCCCTCCCTATCCCTTCTCACAGTGAATCTCTAAGAAAAGAAGGGTTGCTGTCAAACGAAAGCATCGCCACCCACGCTCTCACCCCACGCCAGCACGTGTCCTCCTGACGGTGGGACACCAGGTTTGGGATTCTGCAGCCTTGTGTCTGCCTCTCTGCAACGGGCCGCTTCTGAGATGCACACCGCCTTGCACGAGCACCCGGCCCTGCAGTGCCCGAAACACACGCACGCACCGCAGGGTGCCTCTGCGCCTGGACGTGTCAGGACTTCAGAGCAGAAGCCAACAGACAGCTAACGGCAGGGCTAGGAGACAGGAGGGCAGGCTCTCCCAGATTGCCTCCAGCACAGGGCAGTTCTGCTGGCACCCTCCTCCAGAGCCGCTGGCATTGGCCACCCCGGAAGGGATGATGAGGGAGATGGACCCCAGCAGGGACCCAGCCTGGCACCCCTGACCCGCAGGGTAGGGCCGCGCAGGTCAGAGCTGCGTGTGGTTATTGCGCTCTGGCGAACGCACGCGCACATTCGGCGGCAGCAAAGCCAGGAAGGGAGGACATGCCTGATCCAGGCAAGCGGTGCCCTGAGCACACCCAGCCAAATGCTTTGGCTGTGGCCACGCACTGCAATGGAGGGAGATGTGGGTGCTGTCATCCTCTCCAGCACAGATATAGAGTCAAGGAGAAGTAGCATTTGGACACCTGAGGTCCAGGCTTCCCTGCTCGGACCGCACTTGCCACATGGCCCAGGCTTCCCCAGGCTGTCTCTGCAGGAAAGGGGTGCAGCTGAGTGAAGTCAGTTCATGCTGCGACTTGGGTGTGCACGGACCCTCAAGCTGAAGTGAGAGCTTCCAGCTGGTGACAAGCGGCTCTCACGCACATCCAGGTGCCAAAAGCCAAGCCAGACACGGGGAGGCCCTGTGTTGCTGTGGGGATGGTCACAAGCCTGGTGCACCAGGATGGGGGTACCTGCCGTAGAGGGGGTAGAGACAGGGGGACCCCAAAGAGGAGTCTCTGAGGAGACTGAGCAGGCCCAGGGACATGGTACAAGGATGTCATCATCCTGTGACACAGGGCCACCGGTGCTGCTGCCTATTCCTCCTGCAGCAGGAGCTGCCAGGAGGTCACTTCATTCCAGGCTGTAGGAGGAAAGCTGCATCTCCCTGCAGGGAAACAGAGCTCTTCCTCACCTATCTCAGCTGGGAAACTTTCTTTTTATAAAAAAGTCTCAGGAAAAGAAAAACCTTTTACATTCAATGTCTGTTTCCCTTGCAGTTGCTTTAAATCCACATCCCAGCCTTTCCCTGGCTTCGCTGATCGCTCAGCCACCGCTCCATCTAGTGGGAGTCTGCTGTGGAGTGCTACCCCCAGCAGCTCAAGGACCCCTGCAAGACCAGAGCTGCCAAACACGAGGGCCAGGGCACAGCGAGGGCTCCAGGCCGGCCATCACCCAGGCTTCACCTTGCCGCTGCGGCCGGAGGATGCAAGCAGCCAAGTTCCGACCTTCACTTCTGCTGCAATACCCGCAGATGCTCCAGGCGGGCGGGGAGGATGCTCCTGAGAGCTGGCAAACAGGGCAGGAATGAAGAACTTTCTAACCATGTAGCTCTAAATGTCTTCACAAAGCCACTGAACTCATGGACCACATGCTCCTGGTCCATACTGATGCAGCCAAACGGCAAACCATGCCTTGCTTGAGTGCAGGCAAGGATTTGAGCAGAAAGCTCTCCACCTTCCACGGGTGTGCGCCAGCGAACCAGGCACTGCACGCTCCTTCCCTCCCCTCTTGTTTTGGGGATGCACCTCTCTAGTAAGTTTAGCCCTTACTTTTCAAATTGCCTTTGATTTTTGTCAACAATTCCTAAAAAAAAACACATAATTAAATCAGAAAGAAAGTCTTTACACCCAGAGTAAAATCAGGGTATTTACAACTCACTGGCTGCTCTATAACTTTCCCCACCACACTGACAGCCAAACAAACAAGTTAAAGATTGCTTCAGCCACAGAACTGGAAAACTTGTCTGTTCCACTAAAACCAAAAAAGAATTGGAAGAAATCACACGAACAAGAGAGGGAAAGCACGACATACTCATATTTTTTAGCTAAGTAAGGATGATGCAATTGCTCTTCGCAGGTGCACGTGTTGATTTTCTTGTCTGTCCTCCCCGCTTCCCCAGCCCTGACGGCCCCCTAACCCACGGGTCAGTGTTAGCAGAGATATCGATGCCAAAGATACCGAGCTACAAGTTCTGTGAAAAGAGGTGCTTTCATCGAATAATAGCCTTAAATGTCCTCACCAGAAGACTAAATATTTACTGCATATCTATGAAGTCACACATGAGAAAGTCCCTGGAAAGCAAGTGGTGTTTGTTCTGCTGTTCTAGAAATCGTTTCTTTCTTGTGGAGTGAGCAGAGAGATGAGATTTAGCTTTCACCTGGCTAAGTACCATCACTCTAGTTTTAAACACCAAGGGAAAAGTCAGACAAGTAAATCTAAGTCATGGACACAATTTCACACTTATGTAGGAATCGAACATTGCTGGTTTTGTTCATAAACTCCCTCTCCCCACATCTCAGGCCCTGCACAGATGCAAGAGCTGCTGGCTCGTGGTCAGCAGAGATGGGCAAAGCTCAGGCTTAGCATAAAAGGTTCAAATTCGCCGACACAGCCCGAGCGGTGCCCAGCACCCTGGCATGGAGGTTGGTGTCAGTGCTGTGAAAGAGGTTTCTCAGCTCAGGGTGCTGCAGTGCTGTTGGAGGGGAACGACGTGAGGACAGCAGAATTGACTCCGTCTGTCACTGCTGTCTGGGCTTTGTGATTATAATATATAGCACTTTCCTCAAGGAGCTGCACGCCCGTTAATGAAGAGAGTCTCACACCAGCCCTCCGCCAGAAGCACCCAGAGCCCTGTGCGACCACCGGTAAAACTCGCAGAGAAACGCGGGCGGGTGAGGAGTCTCCGCTGAGGTTTGAGCAGGGGCTGTGCAGCGGGGATGGGGATAGGGTCAGACCCCCTGGCTCCAGCTCCGCACTCCCATTGCTGAAGGCAGCAGCTGTGCCGGCAGCTCTCAGAAGGCAGTTCAGCCTGCTCAGCTCAGCGGTTCAGCAGGGACCATCTCCCAAATTATGGCTATTTCTCCGAATGCCACGCCAGCAAAAGTGTAACTGGACACAGCATCAGTTGGTGGCGGCATCAGCAGGACTGGGTTTCATAGAGTCATAGAACCATTAAGGTTGGAAAAGACCTTTAAGATCATCAAGTTCAGCCATCAACGCAACACCACCATGCCTGCTAAACCATGTCCCCAGGTGCCACATCTGCATGTTTTTTGAACCCCTCCAGGGACGGTGGCTCCACCACTGCCCTGGGCAGCCTCTTTTTTGCAGCCTTAAAAGCAGCGTGGGCTTTTGTGCTGAGGGTGGAGAAACCCCTCACGCTGCCTGCGCGCCCGTGGGGTGAGCAGTGAGGGCAAGGCGCCCTTTTTTGCAAGACAGATGGGCAGAGGGGTACAGGCCCTATGAGGAGCAAATGAGGGAGCTGGGGCAGTTTAGTCTGGAGGAGGCTGAGGGGGGACCTGATTGCTCACTACAACTACCTGAAAGGAGGTTGCAGCAAGGTGGGCGTTGATCTCTTCTCCCAAGTAACAAGCGAAAGGATGAGAAGCAATGGCCTCCGGTTGCATCAGGAGAGGTTTAGACTGGATATTAGGAAAAATTCCTTTACTGAAGGAGTGGTCAGGCATTGGCACAGGCTGCCCAGGGCAGGGATTCCCTGGAAATACCCCCCGGGAGCTGCGGCAGCCTTGGGGGGGTCAGATCCCCTCGCTCCCGGCAGGAGGCACCGTGGCGCAGCAGGCCCCGCCCCGAGGGCCGCGAGGCGCGGCGCGGCCGGCAGATGGCAGCAGAGCCGCGCCCAGCGCTCCCGCTGCCCGCCCAGGGCGCGGTGAGGGCCTCGGGCAGGCCCCGGCCGGAGGCGGCGAGCAGGGGGCAGCGCCTGCGCTCCCGGGCTGGGGTTGTGGCTTTGGCTGAGCGCGGTCGCTTCTGGGGCAGCCGCGCCCAGCGGTGTAGAGGGTGCTCGCCCAGAGCCCTGTGCTGCTCCCCGGCAGCGAGCCCGGGGGGTCGAGCGTGTGGGGGACAGGCTGTGGGAGCTGGGGGCATGGAGCGACACAGACTGCTGCAAGCTCCCGCTGCAGCGTGTCCTGCAGACGTGTTTCAGCAGGGCCTGTTGCCATGGGACAAGGAGCAACTGCCTTAAAATACGCGAGGGCAGATTTAGACTGGATATAAGGAAGAAATTTCTTACCCTGAGGGTCGTGACACCCTGGCACACGTTGCCCACCGCGGTGGGAGATGCCCCATCCCTGGAAACATTCCAGGTCAGGTTGGACAGGGCTCTGAGTAACCCGGTCCGGTTGAAGACGTCCCTGCTCACTGCGGGGGGGTTGGGTTAGGTGGCCTCTGAAGGTCCCTTCCAGCCCAAAGCATGCTATGATTCTATGATTCTGCGATTCTGTGATGCCAGTTTAAAGCTTCCCAGCAGTGAGATACGTCCCGTGTTTTCACCTCCTCCTCTCTGCATAACACAGCGTTATGCAGGCTCCTTGCTGCAGTGTCCTTCGCAGAGAAGACCATTTGCCATAGTTCAGCAGCCATCCATAAAGACACTGCCCTTTCCAGTCCAGACCTTTAACAACTTTGAGTCCCTGAGGTCACCACTGGTGAGAGGTCCAGCAATCTGGATCCAGGTGCCAGCCCTACGGGCTGTGACTTTCTGCCCTTACTGCACAGCATTGTCTTTCTGAGACCTGAGGTCCAACCAGCTTCCAGCACTTCCTGTTTCTGTGGCTCTTTCCATTTCCTATCATAAAATAAAAATATAAAAAACCCATCAGTCAAGGTGGGAGGATAAAAGAAGATATTTTTTTGCTCGTATTTGTGATCTACACTCCAAATGCAGGGGCTGCTAAGCAGAAATCTGGGTATCTCCTCTAGCGGCATTTTCATGGAGATGACCACAGACCTTAATGACCGATGCAATGAAAAACAGTTGACTTTATTATTTCTTTTACTGTTACCTTTCTTCCCAGGAAGCAGGTTTGAGTTACGTTTTGAAGACACAGTTTAATCCAGCTCTGTTTTCCTCACTGGTGTCAGTTTTGGAGCACATCCCAGTTCATCTGAGAGAGCAATCCCAGCCATACTGCATACAGGGCTGCTGTGCTGTGGGTATTGCAGTGCATGCTTCGAGTGCTAAAACAGGAATAACTCCAGTTAATAAAAAACAATTCTGGGTGACTCTGAAAACTGAAGAGTCCCCTCTCTCTACAAACAGGAGGACTAATAAGGGACAAGATATTTGGCAGACAATATTTTCACTTTCCTTGAAGGTGTACAATGAGCTTTTTAATTTATTTACCTAGAAAGAAGCCAGAAGAGTGTGGATTTAGACAGCCAACTCTGAAACCGAAATAGAAGCAAGCAATTGCAGTGACCCAAGGGTTGCTGTGCCTCATAGGTACACTTAGAGACTCCAGATGTGAAGTGATGCTGTGCAAAGATGCACATAAACAGGATGAATCCACAACTTCTTGAAGACACAAGTGCCAGCCATTCCCAATCCACCTGGAAAGATTCCCTCATTGTCACTTGAAAGATGCTCATTCTTGTGAAAGCTGATCTCGTTGTTAGAGTAAGCCATATTTATGGCATAAGCTGTAAGTTACAACTCCCTTCATTTTCATTTCCTTCTCTGCCATTTTCATGGCAGTGTATTTTGCTAGGAGACTCTGTGCCTGTGGCTCTCAGCATCCTTACAGTTATAAAACTGTTTCTTGAAGCAGAACCATTTAAAGTTGTGAAAAGACAGTTTATGAAAACCTTAATGTGACCTTCATCATCTTCATAATAGACTAAAAGTGACCTGTTAAGCACTGCAGCAGTACATTAGTATGGGTAAAATTACATACGAGTATGTTTTTAATGTTTTTGTCATAGCTGCATCACACTAGTAAATTGTAGCATTTAAACTGTGTGACAGGGCATAATTAGGAGCACTATTTATTTTAATTAAGGTGTAATATTAGGTATAGTATTGCAGATCCCCAGAGGTGCAGCAATAGGTCTCTAAAGGAAGGTATGGAAAACATCGTCTCGTCGTGTGGGAAATCTGCTTCCTGTGCTGTATCTCCTGTGCAAAACGTACTCGCAGAGGAAAACAACCGCCCCTTGCAAGTGCTTAGGAAATACTGCTGTGCTGTGAACGTGAGAAACAGAGTTTCAAGGGGAAGATCTTGCTGTAGCTCAGGGATTGAATACGTGGCAGAAGAATCCCTCAGGTCCTGACCTAACCCATATCGAGGGTGAACAGGTTTTGCTGCTTGGTGACCTGAGGACGTCACTTGCTGGTGGCAGATGGTCTTACCTCTGGGCTGGCATCAGGCTGCGGTGAAGAGGCAGCACAGGGAAATCTGAGCCCTGCCCAGTGCCATCAGCTCTGCCCACGCGAGGGACACGTGGCCCGGGTCCAGTGGGTGAATGCTCCATGACTGACCCAGCCACCCAGAGCTCTGTGTTTCGTCCCTTTGAATGCACGCTCCCTGTAAATGGTGAGTTTTCCAGTTCTTCTTTTCCAGGTTTGGAGGACGCAGCTGTATCTGCACATCTCTCACCTGTGTCAAACAAAACTTCTGCCTAATACAGGCTGAGCTCAGAGCCGTCACCTGAAGCAGGGTGGGGGGGACACACCGTAAATGGTGCTTTTGGTGTTTTCCAGTGTTCCCAGCTGAACAGAAAAGCAGATAAAGGAAAAACTCCATACCCCAAAATCCACTCCATGGATCCACATCTGGCTTTCCACCTCCTGAGCCTGCCCTGGATGCTGCTCCCTGTGTCCTTGTCTGGATTGCAGCAGCAGTCACCAGGACTGGCAGCTGCAGCCCACGGCCAGACACACCAAAGTCTGAACTCAGACAATCTTTCGCCCCACAACTCGGATTGCTAAATCCATGTCTAGAAATCCCAAACCCACAAAAGAGAGCTCTGAGGCAGGGATCAGGAGGAGTCAGGTGTTATGGCAAACAGGCTGAAGGGATCAGGAGTCGTCAGGTGTCATGGCAAACAGGCTGAAGGACCCTGGCAAGCAGCACCCTCCTTCTGCTGTTCCTACAGAGGAGCTGGATCTCACCATCGTGGTGTATGCCCATGATCATCAGCCTTGGAGGTACCACACTGGAATGATGAGATTTCTCCTGGAATGCCCCAGGACTTGGGTGGGTTTTTTAACAATATTTCATAACAGCTAGGCATTTTAAGCCACTTCAGGAAAGTTACAATAATTAATCACTACCATTTCCATGAGTGGAAAAAAATGACAAGAAGTATCTCCAGAGAAAGTCTTCATCCCTGAAGACCAGAAAAAATGATTCCTGTCTCTCTGCAAGCAAGATCAGAAGGAGGAAAATCTCTGAATTTTAATGCATGCTTCTGCAGGAGATTAAGCCCACGTGAGAAGATGGCAGCGGTGCTGCTGCCTGTATAGAGAACTGAAGATCTGCATTGGCAGGGGAAGGAGAGGACAGGGGAAGGTCACAGCTGAACCCAGGGATGTCCTTTACGGTATCCCCTTTGCTCTCAGCGCACACGGTAGCAGTACCGACTGAGCCCCGCTCTACGTGATTGCAGCGATGCCTGGCTGGTGCAACCCCACCCCAGCATCGCTGCACCAGCCCGTTTGGCATGATATTTGGCGTTGATTTATGAACGGGGAAGAAGGAGCTGCCGAGAGCAGCCATCAAGTCATCATCTTTGTTGCACTTTCACATCTATAGTCATCGTTTTCTTGCAAACATGAACACCGAGGGGTCAGGCTAACCAGCCTAGCGTGAAATCTCCCCAAACCAGACATGTGATCTCATATTATCTTGACTCCCTCACCTTTAAAAGCTGATCTGAGTAATCGGACTCAGAAACCACAGGTGTCTACCAGGTAGGTGCCAGTGCCTGGGAGGGAGCCTCGGCTGGATGCATGTCGAGGCAAGGTGATCTCCGAGGTCATCCTCAAGCAAAATAAACAGTGAAACACAGCAGAAGAGCTGTTCTCCAGGTGTGCAGCCACAGCCCAGCCTGGGCAGCTTTGGATTGTGCGACAGGCTGCAAAGGGTCTGCAACAAATGTCATCAGGGCACAAGCAGACGGGAGCAGGGATTTGCCCCTGACACCATCCGAAGGTAGGAATAAAGCCCAAAGAAAAGTGATCTGGTAAACAGGAATTATTTTCTGCGTTACGCTGATGCCACGTTTACCTACAACTTTCATCTCATTCCACTTTTATTAATGCTAAAACAGGAGACAAAATGCTTAAGTGGCTTTGTTAAATTGCCACCAAGAATATTAAGAGCCGAGCTGTAGATGTGAGTATCTGTCCCTGCTTTTCCAGGTGGGAATCCCACGGATCCTGTGAGAGGAGGCCGCTCCTCAGCTCCCGATCTCCCACCCTGTGCCTCTGGTGTGAGTGCGCGGTGTTCCCTGCCTCAATCTCCTCCTCTAGCAGAGGGACTAAAATCAGTCGTATTCAAAAAGGAAAGTCAGATTAATGCAGTCCACATCAATGGGCTGCTTATTAAACGGAGAAGAAAGTCTTTTCACAGCAACCTACGCAGACACGCACATCCGCAATTATCTTTTTAAATTCTAAATCAAAGCAAATTAGCAGTCTAGCACCGAGCAGTAAACATGATTTGATGAAGCATTTCATACCCAGGGTACAACAGGATTTTTTGGAAGAACTCAATTATGATCCTGAATCTGGCTTTCTCTGTGTTATGAAGAGCTCACCACTCCGCAATGACAGCTCAGCACACAGGGTCACGTTCTCAAAGCTTTCCTTTTGGCCTGGAACTCTGAGTAGATGCTAAGATTGCAAGAACTGGCATCTCCACAGCTCACTGTGTCTTGGGTGGGACTTTCATTTTCAGCTAAAGCTCCAGCTCCTGGAGTCACCAGATGTGGGATCCTGCACCTGGATCAGGGCAATTCTTGGTATCAGTACAGGCTGGGGGATGAAGAGGTTGGGAGCAGCCCTGCCGAGAAGGACCTGGGGACACTGGTGGATGAAAAATTGGACTTGAACTGGGAACGTGCGCTCATAGCCCAGAAGGCCAGCCATGCCCTGGGCTGCATCCCCAGCAGCGTGGCCAGCCAGGCAAGGGAGGGGATTCTGCCCCTCTGCTCTGATGAGACCCCCCCGGGAGTCCTGCATCCCACTCTGGAGCCCTCAGCACAGGACAGACATGGACCTGTTGGAGCGGGGCCAGAGGAGGGCACAAAAATCATCCAATGGCTGGAGTACCTGTGCTGTGAAGAGATGAAGAAATTTTCTACACAGGAACAGGCTGCCCAGAGATGTTGCAGATGCCCCCTCCCTGGAAGTGTTCAAGGTCAGGTTGGATGGGGCTTTGTGCAATGTGACCTAGTGAAAGATGTCCCTGCCTGTGGCAGGGGGTTTGGAATGAGATGATCTTTAAAGGTCCCCGCCAACCCAAACCACTCTATGATTCTAAGAACAACACAAACTCCTTAGTTATCTAATTCCCTATTTATAAAGCATGTTTCTAACCCTGTGGCTGATGAGAAAAGCTTGAAAATATGCTTAAAGCTTAAACCCTCCAAAATAAGACGGCAAATATATGTTTTAAATGTCATAAATCTCAAATCAGCCTCTGGATCCTAAACCCTCTGGGGTGGCAATACGGAGTGTTGGTATTCGCATCACTCCAGCGAACCACATAATCTCAGTTGGTCCTCGCACAGACAACCCCTTCTGCCTGATGCTGTCAGACCAACAGAGAGGACAGGAGGGTCCAGAGGAACTTTACTGTGACTTTGTCCATCACTAAGGTCACGGCTTTGTGCTCAGGAGCTTTGTGGCAGATGAACTCAAATGTGAGAGACAACGATGTGTCTTCGGGAGACTCAGCACGCAAATGTCTCAGCAGTCCATTGGAGTTAAATACACAGCATTAAATAAATGTTTAATGCTCATTAGCATTAGATATCAATAAATATATTCCTACAGGAGGGACATTTGTGTCCAGCAAACATCACACACTTAAAGTTGTTGTGATGGTGGATATATAAACAATAAATCTCAGTTAATAAACCTGTCTGTACATGGCTTGCTTCTCACCAGCTTTCGATGCACTCTAGTAGCGAAGCAGGAGGCGACCATCAGGAACACAGTGTTCTGCCAGGCTGCAGAGCCCAAGAAAACTAACGAACAAAACAAAACAAACCAGCATTAACCGCCCCGTTACAGCCATGCCAGAGCAAGTCCCACTACTCAGTCTGGTCCCTCCAAGCACTTTTTTCCGTGCCATCCTAAAGAAAAACCCTCTTGCGTCCAGTGCTGCCTTTAACGCTGAGGGTTTGGCCGAGCTTCGGTAGGAGCAGCACCAAGTCAAACACAGAGAGCAGGGCTGGGAGGAGAGGTGGGGCACAGGCTGCAGACAGATGTGCTGCGATTCCCTTCCTCCTTCCCGAGGGAAGCGTCCCTGCCCCTGCCGTGACCACAGAGCACAGATGATCCTCTTCTTCCCCTTACAAGTCACAGGACCCTGAAACTGCAGCCAGTGTTGCTGAGAAAGCAGCACACTGGTGTGCCTGTAACAGCTACTCAGTGACCCTGTCTTACCCCTGTCTGTTGTCCCCTCCTGCCTGTTTTAAAAAGGGCCTGGCAGTAACTCTTTGTGTAGGAGGACCTGCAAGTAATAATTATGATGGAAACCCTCCCACACTCGTTAGCTGGTAATTTATCACTCGGAGAGGCTGAAGCTGCGGGTGGTGGATGACAGTGCAGAACTTTTCAGACACCAGGAATGTGTCTTGACTGCCGGTCTGGAAGAGGACGGCTGACACTCAGCCGGCACTGAAAGCACAGCACACCGGATCACACCGTGAAGGTTATCAGTATTTTGTCCTGTGCAGACACAATAACTAGCACTGTCACGCAGATTCACTGTTGCATCAAAGCAAGCTGCACATTCAGTGCGTTTTACAGGCAGAAGAAGCAAGGCAGGGATTATTCTTTTTTTAATGCTGCTGAGTTATTATTATGAGTTTTCATCCGTGCTGAAATTGGGATTCGCGGCAAACTGGCAAAGCGCAGACCTGCAAGAGACAAGTCAGCAACGCAACCCGAGGGCTGGCTCTGTCTGCAGCCACTAAACACACAGTTCGGAAGAAAATAGCCCTGATGGGTAACCCTAATGGGAAGGATTGAGCAGTGTTAATGCAGGAGGGTGGGACTAGATGTCTGTGGTTCTGTCCGTGTTGCTCATAGGTAGGCTGTCCATCTGGTTACCCTCAGCCTCCACACCTTTGATGTGGGTTTAAATTTGGCGATAACTGCAAGAGAGGTCAGCACAGCTGCTTCCACGCTTCATGTTAAACACGTGTTTTCATTCCCCGGGGGACTGAAGTTACCTGGACTTTCTTCACTGGGTTCAGCAGCTAAAAGGCAAAACCCCTGGAGAGCAATTCAGTCTTTGCTGACATATTAAACTCTCCTCTAATGACACAAAGGGGTATGTTGCTCTGCTAAAACCCAGGGAGACGTATTCAGCACAGCAAAGCAAAACAGTCCATCTGCAGCAAAGCAAAGCAGCACTGAGTGCAACAGCTCCTTCAGCCTCCTTTGTCACTGCTGAACCTGATAAGCAGCGAAGTGCACGGATCAAGTTTTTTCCACTACGTAACCCAGTGCAAGTTGGGTTTTAGTAAGGGTGTTTTTCAGAGGGGAAGAAATAGAATTACATTCTCTCTAGGTAGAAAAAGAGCTCAGTTTCTGCCTTTATATTTCCCATGCTATGCTTTTTGTTTTTATAGGATAGTGCTGTCAAAGCTGTAATTTTGCTGACAGTCTTTGAAGGACGCACCTCCTCTTATATTTCTGCCCCTCCTTTTTCTTAGCCCACTCATGCAGAGGATGCTTAAGACGGAAACTTCGCCTTCACTTGGTAGAGGCTAGCACGGCTGTTTGCAGCTTGTCTGTGGAGGGTGGGGGATGAACTTCCAAAGGTCTACATAACTGAAGGTTAAACAATTAATAATATTAGTTAGATCACCTAAAAGAATGACTGAACTACCCCAGAGTGCTGCATGACGTTGTGCTAGCAATTTTGTTAGAGGTGCTACGAGAAGTAGCTGGTAGTTAGCAGTTATGCCTAGCGCGGTGCTTGAGGAAAAAATAAACTTGGAAAGTTTCTCTCCTTATTTGTTCAGAGTTTGGATAAATTGCAAGCCTTCTGTATCATTTCAGCAATTATCAAGCAATGCTGCTGCAAAACTGGAAATGTAATTCCCATTTCAATTTCCCCACATTGGGCAGGTTTGATTACAGTGGTACAGAACATTTTGTTTCTGGCTTTCTCAATTAGTTTCATATTATTTGATACTTTAATAATTCATTTTGCCTTCCTAGTCAAAAAGTCCCAAACTAGTTTCATCAAAATTGACAGTTTCTTGCAATATGCTCCAATTTAAATGGAATAATTTACTAATTTGTCAGCTCGCAGAGGCCCGTAGCCTCACAAAATCCCCACACACACCTTCTTTGGGGGCAAGGAACATTTATTTTCCTTCATTGCTCAGAGGCACTTGCATGAAGTTCCCACTCTTGCTTGGTATTATCCCTGCACCTCTTTCAAAGCAAGCATGGCAGCACTGTGCCTCCATAGGACGCTCAGCTGTTCCAGCTTCAGGCTGGCAACCTGTGACTCAGTTCCTCGGAGCCATCCCAGCACGCACCATCCATCTCTTGCATTCCCTTGTTCTCGTTGACCCAGCTGTTGAGCTCAGTATTGAATTTAGCCCTTACACCTTTCTTAGTTCTTAGAAAGTCCCTCGGTCTCACACCCATGAGAAAATAGGTTTTATAATGGCTCTGTTTATCATTGGAGATGATCTGCAGAGAGAAGCAACACAGCTCCAGCCCCTGGGCAGGTTTCGTTCCCTTGCATCGTATTGCTCAGCAGCGACTGATGCTCCCCAGGGTTCACGCAGCCCAGCTCACTGACCCAGGGGAGCAAGCGTGTCGGGAGGGTGATGTCTTTCACTTAATCAGACGATATCACTGGATAAAATAGAGGAGTTTTCAATCACAAAATGCCTTTCTCCAGGTGCGCGCATGATTCAGTGCTTGGCCACTTTGATGATCTGTATCAGCTATCCTAGGAACAGATACTTGTTCTCCTTGTAAAGCTTCTTCTAGCAGTTCGTGGTCATCACAGCTGTAACAGTGCTGCCCAGGGTTTGTTAGTACTGGCATTTCACCACAAACATCAACGAATGGAGCTTGCATTTGATCAACGTGCATTTCAGGTATGTCCCTACCTCACAACAAAACAGATCAGAGCAGTTTAAAAATGTTTTCTTCTACCTAATTTCTGTCTCCAAGATCAAGAGAGATACTGCTTTTAATAACTAGACTTTATTATATTGTCTGTTCCATGGAAGTAGAAATGCAGTTCGCAATAAAAGACTCCTTGGCATGGTAGGAGAGGAAATGAAGCCGTATCAGTCACGGCTGAGCGAGAGGGAAAGGCTCTGTATAACAGACACTTTGGGACGTTCATTGCAAATGAACTCAGGGGAACTTGCTAGTGAGCAAACTGCTTGATTTCCTCGGCGGAGCTGTGCTACGACCCCGCGCTCACGCAAGGAACAGACACATCGAAGAGCGCAGGCGGAAATGAGAGCTGCTGCTCACGCTGCAGACAGCATCCTGGAGGGTTTAGAGACTGAGGACACAGAATATATTAGTTTTAATGCCCTCACTAGCATATATCCTGGATGGTTTGTATACTGTGCTGGGCTCTCTGTCAGAATGATGGTGACATTTGGGAGCCAGGTAAAGCAGACTCCAGCCCAGCAAGAGCTACCAAGTCTGGAAAGTTAAATACATGACTATTGCTGCCTCCTCTGGACAGAGGGAAAAGAAGGAACCAGGGAAAAAGCAGCGTGAAATGAGAGGGTAAGAAGCACGGACTGAGAAACACACTGCATGAGAAGCAAAGATGAGGGTGTTGCCAGGGAGCTGCGAGTCTCGTTCTCGCTCGCTCCGGGGAAAGGCAGAAATAGGAAAGATGGGTTTTCTGTGTCTGAAGCTCTGCTGAAGAGGTGACTTAAATATGCCTCGGACCACAGCTCCTCTGAGTTCTCCCCTTAGGTGATGTGAGCTGTAACCATCAAGCCTCCCAGCTAAGGGATGCTGGAAGAGGAAGCCTATGTCTGTGTTTCGATTCCTCTTTTCCTCCCCGTGCATTTCAGTCACGGCTGCGGGGTCCCTCCCGCAGGCTCCCCTCCAGCTGGGCTTAAGAACACAAAAACGCACTCACCTGTAGCATTTCCGTAGCTACAGCAATATTCCGGTTGGAACACTGGAGCGAGTTACCACAGAAGGGCTCTATGGACGCACTTTACCCAGGCGAGACAGCAGAACTTCACAGCTGGTTCACTTCACATCTGCCAGGGCTTGGAGCACACAGCCCAGCCAGCTCTCCGTCACTTTTTAACCCCTCCAGGTTAAAAATTCAGATCTTTCTCCAAGCTGGCCCTGTGGCTCCAGTCTGCCTCTCTCCGTGCGGGGCTGGAAGCCCCCCACCATCATCACCTGAAAAATCAAACTCTTCTCTTTTTTTCCTCCTTTGAAAATATTTTATTTCTTGCTTTAAGAGAACATAGACAATTCTGAACAGGCTTGAAATACTTGTGTATTTTTCTTCAGATGGTTCTTCCCAGGAAGATTAACTTCCTTCACCTGGTGTCTCACTGAGCTCGTTTTTGTTCCTCTGCTCCAGCCAGGCCTCTGGAAGGCTGATGGGCTCCAGTTGTTTGAGCTCCATGAATTAACCTTGACTTCCCAAACATAGCTCAAATACTGAGATTTTCTGACAAAGCCATTTCTCTGTCTTCTCTCACAAAGTCTCTTTGTAGAGCAGGAAGGGATTGTAGCATAGTTATTGTCCACAAAAAGCTGTGAGTTTTATCAAATTTAACTGTCAAATTCCAAAAGCCATGAAAACGGTGAGGAGGTAGCGTTGCTTAGTAAGATATTTTCGATAGCTGAAAATTTCAAAATCTGGAAATACGCTGCCCACTGGAAAGGACTGTGCCATTTCCCACAACCCCAGCACCCCAAGCTGAATGAAATTAAGCTGGGATCAGTCCTTTACAGCCACAGAGAGCAGGGATCTGCCTGATCTGGGGTGCCCCTGACACCCACGCCTTCTCCTAAGCAGACACAGCCTGGTCTCCTTCTGACAGAATGCTGCTTGAGGATCAAAGAAATGTACCACATTGATAAGGGTGGAAGTATTTTTCCAAGCGCCACTCACTCTTCACAATTGTCTGCATACGTACTCTGTTGGTTAAAATTCCCTCGGCAGAGCTCCGAGCATCTCCCAAGGGCTCAGACAGTCACTCTCCACTTGGCTTCCTCCGGGGAAAGGTCCTATATCCCACTGCCGACGCTTCTCAAGCATGCCTTTGCCTGGAGAGCGGCTTGTTCTATTTCAGAGACACTGGATTGCTTTTGTAAGAAAAGGAAGGCACTTTCCTAACCCACCTGCCTGGAGCGAGCGCAACCTGCTCCACACTGGTGTCTCTTCCACAGAGCTTGGGTGGGCAGCAAGCTCACGGTGTTGACGCTGGAGGTATCACCATTAGCATCAGAATGGAACGCGTTGGGTAGGTACTGCTTGTGTCAGAACTGCGGGTCCGTGGCCCACACACGCCACTGCACTAGCCAGGCTCAGAGACATCTGGGAACCATGACAACTAGAAAGTATTTCTTCTTAATCTTCAGAATCTGCGCTCGCATTGAAGAAAGCAACGAGAAGGAAGCACCTGTAGCCTACAGGGGTTCCTGCAGAATGACTTCCAGCAAAAGGAATCATTTCGGAGATAGTGTCTCAATCTCGCAGCCCGGCAGGTAAAACGAAACACATCTGCAACTTCCTTATTAACACTTTTTGTATTCACTACTGCTATTCCGTAGAAATTCTAGGGAAACTTACCCCTGTTAAACCCTGGAGTCATTTGTAAAAATTTGTTCTTCGAGGGGTCAGCCTGTGAGTCTCTTCCCTCGTTTCATCCGTGTGTGCTCTTTCTTCTGTCGCTGTTCCTTAGCTCCGCTGCTCTGCTATTTCTTCATTCTTGCTGCGAGCAGCATAGGGCAGGCAGAAGAAAAGGGAAAGGGAACAGGCATCGACTGGCTGTCAGGATGTGAACTGTGAATTTAGCTAACCTGGGGTTTATTCCCTGCTTCAGCACTGCCAGTGAAAATTTCTCTCCATCTTGATTTCCATCCAAAAAAGGGTAATTCTTACCTAACATACATTAGTCTATGTAACCTCCTAGCACCCTGTAGGGCATCACAATATTTGAATGTAAAATATATAAACATCAACAGAGCTCTCTTCTCATCTACCCTTTTGCCTTGAGGTAGGGCAAATGAACTAAACTGTGGCTGGAAAACGTTTGATGAATTTTTAACAGTAAAGCTGTGTAAAACTGAAGTTGCACAACATTCCTAAACACACCCGTTCTGGTGTTTATCTGCCCCACTCAGATGTTTCATCCATCCGGAACTGTGCAGCTGATTTCTTATTCAGGAGTAGCTCCATCCCAGTTGAAACCAGCAAGAGATGTGAAAGGCAGCACGAAAGGCTTCTGTAAATACATCAGTGACAAAAAGGAAAGGAAAAGAAAGAAAAAGGAAAGTCTGCTGTGCAACGCGGCAAGGGACCTAGAGATGAAAGATATCAAAAAGGCCAAAGTACCCAGCACCTTTTTTCTCTTTTCTCAGTTTTGGGCTCCCCCATACAGTTAAGATAACGACATTGGAGCAAGTCCAGCAGAACACCAGCAAGATGCTTAGCGGGTGTGTAAGTATGCAATTCATAAGGAGAGGCTGACAGCTGAGTGTGCTCAGCCTTACGAACAGAAGGTCTTACTGCTGTCTACAACTGCCTACCAGAGGGCAGAAAGAAGACAAGAACCAGACTCTTCTTGGAGGTGTATGGGGATGAAATTAGAGTCAACAGCCACTTGCAGAACAACGGACATTCTGACTAGATATGAGGATTGGTTATTGAGGGTACTAAAATACCTTGAGGGCAGCAAAATACAGAAACAGCATGCCAACAGAGGTTGTGGTATCTCCACCCTTCAAGATACTGAAAACTTGACCAGGCATCCAGAGGTCTTGTCTAGCTGCCCTTCTACAATTCTGTTCTACAATTCTACTTCCATGACTCATCACAAAGAAAGCTGCAGGGTAATGAGCGGAGACCACATCTCCCTGACTTCCAGCACCTCCCAAACTGATGGAATGTCCCCGCTACTACAGACATGTTCTACACTTATCTTCAAATAACTGCTCTATCAGGACAGATTTTCTACGAAGAACAGGCTTGTATTATGGAGCTAATGCTTCTGCAAGCAGCTAAACATGAAAGGTATTTATATTTTTCCCGAGTACAACAGACAGGGTCAAATAGACACTTAAGTATTGTAACCTCCCAGTAAAGCAAAAGCAAGTTCCTAACAGCCAGCTAGCATCAGCACCCTTCATCAAACCCTTTCCCTATCACTAATCACACGCACAGGAACATCTGCGCAAGCCAGTTGGCTCTGGACAGCTCCTGTGGTTCCTGAAAGACTATTTCTTGGCAGGTTCTGGTTTTTACTCTAATGGAAAGGTTAATCAAATCAGTCATACTTGTATGTTGGCTAAATAAACACACTGTCTCCACTGATGATGAAACAGATGCGTTACCAACTCACATTTCCCACGGGCTTCATTTGTTCCATGATTGCATTCCGTTTTCTTCAAGCTTCTCTATGCAGTATCTGACAGCATTTTGGATGGTTTTCATACGGAAGTTTTCCTTTCAGATGCTATTGCATTCATATGTCTCTCAACTCTAGTAGTCTTTGGCAAATGTGTTACAAATCCTCAACACCGCTTCGTGGAAGAAGTTAATCCTAGAAAAGGTGGGAACTGTTACTGAGGTATCAATGCACTGTCGAGTCTAGCAGTTAACGTCGCTGAGGCAGAACCTGCTCACATATTCAAACCCGGTTTCCCTCTGCCTCTTGTCCCTCAGCACTAAGCCTCATTCTGCAGAAAGCTGTTCTGCAGGTCTCGCTGGCTTCTAGAACCCATCCTGCGAATGCGTTATGCCTCGTGTTTGATGTCACGCACAGTCAGACGGTGCCACTGACTCAGTACATGCGTGTATGGCTCTGAAACCAGTGGTTACATTTGATACGGCAATCCATCCTTTGTAAGGCATACACAGGATATGCTCAACACATGACGTGTAGAAAGTATTTATTCAAGTTCAGAAGTTTTGTGTATCACAACATTTTCAAAAGTCCAAAAGCTACAACTGCTGATATTTGTTTTAAAGGAAAAGGCATCCAAAACACTTTCTGCAATCTGGTAACTAGTATAAAGAAGAAAGTCTCAAGTCATACAGAGATTAACATAGATTTAGGCGATTTCAACATTACACATTCTGAAGTGTATTTGAAGGACAAAAAAAAAGTGCTTTTTTCTCCATTAAAAAAAAGTATTTATGCAATGCATTACTGAAGTTCTTAGGGTGGGACTGATCTCACCTATTTGCTGTGTTCTGAAAGATGTAGATAACTAAACTAGTTTGCTAAACTGTTACAAGGTGTGGTCTCTGCAGGGGTCTTTAACTACATCAGGTTGTAGAGATATTCTCTGCCTCCATTGACAGTAAACGGAGGCCAGACTTGCCAGGTAGGTTTGTATGTCTGAACCATTTAAGCCATTTGCACAACAACTCATCGGCCAACAATTAACTCCCACTGCATTCCCTCCTTCTATTTTTACTATTTTTAAAGCTAAAGCATAAAATCTTTTTTAAAGCATAGAATCTAACTTCAAAAGTTAAAGCTAAAATCTAGCATCAACTGCCAACCTTAGGTCTCCATATGAAAGACTTAATCTATCTCGTAATGAAGAGGAAACTGGATTATGAAGAGCTGAACATCACACTAAGAAATCACAGATAACTGCAGTTACAAGTAAATGGTGTTTGGGGAGAAGTACCATTTTCCCCTACCCACCCCATACCATACCTTTCCAACCTCCAATGCACCTAAAACCATCCTGAGCCAAAGTATAACATTTTTTCACCTTACCAAAAGTCATGCTGATAGAAGTTTTACCACTCTTGTTGTCATCACGTAGCCCTTTATTGCCTACAACAGAAATGCCAAATACAGGAATAAATGCGCCAAGGAACCCGGAGCCAGAGAGTAACAGGCTACAGGCTCAGTACTGACCTCCATGGGACTTCCCTCCTGCTGAAATTTACTCCCACTGTGTTCTTACAGCCTGAATTAGTCATTCGCTTAAGCATTTTGTTGAACAGAGGCATGGGAAGAAAGGCAACAGAAACAATGGTCAAGTCTCAGGTGGATTTACCTTTTAAGCCACAGCATAAAAGAGAAATTTGAAATTAATGATTTCTCTGTAGAAAGCTTTGCATAAGCTAAAAATACCAGCTTGCCTCAGTTTAATGATACTGTATTTGTAAAAGCTTCTCTGTAAAATGGTTCTGCATAAAAATACAAAATGTTTAAAAAAAAATAGCGTGATAAGCTATTGTTTAAAGTCTTTTTTTATCTTGTACTTTGAATTGTTCTGTGAATGGTTCATAAGGTGCTGTAATACACTTGATGACATACAGACAAGTGGGTACCTGCAATCCCAGACCAGAGTGTAATGGCTTGCTGATCAAAGAATAAATGCTTTTAGGATGACTTTTTCATCTACTAGAATCTAAACTAGAATCTAAAGATAAAAATGGCAAAGTCAGGTTATTAGAACTGTGTGTGTATTAGGAAATACAACTGAATATAGATCTGGGAGACTGGTTTTTAATATTTATTTAGGAAAACTCACTATACAAACAAAAGTTATCACAACAGCATAATATGTGGGTTTATAGTTTCTCCTCCCTTCAAACTATTTCTTTGCTGCAGTAAAAACACGTATATACATTTACAATGATTTCCCTTTAAAGCACTGGGATTTCATATATTAAAACATACCTGGTAAAATAAGCTTAAAATAATTTTACATTGCTTGGAAAAAAGATTTGAGTAATTTACTCTTACCAGAGTGCCATTGTTGCACAGTATTCAAAAAAATGAACCACCACTAAAATATAGAGTAAAACATTTAAAAGTACATTTATTTAAAATGTGGGCAAAATATCAATATAAAAGAAAATAGAGTATAAGAAATAAAAATAAAGTACAAAACATTTTCATCTCCAACATCCATAATTTAATAGATAGCAAGCCCTTTTATTTTTACATCCAAATTACACTTTCGGCTGAAGTACCATCATTTACGTTAAAACGTTTAAAAACAGGCTAATCATGATAGCTAAAGTGGGCTCTTTTAAAATGGTAGTATAATACAAAACATAGTAAATTATGTTTAAGCATAATAAAATTACACATCCTAAAAAAGATGCAGTTTATTTTTGCTTTCCTGCTTTAAACTGCTCATCATCCCTAGGAAAACAGCTGGAAAACAGCATCCACAGGAAGTTTTAGTTGCTTTGTACAATGGCTGAACAGCTAGATTTAATGCTCCAAGGATTCCGAAGCAGTAAGGCATTTTACTATCCATCAAGTAAATTTATATGTATGTTTGTTAAGAAAGAACAACTTTAAGAAAAGACTGAAAAACAGAACTTCTATAAAAAAAATGCATAAAGACACAGAACCCTTATTAGTCCCTCGACTGCATTTATCAAACAGGGTTTATAATCTTCTTCAGTAAAAAGCTACTTTCCTCATCTGCAAGTAACTTGTGACAAATATTTTCTTCGGTGATAAGTTTTTTTCCTGTTGCTTAATATTCTATTCCTGCTACTTTCTGGCAACCCTGCATCCCGCCTCCCCTGAACTACTTCCTACCAAAAAGGAATGCCACTTTGCATTTCAGCTAGGTTTCTGTGTGTTTAACTACCCTCCTATCAAATAAACATTACACATCCTAACAAATTACAAATAATTAGTTCCTAATTAAGAAAATCTGTAAGTAAACCACACTTCCCAAAGCAGCGGACAGCCTTTACACACAAAGGATATGATTCATAATCCAGTGTTTGAGTAAGAACCCCAGTCAGGACAAACTCCGCGTTGTGGACATCTGAAAACATCAAAAACAGGCGTACAGTTTACACCCTCCAAGGACATTCTTCCTCACTCTGCGCGTGTGTCAGGAGGGGCCCTTCTGCACCTTGCTGCTCTCCTCGCAAAGGGAGTATCGCCCCAGCGCTACCAGGGCCCCCCTGTCAGCCATCACACACTGCACACCGCCAACATGAGACTCCTCCGCACACACATCTTTGTTAATAAATACGGCAAGTCTCGGGGTTCTACACTGACGTAAAAATCGCTGAAGTGAAAAACCTCAACTCTTTAACTGACTTGATGAATTCCAAGACAGTAATCTTGCCTCACGCAGGCCTGAAGCCCCAGGTTCACGCCTACCCTTCCAGAGATTTATGGTGACCTGGCTATAAAATACCTCTATTAGAAACACCTAGCAAAGAGCAGGCTGACATTTCTCAGTGGCTATAGGCCACGCATTGCTCTGTTGTTATCCGATAGCTTCAAAAGATGTCTGTACTTGTATAATAAATAAAAACCTAAATAACAGCTATACTGTTCAAATTACACTGATAGCTTATACATACCTATGCCTCTTGCAAAATATTCTCGACATAAATGAAGGTCATTTTCACAGGAAATCAGGATTATCTCCGGCAAACTCTAAACAAAAGAAACTAATTGTAAGCTCAGGATAACACAGTAAGATATTACCAGTAAATTTTAGAAACCAACACTCTACACACTTTATTCTGCTTATGCTCCATGAGTTTTCGAAAAGAAGGTTGTTTAGATAATACTTTTCCTCCTGCGCATTCCACAATAGCTTTCATGGTGGAAAGACTGGGACAAATTCCAGGTGTGATGTAAAAATACTTTCCCTAAAAGGACAAAAGAACGAATAAGAAAAAACATTATTTTGTTAACTGATTTCTGCAATGCATGAAGTTTTATTATCAAGTGACTCTTTTCTTATACAATCATGGGGCAAGCTTTGTAAGCTGGTATTAGATATCACAGCTTACGGCAATAAATTCATCAGCTGATCAGCTGTCCTTAATTACCACTGATGTTTTCACTGGCGGGGCAAACCCACAGTTTTGACACATTTGAAGAGCTTAGGTGTGCCTATTTCAACACCTGTAAAATCACAACTAGTAAACCTTCAAATGACCACTGGTTAAATTACGATTCCAAAAAAAAAAAAGTAACTGCAACTTGGTAAGACGTGAGAATAACAGTGCTCCTGTCAAGTGCTGCAAAAGAACTTTGGGCTTTTACTTAATAGCCAATTTATTACTTTGTGACAAAAATCATCCTGCTGCTTGACTGAGACTGATACAGGTGGTCAGATCACAAAGCAGACCTTCTCTGTTTACTAGCTAGCCATAAAAAAAGCCCTTGCTATTTAGACTGCAAGACTGAGTGAAATGTAGTACTGAAACTTAATAAAAGACATAGATTCTTACTCATTACAGGTTGCAAAAATATGCTTTTTAGGTGGTTTGCCTTAATAAAGAGTCCCACATTCAGTTAGGCTGAAGAATCTCTAGCAACTTGGATCTTCAGGTACCTCTCTGTGCTGTAACATAATCTTAACCAGAGGCATGAAAACCATCTTGCACCATCCTAGCAAACAGCCTGGTGGTGAAGTGCACACTTCAAGGAGAATCACAGTAGAACTCCCTGAGGCTGAAGTGCAAACTCACTCTTACACTTCCATTTTCATGGGCAAGCGCTCCGACTACCAGGCTGGTGTAAAAAAAAACGGAAAAAAGAAAAAAAAAAGTCGCCCCTTCTGTAAGTGCCTTTTTACAAGAATCAGAGCAATGTTCTGAATTTCGTAAGGGAACAAATACTGTCAAGTATACTGAGCACGTTTTGTTCACTTCTACAGGAACCAGTCACTCAGAGGGCTTAGATCCACCCCAACAGTACTTAGGCAGGAAACAGGTATAAAGTCAAAAATGAAATTTATAACAAAATCTTCACGTTATATGCTAGTCTGTTCTATTGCCCTCAGTTATAAAACCTGTGGTCCCAATGCTGAAAAAATTAGGTTGCAAACCTCCATGTATTTAAAACCCATTTCAAACGGCATACCTTGAACAGTGGAGCTACTTGTGCTCTCTTTAGAGACTCCTCTAAACTAAAGCAGAAAAGCACCTCAGCTTCAGCATCTCTGAGCACAAAGTTCTGCTCATCTGAAAAAGAAAGACTGACGATGGAACAAATGAAAGACAAAAACATCCCCGTGACCCAGGATGTAATCTGATCAGATGATGTTGGGGGCACGGTGACTCTGAATGGTAAACACCTACTAATTTTAACATGATTATAACACCCCTTTTATTAGGCTTCTTACAACAATGACCCACAATTACCTGCAGAATGAAACTGTTGTGTATTTTACAACCACCACTGTCCTATAAAGTTCCTTTTTCTAACTTACTGGAGGAACTTGCAAACTTTTATTTGCTGACTCTCCACAAACAAAGGAGCGGAACGATTAAGTTTAAGTTCAAATCACTGTGACAACCTACAGGAGCCCAGAAACTGTCTTCAATTCCTCACGCAGCCTAACAGAGCAAACTTTCCATCTGTCTTCCTTGTGCTGTTATTCAGCTGATTTATTTATTTATTTTTATTAGGGATGGAATTTCAGTCTTAACTTTATCTTTCCACAAAAAGCTATGTCAAACATATTTCTAAATCAGATTTAATTCAAAACACCTAACTTTAAAGAACAAAAAAATTCTACAGGGAGAACAAACTGGTCTTTCCAAGGACAATTCTGCCAACCTGCAAGAGATGGTGTTAATAATCTTCCATAAGATAAAGAAAACCAGTAGGACAATTTTTCTAAATAATTGCCGTATTTTCCATCATTGTACTAGGTACAAAAGTGAAGGCAGCCCACTAATGAATCGACTAAATTTCAGCAGACAAGTACTTAAAATACTAAGATCAAAACAGTCATCCTTCTAAAAGTGCCCAGACTTTATCTTCTAACAGCTTTCAAATGGATTGATTTGTCTGTTCACTGATGCCAAGTCGCCTTCTTGAGATTTATAAAAATGATTGCTGGTTTATTGGTTCTTTATCCATAGATTTAAGTCTTTGTGACGGTTAGGCAGCAATGTTATGTATTTGCTCCTTACAAACAAATTATATAAAAAGCATAGAACAATCATAAAACAAATAATCAGCCTTTAAGAGGGCTTAAAAATAATGCAACCACAGGTAAAATCTACAAATGGCTACACAAGAACGAAATACAGTGCTTAACAATATCCAACTATTTAAGCACTCTAAAGCGTACTTTTTAGGTATGCTTTCACTTCATTTAAGGAAAAGAAATTGTATTAAGTGAAAACTAAATGAAACAAAATGTTCTGTTGAAAGAGAAGTTCATTTAAAAAAACAAAAACAAAATATAACTTCTTCTTGTAACAGCTTTATTTAACCATACTAACATGACTTTCTAACTCCAGTGGAATACAAACTAGCTGCCAATATAATTGCTTAAAAACTTTGTACATTATTCAAGAGTTGTGAACTATGATAGTTAAGACTTGCTGTAGAATTCAAATCTTTGCTTTCAAAAAACAAACTCTTTAGAAAACTAGCAAGAAACACTTCAAGTCAGAAGTCAAAACAACAAAGTATATTTAAACATGCTTGTCAACAAACCTTAAGTTTACTACAGAAATTGATAATAGCTTAACTTACCAACAAACTTCTGGCATTTGAAACACTCTTCTAACCACTCTGGAGTTACTATGTGCTTGACTACGGAAATGGCTGTCAGGAACTTGACAGTTCGTGTCACTTTACTGGCAATCAGATGGGTGCACTTCTGGGCAGATTCTGCTACTTCACCTCCAAGGATATACAGTTTCTGAAAGTTGTACAAAACACAAATCAAAATGGAACAGTCCTTCAAAAATTGGAGGAAAAAATGAAAAATCATAACATCACCATCAAATAAAACTAAGCTCCTAATAAAACAGTAAATATAGGAGATTTTTGTGTTACAGTCATTCCTTTACTAAAGCTAATTGATTTTGACAGACTTCACAGCCATTGAAAATCCAGGTATTTCCAGACATAAATTTCATCTGGCAACACTGAAAGCTACATTCCGCTTCTGCAGTCTTTTGGTTTTGGGCTGTGTTTTTTTTAAGCAAGGAAGTAACTGCAAGATACAAATTAAAATCTTTTTAAAGTGAAACATGCTATTAAATTTAAGTAAGCAGAAAATTGAATAATTTTGCTCTTTTCTATGGAAGGTGTAATATACACTGTAGCTACAGTAAATTAAATTTTGCTAGCCTTTGAAGAGAAAAGCATCACACGAAAAACATGTATTCTTTAAATACACTAATCCCACATGTATTTTTTATAATACTGCATAACTATCCCTTTCTCCTTGGTTTAAACTACCAAACCCAAACTCACGCATCACAGTTGCTATTTTGTCAGTTAAGATACCAGTCATTATCTGAAGGGATTAGTAACGCAACTAAGCAACTGGTGAGGCACATCAGATTACCACAGGTGTTGGTTAAAGATGAAGAGTACTTCCTCTCATAAAAATTTAAAGAATGAAAAAAAATATTTGGACAGCTCTAGTATCTATGCGCCATGGATTTATGATTTTGTATGACAAGCATTTATTACATCACTCATCAGGAGTCACGCAAGCAAGCAGGCCCACTGGGTGCATTAGAAGGCCTGAAAGATCTCTGGCATCCCTCTGTACTCTACTGCTCTGATAATAACAAACAAGTAGGACAGACAGGGGCAATGTTTTAAGCTTTTCTTTACCGTACTGGCTTACTTTGGCAGTCTGCATAAAGATAATACACAAAAGTATTATTCAATGACACTGAGCCTCTCTTCTATTTATTTCCCGCAGGGCATATATAAACACATTGTGAATAGCACACTTCTACACCTAAGCAAGGCAAAGGCCGTTACTAGACACGTTAACCTCAAACATTGTATACCTATGAGTGCAGATCTTGCAAGATTTCCATTTGGATTTTCAAGGCACCCTTTGGGCATACAAGAAAAAAAACTACCCCTCCATCTCCAGAAGATGAGCAGTATCCAGCCTCAGCTAGGTATCCAAACTCTGAAAGGTCTTGATGACATCACCACTGCCAAGTTTAGATTCAACTTCACAAGCCTTGAGACTGAAGTTCATTTTTTATATTTGTAAGCAATAGCTGTTACTAAAACAGTTTCTCCATGTAATCAACCTGGTACCAACATGACAGCAAATGAGGAGCTGGAACTTTATGGGATATACTAAAAAGTATTTTATGTTCCAATATACTTAATATCAGCTTCAAATGCAAAAACTGCATGGGAAAAAACTCTACAGTCCAACTACTTTAAAAACAAATTTAGGTATAATAAGGAAGATGTTAGATATTTTTGAGCACACCAAAGTGATGCATATTTCTAAGAAACGTAGTAGACTCAAACTAGGCCTCATTTACTTTTGATTATCCAGGCATCAGCACCAGGATCTTTCAGGCGCTACTGAGGTCAACAGTTAAAAAACCCCTGTGCCTCAAACCTCAGCCAACATGTGAAAAATAACATAAATGAAAAGTTCTTCTGGAACAAATATTCAGTAATTATTGAGGTTCAAGGAATGACTGGATTTTTATACCATTAAAAGAATGTTATAAATTAACTAGAGTTACGTTTTGGGACAGCTTTATCAGGGAACAGAACAAAACCTCCATGGGAACTTATTATCTCACACCTGCTGTAAGCTTTGTCATCAGCTTTCTTTGAAAAAGAAATTCAGCATTAGAGGTAGCAACACCACTAGAAGAATCTTGGGTCTTATCCAGTACAACCATCACTACTTTTCTGACCTAAATTTGGTCATGAAATTTGCTGATTTAAAAACAAATGTGGAAGGGGCTTTCTTGCTTTTAAAAACAATCACACGGGAAGAAAAATCAAGTAGTACAGAAGTAAGAAGCAGTAAACTAAAGCAGAACAGTTACCAAATAAAACTCATTTCACATAAATCTACACTCTGACCTCAGCCCCAGCAACTGTGAGGTTTCATCCCTTAGATGTATGCTAATCAAGTCTTAGATAGCAGAAATTGAACATCAAGAAAAAAGTTGTCAGATGTTTCAATGTAGTTCACAAGAGATAAGCATGAAAGTCACCTTAATGTACTGTTGAACTTGCATAGGTTCAAATCCTGTGAAGAGCACCAGTGGCGTCAGTTCTGGGGTGAGTTTTTTAGTAGGAGGTGGTAGGTCTTCAATCCTACAAAATACATGAAACACAGCAGAATGTGAAGTTTGGTCCCAAAGTTGTATGATTATTTTAAAACCAGACAAGCACACTCTTGCAGCTTGTACCAATGGAAGTACTCAGATGAATGAGAATTAGGCAGGATCAATCTTCTTCTGAAGAAAAAATTACTATGCTGAGAACAGGACATATTCTCCTGTTCCTGTTCTCTCCCAATTCTCTTACTACATCACTCTAGTTATTATTTTATTCCTCCCAGTTGAGTAGTTAGCAATATGCAAAAAAAGTTGATAGTTCTTTCAATTAGCAGGGCACGGGACAGAACCAGGCAGGTGGCCAGCTGACGCTTCTGTGGAAAAGTAAATTAAGGACTACTGCACTGATTGCTCGCTGTTCTTACCTTGGTCTTTTGGAAGATGGCTGAAGACTGGATTCATTTTGCTTTGGTTTCAAAGGCAACCTCACACCCTGAAATTAGACCAGCTACATGTTTATATCTGAATTAAGCACGGAAACCAACTCCTATTCTGAAAGAGGAAAACTATCACCGATATTCTGAGACTATATTAAAGAAAACAAAACACAAATGAAAAGACATGCTACTGAATGCGTACTACTGGTGCACCTACTACTTACACAACTCATTCAAGAGCAAAGCTGAGCATTAACCAAAGCTTCTCCACATAGTTATGCAACCATTTAAATGTACACCAAAGAAAATATCATGTGACTTTTTTTACTTTAAATAAAGCAAATAATCACCAATGGAAAACCCAAAGAACTAAACAAGGAGGAGACTGAAAAACTTGCCCATTTGTTAAATACATGAAGACTACAATATTCTTCCAGGTGCTTAAGTACCAACTGAAAACACTGGCACCTGCATTTTGAACACTCAAGTTCCCTAACTACATAACAGAAGCTCCCATGGATGCCCAGGTACTCACTGGACAGACACTCCTGCCTCCCCAGCACTAGATCAGCCACTAGAGCATCTGCCCATGGGTAGAGAAATGTTACTTTTAGGCTCTCTTTGGCCTGAGTAACTTGACACCACAGCTCTCAGTTGCAGGAGCGTGTTACGTCTATTGCTTTTTAACCTTCAAACCTACCCTGGAATTTAATGAGGAATGCTAGAGGCATGTGACCAGAAAGACAGGCAGCATTATTCCACCCTCACTGCGAGGACGGTCCTTTGGGAGGAACCGGCCACAGGGGTTTGTTCCCTGCTCTCAGGCACGTGCGTTTTTATGCTAGAAAATCACTAGTAAGAATAGCTGAAAAGAAAAGCCCAGGCACTTAATTTTTGATAGACATTTCAACTATGAAAAGGCAAAAGGCATCAACACCATCTGACAGACAGCTGTCCTCAAAAGAGGACCCCACACTTTAAATCCCAAGAGAAATAGAAATGCCTACTGTAAAGGCAGTGAAGACCTTGGCTGACACTTCCACATGCCCAGCTGCTTCTACTACCAAACCATATTCTTCATACGTGGGCATCCTGAGGGGAGCTGGACAAAATTACCTCCAAGTCCCTTTCGCTTTAATTTACAAGATTCTCACATCATATGGGCAAGAAGGATCCCCACATAGTAAATACAGAAAGGGAGGTACTAAATGAGGCTTTCTGACCCCAAAGTTCTCTTCATCTGCTACATAAGACAAAATGTGGACCACCACCCGGTCTGACTGCGTCACACAAAGGAGGCACATGCCCAATATTAAGATGAACTGAACTGCAGTGTGGACACAAACGGTGGTGGCAACAAAAAACCCAAAACTGAGTTAGTTAAAAGCTACTTTAAATACTAATAGTGCATACTGAATCTCTTCAAGGATTTTTTATTTTGCCACTAGTAGAATGCACCCTTCTTCAAGAAAACAAAATACACAAATTTTTAAAGGCACTTAATTATCTAAAAATTAGTTTCCTATGGGCCCACAAAACAATTCCACAGGGGTCTGTCTATAAGTAGAAGAAGGTTTCAAACTTCTGGCCAGAGGTATAGTACTGACTATTTCTAAAGCTGAAAGGTATAAAAACAAATAGTGCCCAGACTCCTCTTACAAGTATTAGTACAAATTAAGTTATGACTGTTACTAAGCTCCTCTTTTTTGAAGAGTATGTAAAACAACTGAGATAAGAAGTGATCCAGTACAACAAAACATTTTTGTGCAACATAAAATGTTCTCTGACAGCCATACATTGTACAAAGGAACTGAAAGCTCAATAGCTCAAATTGGGATTTACCTATGTCAAGACAGACACTGTAAAAAGAGTTATCAAGTATAAATCTGAAATGGGAAGAAAATTTACAATACAAAAACTGAAAAAGTTTTCTACATATTCAGAACATTCTGTTGCTCAGAATTTGCAGTTTCTACCTCAGCTCTTACACCTGCCTCATGTTTTGCATGTTTCATAGAATACACTACATGACAAAAACTCAATGTTTTGTATCGTTCTTAAGGTACGTTCTTCATATACTTACTGTTGTTCATTTACACTGCTGTTACTTCCAGGGTTATCAACTATGCTTTTTAAAGCAAGATGTATTTTAAAACTATAAAACCTACAGTATATATGCCCATGGTTTTAGTTCTTAAAATATTTCAAAGAGATGATATAAAGCAGTTCTACCCTTAATTTACATTATCTATCCCATTTAAAATTTAGTCAATATTCTAAAAATATCTTCCTGATTTTTGGTTCTCTGCCTTAAAAACCCATATGTGGCCTGATTTTTAGATAGTGTTAGGTACTGACTCAAAGAATGCTAAGCCCTTTCTAAAGCTCTGATGTAAAAGTTGACTAGCAAAGCACTAGCCCAAGATGTCTCAAAAGTAACTTTATTTTGTGTCTCACAGTGCAGGTTCTTAGTTATGCAAAAGATTATTTCTCAGATTTCTCAAAATAAAACAGAAAGAACACTAGCAGAAAGTACAGCCAGAAGGTTCAGTACGGGACTGTGTAAGTCCCTCTGGCATGTTGCTCACACCACATACACACATGCTCACACATAAAATAAAGAGTAATCTTATAAAAATATCTGTATACATACAATAACATACCATTAGAAGTTCTGGTGATACCTTTAATGGGACTCTCCAAGCATCTAGCAAATGAAGTACAAAACAAAAATTAAACCATTGCAAAGTTATTTATAACAGAACACAGATGCTTCTATTGACTAAACGGGTACATATATAAATGCTACAGAACACGGGATTTTGGGACTGAAACTCTTACCCAAAAGGTTTAGCACTAGATGTTGGCTAGGAGAAAGTGGATCTTGAAGACTGAATACTGTATACCGACTGTGCTGTATCTGCCGTAAAGCTTCAAAATTTCCTAGCAGTATGTCACAGAGCCATTGCGCATTTACACATGGTATTCTCCACTCTTTAGCTTTCTCATACTTCAAGCCACTGGGCCTTAGCGTTCAGAGATAAAAAAAAAAAATTTCAATAAAATAGGTAAAATAGCAATTTCCAATAATAAATCTAAAATGACAACATTTCTGTGTTGCTCTATTTTAACTGTGACAAAGTAGATACTCTGAAAAAATACTTTTGCTTTATGTGCTAGAACAAGTCGATTAGGGGAGTATTTCTACCACAAACAGAATCAAGTTAGACCTGGATTTAACATAATTTTCCCTCCTCCAACGTTTCAAAACAATTATGTAAAAAAAAGATATTTTATTTATAGATGTCAGCATCACTTAAATATTGTAAAACAGTGAAATTATAAATTACTTTTCTTTTGCCTGTGTTCAGAAGGCCAAATTTATCATGTAACAGCATGCAGTAACTTAGTTCAAGAAACAACACCACGAAGTTTATTGCTATCAAAACACAAAATTGATTAAAATTAACATTGTTATAATGAGATGCAATTTGCACTTCATGTTAAGAAGAGCACTAACTGGCAACAGGCAACTGAGAGGAACGTGAGTACCGCAGAGATAAACCACTTACTCTTTACAGATGAGAACTGTATTGCTGCGACACAGATACCCCGTGTATTTGGCACCTGCTAGGTAGGCCATTAGTTTGAGGTCATCTCTGTCACTATCAACAAATCCTGTCACAGAGATTATCTACAGACAGAAGGAGACAGTTACAAACAACTGAACATAGACGGTACTTACAAAACACTCCTGTTGAATGTATTTTCTGTTACTAACTTTATAACATTACAATGAAATATACAGTATCCTAACTATGGCATATAGGCACTTAATTAAAACATGGCTTGCAGTATACATAAAGTACAATTCAAAAGTGATTTGTTTATACATAAACATTTCAGGTTTCCAGGACTAGTTCTGAACCAGGAAGAATCATTTTCATTCTGCTGGTCAGCTTTTTCTCATTTACAAAGACTATAGATTTACTATGAAAGAGCTCACAGCCAGTTTTCTTCTCGCACACATGTCACCTCTTTCTTCTGCTGCTGTTTATAGTCAGGGAGACAGAGAAACACTTATACTTACTTGCCCTAATCTACTTTTAAAATCTCTTGAATGCTCTGCTCTACACTGCCATGAAGCCAAACGAACTGTACCAGCTCACCATAGGTGGTGAACGGTAATTCCACCTCTTCCTTTCTTACCCTTAGTCTTGCCAAGTTTTCAGTTTTGCCATTCTCTCCTTTTATTTAGGAAAAGGCAACAGCAATTTTGTTGTTGATAATAAACTACATCTATTACATGACACACTATATTTACCAGTAACCACTGTGTTCACATGTATATTGTTATAGTCTAATTGTCCCAAACCTGTATTTCTTTTTATGCCTTTTAGAACAGGCTAGTAGCAAGGCTGTCATACTGTATGTCTGCATCCAGCACAAAGAAATCCAACGCCAAGACATACTTTGGCATCTTTTTTTTATGTTGCACAGTGTATTTCAAGATGCATCTGATTCAACTGCAAGTTTATGTTTCAAACCCACAAAATCCAGCTTCCCCAGTGCTCCTCATTGCACAGGCTACTCGAACTGTGACCTCCTATTCTCTCATTAGCAGCACAAAGGCTTCCTTTGCTGATATTTACTAAGTATTGACCCAGAAAAAGAAAAACCCTCAGAATATTTGGTTCTGGTAAAGGAAGCATATACTGTTAGACATGGTGTTACTAAAAAACTACACAGCTGGGATTCCTGTTATCTTGGTATGCATAACTCATGTAATCTCTGCACCTCAGTTTCTAAGAGAGTAATTCACTAACACAACCGTTACTCCTCACCACTCAGTCAGACTTGCAAAGCACTCCGAATTACCCAGTAGCATGCACCACATCAACACAGGACATTAACAGAAACTTTTCTTCCAAAACAAAAGAAATGTGTATTTTACTTTGAGCAGGCACTTTCTAGCTGTATCTTAATATTGCTCATGTAATGAACAAAGCATTGTTAAAAGTAAGGTTGTTCTTCTTACATGTTGAGAGCATGGCTTTCCTCCTGGTGGAAATGCCACTGGAAAATGAAGGGCTCGATGAGGTGGTACCATTTTCTTCTTCTTCAAGATTGAGTTCAGCCAATGTGCTGTAATACATCTCTTTCTTTCTCTTAAAGCCTATAAATACATGCACAAACAGCTTTTAAAAATCAAAATACATCTTCATTTTAAACTTCTTCTACAATACAAAGCTTCAATTATAATCATTTGTTTTCCTCTACTTTTTCAGGATCCTTCTTCTCATAGCATCTTCCTCAGTGTTCTCCATAACAAATCTACTACATGCATTACAAAAGTTTGTTATACCATAAAGCACAAATCTTAAGCACACCAAAAAACTTTAATTTTATACTCAATGTAAGCATGAAGTACACACTGAAAAGCCCTACTTTTCCAGTAACAGAATGAAAGCATGCATCTATACGCGTTACTAGTTTGCTTACCTGAGCATACATGTTACTGACTTGGCTTTCACAAAGAAGATGCGTACACCTGCTTGTAAGAGTAGGGTCCACTGTCCCACCATGTGCTTGAATGATCTGGTAAGTAAACAAACCCAAAACTTCTTAATATATGAACAACTTCAAAATTACCCTAATAAACAAACAGTCTGAAATTAAAGTCTACTCTTTAGGACACTGCCACCAATAGCACCATTTCAGTGAAGAGTTACCCCCCCAAAACGTTTTTTTATCTAGCTTAAAAACACTTTTTGAAAAAAAGGGAGAAAACAAAATTAAATATGCACCTTTTCACTGAGATACAAAAAGTCTATTTCTTTAGAATCAATTAAAAAAAAAACCAAATAATGATATCTAAACAAAAATAATCCTTTTCATGGTTTTTATTTTTGCAGTATAACTATTAAACAATTTTTCATGAACGATTCTATCTCAGCAATAAACACAAGTGCTGTTAAAAATGTCAACAGCTTACTTGATTATGCAAAATTGTAGGGAAAATTCAACTATAAAATCCATCAGAAGATTCTGAAGAACATCAAAGTCCTCTCATTTAGGAAAGGATACAATCAGATTTTTCTGAAAAATAGAAGTTAGCAAAAAACAGAAACACTCTATTCCTCCATCTTATTCACTCAGGTGGATACCTCACAGGCTACTAAATGCCAAAATTATATGAAAAAAAAGAGTCTTTTTATACAATCAAGTTAAAGATCGAGAGCAATGCAATATTACATTTGCTGCACTACAGCTGCCTGATTAAAAGTATAAATAGTCAGGAAATAGTTAAGGCTATAATTTATTTAGTCAGTGTTCTGACTAAAGATCTAATTCAACCAGGCTGCTCATCTAAAGCATTTTTGTTACTTTTTCCGGTCAGTTACAGTTAAATAATGGTTTTTAGGCTGTAACACAAACATTATACAAAAGGATGCCTGAAGAAAAGTGAACAGTGCTGAAATACTTCCAATCATTCCTTTCAGGATTCAGTTACTATAACATTATGTTATCAAAGTTTTTTAAAAATACACCAGAATCTTACCCGTTTCCAGGTTGCTAACAGCTGTTTGTCAGACATCTGTTCTGGATAATCAGCAATTGCAAAGACACAGCCCAGCAGGAAATACTCTTCTGGAACTAGAATAGTTTGGCACATAAAAGAACAAAAAATGAAATACTTACAAGTCTGAAAGAGTTCATCTCGGAACATATCTGCTACACTAATCTTTCCTATTACCAGCTTAGAAACTTGATTCAATTTTGAAGTAAATCTTTCTTGGAAAAAGTAGGATCCAAGATTTCAAAGCTGACAGCCACATCTAAAGGCACAGTTCAGCCCAGGGTTTGTTTTTGTTTTGGGTGGGTTTTTTCCTGGAGGAAAGGTGGGCAAAGAGGTAGAAGGAAGCCACACTAAAAGGAAAATGTAAGACAACAACTTACTTTTTTACATAGATCAGCTATGAAGAGCCAAAACAATCAAAAAGCTTTCAGTTTTAGGATACTGAATCCTCATTAATCTACTAATATTTCTAAAATTTAAGCTGTCTTTCTAGTTCTTATCCTCTTTGAAAGCTTCCCCTTTCCCCTTTTCCAAAGCAAAAAAACTATGTACGGTATGCACAGACTAACACTGTTCTCATAGCATAAGTTATATGCTGGTGACATAAAGTATATATCTGAAAAGAGAAAGTTCTCAGTGCTCTCAGGCTTTTCAGATTTCTGGATCATCCTTAGTTATAATATATTTGCCTAAAAATTAGTAAAATGGGTCCCAAGCCATGAATGGCATTTCTAAGTCTTACAATCCCATATTGTAAACACAGCATTATTTTTTGATATTCTAACCCACATTCTGTCACATCATTAGCCACTTCCTTTCCAGGATCAGAAGGCAGTAATTACTAACTCTCCGCTGCTGGATCGTGTCCAAAAAGCGGCTGCTGTTGCAGTTGCTGCTGTTGCTGCTGGTGGTGTTGCGGCTGCTGGGCTGCAACTTGATGCTGTAGTGCTTGAGATGTCTGAGTTAAGTGTTGTGTCGCCTGATTCTGCATTTGCTGTTGCTGATGCTGTTGGTGTAACCGCTGTAAGTGCTGCTGCTGGAACTGCTGCTGCTGTATTTGCTGCTGCTGATGTTGCAGCTGTTGTTGCTGCAGATTCTGTTGCTGTAGCTGCTGCAGTTGTTGCTGCTGTAGCTGCTGCTGCTGCAGCTGATGAAGCTGCTGTTGCAAAGCATGCTGCTGTTGGAACTGGAGCTGTTGCTGAGGACGGTGCAGCTGCTGTTGTGCATGTAACTGCTGCTGTGGGAACTGAAGCTGCTGCTGTGGGAACTGGTGCTGCTGATGAACTTGCTGTTGCTGTTGTGAAAACTGATGAGGCTGTTGCTGTTGGAAAGACTGCTGGGAAATCTGGGGTTGTTGCTGCTGCTGTTGCTGTAGCTGCATAAGTTGCTGAGGTTGAAGGTGTAAGAGAGGATGGTGCTGTTGCTGCTGTGCTTGATGTGACTGCTGTAATAAATGTGTCTCTGGTGTTAGTTTCACTTGACTAAACAGCACCGCGTTTGGATGTCCCTGTTGGCTATGATTTACTTGCTGTTCTAAACTTTTTGTAGGTGCTGAAAGTGATTGTAATATCTAGAAAACAAAGATTAGTTTTGTGACCTTTTTGTTGACATTCAATTTGAAAAATATTTAAAGAACTACTGGGAAAATACACTTCTCAAAATTAAAGAACCCTATGCTTAAATACATTGTGAGCTAAACAAAAATCTTTAACTGTTAGTAGCAAAACTAAAAGACAGGACTTAAACAGAAAAGTGTGGAGCTACACACGGCTCCTAATATAAGGTAATGCACATTTTAGCAAAATTTAAGATTAAAACCCATCCCTCTATTATTGACGAGATCTACAGTAGCTTTACGACTATTAAGACTATTAACAATTACATTGATCAACTCAATCAACTACAGTACTTATTTTACAATCCTGTTGGCCCACAGTTTAGTTTACTAGTAGTCTTTTAGTTTAGTTCCCTAGTCTTATTTTCTTTAATTTAAAAATGTTAATAATGCCTCCACTAATTAGTGCTGTTTAAACATGGGAAATCAATGCAACCTTGCTTTCTTTTGAATCAGTTCAGGAATATGTAGGTCTTTCTTAAACAATCCCAAAATACAAAGAAAAACATGGATATGCTGAGCACTAATAATTTCTTGGGGAAGAAAAAAACCTAACCAACCTATACCTAAGAATAATAGATTTTAGGCTTATACAGAGTGCTGAAGTTATCTGGAGTTTAATTTCGGTTTTAGATGTATAACTCACTGTTAAGGGAAAAATCATTTCACACTAAGCAGACATGTTAGCCAGTGATTTTTTAAAGCATCAGAAAATGGAAAATTAGGCAAATTCCTAATAAGATTAGGATGAGTTCTACATATTTATTAAAATATTTTCATATAAACTACCTATTAATAATTAGAAGGAGCAAAACGAAACTACAGACTCGCCATTCATAAAGTCTTTTAAACATGCAACCGGCTTTGGTGAATCCTGCAAAGCTTGTTTCCTTCACCCACCCACACTATTTCATCACATACAGTGTAAGCTTCAGTGATGTGAGTGTGCGAGAGAGAGGAATCAAAGCACACCACTAAAACACAAAGCCAATTGACTGTGTCAATGAGAAGTCCAGCAACTCTTCCTGAGAGGTGGCTCAAGCGGTTTTTTACAATGCACTTCAAAACATCTCAGGTTTCATCTAAGTAATTTTGATGTTGTTGGAACAGCATACATTTACAGTCATGATTATCAGTGCATCACCCATCACTAATGTCTAGACAGCACCACAGTTTAAACATTCAATAACTAAAAATAACATACACAAAAGGAATGTTTCTGTGCCTGAGTATGAGGAGAGATCTTCATGCTGCTCTCCACAAAAAGTCCCAAAAGTCAAAATTACAGAAGCTTCAGGACACATATTTCAAAATATATGGATAAAACTTTCAAAAGTATCCTAGGGCTATATTGAGAAAGTAACTTTGTATCTGCAAAATGCTTTATCATTACAGATCTTTCCACTCAGCAGAAATCTGATGTTCAAATTAAACACAACCTTTCCAAGATTGTGCACCAAGAACATAGAATCCACCCAAGACTGGTACCCAAGTAGGATACACAGTACAATTTAACCTAGCCAGAGAGTTATAAGGAAAAAGGCAGAATTGGTATTCCTCCCTCTAGGAAGCAGACTGACACAACTCTAAGATGCAAAGCTTTTCTCCACGTGCTGGAGCTAGCACGGCAACCTACGCAGCAGCCTGACACGTTATTTGAGAGCAGTCCTTGCACACCATAGTCAAGTCCATAGTCTGACACACTTTCGGAGAACAAAGTCTAGCCAAAGCACGATACCATCAACTGCCCTGTAGCTCTATAAATACTACGTACAGAAAAAATACTTCCACAGGAACACCACTAAAGAGTACTTGATAGTACAGTGACTGGGTTGTAGATGTGGTGTTCAGACATGAAAGCATCAGCTAACTTACCAGTGCTGGGCAACCAACCAGGACTTTGGCGGTTCTGCTCAGTCCTTACCCAGGAGTCTCAGTCCTTAAACAAGTCAAGGGACTGAGAAGAGGAATCTAAGACTCAGTTTTAAAAGGATGCCCACATTTCCATTCTGTATTCAGAAGTCATATAGACAACAAAAAACCAACATTTCTGAGTGACTCCACTTTTTAAATACTAGCTGTAAGCCTCTGTATTATTCAGGCACCTTTGAAAGTTTTACCTTCAGATGAACATCCAAATAAATGCACCAGTACAATTATTTAAGTAAAAGATATGTCTAACATTTACCACCATCTACTTTCCTCATGTTCCCTTCCCATGAACATCTTAGAATTTCAATGCTGCAAGTTATTTCAGTGCATGCTCGCTCGCTTTTTATTTTCTTCTAAAAATAAATTCAGTACAAAAGCTGCAATTATTTCAACTATACGAGTGGCATAAGAACTTATAAGTTAGCACTTCTGCATCATAATCCTGACTATACTATACAACTTAATGATGCCCAGCAGAACAATACAGTATAGAACTGAACCTACTGTGAGAACAATCAATTTCACAGTTTTATGTGTTTATAGCACAAATAATTCCTTGCACCGAACAAAAAACCTTGAAGGGGATGAAATCTGGTTTCCTGACCTAGCCAAATAATTTTAAATTAACAAATATTTCTTTTGCTCTTACCAAGAAATCAGTACGGCTATACTATGGAACTCTACACCAAGCCATAAGCTATAGTTCAACACAGCTTTACTCTTCCAAACATTTTTTCCAAATGCATTCTTACTTCTGTGAACCTGCTAGGAAGGAAGTTACTTACTACAGGGAGGTTAGTAATTTGGCCACAACTAAGGAACACAGGGAACTTTTAATCCTTTGTACATTTAGATCACAATAAAAGGAAACTGAAGTTCTTGGATACAATAGATCCTAAGAAAAAGTCCAATATCTTATAAATTAAAAATCCAACACTTACATGTGCTACATTTGATGGTCTATTAATCTGCTGAATATCAGCACTATTAGTAATATTCCTTAATGTCCGCATGGCTGGACTCCACGTAGCCATCATTTCCTGTCGTTCCGAACTCTGGGCACCTTGTACTGAAGCCATTAGATTGCCTCTCATATCTGGAGGCAAAATATTACCTGGCACTGGTGGGACATTGGCACATAAATTAATTAACCCAGAGTCTTTCCCTTGAGGCAACCTACGCTTTGCTGCAGATGCCTGTGGGACTTCAGCTGGTGTCCAATTCAAATTCCTTTCTTGCTTTTCTGGAGAGGAATCTGAAGAATCATCAAACATCAGTTCCCCTTTTGCCTTATCAGCAGTAGTAGATTTTGGTGAAAAAACCTGATCACCCAAAGGTGATCCTTCTCGAGAAGATGCTGGACTTGATAATTTTTCATCAGTACTAGCTTCATTTTGAGAATCTTGTTCTTCATTTTCTGGTTCTGCTTCTTCCTCCTCTTCCTCCTCCTCCTCTTCTTCCTCCTCGTATATAATTAAACGAGGATGATAAGGAGTCTCTTCTTTTTTAGTCTTATCAGCTATAGAATCCAGTACCCAGTCTGGTGTCACAATTTTAATGCTGTCTCGTTTACAAGCACATTCATATTTTTCCTGAAGGAGGAAAAAAGAAAAAAAAAAGATTTTATTTAAAGACAAAAAATCCCAAATATGTTTTTGAGACCAGAGCTAGAGCATGGAGTAGATCACAAGAGGCTGTCAAGTAACAGAAAGTGATCTCTCCCAGAACCACAGGACAAACTCACACTGCTGTGTGTAACCACAAGTTCCAAAACATTAAACCAAAAACCTCCACATTTACCATATAAAGGACTCAGAAGGCACAACTGCAGAGGATTAAGTCTTCACTTGCAAAAACACCACTACCCAAATTCTTCTCAAACCCAGTCACCAAAGGATTCGAAAATCATGAAATCTGGTGCTGGAAACGCCTTCAGAACTCCAGCAGTTAGGAACATTACACTCCATACTAAGATGCAGCTGATTTTTAAGTGGACATTAAGGTGAGTCTAAATACAGTTTATACTTACATTTTCTCCACAAAAAAAAAAAAAGTGAAAAAAAAATTAAAGAAAACCATGAAAATGCCTTTAAGGAAAAAGCAGAATTTCACAACAGAGACAAGTATTTACAAAGGTGATCACTGAAAAAAATGCATTTCAGCAGGAATACAAATCAGAAACCCGTCGGGTACTTCCCATACACCTTCTCAGAAGCTGCAAACTTCAATGTTGCCCTCAACTTGAAAGTTACACTTCTGCCCAAATATTAGCTAAAATCCATTTCAATGAGAGGGTACAACATTTACAAACTAGAAAACTTTATCCCTCCCTCCTTCCTTATCATTTCAGCTTTTGAAGATATACACAAATAGTGAAACTTCACTGCTTCCACTCCAAAGAAATAAACACAGGATCAGTGCTCTATTTAGTCAAATATCCTCTTTGATAGAAATGCCTCACAAATATCAAAACAGTGGAAAAAAGAAGAAAAATTTCTTTATAAGATTTGAAACTCATTCAGCATCTAATATTTAAAGTTACTGAACTGGGATTTTCTTTGTATGTCAAACAATATAAATTAACAACCAGTACATTCAGAGGAAATTAATTTAATTTCATGATTCTCTAGAGTTACTTCCTAAAATGAAACTGTCATTCATGCACAATAAAGAGATTACAGATGAAATCAAGTTTATTTGCAGATATGAGTTTTCACTCTTTCTTTGCGGTGAGAATTATTAAGAATCTTGTTTTATCATCTTGTGTCTAGTCAAAGCAATCATTTAAGTTTTTACTCGTGTCAAAACTGTTCTCATTACAAACTACTGCAGATTCCCTTGTAGTAGGATGTCAGAGCAGCAGGACTAGAAGCATTTTAAGTAACCATCCTATAAAATTGTTCCCATTCAATGATTACACAAATTAAACAAGACATTTATTTTATCCTACAGGTACAAAATGCTAATGTGTTTTTTTCAGTTTCTTGACTGGCAAGCTCAAGACAATATCCTTTCCTCTAAAAAGCTTATGATTTAAGGCAACACTTCTTAAATGTGTATCAGTGGTGGTACAGCCCCCCTTGTCAGACCACCTGGCGATCTCAGAACCAGCCAACATTGTGGGTTTGTCTCCGTACAAGAGCAGTGAGCTGGGACAACTTGGCGCTTTTCATGTCTTTGTCCACAAGCAGTGAGCTGGGACAGTCAGGCACTCCCTGACCGCACCTGAACTCCTACCACCCGCCTGATAAATGTCGGAGCTGTACAGTCTGGGGAGCACTGGACTGGTATGACTGCTGTCAAGAGCCCAGAATTACCTCATACTGATTGTGGCCACGATGGAAATTTACTGATGACTAAAATCAATCATCTTGCGACGCTGAACAGCGGTCCCACGTGAGGCCGTTTGAGCTCTCCTGGAGTCTAGTTGGAGGCTGGTAACTAGTGGTGTCCCCCAGGGGTCAGTACTGGGCCCAGTCTTGTTTAACTTCTTCATCAACGACCTGGATGAAGAGTTAGAGTGTACCCTCAGCAAGTTTGCAGATGACACCAAACT
>Ga0065711_1028000_pt1 | contig 44393 bp, 20 predicted proteins | sample Hoacrofraction12_FD_59098 | JGI IMG/M metagenome (GOLD analysis project Ga0065711, IMG submission 59098) | Hoatzin crop microbial communities from Cojedes, Venezuela - Epithelial fraction 12 v2 (version 2) | ecosystem: Host-associated > Birds > Digestive system > Esophagus > Crop | place... | reverse complement strand
AAAAAAAAAAAAAAAAAAAAAAAAAAAGAGTCTTCACTATTCTGGAAACAAGTGTTTTCTTTTTACTCTCAGCTTTTGATTTCTACGTCAGTGCTCCTCTCTGAATAAAAAAAAAAAAAAACAAAACCAACCCCTCCCCCAAGCAGACACACACCGCATGGGTTCCTGTAGATGCTTTTAATGACCATCTACAGCAAGTTTGCAGTTGTATTAAATAGCAACTGCAATGCTTAGCTTTAAATACTAATCAGTTTATCACTGCTGAAGCTGTTAAGTATTATATTCAGTGACAGGGTAGCTAATGGAAACATAATAAATAATAATAATAATTATTATTATTATTGATACACATTAACACAATGATAAAAACTGTCATTTCTTTCATCAAGACAAAACATCAACCAACTCCTGATCACTTGCTCTCCAAGAACATACATTTCTCTACAACATATGAAACAAAACATTCTCATTACAGTGAAGGCGCAGCAAATTATGTCATAATATGTAATTTGGATAAGAGTCACGTTTAGTGCAACTTGCAATGCCCAGCTTTTGCATGTACTGCCTCATTTTTTTTTTTAGGTAACTAAACCAAAATGTTAAGTGTTCGTAATAACAAAAATCATGACACCCAAAACATACCCACAAAAATGCTGAAAGAGAATTTTTTTCTACTTTGTTGAAACTGATTTCATTAAAATCTCAGAACCAAAACCATTACATAGGTTTCCTACAATATCCTAATAATGCCTTCTCGGTGGTCAGGCCAGCATGTGTCCAGGAAACACTTTACAGCTAAGTTAACTTTTATACTTCAGAAATAGTGAATGGTTAGTCAGACTTTTGTTTTTCAGTTATTTGGCTACATGAAATTTATTTGATGTCTTAGTTAGAAATAAATTGGATGTAGCTGAAAACAATTCCCATTTTATTCAAATGAAAACATTCAGGAGTTTTCCGTAAGCTAATGCTGACTGATGCAAAAATGAGAAACAACTCCTTCAAGGTGTTTAAATTCACTCATTTCCCAATAATGAAAAAGGAAAAAGCTGAGCTGCATTAAGCATTTTTCTTTAAAATACTGTCCGTAGCTTCCCTATCACCATTTCATTTATTTTGTCTTTAACCCTATTGTACTTGAACTAGATTAGAAACACCAGGTTAAGTACAGACTAGACATTACACAAGGCTTCAGATTATTACAATTTTTAGCATATAAAAAGAGAAAAAAACAAACCAAACCAAACTTAGTCTACCTTATTTTTAATTCTACCTTTAGGAGTTGGAAAAGGTTTGGTTTTGTGTTGCCAATTAATGAGGACTGGTTTTAGGCTACGTGTATCACTGCAGTGTTTTAGAATGATTATAAGCAAATTTTACATATTTGTTGCTTTTTTAATGTAGTCTGAAAGTAATAACTCAGGATAACAAACTAACAAAACTGAATATCTTTTGAGTACTTCTTAAAAAAACTCAGTATTTTAAGAACTAGTTGGTGGATTTGGCTTCACAAGTCAACTCACTCCACATGAAAAGGTTAACAGATTTGGAAATTGTTTTTAAAGGGTTTCTTTTAGTCTGTTCTGTAAACAAAAAATGACACTGTGAAAGATGAAGAGAAAGTGGATGTTTATCTGCAAATGATAATTTCCCATTTCAACAGGAACACTACTTTCACTTTGAAAACCTTATATATCATAGTACAGAAGTGATTTGTTTGGGGCTTTTTTTGTTTGGGTTTTTTTTGTTTTTTCTATAGACAAGTTCAGACCCTAAGAAAAATAAGAATTTATAATGATCTTCCCACAGCTCCTGTCACAAAGTTATAGCGCCATTTCCTGGCTGTTGTTTTTGTCTTTTTTAAAAAGTCTCTGAGGCAGTTAACTTTTGAACTTCTTGAAGCAAAACTACTAGTTTAATTTTAGAAGTTACTCCTTAGTAACTGTCATCCTGTACGTCCACTTTGGTAAGACTGCATATAAAATAGCCTAAGTATTGAAAATTCATACTTCTAGGTACAACAGTTAACATTTCAAATCTACATTTTATTTTTACTCTAGTATACACGTATATCCAAAGGAAGAATCCCGCCCCACTTCCGATTTCCAGTTCTGTTACTTGAGAAGACAGGGAAGATGCAGGCTGTCTGGAGGGCGTGCAAGTGGCAAGGAAAAAACTTAACTCGTTATGGCACCCACCGAATCCAGGTCAATGGACCCCATACGCTGGTGTTCCCCAGCCCTCCTTCTAATAAGAAAATATTCCTGAAATTCAGGTATTTGGAAAATTCTGTGCACTTCTCTAAACACTGTAACCCAGTCAAGAGACAGTGTTTAAAATTCTCCCCAAAGTACAGTTTCCAGCAATTTTCAGGCCAGATGAAGAACGAGAAAAGCAAATCAAATCAAACCATGTTCAACACAATGCACACAATAGCCCCTCTTTCAGTCTGGTCTTCTAAGAGGAACAAGCCACTCATTTCAACCAAACGACACAAGCATATATGTCTCAAAAATTATTACATCTTCACAGATATCATGAACAAGGCAGCTGTGCAGACAGAAGTTAAGTTTCCAACTGCAGAAAAACCTTCTGCCAGATTTTGCAATAAATCATGAGAAAAATCTGTAGGAGTCAGGACTACAGCAATTCCAGCCGTCCCAGAAACAGCAGCGTAATTCTCACTCTCATTACCTTTTGTGTGTGTGTGTTTTTAGGATAACTGACATACAAAGAGCAGGGAGGGGAAGAAGGAGGGAATGACTGGACCTACATATTAAGCTTATATTCACTTTTTTTTTTTAGTTTCTTCAAAAAGTAATTTCTCATTGTACTAGATCTCCCAATAATGCCTACTTGAAAAAGTTCTAGGATCCTTGTCTCCTCCAAGCCCTCCGCCGGTTTTATGAAGAGGCAAAGTTACTTCTTGGCTGGCTGTTCCCCCATTTTGAATCCTCATTTTCAATCACAGATAGGTGTAGTCCTTCTATCAGCAGGAAAATGTTTCGCATCAATTCATCAGGGGACAGGATGCAGGGGAGAAAGCCATCCCAAGTTTTCAATGAAAAACCCATTTGATGTCTACTATGTGTGCATATTACATGTCACTATTTTCTTATGGCCACTGAATATTTCTAGATGGGGAGACAGAGATACTTAAAAGAAAGTCTAATCTCTAATAATCTAATGAATGTTTCATCGAGAGCATTATCTAGTCTGGAGGTTTTTAATTTAAAAAAATGCAGAATTAGCTTTAGGATGCAAATTAAAGTTGTTTTAACCATTACAGAGCATTCTGAAACTCCTTTTGCAGTTTTTACTTTTTGTAATACTTCCCAATTCACTCAGATGGAAGATTTGCTACTACAGCAATGTTAGTAAGATAAATCAGGTGACATTCCTTAATGGCTCAAAAGAAAGCTAGTAAGGAGCATGTAAACTAAGGTCAAAAATCTAAGGAAGACCTCAAAACATTTTTGAAGCAACATTTTCGAATATATATTCTTCACACAGAGCTGCTTAAAAAGCTACACTTAGGTATTTAGATTTGTAAAATAATAACTAAACACAAGCGTACTTTTACAAACACCCAATGCACTACGCATATACAGTGGTCATTGTGTTGGGCATTTAGCAGGTCTGAAAGCTTGTGCTGGGTATCACAAGGCTATAAAGCACCTTTTCTGAAATTCCAACTATTTAAGATTGACAGGGATTTTGTGACAGTGCAAGGCACAACCTGTAAAGTCTAGATCAAAAATAAGATCAGAATCAGAAACAAGCAGACCTAAGTGTATTTCAGGGAGCAAGAGGGAGTGTTTGGATTCAGCTCCCACTTTGATAAAATACCTTAGCATTAATGCAATCACCGGATGCTATCATAACCTTTGTTAGGAAGTAATTCTTGATAAATGTTTTAAACGAGCTAGATACATTGTCATTTACTATGAAAAGCAGTAAAACCCCAAGCATTTCCCTCCCACTTAGTGTTACTGTATTTTAAGGTTGAGTTCTGACTGAAATAATCCAGGATTAAAACCATTTAAATCACATAAGCCCTTTGCTCTCAATCATCTGCACTTCCATTAATTTGAAAGTGGCAGTGCTGATGCTGATATTTGAAAGAGTATAATACCACCAAAGTCAAAAGCCACAACATGTTTTCCATTACAAAAACCCTTTAGAAAATTCCTTTTCAGTATGGACAACTGAAAGAATAATTTCAAGAGGCAAAATATTAGCTTCAGTACTATCACACTAATATTATCAATAAATGGATATATATGGCAAAGCAACACCAGTTTCTTGTTACGGCAATGGAACATTTTCCATATTGCATAATATTTATCCTCTCCTTCTCTTATTACTGATCTCCTACCACGGATTGCAACATTCAGAACATGGGGGAACAACTTAAGAGCGATGGCTGTGTAGAAAGGCAGGATGTGTTTCATAGCTTGCATTTTTTCATTGACAATGGTAAGGTGACAGAGCTTTTATTTTTTTTCCACACAGCATTTACTGATACAAGTTTGTTCTGAAAAGGTAAGTAAGTCTAGAAATCGGCACTGCAAGTGGCAAGCTAAAGAGCTGAAGCCAAGACTGAGAGACTGAACTCACTGACATATAGGGCAGTAAAGGAAAGCAAAAGCACAGTGCCTTTGTAATATGGCTTGCATGTGAAGACTTTGGTCTGTGTTATGCAAGTCACCATCCTGGACAGGTTTCCACTTTCAAATTTCAAAGACACTCATCACCCAGTTTGCACAGTGACCTCCTTTCTTCAGCAGCAGATGGGTGGCCCAGTGGCTTCTGCACACTTTCGTTCATACCTCTCACTGAATTTATGGCGTTTCAGAGAACTACCAAGGGCTGATTTTACTACGTGCACATTTTACAGATTAGGAAAGTGAAGTAACTAGCACATAGAATCAGCAAAGCACTGCCTGCAAGCTCCCATTTAACTAATAAAACATTTGTTCAGTGATCAACTTACGTTTTAAGTCTCTTCAGTCTAATGAAGCAATGCATACATGAAGCTAGTGGATTTGAAAGGGCTAAATGTTTTAAAAATACATTTATGTACTTATGGTACAGCAGAAAAACATGATGTATTGAATGCATTGCTGCTTGGGCCCACGTAAAAGTTAAGGCAAATGGCAAAACATCTGGGAAGACCATGTTCCTTTGGACTATCAGACACAGCTTAAATCGGCTTCTCTTGATGGCAATATTTGTCTTTGAGGGCTCTTGTTAGTAGACCAAAAAAAGCCACCCCTTCGTTCAAAACCCTCTGTCTTATTTTGCTCTTAATTAAGCTCTCCTATGCCTTTTTATCTCCCAATTATGCCACTTCCTTCCTATGCCCTTGTTACTACTTTCCATCTTTGCTCAAATAGTTGTTCCACAGCAGCAGAACATCTTTGCATTTTTACTGCAACTCAAAACACAAGACCTCTGAACGGTATCTCAAGCTGATTTTACAGAGTTCACAGTATTTACCTGAAGTAACATGATTCTGTTTCTTATAAATTATGTACCATGCAGTCATTCCTAGCCTGTAGCTTTAAGAGACCTAAACCAAGGTAAGACCTCGGTAAGGGAGCTGGTCCTTCAAACTGTCTCTGCTGTTCATCTGATGCTTTTTGGCGAGACAGTTCAGTTTATTAAGCAGGCAGGAAACCCCAAAGCGTGCGTGTGTCCTGTTTTTCACCAGCTTAGTGAAATGAATCAAATCACCAAGAAATCAGACAAATGGCTAGACTGACTCAGGTGCAGAGGAGAAGCAGCCAGCCCCTTTCGGTGCCAGTGATCTGTTCAAGGAACTCCGCAGTCCTAACTGCACCGTGTAATGGAAGCCTTCTGGGCAAAACCCCACCAGATTATTCTCCCATTATTCATAAATTCTCTCCTCTCTTTTTTTAAACAGAATGATGTTATAAGAATAGCACTTGAAGCTGGTACTAGGCTGTGCCTCAGAAAGGGGGTGCATGTGAACACTTAATGGACATTTATTGCAGATCATCTAAAAGTCATCAATTCACTGAGCTCTAAAATTTCCTCACCTTTCACACATAATGCAACACTGTTTACTGCACAAAGTTTTAATATGCAAATATAGCAATCAAAAAGCACCATGTCTTTGGCACTGGAAGTCAGCCTTTTTATGTTAAATGTTTGTGATGGCTATCTCCAGGGGCATATATGAAGGCTTGTTTTCAAATTCTTCCTCTTGCTTTGAAATTATCCCTAAGAAGAATGTTTCTTTAAAATTCTTTGCAGCAGAAGCTGTTGGCATTGTAAAGTTGCAATGGCAGAGTAGTATCCCCACAGAGAAAAAAACCCCAAACTATTAGAGCTCTGCTGAAAATGAAGTAGGGGAATTTAAACAAAACCACTTTCTGCACGTCCAATAGAATCCAAATTACTTTTTTAAATTGCAGCCTAGCACTTAGCATGAAATGTCACATTGTGCATACCCTAAATTTAATTTGTATTTGACTCCATAATTCCTCAAGACACCAGTACATTTTCAACCTCCTATTACCAAGTGTTTTGGGGCATTCATGACTTCCAAGATGTTGCCACTGCTCCCCAGTATTACACTTCTAGTACTTCTACAGAAGACAAATGTCTTAAAAAATTGCAGAAGAAAAAAAACAGTTGTAAAGATGTAAACTAAAGGCAAACCAGTAAAGTTAAACATTAACTGTTGGACAAGGCTTGTATATGCATATCTGACTGCAGCACCACTAGATCAAGCCTATTACACTCTGAGTATGACCGTTGGACTAGATTGCCATGACTAACGAACACTGTGTTGCTGCACTGGCTCAGAAGCAGATATAAAAAACATTGAAAAAACCAGCAACTCAGACATATTTATTTTACTTTTTTTGTGCTCTGAGAAGGATCCCTTTACTTAATTTTCAGCAAGTGCATATTCATGTTGGCAACGTTTCTCTGTGGGTAAAAGAGGCAATGCAGAGTCAAGTTGTTCTCCTCCCTCTCCCTGTTCCCTCCTTGTCCACTGTTTCTGGAATTGATTTACATTAGCCTTCATCTCTCTGTTTTAAATGACGCCCAATACTGTCTTCCATTTTTTTCTCCTGTTGGGTGGGGAAAGAGAAGAGGGAAGGATTTGGGTTTTTTTCCAAATAACCAGAGAAGTAATACCAAGATACACATGCTTTGTAACAGGACTTTCAATATACCAAGTAAACAAGAGTAAAAAGCAGCACCAACAAACCCCATAATATCACTAGCCAACTTAGCGCATCTATTAAAAATCTACTGAATATCTATCTGGCATCAGCCTTTCTCAAAATAACCCCAACTCAAAAAATTGCTGAGCAGATCCCCACATGCTCTGAGGAACTAAATGGAAAGTTGTACCTTTCCCAACAGCCCTAACGTGATGTTTGGAAAAGCTGCAGAGAACTAAGCCAGAAATTCCAGATAGCAGAACATTTCCAGATAATGGTATTTCTTCCCTTAATTGTGTTACCCTTAAAATACCCTTGTATCCTCTCACGGGGTTTGATCCTCATCCTATGAAAAATAATTAACTTTAGTGATGCAAGATCAAGCCTATCATAGGAGGAGAAAGGTTCTACTGTCTATATACTGAAAATCAGCTTGTTGCAGATACCCACACAATCCAATACAAGGAATGCAATGAAGGTACCTAAATTAGAGCCTACTGAGTTTACATGGTCACCGAACCTTTCTGGGGGCAATCCAAGGTATTGAAGTAGAAGTGCTAAATGTTTTATCATAAGATTTTACTTCATCACAAGAGCCTGAGCTCTTGATTTATTTACAACTGCTTTATTTCTGCATCTAACACAATGCTGCTTTGCCTCTCTGTTTATCCAACTTAGATCACTTCCATTATTCTGGTACTGAGGAAAAGGAAGGGAAGAAACATTAATCATATCCTTACCAGCTAACTTTGAACTGATAATCTGAGGTTTTTTACAGTTAGTTTGAATAATGTCGGCTATGCCTAGGTTATCAAGCCTACAGTTACACTGTATGTTACTTACCACAATATACATATCTAGCTGTGCTTTGTGTATGTGCTTGTTTTTATATAGAGTAGTATCATTCATATACTATTTAAAAAGCTATTAATTATTAAAATGTACAGATACAGACTTCTCTGCAAAGGAATATGAAGCCAGTCCCTTCCTTTTTTTTAATTCATGACTTCTGATCTATTAATTGTCTCAGCTTTTTTATTCTTTGTATACTCTTTATGCTGTAGAGCCAGATGATGTTTCTTTGTTAAATGCTTTGCTGTTTCCCGTTGTGAGAAATTAATTGACTGTTACTATTCAAGTCCTAACAAACAGCGTTTCTACTGTCCTTTGCTAATTATGCCATGCCTGCATTTTACATAGCATTTCACACTACATTTGTTTTTCTACTTTATATTTTAGGGCAGCGTATTTGTAAGAATGTGCATTTATGTTCATATTATCTTGACCTAACAGACCAGATCTGATTGCTTTTTAAACGTATGCAAATAATTGGTTTGGAAACAACACACAAATACAAGTGCTGCATTTAGTGTGAATGCAAGAAAAGTTAAATTGGGCTGGCACTTTAAATAAGCTCAACTTGCCATTTTAAGTGCATGTTTTGCTTTGGGCCCAGTAACAATACAATGGACCTATCTTTGGAATAATAACAATTATGTCTATTTATCTCACTGAAGAACAAGGCTAACCATCTGGAGAGCCCAAAGAGCAGATTGTCTTCAATGTAAAACAGTGATCAAGAAAGAGTGAAGGGGGAAATACCCAAGACAACCTCTTAATATTCCCACACATGCTCTCAGACAACTACGAGAATGAAATAAATCTGTCAGTGTATGGACAAATAACAAGCAACTTTAAAAAATAACTGTAGTGGTGGTTTGTTGTAGTTGTAAAGATCTAAGAACTCAGGCAGGACAAAGTCTATAAGCAAAGGTAATATATCTTACTAGATCAACTACAGTAAACAGAAACATTAGGCTTTGGGTCACAGAAGTCCTTGAAGCCTAAAGCCAGAAGCAATTAAGCTTTGAAAACGGAATATGAGCACAGAATGACTGTCTGGAGTTGACTACAGGTTTGCACATACTTCATAAGCAGTATCTGTTATTTTCTCTGATGGACATTAAAAATTGTGGCCTCAAGGAAGATCTTTGTTTTACAGCAATTTTAAATCCCCATCCTCTCCTAACCTCTCTCTCCCATAAGAATCTGGGTCCCTATCACCTTTCCTCCCACCTCACTAGCTCTTCCTCTCCTTTCAAAAGCATCAGCTCTCTTTTCTTCCCAGGATGGTTTAGCTTGCCTATGTTTTGAGCAGCTGTCTCAGATGCTATCTGGCTGAGGAGCAGCAGCAGCAGCAGCTTTCATTTTCACACCTAAACAAGGGCTGGTGTCTCCAAAAAGCTAGCCTGGTTTGTCTTACAATACTCATGGCTAACAGGAGATATTACCTCTGCCTACAAAAGTTGTCCTGCCTAAAGGCATTAAAAAAAAAAACAAACCACAACACAAACCATACAAAGTATGTAAAACAAAACCTAAATGAATCAAAAAATAATTCTGAAAGACAAACTCTGCAGTTACTAAGAGCTCAGGTTACCACTGAGTTACAACTGTTCAACATTTTCTTTGAGAAGCAGAGGAGAAATACAGAAGCTTTCAATATAACATGTAAGTATGTTCTCATACACTGTGGTTTAGAGAAAGAAAATTTGACCTAAAAATTCAAAGACTAATCTGCTTTTGAAACATGAGGCAAATTCAATTAAATTTCTGCAATTTTAAGTTCAAAGACATTAGAGCAAAGAATCCATAGCGTAAGGCAAAGATCGTTTTTAAGCACAGAAAGTACAGTCACATCTTAAACATTTCTATTTTAAAATAGCCTGTTGCCATTAAATAGAGCCATTAACATGATGTGTATGGATAAACAGTTAACACAGTGTAATCAAGCCTTAACTTCTGCATTTCCTGAGTTCAGTTCTCGGTTCCATAACTGACACCATCTGGCCAAAACCCCAAATACAGCCTCGCACGTTACCGCAGTAAGGGTATCAGACACCAGTTGGAGCAGCTCAAGCAGTTCCCGTCCCCACCCTGCAGAACAGCCAGCAGAAGAGACCATACTGATGCTCTTCATCTCTTCAAAGCAACATCTTAGGCCTATTTGCCCTGGGAAATACTGTGTCTATAACCTGGAGGAAAATTAATAACAATTAGTGTAACTGAGTTTCCTGCACTTCAAAAGGTAGTAATGACCTTAATATAATGGTTGATTAGAAAGAACCTTCACAGATAACAATTCAGTCCAAAAAAAGCCAGTATTCAAAGCACGAGCATATGCCAGTCTGGAGCATGATAACCCAAAATCTGTGCAAAGGACAGGTCTCAAACCTTCTGCTGAGATTACAATCAGGTTGACAAAATCAGTTTTAAATCCGTGACGGCTCGCAACTCATTGCATCAGTTAATACCATAACTCTGTAATTAAAAAGTCTGTATGTAGTACACAAAAATCTGTAGCCACCACTAGTCTCTACAAGTTGTCCCTATTATTCATGGTGCGGGGCATCATTTTAGCTACAACCATGAAGATTTGCTCCAGATAACACAATTACCAAATTATTGCTCGTGCCAAAATCATCCTGAGCCCCTTGTCTGACTACACCTCACTGCCACTGCTCCCTACTCTGAATAAGCCTTCACCATTTGTACTGCTGCTATTTTTCTTTTGTAATGTACCCATGAAGATAATGTTAGCTGGTTTCTCTGATGAACTCCCAGATGCCATCAGCCATGCACAGGAAAAACTGCTAAACAAAATTTGTAAGATTTTTTCAAGACAATTCCCAAAATTCTGCTCCTTGGAACACGTAAACCAGGTTGCCATTTAGCAACAACCACCCTAACTTTATTTTTAAAAACGAAAAAACCCTCCAATTTTTCATATTTTTCTTGATTTTTGCAACTCTTATCTATCTTTCAGACGACAAATTCTCGGGACAGGGACATTTTCCATAACACTGCATCATAAAGTTGGCAACTAGACAAAACAAAGTTATTACCACACAGGAATTACTGCTATGCAACAATTTTGTTTAAATCAGAGGTGAAATACAGCTTTTATTACAAAGACTAAACGCACGGGATGAACAACAAAGTAACTGCAGCTGCAATTTTCTGAAAGCTACATACTTTTTTTATTCCATCCCTAAAGTGAAAAATGTCTTCCTTTGGCCTTTAACATGTCCAAAGGAGAAATTAAGCCAGTTTATTACCTTGTATTTTGCTCTAATGGACTGTTTCTTTTCAAGCTATAGTCCCTGTACTAAGACAATAAAATTCCTCCCCAGCCCCCCAAGTATTTCGCTTCACCAGTGACTTCAGAACTAGATGCTCAGAAAATAATCCAATGTCCCTTCCTCTAATGACTAGCCAGCAGGAGTGTTCAGGCACAGTGTAATCACTCCTCCACTACACCCAGCACTATTGCATTAAACTATAATTTAGTTGATCTACTTCTGAGACTCATTTATTACATTCTGAGTTCTGTGGCAGTGATAGGGCCATAAACGAAGCTATAACAAAACCAAACTCTTATCTATTTGTATTACATGAAAGTTTGGTAAATATGAGGATTTATTACTTGAACAATGCTCTATGAGAACATTGTTCATACAGTAAAGTGGAGGTGATTTTTCTTTCATTCTGTAGTTTTCTTCATTTGCTACTTGCACACTGTTTAACAGTTGAACTGGTAACAGATTTTTAATGTACATTTATTTCTCAAAGCAAGATTTAATTCTTGACAAACAAATATTGTCTTCTAAAGCATGTCTGATCAAGACTGAAACGATGGTGTCAGTATCTGCGTGGTTTCTTTAGGTTACTGAGCAGTGACAACAGAAGAGAAATTCTATCTGCCATGCACCTAGTCCCATGCTCTATGATCAGAGCTTTGTGAATGCTGGAATTTCATATATAGGGCTAGATAAAAGCCCAAAGTTTTATATTGGTGAATTAAAACTGTACATTCTATATGTGTCAAATAAGTACAAAAAAAAAATCTTTTTCAGTTTTAAGGAATACTTTATTTTTGCTCTGTGTTTAACAGAACTTTTCGGTAAAAACAGATTTTGAAACAACTTGTTGTTTAACAGGAAGTTGCAATCAACTAACTAGACAAATCAGACAATTTCCCAAAATGTTGATTTTATATTTTTCAAAACTTCCCTACTATCACAGTAAACAGAGGTATAATACCATGTATATAAAAAGTGTATGAATACACACATCTTCTTTGACATTTAAGAATCTGCTCCATTTGTGTGATTTTAAGTAAAGCTGCAAAGTACAAATATATGATTAAAAACGGTTTTGAAAAAACGTGCAGAAAGCTGATTCCATGCAGTAAGCTTCAGAAGTAGTAAATTAAAACGGTAATGAAGTAACTCCAGTAGCACAATAGAGCAGCAACTGTCTTCTAGTTGAGATGGGGAGGACCCTCCCACATACATACATAAATCTTACATCTGCACTAACTGTGGTTACCTTGAAATCTGTTGCCCTGCACTGAAGCACAGTGTAAGGAAGCAGTTAGTTTTACTAGGATTGTCCTACATATAGCTCCCTAATTTTGCAAGGCTTTCTATGAAGCAGTATGTCCTGGTTTTAAACTGTTAAGCATAACTGCTTGAAATCTTTACAGTAAACCAGCTTAGGAAAAAAAAAGAGTTCTGAAGGTTAAGAATGCACTAATCTTTACCCAGTTTGGTGATACTCTATTGCAACAATAAAACAAGAAGGAAAAGAAAAAATGTACTGCATGAAAAACAACATTGCTTAGTCATACACAAATTGACAAAGTGAACCATGAATTAATGACTCTGGACTTTTCAGTTGGTATGATTTTTATGGAAGAAAAATCTCTGATTTCATACCAAGAATCTTGCAGCTGCTTAAAATATATTCCTTACAAAGAAACCAAGGTTCGTATTTGCCTTAAACTGTGCCAGGACAGAATTTTGCACCTACAGAAAATTCTAACCAAACCACCAATGGACTCAAAAAAACCCTGAGAGGTGTCCATACAGATGTATCAACCTCCCCACTGATTTAACCTGATGAATCTAGCTGGTAGTACAAAAACAAGGAAATTCAGGAAGAGCAGCAAAAGAGCTAACTACTGAGTAACTATGCTAGTGAAATCAATACAGTCTTGATATACTAACTTCAACTGATTTTTCATCTATGTTAAATACATTGCCCATTTAATTCTAAGATATATATCTAATTATTTTTTCTATGTTGAGTTTTAAAAGCGACCAGTTTTCAGAAAAAGAACTACTATTGGAAACAAGACTCCCTTGCACTGCCTACACACATTTTCTGACTCACACTTGTGAAAAACATCAACATTTACTATGAAAATTCAGACAACTGTAATAATCATTTTATAAGGAGCACTAGATTTTCCTCATTGCATGTTTATTTACAAAAATGTAGTAAATACACATATGCTCTATAGGTTTACCTTGAGGGCTGGTTTCACAATCAATTTAACCAACATTAAGTGCAAACCGCAGCTGAAATGCCCCCTCTCCCCACCCGCATCCCCATCCCAGCCAGACTGCATCATCGCCCTCAGGCCACACTCTCAACGCGTACCTGATTAGTTGATCAGTTCTCTGATCCAATTTGTGTGCAGCCACATCAGCAGTGTTGGCACATGGAACGTGGGGCTGCCACTTATCAGGGGATACACCTACAGGCTTGCAAAAAGCAACTGTGGAACCATGGACATAACAAAAACTATCTGCTGGCTTATGCCAAAGCAGCATACAAGATGGCAAATGTTGTGGATAATAGTAAATGCCATATATGCTATTTGACGAATGATAGATGGATTTTCTTTATATATGCTCTATATCAGCCCTACAGCCCTCTTACAGAAAGTTTAATATTGCACGTACAAAAATCTTACTTAAATAACACACTTATGATGGTCTTATGGTCTTATGATTGATCTCTCTCATTTGCTTCATTTGAAATTAATTAGCTGAAGTCTAGATTCTAGATGTCCTCTTCTTGCAAAGCACCGAAAGTGTCCTTAATTAGTACACTGCAATGAAGATTCCTGTTTAGTTTATTACAGAGTCTGTACTGGGTCACTGAAACCATCCGTGTTATTGCTGATGTGTGTTGAGCCTTTACTGCAAAAAAAATGCACTATAGCCGAGTCCTGATATATTCAGACAACAGACAGTTACCAAGTTTAATATTATAGAGAGATTTAGACTTCAATAAATTGGTAAGCCAGAAATCAGAATTTTCAACATTCAATTACTTGTTTTCAAGAGTACACCACATGGATGTATGATTAAAAGCCAAAATAGATCTTTATCATACAGCAACACACTATAATGACTCACTGAACAGAAATGTCAACAAGAGACCTCAGTAAAGCTAGTTTATTTTTAGTATGTTATTCAGGAGCAGCTGAACACAAAAGTGAAAGAAAAGATCTGGGATGAGATTCTTTGCTAGCCAAACATGCTTATCACAGGATGTAGTGGAAAACTAACGTGGTTTACCATATAAATTTACAACAAAAAACCCAAACATAAAACTCACTAATCAGGACAAAAGTCTAAGAGGGAAACAATTAGTGGTAAGAGCCTGGATTCCCCCATACCTTCCAAGCTGATAAATGCGGTCTTTAATATCAAACGAACAGTAAAGAATCAGACAAGATCTTTAGCAAACACAGACCCGAACATTGCAGACAAACTGTACAACCATGCACTAGAGCAGAGCTGTGCTATTTGTCAAAGAACGTATCTCTCTTGAGCAAACAAAGGAAAAAAAAATTCAACCTCAAAAAAGTCTTTCAAAATATTCCACATCTGCAATTTTAGTGGCTCTCCTAAAATCAGCAGCTGGCCAGAAATACCATGGCAAAAATCAAACATAAATATACCAGACAACTATTTACAACATGTTGTATACAACTGTAACTATTTTACCTTTAAAGTTGACATCTACAGGACTTTCCAGCTCGTGGAAAACTTCTCATAACAATTCTACATCAAGCCCTGCTGACCTGGCTAATTTTGCTATGCCACGTTAAACACAATGGGGGGAAAAACACTGTCTTCCCTCCAACCTGATTTGTTTTTTTGTTAGCTACTAATATGAAACACTTTTAGACCAAAATAAAATGGAAATGACCGTAGTCTTAATGTTACTACTGGTAAAAGTAAATCTTTAAAGAACATGACAGCACCTATGGCAAAATATTGCTAGGTCTCCCCAGTGAGTTTGTATTTTGAACATTACAGACACATCTGTAAAAACTGAGCACAGTTGTACCCTGGTATCAGAATCACACAGCAGGAGAAGCCCACTCATTCCAACTTCTCTCAGTCAAGAAAGTTTCCATATCCAGTATGCTCAGCTATAAAATCTGTGACTTCTTTTTTTTTGGTTAAGGAAGTGCTAAACATATCCTTGAGAAGTCAACAATTTATTTTATTAGCAAGTCTGAACATCCCCAGATGTTCACTTCCATTCTATTCTGGACAATCTATTTATTTGAAGAGTGGGCCAGAACTGCTGACATCATTACTACAAAATCAGCAGATTTCAGGTAAGCAAATATGAAGAACAGGAAAAGACACACGGATACACTGCTATGTAAGATACTACAGTGTGCCTGGATAATGTGCAGGATCTGCCATTAAAAACAGAGATCTAAAATGAGGTAGAATCTATATATAAGTATTTTTCCCATTTCTTCTGTTTGCTAATGCATAGGAAAAGATATGGTACCCGCTAAAAATCAAATCATCTGTTCTGATCACTTAATGATAAGATGCAATATAAACAAATAAAAAAAAACCTCAAAAAGATGAACTGTGCTTTCAGTTTCTAAAGATAGGACACATAACTGAAGGAAGAAAGTTTATCATGACATATGCCCCTTAAGAATGACAACCTGTTAAAATTGTTTGAGTTAAATACTAAGCTTTAAGGAAAGCTCACAATTTCAATTAAAATGCTTGACCAAAGCTAATCACTCCTGGGAAAATCACACCGGTTGACAAGAGATTTCAGTGAACTTATTATTAAACGAACACGTTTGGAGCAGGACTGATGCCCAAAAAAGGCATTTAATAGGACTTCCTTTTCTTGAACACGCTCAGAAGATTGCAAGACATATGACCTTTAGTTCAAATATAGCCTCCCTGTACGACATTTTACCGGACTGACACTGTAAAGAACGTTACAATATAAATTCTGTAGCAGCCACTAGTCATAATTTCAGGTTTTTAAAGTTCTATTATTGGTCTCTTGAACTGAAAGAACCACTTCATCTCAACAGTCTTTTACACCATGAGTAAAACACTTGCCCTTGGACGGAGGATGCGCCTATATAGCTATCTGCTGACAGACAAACTCCTTCGCCAACCCTTCTACACTGGCAGGAGTCAAGGCAACTCCAGCCCAGATGCTGTAGCCCCACTACCATGTCAGTAGCATCAAGGTAATTAAAACTCTGCTCTCACCAGCTCAGATAGTTCAACACTGTTGCATTTCAAAAAGACAGAAGACCCATGTCCAGACAACCCGCCAAGTTCAGGCAAAATGAACTGGAATCTGTCTGGACTCATCCACGCAAATCCAGACACACTGAAGATAGAACTTAAATCAATCGCAAAAGCCACAGACCATCCAGGGAGAAAGGTTTAAGAAAATCCATAGCAGTATCACTACCATTCTCTTTCCCACAAGGTTTTACTAGGGCAAAAGTAGAGCAACAAAAAGTTAAAAATGCAGTGATGGCCTTGCTCTTTGTTCAAGAGTACAAGAAACAACCCACCACTTCACATCTTCATTCTGACACGCAGTGGTGGCAACAAGGTATTGTACTCTCAGATGCCAGAAGGCTGGCCTAGCCAAACCCTCGGCTGGTACGCTCTTCTTGCAAATTTTGGTGTTCATCTCCCCCTGGTGGATTCTGTACAGAGAGGGGAAACATTGCTCCACCTAGAAAGAACTTTGCTCCACCTAGAAATTCCCCCCAACGCAACTTTATTCATCTTCCGTTCAGGAGGAAGGCCTCACCTCAGATGCACCAACAGGCAAAACCAGCAAGACCATCTAGAGTAAGTGGGTTCTGAGCCACCAGGTGAGCCACCAGCGTGGGGTCAGATGGGTGGGTCTCTTGCTCTGGAACCCACTATACTGAACACTTAAAAAACACAATTATTTTAATATATATATACACAGATTTCTCTGCATTTGCCTCCTGCAGCACTGGAAGCCAGAGCTAGAGTTCAGTTTGTACTTGGACAGGATAGAATGGAACCAGGTATGAAGAATATCCATAATTACTATAGACATATCATATGAAATCTGGATCAATAACGCATGAGAGTATACAGACCCAGAATTCCTACCAGCCTTTCCTACATTCTTTGAAAGATGTCAAAATACCATACTGCTACCATTGTCCAAATGCAACAGAACACTTCATCAACCGATATGCATAACGACAGTGAAAGACAAGTTAATCAATCTATCTTGGCTGATACTAGTATTAAGCTTTGGTCAGCGGAGCCAGCAGAAGCTCTCTATGCCAGACCTACACTCAAGTTCTAGACCTACTCAACACAATCCACTCATGAATTGTGGCAGCTCCCTCACTTTTATACTGAGCATTGCTTTGTGTTACTATGCCTCCAAATTCCGTCCAAAGATTTCAAGAAATGGGAAATTATTTGGCATTTGCTCTGCACTTACTCAGCTATTTCCAAAAATCTACTTTCAAAGTGTGGGTGGCACACTTAAGAGTAAGTCTCAACTACAGGTACATTTTAATTTACAGCAGAAATAGCTACATGCTTCTATTCGGTATTATGTAGGCCCCCAAATTTAGCAATGTTTATGCACTAGAAGGACACATAGCAATTTAGACAATGTATATGGATGAACTTCAGTATCAAACCAGATCTACCAACTACACTGTGTCATTCTCACAAGTCACCGATGTGAACAGATAAACTAAAAGATATGTCTCCTCCCCAGTCTGAGTTAGTACAAGCTAGAATTTGCCACTGTAAACTCTCAGGGTAACAACTGCTCTGTTTGCTTCTTGGGAATTCTTAAGCACTTATATTTTACTAAAAATAAACTTGAAGGTACTATCTACAGGCAATATTAAACACCTTATCTCAATGTGTCAAGTATATAAAACTGCTTAACTTTCTAAAAACTTGACTTCATCATATCAAGACTTTGCAATTCTTAGTGAAAGCTAGCTTTGTCAACATGGAGGAAGGAGAAAAAAATCTGCACATAGAGCAGAAATACAGAAGGCGGCTACTTTTTTTTTGAGACTTAGATTGTTTTTTTGCAGCCTTAGAAAATATTCTAACTTTACCTGTGTCTGCTGATAATCAGTCGTCTTTCATACTAGCACTGGAATAAGCTTTCCAACCTTCTTCAACCTGAATTCACTGTGGGACACAGCACATAAATCACTGTGGGAAAAACTGCTTTCACTCCACTTGTGAAAAAGTTCTGATTTGTAAATCAGTAAAAAGCACCTTAAACATACCAATAAAACTACCTAAGCTACAGTTGAAAACACCTGGGAATCAACCAGCTTAAACAACAAATTTGCAATGACTATGCAGATACATATGTATACATACAGGCATTATGTCAGTATTTTCTCCAACAATGTCAATCAATTTAGGGATCTACTTTCTTTGGATGACGCTTGGCTTTAATAGGTGGCTCTGAAGCTATCAAGCAATACTTCTGCAGACTAGACTTCTTTCTTCTGCTATGTATCACACTTCATCCATCTATTGTCAATCACCTTCACTACAATTTCAGGTGGAACTTGTGCTCTTAGGAACAAAGCAGTGGCATCCTGCTTCCAATTTATGGGACTTCTAACACAAGCTTTTTTGGTTTTTGGTTTGTTTGGGGGTTTTTTGCTGTTTTTGTTTAATGTTTCTCTTGTATACTTGCCTTTACTCCCTTTTAAAGGGCTCAATTAGAGATAACAAACCATTCGGGTACTTAGCTGGCACAGAGATTGCCAAAAGCAAGCAACTTGCATCTGTGAAACATCATTGGCATATCATACTCTTAAGTCAGCTTCTGGCATATGGTTGGTCTCAGACAGGTTGCCTATAGTTGTTTCTACTCAAACAAGTGAGCTCCCCAGTGACAGGCTTTGAACTCACCTAATAAGATGCTTTTTGGGACAGCAAAGTTCATAGCTTTATTTCTGCAGAGTCACCCTGATCAATCTACATTCCAGCACATTTATTTCATTGCATACTCCCTTGTTCCGTTGTTCTTGATGCCTTGCACACATTCTCCTTTACTTTGAATTTGGGGATTGCAGCAAGTTGCATAACAGGAAGGCACACCTTTCAACATTCAGCTTTTTCATGCCTAGATGGCTTGTCATCTTTCCCTGGCATGGGCACAAACGATGGAAAACTTACTTGCCATGTAGAACAGTGAGTATGAAGTCCCTGGGAACAATTAGTGCTCATGTTTTTCTCAGTCGAAACATATGACCTTTTTGCAGCTCTCCTGAAAGTTACTTTCTTAGTAAGGTAAGTCAAGTATAGACTTAACTACCTTTTATTAAAAAAAAACAACCCAAACCGAAAAACAAACCAAACTCACAAAACCGCCACACCACACACACACAAAACCCAGCAAACTAAATGTGGGGTGAAATCCACCAGAGTTTAGGCAGCTATGTGAAATAATTCCAAACAAAGGACAAAGTATCAATCAAAAAACCAAAACAAAGTAATTGGTATCAATCCAGTATTACAATACTTCAGTTGTGTTTGTGGAACAAGCTAAGCTACAGGTACTTGAGTTTTTGTAAATGTAAAACTAATCTACTGAGTCTTGTATATATAAATGATACTGTTATGTTACACCAATAAATAAATACACTGCTGAACGACCCAATTTTGAAAGCAAAAGTAACATTGAGTGGGCATGAAAATCTAAGCCTTTTTCCACTTTCAATAAAGTTTTATGTAGTGGTTACAACAAAGGAAAAGATTTTTTAAAAGTTGAAAAATCTTTCTAAAAAGAAAAACTTGGTTTACAATAACAACACATACCCTTTCACAGGTAAGGGGTACAAAAACACGCTAGTGTTTTTAAAGCTTCAAGCAGTACACACCTAAGGTGTCTTTAAAATAAAAAGGCTTTTGCAGTTGGGTGGCCTGTGTGTTCCCTTTGTTATTCATTAATAACTTTTGTGATCATTGGCCTGTGTCAATTAAGCTTCAACCAAGCCCCTAAACAGAGCTGCTAAACCAGATCAGCCCAACCGAGGGTCGTATGGCTGCGAGCAGCCCCTCGAGTCATCGCTACCCACGAGTGGCCCGAAGCCAAGCACCCCATGAGGCTCATCTGAGGGCAGCTACCGTCCCGTGTGCTCCCTGTGTGACTCTAGACCAGCACCCAGCTAGTCCCCACAGCGCCGTTCCTCACCAAGCCATTAAAGGAGAGATCTGTGGGAGAAGGGATTGGACTGAAGGAGGATAAGGTAGGAGGGTTAAGGCTCGTGAGCAGTAAAGCCATAGGAGAGCAGGCTGTGTGGCGTCTGCTCATGATGGAACAAGTTATTTTGAAAGGTGCTTTTCCTTTCAGCTGTGTTCTGCATTGCATATTATTACAGCCTGGACTTATCTGACTCATAAAATGTACGATTTTCGTAACAAGTTAGAAGCAGGCAAGTCACATTAATTTAGCAGACGATAATACACTTACACAGCATAACTGTCTTATTTAAAATTTCAACTTTTCCACATAGAAATGAATATTGTTAGAAATATTGTCAAATTATTCTTATCTAATTAGTTTCCACTAGAAGAAAAAGAGAGGACTGAAATATGTATTTTTTCCTTTTACTGCAGAAAGGTACTATTTAGTTCCCAAATAACTTTTTATGTTTTTAGCACAAGAATATATTGCATTCTTGCTTTCCCTCCCCAAAAAACTATGAGCAAAACATGCCCAAAATTTTTGGATAAGATGGGCTCTATTTTGTCGTTATTTTTCTCAAGTATGAGCACCACTCTGTGTCATAACTTTAGATTTTTAAAATAAAAATGACACTCAACTTTGATTACATCATACAGATTTTAACAGAGTCAGTAAGGCATATGACAAAAATAAATGTGGAAAGGAAATGAAGGTATTTTCTACAACTATTTATAGTAATCCAGTCATGCTGAACTGATTGTATTTCCTCATATATTGAAAACGCACAGACAGCTGCATAAAAAATACATGTCATCAACTTTCAGCTTACATCCAATTTAAAAAACAACAGATAAACATACTCCTAAGGAGACTAACACTGCTTTCAGTTTACACAGGGAAAGAAAACTTTACTGTGGCCAAATCTTGAAACCAACAATTTGTATAGATTATCATACATCTTTGTGAAATATATTCACATATAAGAACTCCTAAAGATTAGGCTCATTTTCTTAAGAACTAAATTTTCACATTGGTACAATATTTCTTTTAACAAAAGCACTTAGACACAAGTAAATTGTTGGCAACATGAAGTAGTTTTTTATTCTTTTTAATTAAAAGAAGCTGTAAGGCATAATTATAATGTAAAGTTTCCCCCAGGTGTCTGGAAACTGGCCAAGACCTACTGGTTTCTCTAAGGTATAAGTCTTATGAACAACAGAAGCTGAATTCTGAACAGGGATAGCTAATACTTTGCATCACGTCTTTGGTAAGTTATGCTTTTTCTATCTGTCTACCTCTTCACTTTAAAATTTGTTAACTTTGGGGTCAAAAGAGCACTCTAATTTACATGGGCAAACCAACCTACCAGACAGGCCACCTGAATAGTTAGTTCAAAGGTAAATAAAAGGCATATTTGGTCCCTCTCACATTTCCTCTCATGTTCTAAGGCATTCACAGAGGATTTAGTTGCAGTGGTTCCATCATACACAATGTCTAACGTCCTGAAATTCCGCTTTGTCAAGAGGGCACGATCATGGAAGATACTAAAAACACCTGAAATGAAGAAGAATACCAGGATATAAGAATTAAATGGTGTTACAAGATTGGAACAGATATTCAACCTTTTTCAGCTTTTTTGCTACTCTGCCTACCTGATATTTAGCTGTTTGAGGATCTCCACTGGAAGATCTCACAGGAACAAGTCAAGAACCACGGAGCTCTGCTTCACTTAATTAACTCCACATTTAGTTTTGAATCTTTTCAAGTTTAATACTATAGCAAATTTATCCCCAGTGCACACACTTGTTTCAATTGAGGCTATTCCTTCAATTCACTGTTCAGAAAATAATTCACTGGCAACAGAAAAGCATACACATATGGCTTGCTAGAAATATCCTGTCGAGAAGCAGGTGGTACACATGCAGCAAAGTTTTAGTAGTGTTCCATAAGTATCAACTCCATAGTCTAGTATTTCCTCTACATTGTGTAAGCAGGGGAATAAAGGCAACAATTGACCCTCCCATGCTAAAATAGGGACAGAACTTAACGGGAGAAAAAAGGTTAACCAGACACTCAGTTTACAATAAACTAAATACAACAAAGCCTCCCCCATCTGCACTGCTGTTTATTCAAAATCTATTTATTTGATCTATCTACATAAAAGTTTACATCAAGATCTAAAATATCCAAACACTTCTGCCATGACTATATCATGGATTATGCTCACTGACAAAAGAGCTTCAACTGTTTTACCAACAAAAATAATTTTACATAAATCCACCTTAGGAAATTAGGAAGGCCATAGACGTGGCCCCAAACACACACAACCCTAAAGTTTCAAGGGAATCTACAAAGCATTCCTGAGCTTCTTTACCACATCTCTTAGAAGAGTCCATCATGCTTAGCTTCAAAGCGTATAGTAATATATACAAACAACATGTTTCCATTTAAGAAAAATTACTTCGTATTAGTTAGTAGCCCACTAGAATGTCAGGAGTGTAAGAATATAGAAAGCTCTTCCTTTGGTTATCTTTTTGTCCATCAAGCATACAAACTCAGACTCTTCTATTTGTCTTTCATTAACAAATACATCAGAAGCTAGGAATATCTGTAAGTAGATAGGATTTTAACATCTGGCAATAGTAAGTGCACTTCAGGATATTTCTCCCTCTGCTTGACTAGCATTTCAGCGTGTTTCTAAAGCAGTGAGGGTCACTTTACTTATCCTGATTACCTGCACATTGTACTTCACAACCAGGTTTCATACACATCATTCAATTTATAATTCAGAATATGAGTTCCCAGTCAGAAGTTGTTTTGGAGGGAAGAAAGAAGGATAAGGACCATGTTACAGTATGTTCTGACCTTCAAATGATTTCTGGAGGCAGTTTACATGGCATTTATCTATTTAGTTGCCTTAAAGGATACACTCAAAATCTTGACCTCTCAAAAACTGTCTGCTTTTTTCATTTCAACACCAGTTCTGTTCTTTTGGGTGGTTTGGTTTGACAGTAATAAAAAACATCCCAGACATACTCTGAGTAAAACCAAAAGCAAAAGTCAAACAACATCCCCATAGTATACCAGCTATCATCTTGTGCCTGTGGCACGTCAGCACAGGACGTGGTTCAGTCCTCTCAAAAGGGGCAGAATACACTGGACTCCTGAAACACTACATCAATAGACTGGTCCCTAACACTCCAGGTATCGCATCAGAGCACTTCTGCTACTTTAAGTCACACAGACAGACAAAAGGAATTGTTGGTTGCTGTCAAGTTGGCAAAGGTAACAGGGTGTACATGAGGAAAGTCATCAGTATTAGAATGGAAATAGAAGTTTTAAGGCAAGAGCCTCTGAGAATGTGTTCATTTGCACCCCAGGTTAAGCCTGATCTCCAGAGTCAAGATCAAAAGTGCCTAGACATGTTCTCACCAGAAATGTCTTAAATTCATAATTCATTCTCTGCACAAGAAGTTCATTGACTTTAGGTGCAGAATGTAAGCAAACAGATGGCTTATGCTGCCAGGAATGTGCTGAAAACTTAAAAGAAATATAAACCCAGAGGACTCAGAGGTTTCACTGGACCCAAGGGAGAGGGGTAGAAAAAAGAGAGAAGGGAAGTAGTAGACAAGTCCACTTACACATATCACCTTCTGAAATAAGAACACAAAAGAACAACACAGACATCCTTAACTTTCCATCTGATTCACCAAACAGAGGTTAGAAAAGAAAGCATTTCTTGCTGAAGAGTAGCTGTTAAGGTCAGTGTGCAAGATGTGCAGCTGAAAGATACCTGCAGACGTTTCGCAGGTATGAGCCTGTATTGCTTAACCAGTAAAAGATATAATGAGAATATTCGGGAGGAGTGGGGGGGGTCTCTAAAAAAAGGAGGGGGGGGGAAGCTTTGCCTTTTTGTTTTAAAACAGAAGACTGCAAAAAAACCCCAAACACTGCAAGATAAATTAGCTTGGGGTATAAGGATAAAGAGCAGACCAACACTATTGCACTATGGCCCTGATGAACTTTAAAGCAACTTCCACAGCAGTACTGTGTGCTTCAGGTTTAAAAAAGCAACATGCAGGCGAATAAAATTTAGAAAACATTTGGTAATCTGATGTTCTCAATAACTTCTTACAATCAAACCTGGAATCAGAATGTGCTGGACAGCTTTTACCATTATTTTACACAGGAGAAGATCCCATATCTGCTACGAGCCACCCAGGGGCCGGGGCCTGTGCTGCCGGATCGCTGAGCTGGCAGAAGGAGCACGCACAAACAGAACTCACCCTCTCCCACCCGACAGCTGCGCCTGCAACAAAGTAGGGCTTATTTTAATCAACTTTTGACAGATAATGAGTGCATTCGCAGTTGTGACAAGTTGAATATCATCCGAAAGTATGATCCTCAATTATTTTTCTTAGCATCCCCCCCTTCTTTCTTCAAATAGTTTCTTAATACTCCTAAAAAGGTAATTTAGTATAATAGCAAAGACTAGCAAGTATAGAATTTGACTGCTGCTTAATGCTATTTAAAATGAAAAGCATATTATAACAAACCACAACTCATTATCTTCACACAGTACGCATATTCTGCTATCAACAAGATTAGAATGGGTATGATGCCTGGAAAGGCATACTCGAAACAATAATCTAAAAAACCAGCTGTTTCAGAAGCCACAAAATGCATTAGGGATTCATTAGCTGTCGCTTCTGCACATGAACACAAGCATCCTGGATCCGATCGGGAAGCAGCTTAACTCCTGCTTCCCCTCGCCTCGCCCACAGCATGTTCCAGGCATAACCGGCATCTTTTCCAGGGAATTAAAGCAGGGGAAATGAGAGCAGACCCCGCTTTTCCCCTCACCTTCTAACTGGCCCACTCAAGAAGCAACAGACCTGAGATATGGTCTTGGTAGTCTGAAGGTATTGAAGCTCCTGCCTCCACGGGGAGCCCTCCTGGTCAGCTACACTTTAATTTACCTGGGCCACCTTTCTCCCCTTCCTTTTGAAGCTGGACTTAGCTCGCCAAAAAAGGAAAGGTTGCCTGGGACAGAGGTAAAACAAATCAGAAAGAGTCTGTGCCTGATGCCTATGAGTTAGCAACACACTCTGATCTCTTCACACCATTTTTGGGGGGTTTATGGCTTTTTTAACCTTCAGTAATTTCAGTTTAATGAAAAAAAAGCACAAACTCACAACACACACAGACTAGGGAGTAGAGACCAGTATTCCAGTCTCCTCACTCCCAGGTCACTGCAGTTCAATGATTAATGCAGTATCAGAGAAGCTCCTACATCTTGCATTATTGAAGTAGAACCACTGTGCAGTCAACATAAACAGTGGAGGTCCTCCCAACTGGACCATTTTAGACTCTGATGCTAGAAGATGTGCATCTGACTGCGCTAAGCCTGTGCAGAGCTAGGTTTGAGGTCTCCCGCTTCTCGGAGAAGCAAATTCTTAGGCAAATATGCTCAACACACGTTTTGTAAACTGAATTTCAGAGATGACTAATTCTACTTCTTGGTTCACTCTTTCCTGTTTTTTTTTAAAACACAATGCGCAAGTTGGAAACTACTGCTGGTTCTTTCCTGGGTCTCGTCTCTGGTTCACTCAGTGGTAAAGCAGGAGTAAATTTTCCTAAGAGTTGGTTTATCCAACTGAAGTTTACATTCAGCTGGAGTCAGTATATTAAATTATGTTTAAGTCTAAGGAAAGCTCTTTGTGCATCTCTTTACAACAGCTTTAACATAACTCGTGGGTTAGTAAAAAAAAAACAGTTCTAGCAAAAAAAAAAATCTCCCCACTAATTCTCTCTCCTAGTGAAGGGTGCATTGGTGTGTGTATTTAATATCCATGTTTTAAAGATAATATTGGCTGCTTTCTGCTACAATAGCTTTGCTAATGCTTTTGTAAATCAAATCTCCCTTCGTCATAGCCTTCCCGTTCTGCAAGACCTAAGGATGAAATCATTCAGAAGAAATCATGTAGGCGAGCTCCAACTGAAAAAATAAAATGGCAAAGAAATAGCCATAAAGACCCATTCCTTCCCTCTCAAAAAACTGAAGTTCATACAAACTGAAAGAGGCACAGAAATTCATCTTGTGGGTTTTAAGTTGTTCCTCTCTCTTCTTCACCCTGGAATAGGAAAATTATGAGCTTAAACTCCTAAACAACTGCAGCACATTGCTGGTCTAAGCAGGTCTCAGTGGAAAGAGATTTAGAATGATACAGTCTAACAGCAAAATATCTCTTGGGTTTCTGGGGATTTTTTGTTTGTTTGTTTTGTTCCAGGAAAGGTCTGGGACTTCAGATCATTTTAAGGAAGCTTGCCCATTTTAACTGAAAAAATGAGTATACTGTACATGTTTAGTGGCAGTCACGTGCTCAAAGATCTCATCATTAATCTGGGGGTAACTGAAAGAGAAAAAAAAACACAACACAAAAACCACCAAAACAAATGAACCTCACCATTGACAACTTAATACTATCGAGAGAGCTCTCTCTACTGTTTGTACTCGCGTTCTTATAGACAAAATACAAAATCCATATTCACCTAATCCATATTCCCCTAACTTCACCTAGACACCCTGTCAAAAAACAAGAAGGAAATTAAGAGACTGCGTACATTTGCTGAGTGTATTTGAAGTCCCACATTTATCTCAACTGCTGGGAGGGAGAAAGACAGAGGAACACTCACACTGTATGAACATTCCCGAGTTAAACTCTCTTAAGCTTTTGAATGATTTTCGGTCCATTATCATTTTTGCCCCATAAACAGTTTTTGTAGCAAACAACCATGCGTAAATTGAGGAAACCATATACAGAATTAAGACTGTGATTACATCCTGTGATGTACATGGTTAACTGTAATAACAGCAAAGTGTGCACTAATTGTTAAAGAAACCAACTGCACAAACGAAGCAGTCTATTCCTTCTAGGTCTTTGCATTCCCTTTTATTTTTTTACTATCACACAGAAGGACATTGCCATGACAATGGAAATAGCACTAGAATAATTTACTAAAAGATATAAAAAGCACAAAGTGAAGTGATCACGGTCACAAAAAATGATTACTGTATAATTTCCCCAGCAAGGCATGGTCAATGCTGTGAGCAAATGCTTATTTTTGACTGAAGGAAAGAAAGAATAATTTCAGAACTGACTCCACGCAGCCCTCATTTGTGAGGGAAAAGCAGCATGAAAAAGCTGAAGATCACTGAGCTGTGTGAGCACAGACCAGAAAGCACATTACATTTTTGGCAACCACCAAAGATGTGTTATTGCAGAAGCAGATGAAATAGCACTGAAGTTCAAAACAATTGACTGGATGAATCATCTATATCCTTTAGTTTCTTTGGCCTTACTGAAAGGTACTTAACCTAGTACATCAAGAAAGTGCAGCTAAAGAAAAAACACCTTTATGCACAAGGTGACAAGCCATCTTTCATTTTTCAAAGGAAAGCCTTACACTTCTGTTACTAGTTCATATTGAGGCCTCTGACATGACTGACTTGAAACACTCGTGAAACACAGAACATAACCTTCTTGAGTTTCTTTATACTACCTAATTAAAAATAAACAAGACAATGTGTCTTTGGCAAAGTAATTTTTCTTCTTCCACTGAAAAAATGTACAATAAAAACATTTATTGGCTAGAGATAGGGAGAGATGTGTGTAAAATCAGCTCAACATAACATTTCCTTCAGAGAAAATTAACATTGATTAACATCTGTAGAAGTCTGAATAACTCCAACCAGACAGGCAGTGATTGCATGGGCTAATGACTAGGGCTCACTTTGCAAAGAATGGTCTTCTAACTATGCTGCAAACTGCTGAAGGATGGACTTCAGCCTGAATTTATCACTTGCCAGAATAGCAACTTGCACTCCTGCAATACATTTTCCACCTCTTGTTTTTCAGTTAGCCCTAGCTGTAAGTTCACTTTATATAGGAAAATCAGACTGGGGCTAAAAATATATCATCATATGGTGAACTATTTTTTTTTGCATCATAAAGCAAAGAAGCTTTTAATTCTAAAAGAGATTTAATGACCAGCATATTCTGGGAAACAAAGTTTACAGCAAGCACTTGAAAATCCTTACTTTTATGCTACATATTGCTATTTTTACTCTGTTTTACAACAAGCAATCAGTATTTTCGTTTCTTATAATCCAACTCCAAATTTCTTTAAGAATGCCATATGGCCCAATAGACTAAGGCACTACTACTCAAGAGTAAACTACTGTGTATGGAAGTAACATTGTCAGAATCCAGGTGTCAAAAGCAATCACCCTACAATAAGCAATGGTTAAAGAATACTATGTCGACTGTGTGAATACATCACTGCAGAACAGCCATGTCCAAGAAATGCCTTCATCTTCTCTGTGTGTAAATTTATAGCAAAAAAAGGATTTTCTTACTTCAGCATGTTCTACCTCCATCACTATTTGCAAGAGTTAAAATCAGTAGGACCAAACCTCTCAGGAGCAGTTTGGAGACCTGGACATGTAGAAAGTGGCTGTTATACATCAAGTCAGAAGGCAGTTAATATGAAAAACAGGAATGCAACTCCAACCAATATTTTCTTAGAGGGCTGGCAGCAAACTGTCAGATGCATGTGTGACCTCAAAACAACCTTTTGCCAGATGCCTCTTTAACCTCTTACAATTACATCAACTTCTAAAAAGACTGGTACATTTTACCATTTTCCTCTTTTGGTTATGCAAATTAAGAAGATGTGCATAAAAGACAGATTGAAAACGTTTGGTTCTGTGCATTTTTGCCTGTCTTAAAGCCCCAAACTAAAGCTCTCTGATTCAGCAGCACATACTTTAACTTCTTTTTGCACCCCAGAAATCAAACTGCTGTAGAAATTAAACAAGAAGTGTTCATCATCTTTCTTTTCTCCTCCCTTAAGTCAGTGTTCAAAATCAGGTAACTTTTGGAGATAGCTGTGAGTTAAGGGGCCAAAACAATATTCAGCCAAAGCAATCAATAAATCACTTTTACTACTATGTACCAGTTTTAAGAAAATAACTTTTTTTTTCATAAAAAGTATGTCATACATCTTATGTTGCAATCAACAGAAGCCAACACAATGATTCGTATTACTCAGATCAAAAAATGGCCAGTATGCTAACATTTAAGAAAGGGCTTTTTTTCAAATTAAAAAATAATCAAATAGGTAGCAAAGAATCATCATAAATGTGTTTCAGGTGCTCAAGCCTTAGAAAGAAAAAAAAAAAAAAGAGAAATGTAATGGACTGAAAAGTAAGTAGGTCATGTATACTAAGGTGCTAAAAATGCTAACATCTGATCTGTGGCCGAGAGAACTATTTTTAAAAGCTAGAGGTGTATAAGTAAATGAAGAATGGAACAGGCCTTTCTCAACAAAAACATGCTTTGATGAGGCATTTAAAAAAGATTCTCTGTGCTATACAGAATCCAGGAAAAAAAAAATATTTCCTTTTAAGAAATATACCTCCTTTTACAGCAAAACAATGAATTTCAGTTGTTCTGTAACCCAGTTCCTTTAATCTGCATAAGAGATGCTGACTGAGTTCACTCAACCAAATCACTACTGGCTTTCAGAATACAATCAACACATGCTTTTCAATAGTATTAATATAGCATGAAGCTTGTGCTCCTAATTATTCATGTTTTTGCATTCTGTTTTTTCCCCCTGCTGTAAAATATGCAAATTTACTTCTTTGTGTTATTTAGGTCCCACATGGGCCTCAACAGATCTGTTTGGAAGGAATTACAAGCCAACATCTAGATACATGCTGTCAACATTTCAAGCTTCATTATTTTTATTAGGTTGGAATGCCATTATAGATTTGATATTAGGCTTTAAAAAGCTTTTTATAAATCTGACGAAAACCTACAGTGTAATAAAATGGTGTACTGATAATTACTACTACTTCACTTTGTGTGTGTGTTGTGTGTGTGTATGAAAGAGAGAAAAGCCCGACAACTCTTGAATACAAGAAAAATCCCCATCTAGCGGTACTATTGAAAAATGCAGTTTGTTTTTGTGCAAAATTAGTACCCAAGAGGATTAGTTTGACTTCATTACTGAATGAAGGGTAGCCATTACCTTCTTATGCAACTAAGGATCGGCAACAGGAGAGGACTGTTTCTTCTGAATTCCTCCTCCTCCCTTTTCAGTTAGCTCTGACTGTAAAATTCAACACCCAAATGAGCTACTAATGATTTTTAAGTATAAAACCCAGAAAGCAGTACTTCAAGAAACTGGTCACTTAATACAGTAATGTCTTGGTGTGCATTAAAAGTGTTCACTTACAGTGGCATAGGCTGACACATCTAAAGTATTCTTTAAATACAAAAATATTTAAAGATTTATCTAAATCTCATATAAAGTTAGTATCAAATTTATTTCTAAACTTTAACAACATAGTGAAAGATTAGCTTGGCTAGTGGAAAACTGCAAGCACTTACGGCTATATAAAAAAAATACATAATGTAAGCCCACTGATGCAGAAAGTGAGAGGACATCGAGACACTGCTTTTTTCCAACTGGCACAAAGCCTTGTGCATTTCTTTAATGTAATAGTATATTATAAAACACTGCAGCAGCCCAGTCTTCCTAACTAGCACCACTAAAAGGTCCTTAGATATTAATGAAAAAAACAACGTTGAGATTCACAGGAATTTACTACACATTGCTACTGACTTCTAGAAAACAAACAGCAGGAACAACACCAAGATTTTACAAATCTCTCGATGCATTTAAATTTTTGAAGTGTGTACAAAGAGTGAAGAAACCAGAAAGCCATTTGAATTGCAGTAAAAAACTAGTATGGGGTAGTCCTTTGATTTGGGAGGATCAGTATATTAAATTTGCATTTCATAACATGCTCACTCTTGAAGATTTTAAAACTGCACATTTCTCTCAGAAGCAAACACTTAAGAAGTTCTTAAAAACATATGTAGAGATCTGTATTACTGAGATCAATATGTAAACAAATAGGTCTTTATTACATGTTGGGTGACACTGCAGGTGTCCCTTAATTCAAATATGCAATTGAGCCAATCCTTCCTTCCACAGTAAAAAGTACACCAAAGACTATCTGCACGCAGAATAAATTCACATCAAAACAGAAATGGGGAGTTGAAGTGGAACAAATATATGTAAAATTGCTCTTCAGAAAAACAGTCAAGATTTCCAGAATTTAAGTCTGACTAGTGTTGATCATTTTACTTCTTTACATCTTTAGTACAGAAGACTTCTTGATTTGTTAAGGATGTTATTTTGCAATATAACTGCAGTTAACAAAGGGAAACATTCAGTTGGCTGTAAACTATACTTTTCACAGTCTCACAGCTGAGTGAGGATGCTCCTGCCTACAGATGCGGATGGTCCCATATGAAGGGATTATAATACAGAATTAACTCAGTAATACATATACTGAAGACAGCAGAGAAAGGTTCAAGTACCTCATATAAGATAAAGCCAAAGGTTGCAGAGATTACCTTAAAATAGTAAGTCATACCCGACCACCAAAATTTTGAGATGAGAATATCTGCTATCATCCATCATAATTTATCAGTTGTGTACACTTTTTGCATTGTTACGTTTCTGACTTCGTCACAGCATGACTACAACACCTTGCTTCTTGCAAAAAAAATTCCTGAACTTTCTACCTTTCATCTAATACTACTTCTACTTTCTTAATAATGAAGAATTATTTGAGTAATACTGTATTTCATCTCAGAGGATGAAAAACAGCAGTTCCCACCTCCTTTTCTGTGAGGCTTTAGATGTTGGTACAAGTCTTACCACATTTGTTCTGCAGAGCTCCTTCTCTTCAGACATCAGCATTGAAACAGAAGGTACACGTTGGTTAACTCAACAGATCCAGGATTCACTTAAATACCACAAGTCCTTCTCCTTGTAGGGAAAAGATTTCAGAACACTTAATTTCTTATGTCTATGGCTATGTATGCTCTCTTGAGAGGAAACATAACAGGCAAAAATCATGCTTGCTCCAACAGGGAGAAGCACAATAAATAAGTGTTAATCCAAAATTTGCTTACTAGTTCTGGATGTCTCCCAAACATCTAGGACAGCACAGTAGGGAAAAGGGAGGTTTACAGAGCAGGAGTGTACCTTCACTATAAAATTCCTGCCAACCCTTCTGACCATGGCCACAGCCTCCCTGCATCTGTCCACTCCACTCTAACAACAATCCCATGCCTATCCTTTTTTACTTGGGAACTTGCTCTTAAAACTTTAAAAAACTCTACACCAAAATTGTTGAATATCAGAAAACAACCTTCAGGTGACAGTCACCTGCTCCCTATAAGTCAATAACGATACTCCCTACCACCTGTTAAGAAATCTGCACCTAAGGCTAAGAACAGAGCTCTGACATAATAGCCATTGGTCAGTACTGAAAATCCATGTTAATTTACACCTAAAAAATTGAACCAGGAAGCTGTGCTAAGTTTGAGGAGGAAACAGAAGTTAAATATGTTTACAAATCAGACTTATCAGCACCAGCAACTGAGCTGCTTCTCCAAGCCATTTACTCCATGCCAATTTACCACATAAAAAGATCCCTGAAAGAAAACAAACCAAAACCCAACAACTCTTAAATACGTGAGACAGATTGGACTTTAAAACACAATTTAAAAGTCTACAAAGCAGACTTGAACTCAGGCACAGTGAAAGACTCAGATCACGAGATCCTCAGAGACCTGCGCTGCCTGCAGACGCTCGGGAGAGACAACACAACCGTCCTGGCTGTGCACGCTGGGTGCCCCGCAGTGCTGTTTCAGGAGTTTGCCTGATCATCATGAATTGTTTTTAAAGTTAACATTCTGAAAGCCAGAATTCAAAAAACAAGTAAGTTTTCATGTAGCTTGGGGATTTTGAAGAGTAGTAATTTTTAAGGAATTTCTCACATCTTGTGGCTTTTATTATATAAAATAAATTCCAGCCTACCATCCATTCCTACTCTCTCTAGCCACAGAGAAGATGACAGGTGAGTGTCAGTATTTTGGTTTGGCACACAGCTAAAAATCTCCTATCAGATCTCAAAGATGCATGCAACTGGTAGTCCTAATCTCAGTCTAAAATCAGGAACTGAAAAACTGAGACAGCAATGCTGCTTCCCATTGTGTGTTTGGCAAGAAGGTCAGAAATTCTGCAAACATCCACATGGTGCTGATGGTTCCACTGCGGTGGGTAGTGAGTGTTTTTTGCTTAAAGTCAACTGGAGTATCATAGAATCACAGAATGGTTTGGGCTGGAAGGGACCTTTAAAGATCATGTAGTCCAACCTGCGTGCCATGGGCAGGGACATCTTCAACTAGATCAGGTTGCTCAGAGACCCGTCCAACCTGACCTTGAACGTTTCCAGGGATGGGGCATCTACCACCTCTTTGGACAACCTGGTCCAGGGTCTCACCACTCTCATTGTAAAAATTTTCCTCCTCATATCTAGTCTAAATCCACCATCTTTTAATTTAAAACCATTACCCCTTGTCCCATCTTAACAGGCCCTGATAAAAAGTTTGTCCCCATCTTTCCCATAAGCCCTCTTTAAGTACTGAAAGACCACAATAAGGTCTCCCTGGAGTCTTCTCTTCTCCAGGCTGAACAGCCCCAGCTCTCTCAGCCTTTCCTCATAGGAGAGGTGCTACAGCCCTCCGATCATTTTTGTGGCCTCCTCTGGCCCTGCTCCATCAGGTCCATGTCTTTCCTAAGCCAAGGGCTCCAGAGCTGGATGCAGGACTCCCGGTGGGGTCTCAACGCAGAATACAGAATCGGGACCAGCAATTGTGGGACATAAGCAAAGTCTGGGTGCAGAACTCTCTGCCTATTACAGAAATTGAAACTCTAAATGGTCTGCAGGCTTTTGGGAGATGACGATGCGTCTCCTTTGACCCTTCCACAATGGAAGTGCTAGAGTGATTTGATGTAGCCATTAAAACCAGTGCAGATAAACAAAATCTAGTGGAAGGCAGCCATTAAACATGACAACATAGAGTCCCAGATGTGAAACCAGATTTGATTTAAGGGAGAGCTATGACAAAGAACGTAAGTTCTCCTCAGCAGGAGTTCCAATAGTCTCTCATATTGTTAGATTCTGATAATCTAGAGGCTTTCACGACTTGACAATGCTCAAGATGTAACACTTAAATAGAGAAACACTGTAAAATTCCTGATAAGAACAAGTCAGTAAATCAGAGCAGCAAGTCAGTAAATCAGAGCAGCAGAAGCTGACTATTGATGATGACAGATTTACAAGGAGGAAAACACAAATTTTCAATAGAGGAAAAAGAAAGGGATCAGTTACAGCATTACAGCAATAAATTCTTTATCTTCTGCATGCTTGAGCCATCCTACAAGACTGTGAAAGAGCTTGATTAAAGCTGCAAACTTAGCCAGTTCACAAGCGAGTACACTTCAGATTATTTTTTGAGTGACAGCTTAATTTTCATCAAACGAAGAAAGAGTCAGATTCTGAGACAGAACATCTACATTCACCATGTAACCAGAGGTACACAGATGTTTCTTGGCTTCTAATATAAAAATACTTTGGAAGGTAACACTAAAAGGAAGGAACCAGAAAAAAAAACGTCCTCTAATGACTGCAGTAAGATATTCTCTTCCCACAACTCTGATCATAAAGCTAGAAGCCTCAACTTTGAGCTTTCTTGTTTTGTGAGGACGTAACTTCTCCTTGCTTACAATATGAGAGGAAACCAAGGAACTACATTTTCAATGCTCTTGAATAAGAATTTATATCTATGTAAATAAAACTTCAGCTATTCTGTCCAAATGATGAGACTAGGAATATGAACTCCTTCAGGAAAACTAAGAATTCTGAACAATTTTTATCATGGCTTCTCTTAACATTTTACTTGGCCTAAGCATCTCAGAGAAATTTTTACATTTCAAGAATTATAAGAATCACTTTATACAGAATTACCACTTACCCACAATAACAAATCCATCTGCTTCTCTCTCTGGCACTGCAACCTTCTTTGAATCTTGACTTTTTCGGAAGAAGCTGAACATAGCCTCTATTTTTTTTTCTTCTAAGTCGCTATCTAAAATGAAAACAAAACATGTTTAATAAATAGAAGATAAGAGAATTTCCCATAACACCAGGCCAAAGGCCACACACATGATACCAGATTTGAAATATCAGGCATTTATATGTCAGACAGATTACCTTGCTGATGTAGCAATTTACTTCAATAAGCAAAAAGAGAGTGAAATATAAAAGACTTTTCTATTAAATTATGAATGGAGTAGAACCATTAAAAAAAACCCACTTCAACCTTTCTAAAGGAAAGTGAAAGAAGAAAACTCTCTTTAGCATTTATACAGCACATTTCCATATTTTTCTACTACTTTTAATTGTTGTTACACAAACTTTCTCATCAGAGTTCATTCTCAAGCATCTGAACTTTGAAGCCCAAAACATGATCCTATAGAAAATGCAGCTTTATAATACAGGAATACTTCAATGAAGCAAACTGCACTAGAGATATCCAGCCTTAAGTGTCTGTTCATCACTTACAAAGACAACCCACCCACCTCTACAATAGTAGCATAGCAGCTATTTTCATTTTTCCAGTTTGCAGTCTTAGAGATAGCTTAAAACTTATGTGTATTTGATTAACAGTTACCACTGATTCCTGTAAAAGAAACTGCAACAAAATCGTAGGTTGCATATTTTTCGTAACAATAATGCATTAAAAGAATCTTTCCAAAGCAGCTAAGAACTCAGAGTTCACAACAGCTAGAACAAACCAAGGAAAACAGTGGGATAAAAACATTAACTGCAAAAGATTATGTTCACTATCTGTTCTCTCTCAAGACTGGAAGATTACATAGAGGCAATTCTGAACAGCTTAAAATTATTTAAATTTAAAGGACAAATTTCTATTAAGAATCCCATGAGCATTAGCCAAAAGATAGGCAGTTGGGCCAGCTTTTACAAAATTCAGTCCTATGAACCACTCCATAAACATGGATATATCATGAAACCTTCTTTTAAGCAAATTCTCTAATTACTCTGAATTTTAAGATGCAAACTTAAGGAAGTTTCTCTTCTTCTGAGAAAAGTTATAAGCAAAGCTTTATGAGGAAGTGTTACTCTTGTGAAGAGCAACCAACAGAACTATACAAAGCAGGTATTCACAGGTTCAGCTTATTGAGAGGACCACCAGTGTACCACCACCCACTTTCTATTTTCTACCTATCTGGCACCACTGAAGGCAGCAATGGAGAGTCTGCCCAGCCTCCTCCCACAGTGTAGCTCCGTCCACAGTGCCAGGACAGTGAGAACAGGGGAGAGGCACCGCAGCAGCCATCACCCCTGGAAGGTGCGCTCACCTCCGACCCCAAGGGCCAAACTCAGATAACTGGACAACGCCAACCCAGAGCAGCCTGTGATCTGCTGAGACACTCTGTGTGCCACACGCAGAGGGGAAGGTGTAAACAAAGGTACGCGATGCTCTTCTCTACTAAAACTCTCCTTGCCCTCTACACTACCCTAGTGAGGCCCCATCTGGAGTACTGTGTCCAGTTCTGGGGTCCCTACTTCAAGAAAGATGAAGAGCTACTGGAGAGAGTCCAGCGGAGGGCTACAAGGATGATGAGGGGACTGGAACATTTCTCCTATGAAGAGAGGCTGAGGGAGCTGGGCTTGTTCAGCCTGAAGAAGAGAAGGCTGCGAGGGGACCTAATAAATGCTTACAAATATCTCAAGGGTGGATGTCAGGAGGATGGGGCCAAGCTATTTTCAGTGGTGCCCAGTGACAGGACAAGGGGCAATGGGCACAAACTGGAGCACAGGAAGTTCCGTCTGAACATGAGGAAGAACTTCTTCCCTCTGAGGGTGACGGAGCACTGGAGCAGACTGCCCAGGGAGGTTGTGGAGTCTCCTTCTCTGGAGATATTCAAGACCTGTCTGGATGAGGTCCTATGCAGCCTGCTGTAGGTGACCCTGCTTCAGCAGGGGGGTTGGACTAGATGACCCACAGAGGTCCCTTCCAACCCCGAATATTCTGTGATTCTGTGAAAACACCCATATAAAATTCGGAAAAGTGGGATAATGTAATTTCAAATTTGAAGCAGAGTTTGAGGAGCAGAATCCTGATTTACACTGCAGACACCAACACTGAAAGGAGAAGGGACTGACAAACCGATAGCAATGTCTAATACGCATCTCTAACAGAGAAAAGGAGTCCAATCTAAAGAAAAGAGGTGTACCGTGTCAAGTTTCGATAACATTATTTCACACTAAATTTAACAAAGAAGAGCCTTTAGCAGGTGGGGATGAGAGAAGAGTGCTACCATGTAGTGTTTGGGTTTAAAAAAAGTAAAAGAAAGATAAAAATCCTGGATTCATTATTTGCCGGAATTCCTCACTTCCCACCGAAATGTTCATGGCACCATAAGCGTGGTGCCCGAGCCAGTGACCTGTAACAATTAACCACACAATCAACACTGACTATTCACCAGACACAAACTGCCTCACACTCTGCCGTTACAAGCAATAGCAAACATTTCCATACTCCAGATCACAGAAAGTCCTGTACGAAGTGTAAGCACTGGCTTTCAGGAACAGTGTATAAACAGAACATGGCAAAAGCAGCGACGATTCAAACTGGGGCCTGACACCTGAGACTTAAAAAACTGAATACCCCGCGGGCTGGCCAGCTACTGCTTGCTTATGCTGACACAGTGCAATTTCTAGCAACCAACTAAACTACATGCATGTACACAAGAACAGAACAAACCATCCAGTCCTAGGTATGCAGTAATTCACTTATCTGCACTTTATTCCTTTTTGCTTGTTTTCCTACCTTACCACGTGAAATACTGATATTTCCAGTTCCGTGGAGATTACACAGTAGAAACTCCTAATTACCTCATTTATTCGTTACCTTCCCCCACGCCCAGGCTCAACACATGGCGCCAGCAGCATATTCCTTTTTCAGCCCTTGGGGAATAAGTCTTCTCCTGCTACCAATTAGGGTTGTCAGTCCCATAGCTCAAGTGGTAAAAACCTGTGCTGTAATGCTCAAGAGTCAGGTTTCTGCTCTGATGATGTATGAAGGAGAGGCAGTTGTGGAACAGTTTAAAATGCAATGTTACCTTCATCCTAAGTGTGCAACAACAAGAAGCAAAATCAACTTGATGTGTAAAATCTAACAGATTGCTTCGGTAAAGGCTCAGATTCTGGTCAGACACTTCAGGTGCCAGAGCTGCAGTTGCTCCAATCACATTTTTTTCTCTTTGAGATCTGTGTTATTGTACAGTTTTCAGCTCTATCACATAGTGTTCCCCTTCCCTTCTTTCTTGCACAAAGAAAAGCATCTTAATCAGTATATATGTGGCACAAAGGAGTTGTACAGGAAACCATGCATTTGTCGTCTTTTAAATCCTGCATGTTAAACATACCGAAAATTCACTGCTTAAAGGACAACAGACATTTCAGTTCATAGTAAATTAACAATCAGTACAATTTGATCTAGATGATTAATGTTACGAGCACTTTCACATACTAGGTTTTTTCCTGTTGTTGACTGAAGGCAGCCTGAGTATCCCAATTTTTCATAAAACTCGCAAAATTCATCTTATCTACATACATGAGGGTTGATCTTTACTTTGTAGTTTTCAGTTTCAGAAGTAGGTTTAACTGAATTCCACTGCCAGCAGTATTTCTCAAACAGAAAACAAAACCAAAACCCCCCATACATCCCTTTGCTTGAAGTAGAAAAACAAACAAAGGTAACAAAAGTAACCCTTAAGCTCGGGCCTCGAGTTCTTACGCTGTTAAAACCACTGGTCCAGCAGTAGAAAAATAGCATACATTGTGTTTTGTGATTGTGGATGTTGGGGAGGTGGTAAGGAATTCACATATTAAAAAGACTAATGTGCTTAGTGAGGCTTTTTCCTTCTTTGGGTGTTCACCGCATAGAAACAAAACCTGTGCTTGTAGATCTCAGGTCTATGTAACTGATGTGGAGGAAGGAGCTCGCCAACTGCTACTTGCAGTATTTCTGTACCTTTGCTGAACACAATATTAAGTTTAAACTAAATAACAAAGAACAACTAACAAAATAGAAGGGGGGCACAGAAACAAAAAGTAAAGCTGTGTACAGTATGGCATAGGTAAAGGAAAAGCTGTAGACAGGCAAATGCTTGTGATATTTGCTCTCTTGAGAATTTTATCAACTGTGGTACTTCAAAAGTAAACATACATCTCTCCAGCAACGGGAAATGCAACCACTAAATTTCTTGGATTACATGTTAAAAACAGAACAAAGGCCCTGTCCAACAAAAAACAAAAACCAACAGAGTTCAATGGAAACGCTTGTGCATTTAAGCACTTGCAGAATCAGGCTGGAGTTTTACTACTTGTAGATAAGATGAGGTTTCAGCTAACGAAAGCTGAGAACAACCGGTTTCTGCACAAGTTTCATTTCAGAGTAAAAACAAAATCTAAAGTTTGTGGACCTGGATGCATGATCACACAGACTACAGAAAAAAGCACTTCATTGTGGGTTTTTTTTAAAAGCTGTCAGCACAAAATCACAGAAAATACACCCGCCATTCAGAGATAGTACCACGTCCCTGCAGTAATTTCTCCTATATAGCACAGCACTTTTCCCTTCCAGATGGGATTAATTTTATTTCTATAGGAGACCTGAAACTGAATTCACTGCCTAAAGATAAAAATCTCCCTTGGTAGGAATATGCAATTCCCTTCTCCTCATGTTTCCCCCTCACCAAAAACTGAATACAATTTTTTCTTTCTCCAGTCTCAATCACGGATAGTTAAGAATAATGCTTTTGGCACTGCTTCAGTCATTAGCAAGTAATAAACTGTGAACTACAGAAATTCTGTGAGGCTGCAAAACATATTTTGTCTTTTTGTGAGGCTCTGAGAACATACGTGGGATTGGACAAAGATGAGTTACAGAGCTGCACAAAGGAGTTAATTTATTCCTCCAGCATTTTGTCAGTCTCCTTTGACAAGAAGTATGGGCGACCTTTGAGACAAACCAATACGTTAAATACAACAAAATTTTTTCTATACAATGAAGATCCTAGCACATTTCACATTACTTTTCAGCTTTTCCCTGCATGTTCACAACTGACAAGAGGAGAAAGGTAATTTAACATTAAAAACACCAAAGATGCAGACTAAGATATTGAAGAGAGGATGCCCAGGAATACAGCAAAGCAGAATTGCAGTGGCACTGCCACTAATTACATAAATAATTAAATGAGGTCAGAACAAGACACAAAACTGACCTTGAAGAAAGAACTGGAGTAATTCCACATCTAGCTGTTTAAACTATATAATCTACGGAAGGAGAAAGCAGAGCAATTCTCTATTCCTTATTAGCATCTGCTGTGATTCAACAATAAAGTGGCAATCGCAAAAAGAGCAAGATATTCACAGGCCTGTACAGCCCTGCCTGTGATATGAAAACAACCAAATTAAGAGTCAAGAACATGCATGTCAAAAAGACTTCTCTGTGACACCAAAAGAACGGTTTAAAAGCTTTTGGCCTAGTGTAAGTTACTATGGGAAGAAGAAAAAAAAAAAAAAACAAAAAATAATTTCTTTAATCTGGCATTAACATTAGCCATATTCCTTTAGTTTGTGCTTCTTGAAAGCAGAAGAAAGGAAAAGTGTCAAGAAAAACACAAAGACAAAAAAGGGATATACATATTACAAAACGCTAACAGACTTTTTTACTTACATAAAATGTGAATATTTATTTTTAAAGCTTTTATGAAATTTAAGGGAAGCAGAAATACCAAGAACTGTGCAACACAGATTGCCATAGTATAAAAACACTCAAAGATGCTGAATCACAAAAATCAACCACAATCCAGTCAGACAATAAAAGCATAGGTGAAAAAGGGAAAGCCAGGAGTGAAATAGCAGTACTCAAACCAACGGCAACATTCAAAACCCTGTAAAAGACAGAAAATGCTGAAATAGAAAGCTAGGTGTTTATTAGATACAGTACTCAATAGGTTCAAACCTACTTCTTTCTCTGCAAACAGTTCTCTTGTGACTGCAAACCTTCAACAGCTGCTACGCATGATACAGACACATATTTGTAAGAACTCGTACAACATGTTGTTCTAACAGCTGACCCTTCAAATGTGGCAGACAAAGAGCCCTAGAAGAGCCTCTTTGCAGCAGCCTGCTGCATCTTGCTCCCAACTGTTACATTTATGAGAACTCTCCTTTAAAATCTCTGAAGGTGTGCTACGGAGATGGATATTCCCTTGCAAACAAACTACTGAAAAGGTGAATGGCATAGTGACGCTGAGTAGATGACAATCAGCTATGCCCCACTGAAGATACAACCCCACAGCACTCCTCTTCCCAGCCACATGCTGGTTCTGCACAGCTTCTGGCGGTAGCTTGCTTCCCTGGCAAGCTGGTTCAGCTTGTCGAGCCTTCAGAACACTAACCCAGCCAACTAACAAAAACCACTTCATGCTGGTTAGGAAGCTGAACTAAACCGAGGCTGGTGAGAAGAGACAGCCAGCACACAGGCCGTGTTGGGATTGCCCTTGTAAGCCGTGGCAGTGCTATATTTTCTCAAGTATTTCCTGAAACACCAGTCCTGGAAACGGAAAGGAAATCACAGAACCACAGAATGGCTGAGGTTGGAAGGGAGCTCCAGAGGTCATCTTCTCCAACCCCCTGGTTAAGCAGAGTCCCCTAAAACTGGTTGCCCAAGACCATGTCCAGACAGCTTCTGAACATCTCCAAGGATGGAGACTCCACAACCTCCCTGGGCAACCTGTGCCAGTACTCGGTTACTCTCACAGCGAAAAAGTGTTCCCTGATGTTCAGAGGGAACCTCCTGTGTTTCAGTTTGTGCCCATTGCCTCTGGTGCTGTCACTGGTCACCACTGAAACGAGCCTGGCTCCATCCTCTTCATGCCCTCCTTTCAGGTATTTATATGCACTAATAAGATCCTCCCTGAGCCTCCTCTTCTCTAGGCTAAACAGTCCCAGCTCTCTCAGCCTTTCCTCGTACGTAAGGTGCTCCAGTCCCTTCACCACCATTGTGGCCCTTCACAGGACTCTCTCCAGTTTGTCCACACCTCTCTTGTATCCAGAACTTGTACCCAGCACTCCAGGTGTGGCCTCACCAGTGCTGAGTAGAGCGAAAGGATCACCTCCCTTGACCTGCTGCCAATGCTACATCTCATGCATCCCAGGATACCATCAGCTACCTTTGCTGCAAGGACAACTGGGAGGAACCTCTCCACGCATGGGACAGGGAAACACACAGAAAAAGACAAGATGCGTGGTGAGAGTGCCACGCCCAAATGCTAGCTCTGTCTTACACCCATCAGTTGCTCTGACCGTGGGGATACAGCGTAAGCTCTTTAATGGTGAAATTAAATTAAACTAAATTAATAGAATAGAATAGAATAGTTCAGCTGGAAGGGACCTACAACGATCATCTAGTCCAACCGCCTGACCAATTCAGGGCTGACCGAAAGTTAAAGCATGGTATTAAGGACATTGTCCAAATGCCTCTTAAACACTGACAGGCTTGGGGCATCGACCACCTCTCTAGGAAGCCTATTCCAGTGTTTGACCACCCTCTCAGTAAAGAAATTATAGAATTACAGAATGCTTTGCTATTTTTTTATAGAATGGCAATGTTTCCTCATGTCCAGTCTGAACCTCTCTTGGCGCAGTTTTGAGCCATTCCCACGTCATAGCAGAATCATATAATGGTTTGGACTGGAAGGAACCTTTAGAGGTCATCTAGCCCAACCACCCTGCAATGAGCCGGGACGTTTTCAACTAGATCAAGTTGCTCAGAGCCCCGTCCAATCTGACCTTGAAGGTTTCCAGGGATGGGGAATCTACCACCGCTCTGCGCAACCTGTGCCAGTGTTTCACCACTCTCATCATAAAAAATTTCTTCCTTATATCCAGTCTAAATTTACCCTCTTTTAGTTTAAAACCATTACCCCTTGTCCTATCACAACAGGCCCTGCTAAAGAGCCTGCCCCCATCTTTCCTATAGGTCCTCTTCAGATACTGAAAGGCCACAGTCAGGTCTCTCTGGAGCCTTCTCAAGGCTGACCAGCTCCAACTCTCTCAACCTTTCCTCATAGCAGAGGTGTTCCAGCCCTCTGATCATTTCTGCAGCCTCCTCTGGACCCGCTCCAACAGGTCCATGTCTTACTTGTGCTGAGGGCTCCAGAGTCGGACACAGGACTCCAGTGATGATGATGATGGAGGTTTAGGATACAATAAAGAGCTGCACCAAGGTTGATCTGGCACCCACAGCATGCTGCTGTCTTAACACCGTTACAACGGGATGCACTTCCCGGAACACTACTCCTCCTATTTTGCAACGACATCTACCCAGAGCAGAGATGCCCCCTTAGTCAGCCTGGCGTATAAAGAACATGGTGATTTACTCAAGAATGCAACAGTCTCCTGTCACTGGGTACCAGGGGAGAGAGCTCAGCACCCCCCTCTCCACGTCCTCTCCTCAGGAAGCGGCGGAGAGCAGCGAGGTCACCCCTCGGCCTCCTCCTCTCCAAACTAGACCACCAACTGCACGCAATGCTCGAGTAAAGCCCGGTCTCTAAAGGGAAAGGGGAAACGGCCGTTAGGTGAGGGAAAAACGTGAGGTAATTTAAGAAAAAAAGAAAAAAAAAAGAGAGTAAATGACAGGATAGGGCTGGAAGGGGCCGGCCGGGCCGCGGCGGGGAGGCCGGCGGGAGACCGAGCCCCGGGGAAGTCAGGGC
>Ga0065711_1027999_pt1 | contig 44394 bp, 18 predicted proteins | sample Hoacrofraction12_FD_59098 | JGI IMG/M metagenome (GOLD analysis project Ga0065711, IMG submission 59098) | Hoatzin crop microbial communities from Cojedes, Venezuela - Epithelial fraction 12 v2 (version 2) | ecosystem: Host-associated > Birds > Digestive system > Esophagus > Crop | place... | reverse complement strand
CAGCAGGCTGCACAGGACCTTGTCCAGGCGGGTCTTGAATATCTCCAGAGAAGGAGACTCCACAAGCTCCCTGGGCAGCCTGTTCCAGGGCTCCGTCACCCTCAGAGGGAAGAAGATCTTCCTCATGTTCAGATGGAACTTCCTCTGCTTCAGTTTGTGCCCGTTGCCCCTTGTCCTGTCGCTGGGCACCACTGAAAAGAGTTTGGCCCCATCCTCCTGACACCCACGCTTGAGATATTTATAAGCATTTATAAGGTCCCCTCTCAGCCTTTTCTTCAGGCTGAACAAGCCCAGCTCCCTCAGCCTGCCCCTGTTTAGGAATGCAAAAATCAGAGACCTTTGGAAAGGAAGGCTTCATTATATCCCTGAGGTCTCACTCACGACTCTGAAGACCTGAAAGCTGGATCTCCCAGCCCCAGGATGTGACTATTGCTACCTCCTCCTCAGTACACTGAATTTCTCTTAGGTGTCTTTCTAAAACCCTCCATCCATTTCAGACGCTCCAACTAGAAAACTGTCTTGTTGCAACAAACGAAGCTCCTGTTAAAAATCACTGACAATGTGGCCGTTGGCTTAATAAAGAAATTACTTTTAATCTAAACACCACCATCTGTCAGGCCCGGAAAAGGAAAAACAAGAAAAAATGTGCAGTGATGCACAGCCATGGAGTAACATTTGAAAGCACATCCTGGCTCTCACCGAGCACAAACGCTGAATATTAAACAAACACCTGAAGCTACATGTGCCACCACCTAAAACTATCACTTCATTTTCTGTTACATGCTGTGACTTAAGGAAAACATTGCAGGCATCGCCATCTGTGTCGCTTTTAATTATCAATAGGAAGCACACACACGATATTTCACAACTCATTCAGAAAACAGAACGCTGCAACCAGGGCAGTGCATATGTCTGAGGAGCTCTTCTTGGGCTGAGGGTAAGGGCCACGTGTGGTCACCAGAAAGCACAGCGAGGTGACAGGCGGCATTACAGGGGCAGGCGCGGCCGCTCTTTTGACAGTGACAAGCAGAGGTTTCGCATTTGAAACGTGCACCTGCCCCTGAGATCCACTGAGTTCTGAGGGTGACTATTATTAACACCCTAGATTAGGTGCTGGCTTATTCTCAGCTGCAGAAATCAGAGCTATCACCCTGCGCTTAGCAAGGATAAAAAGGGAAGGCTGCATATCAGGATGAAGAACCAAAGTCTCTATCAGCAAATACAAGGTATGGAGGAGGAGCTTTAGGCAATACTGTCAGGAACTACACTGAAGTAAAGTTTCTGATCGCTAACTCATGCGTTGAAGTTGGATGAAGTGAAATGGTGGGAGGCTGGCTGGGTTGAGAGGAGAGCAATAGCCTCTTCCATTTTTCCTAAGAGCTCTGGGCAGAAAATAAGGCTGAAGGTAAATGATTTCACCACCAGCTGAGCTCGAACAAAGCCTAATTTCCCACAGGTCTGTGGCTGCTGTACCTCCCCTATGCCCCTCTAGTAATCCCAATCCCCCCCCCCGTGCTCTGTGACCCTTTCCCCAATACACCTTGGACCTTCTCCGCATTGTTCCCTGACCCACCAGTCCCTTATCTGTGTCCCCACCAGACAGGGGCTGACGGGCTGCCCAGCCTGTCCCACAGCTGAGGGGCAGCTGGGGCAGGGTGAAAGGGGTTGACAAACAGGCAGAAATAGCCCCGTTACCACAGGCAAGCGAGGACAACTCTGAATAAATCCAGAGTGAATAACGCTAGGTTGGATGTTTCACAGATACTTATCTGATCTCTTAATATCCTGTTAAATCTCTCAGGAAATACTCAGTAAACCCTACTGCCTATGCACTGGAAGTGATAGTTTTCTGCAATTAAAAATGTCTGGAAATGGCACTTCACTCCTCTGCACAAATAATCCAGACTACAAGCAAACAAACAAAAAAATTGCTTCTTCGGAAGCAGACATGGGGCATCTGGAAAAAAAATGTTCAGGAAAGCCAAGCAGAAACGAGTGCCCCAGACTCACTCCTCTCAGCATTTCCTACCCTGCTGCTTCTCCCCTGTTGTCCAGACCAAACTCTCACCTGTTTATCCCTCATGGAGGATTTATACTGAACTGCTCTGAACCAATAACAAAAGGCAAAAAAAAATGCACCTGTACCTTTACTTACCAGCATCTCTCCTCTGCCTGTAAGGATTCTCTGGTGTGTCTGGTAATGGTAGGAATAAAGGCAGTTAAAATCAAATTCCAGAAGTCGATCAAATTTTTCACCCTCCCTCCGTTTGTTGTGAGTGAATGCTGCGTGTTCTCCTCAAGTTACTTCCCCAAGCAACAACCCCATTTACTTTTTGACCTCTGTAAATTAAAACAAGTTTGGAACTCTCTTGGTTCAGAGCTGTGACTCCATTTACTTGTGAAATTGTTTATTCAAGCAATTCCCACTCTGTAGGATCAAAGTTTGTTGTTAATAGTTGCAGACCGTTAATCTACACGATGAATATAACAAAGCTTGTGGAAGAATCCCAAACGGACAAGCATGATAAGAGATGGGAAAAAGAAGCTGGCAAAGCTCCAGGTATATGATATTTTTGTGCCTGACCTCTTTAATTACTTGAACACCAAACTGACTGGTAGATGAGCTTTAGAGCTACTTCATTTGCTACAAGGACTTTCATTTTTGTGAAGAAGATGCAGCTTAATTTTTATTCCATAGTACAGAGGTACATCTCTCCAGTACATTTTGCTATAGTTCAAAGAAGAAATATGTTGAAAACAGAAAGAGGAACATCACAGCACAGCAAATGTATATGAATAGCTCTTTCAAGTCTGCTTATCAGAAAAAGAGCATATTGCTAACAGGATGTTAGGGGCTGTATTGTCACCTCCAGGTCTCAGATGTAGCGAACTGAGGAGTTTGGAATGATGTTCTGGGTGCCTGTTGAAGACCCTTAACCTAAGCGACCATCATGGAAGCCATTTCTGCAGCCAGTCCTCTTGGCTTTGGGGAAACCAGTGGCAATGACATCTGGATAAAAGTTCACTGGTAAATGAATGTTTTACCACTTCAAAGATTAGTTTTTCTTTCAAATTGAAAAAAAAACTGCAGCACTTCTAAACAAAAGCAGCAAATCAAATAACTACACTACTTTCATTTTTATCATCTCATTTGCTGGCTACATAAAATCAAATATATATCTGCTGCAGAAATCAACATCAAGCTGCAACAATCCTAACTTCTGGGACTTTTCCCAAAGTGGCTGGGAATTCACCTTTCCTCTGCCAACCCATAAAGAGCCTGTCTCCATTCATTGCATCTTGGTATAGTCACTCTCTGACAGGTTCTGAAATTCCTCAAAGATTTTCACCAAACACCTGTAATTCCCCTCCATCTTGAGATTTAAAACTGGAGGATGAAAAAAGACAAGTTTTCAGTTGCAACGTCTCAAATCAAAGCCAAGACAAAATCCTTCACTACGTTTTGTGCTATATCCCCTCTCTCAAAATTAGCAATGTCTGTTTCTCCAGAAATCCACAGTCAGGAAGCAAAAAATTAACAAATCACACTGGAATAGTATCTTGCACTTGAGAATGAAAAAGACCTTGCAAGCATGAATTAAATCTCACAAAGTGCAAAAAGCTGTCAATATCATGCACATTTACTGAAGAAAAAAGTTCAAATGATTAAACTAATGTTACTCTGTCAAATTACGAGAATATCACAGGAGTTTATAAAGCAGAGCTCCCTCCTGAAATCAGTGAATACTACCTGGTTCAACACTACTGATTTGCATTAGCAGCTTAGTTTTGACTGATGCTCCTTATTTTTTTGACTACAGAGTTTTTACTGACCTTCCAGGTCGAACTAGAAAAATAATTCTTTATTGAAGTCCCATCAATCCAGAAAGTATCAAAACCTGAGCCTGAAATATCATTCTTCAACCTGAGATATGCCAGAAATCTCTACTGCTGATGAGAGATCTGCAAGATGGATTAGGAAGAATTTTGCCTTTGGTTTGATGTTCAAATTAGATTACTAATTCACAGAGTCCTTTTACTGTTTAATAAATTCAGATGAAAAGGAAAGATACAAATTCTCACAGTTCTCTTCCTACTTAATACATTCAGATGAAAAGGAAAGATAGCGCATAATCAACACATGCATTAATTTATGCAGATCTTTCCCTAGCTTCATGTTTTAAAACGTCTTTTTAGATAAAAGGCCAATAATACTCAGCATTTTTCATCTTCAAAGTGCTTTGAAAATATTAACTAGTGAATCGGCATAGCATACCCATCAGGTCCATAAAGATTAGTATCCCTGTTTTAAAGAGCAATTCCAGGCAGAACGGTTACGGGATTTCCTCACTAACCAGAAGTCAATGCCAAGGATAGGTGCTAATTAGACAATTCATAACCTGCAGTGCAACACTTAGATTATATCCCGTGCTCTAAGTCAGTCTGCGTATGTGATGTGTGTGTTAAATGTCAATAATGCTATACTGCTTGAAGTTTAAAAGATGTGAAAGAAAATGGCTGTCTTGTACAAAGAGGTGCATGTGAGGGGGGATTGTTTCAGTCGTACGTGATTTTGTTCGGGAGCAATGCTGTGAGATAAGAGAAACTTTCAGGAACTGGAAGCTCTCCGTAACTATCACACTAAATCAGACTGCGTGGACTGGTCTGCCATCAGCTCAGCCGGAGCTCTCGGAGTCACAGTGTAACCACTGCTGCTCACCCGGGGGGGTGAGGTCCAGGAGGGGGATCTCACATCACCCTGAAAACACGTCTCCAGCAGCAAACCCAGATGAAATGCTTGACCTACTCAGGAAGAGTCTCCCACAGCACTAAGCTTCACCTCCATTCTCCCTTCAAACCACCCCAAACCAGGCAGCAGAGCTGAAAAGAGGAGCCAAACGCAAGCAGGAGGGCGAGTGCGGTGAGAGCAGAGCTGATAAGCAGATTCAGACCTTCTGATTAGCTCCAAGGGTTACATGAACAGATGCCTATCTCTCACAGAAGGCACAAACACATTGCAGAGAGAAGATTCTGCAGTTTATTTACAAAGGAAGAACACTTTCTAGCTCTCCTACTGACAGTTTGTTCCTGTTGCTGTGGTTCAATCTACACAACGCTGCTGGAAAAACTTCCACTACGAGCAACTTCAGCACTTCTCCTTTTAAGTTCATTATTTTCTTCCTGTTCATTATTTTCTGTCTGCAATATAAAGGCACTTTCACACGTGATCCACAGATGATCAGCAAAGAAACAGAGAGACAGGAGCACACGAAGACAAGTGCACGTTAAATTCACCTTGACTGCTAAGGATAGGGAGTGTGAGAACAGGGAACATCCCATAGAAAGGCAAGATAACACAGACATGCGAGAGGCTGGCCAATGTGAAAATCACAATGATACACGGATTTATGGGAGGACATGCCACAGCTATAAAGAAGTTGTCTTTTTTTTTAAATCAGTATGGACTTTAAAAGCATGCAGAAAAGTGCAGACCTCTACATGAATAAAGCTAAACTATTTTCAGACTGTCAGTGGATCAAGTGCAGCACCGGATCTTGCTGAAATATCAGCATACCAGAGGCTCTGAGAATTCATGCAGTGCCTGGGTTTTTTTAGATATTGGGTGTTGTTGTGGGTGTTTTTGGGGAGTGCCCCCTGGCAGAAACAGATATGTGATGGCATTTTCTCCAGTCATTCATAACAAGGCACGGTTATGCACTGTTGCGCTGGCACCACGATGGGCTCTGGGCCAGGAGTTGAAATGCCACAGAGATGTTCTAGCCCAAGGCCTCCGAGACAAACATCAGAGTGAGAAAGAAGAGTTCGCAAGAGTTCAGCGTACAACAGTACGCTGGTTTGGTCTGCCCTTCCCTACAGCATTAAACAGTAGGGTCGTGCTTCCACTTTCAAAGCCCTTCGAAACTCTCGGGACACCTCCAAAGACGTTGCCGGCGGTTTGGCTGCCGGAGTGCTGAAATACGGTTTTGATCATGAGACAACCCCGTCTCGTGGCTTCCTGGTGGAGGAGCTTGCTTCTTCTGCCTGTTGTGCCACATCTCACAAGCACACTGCAAAACCTTTGGAGCAACAGCAGCAATATCATTAGGTATTTTCTCAGCGCCTAGCACACCAGGATCCTGGATAAAGGATAGGACCCTCTTCTGACCGTAGCCACACTTGTTGAGCAGCTACCACAGCCAGCCAGTGCACAGCCAAGTGTTTGCACCTCCTGTTGCTGATTTGCCCCCTCAACCCCTCTGGCAGAAAGAAGGCAGACACCAAACCCAAGCAACGTGACTCTGAAAGAGTTCAGCTCTGAATCAAAGGCTGAATGTCACATCTCAGCACTGTATAAATATAACTGTTTGTCACTACGTCTCCACGAGCAAAATGCTAGTCTGTTGCAAAGAAAACAGACCAACCCCCCAACATTAAATGCTTTCTAAATACAGTGTCTCACTTACAACACACTTTAGCGAAGGTTTAGGCTATCAAAAGAAGCCTGTGTGCTCCACGAGAAAAGTAATATCCGTTTTAGCATTCAAACATTTTGGCTTTTTTATTAAAAATATGTACAACAAAAGCCTTACACTGTTGTTATATGCAAAGGAGATAACAAATGGCATATACAAAGCAGATAACAAATGCTAGGAAGTGAAAATCTGTCAGCTACTATTATCAAAAGGCTACTCAGAGAACGAAAGGTAAAAAAGTTTTTCCCTGCACACTGTTTATAGTTTGAGCAAACCAGAATGAACCCATTGTAGCTATGGTCCCTTCAGCCACTGAGTATTTGTCACATGGACCACCCTCTGAGTTATCACCAAATTTAAAATGCTTGTCTAAAGGGACAATGCTGAGATAAAGGCATATTAAAAAATTCTGGTTAAATGAGAAATAACACCCTAGACTATCGAGAGAGAGAGAGAGCGCGCATGTGTATTAAAAAACATGGTTTAGTATTTTCACTGAGTCTTACATTTTCCAAGCAGTATGCAAGGGGACAGCCATTCCTACAGTTCCATGCAAGACAGAAGTATTATCTCAGCCCTACACCTGGGAAAAATGACCCTAGAGCCAGCACTATTTCAATAAAAGAGTCATCTCCCGTCCCACAGCTGATAACACAGAAGCCCCTCAGCCCCATGCCAGGCAAACCTGCAACAAACTGCAGCACAGGTGCAGAAAATAATACCCTGAGAGACGTGACCAGCAGTGGGGCAAAGCTGGGAGCCACAAAGCAGCAAAAGCTGCAGCTCACTTCTTCCTCCATCCATGCCTGGCTCTGGAGCCAGCCAAAGCCCAGAGCTGTCGACCCGCAGCGAGGCAAAGCCGAGCAGCCTGGCAGCACCTCGCCTCTCTGAGAGGCATTTCCCAACTTCCACAAGTTTCTTTTGAAATCTGTAAGCTCTAATTTGAGCAAAAAACACAGGTGCTTGTGCAGCAACTTTGAATAGTTCACTGATTTCTGTGCTGGAAAATCCCACACACCCATTGTGAGATGACATTAGACTGATCAGCTCCTGACTCCAGTCATATGCTCTCGTACATACAAAGGCAGAAATCTCTGTCTCTTGCAATTCCAGGCCTGCAGAAAAACAGAAATCCCCACAAATTGCAGTAATTGAAGGTTCCAGGGGATTTTATTAATCTTATGACATAGTAGAGGAAAGCTTTGGGCAGAATGGATGCTTGCTGGGGGGAAAAAAAAATCTAAATCTGGGGCTAGTGCTTTAATTTCTAATAATAAAAATAATACTACTATAAAAAAAAAAAACAAACTGGAGATTTGCTTTAATTTAGCATTTCAGGTAGGGTAGAAAACTAATGTATTATTACCTCTCCATGTATTATTACCCCAGGTTTAAACAAAGCTGTGGTTTAAGTCTCTAGTTTTCTAAATGCAGTGGTCCTCATGTAGCACGTATGTACACAGTACTCGCGATTTATGGCAAAGCACAAGAACACAACTGGAAAACCACAGCATCTGCCGGTCAGGCTGAGATCACCGCATCACTGCCCCGGGCTGAGCAGGCAGGAGCGAGGGCTGTATCCAAAACAAGATGCTAGCTCACACAAAGCAGTAGGCAGGCTGCGGAAATCAGAGGGCAAGATTATGAAGAAAAATTCTTTCTAGCCTTCAAACCATGTGATCATTCCTAATAATTAGAAATTAATTAGCAGGAGACAGCTTGAACTTTTTTTTTTTTAAAACCTACTGCAAGCAGTCAGGCTATCTCATTTACAACCTTACCAGCATTGACCCTCTCCTTTTAAGGCATCAGTACTGAGAAAAAAGGTCTCTGTTCTTCCAGCTCAGTGAGCAGCATGCGTTAACACCCTCTCCAAAGCAGTGGCAGAGCCTCTGTTCGAGGTGAGAAAAGCCACTGGAAAACACCCAACAAAGCTGTTTGTGTCTGTGCTGGGAGAGGGAGGCCAGGCCCGGGGAGGGCAATCCCTCCAGCCACTGGCACAACAGCAGAAGACGTTGTGTTGTTGACAAGGGAAAAGGCACCGCTTCAGTTTTCTGATCCTGCAAATGCTCTTCTTCTGTGCCCAGATACTCGCTCTGCTGCGTGTAGATACTCAGCGGGTTTTCCTGCCATTCCTTTAGGCCTTTTCTGGACTGACTCTCCTTGTTACACTTGTCTTGCCTTGCCCCTTCACAGGGCAGTGCTATCCACAGAGTCTCCACCACTGTCCACCAACTAGCCCCAGCATCTACAGAGCTCAACCAAAGGACTCATACCCACAAACCTGCCTGCTTTTCTTCCCTCACCAGCCCTGAGCTGCCTTTGTAAAATTATGTCTCGTGTCTGCAGGCACTCCTTTCTTCATGGATTAATCTCACAGCTATAACAAGTTGCTCCATGTGCAGCACAACCAACGAAGGCTCGTTTTCAGCAATTTAGGTCTAAAACCCTCCACCTGCCTCCCAGCACAACTCTTTGCCAGCCCTCTACAACAGTCCAGGTTCATCCTTTAGCCACTCAGCAGAATGTCTTCCTGGTATCTTCCCCTCACCCAACATCCCCAGCTCCTTTTGTCACTACTCTGTTCCAGTCATCAGCCCATATCCCTGTCCTGTATCTCTTCAGACCTCCCTGCAGTATGCTTATCTTCACATTCGCTAGTCTTGTCCCACTAAAGCCTCAGTTCTCTCCATCGTTTGCTTTTGATCGACCTCAAGATTGACAGACAGCTAACTATGGAGTTACTATGGACAAGTTATAAAGGTCTGTCAGAGCTAAGAAGTCAGAACCCATAAAGATAGCAACCTAATTTACCTAAAGAAATAGAATGAAGAAAATGAGAGAGAGCTGTGGAGTCCCCTATAATATTTCAGCAAGGGAAGGTGAGAGATCCTTTAGTAAATAAGCCACAGAAACAAAGGAAGAGGAGAAGGAAAACTAGAAGAGACCAAGTACAGAAGAAATTTCAGTGACACAGGAAGGACAGAAGTCACATCAAAGATGATCTAGGATGCAATCAGGTGGAAGGACCTCCAAACGAAGACAGCTCATGCAACGTGTTTAGAGTTGAAAGACAAAAGGCAGACGGATGGTACTGTATGCAGCAAGTGAGGACAAGCATTTTTAAGATGAATGAAACATTCTGAAAGAGGAAAGTACCAACACAGGCTGTGTATACAATAGACCAGATTTTTTTCAACAGACAGGAAACTGCATCGGGAGAAAGGAAGATTAAGATTCATAGCTCTGAATGCAACAGAGGCAAGGAGTTTGGGAAACCTTTGCCACACAACATCTCCATTTCCAAGTCCCTGATGCAATGAAGACAAGTTCTTCTTCTCTGAAAGGGTTTTGTGAGCCATGAGCACACAAGCACAGAATAAGCATCAGTTTTAGATTATTTTACAGGAAGATTACAGTAAGATTTTTTTTCCCCTTCTGTCTTTTGGAAAGATGCATACAACATTTTTTTGCCTCAATTCACAGCCAAGCTGGATTTGGAGCTTGAAATTACCCCGCTTTTCTCATTGAAAACATGTAACGAGGCCACAAAGAATCAGAGTTCGTCAGGGCATCCATAAAAAAAACATTTCCTACCCTTTGTTCAGCTCTACTCCTACGTAAAGGGCTTGTGTTTACACACATCAAGAGCCTTGAAAAGGTAAATTACTTTTGACAACCTATGCTTCTTTTTTGGTAGAGAAAAGATGTCTGCTGCTTTACATCACTATCATTGATAATTTGGAGACCTATAAAGATAGCAATGAAATGTTGCTTTTTCCCCTAAACTGATATTAAACTTTTCTCCCTTAGACCTTTTGGACTGGCTTGCATATGACAGCATTTCTTCTGTATTCCAGCCAAACGTCACGCTATCTGGTGTCATATCAGGCAGAACAAAGTCAGACAAACTCAGAAACCACAGAACAATAGAGGCAGTTTGCATTTTTTAACCACCATGCAACATGTCCTCTTGCCATGACTTCAAGGTTGAAAAGATGTCGCTTTATTAACAGAGCACGTGTACGTGTCACTGCTGCTGTGACAACAACTACCAATCCAGCCAGGCATCGGAAAGCTCTCAGCAGAACTGTTTATTGACAGAGGAGACTCGACTGCTCCAAACTGGCTATTTCACCAGCTTCCAAGTTTCTACTGGGAAAGCTCAGAGGGTCCAAATGAATTTGTTTGTATTTAGGTAGAGAGCAGTAAGTCTGCTCAACTTATTAAACCACTGGAAGGGAAGGTACACAACAAAATGTGCTCCTATGCAGGCAACATGAATTTTATGGGCATAAAGGACGAAGGGATAGTAAAATTGGAGTAAACTCAAACTAGAAGCATGGGCCATTGCATTCAGAGTCCAAATATTTGGCATTTACAGAGTAATAATTGACCTGTGAATAGGACACTATTTAGAAATTAAGAAAGGTTGTCTACAAAATGGCAGTTACAGACTAGTAAATCAGTACTCACAGCTGGTGAAATGAAATATATAAGCTTATGGCTTAGGAACATTATATTACATATATTATATATATTTATATATATATAATATGTATATTATATTATACATGTATTGAACATTTTTTTAAATCTTTCATTTGCCACTTCCTCCCTATTGAACATTTTTTTAAATCTTTCATTTGCCACTTCCTCCCCCCCCAATAAAGGTAAATTCATATCAGGTATTTGTCATCCTTAGTCACCAATGTTAAGTTCATTTAGTGACACTGCAGTCACATAGCTCCAGCAATTCAAGCTTACGGTGACCTTTGTTACCATGACCATTCCAGTACCCACTGTTACATTGCAGGAAGGCTCATCTCATCTCCCAAGGCACTCAGGGAGAACCTGAACACATACCCACAGTGTTCACACACAAGCCACCCTCTCCCAAGCCATTTGCTGCAGTCAAGCCTGCCTCACTTTTGTTTCATTGATGGCCATCTCTCTCTCTCTCTCTCTCTCCAGAGAGTGACATTTTAATTGCGTGTGTCTTTTTTTGGTCTGTTAGCTCCCAGTCTCAGCCAAACAGCTGGGTAATGTTGGCTGGAATCCAGAATTAACATAAGTTGATTTTAACCTCCTGATACAAAGGCATTTTTCATAGTTCCCCCGCACATCCTCCACACACAAGAGCCTGCTATTAAAATAAGCCACCATATGCAAACCACCACCCCGAGATAGTTGTCCAGAGGTGCTTGGCCATGGCCTGGCCCCGCGCAGCATTTGGGCAGTATCCTGGACCAGCAAGTTATTCTCACCACTGCTGAGCCAAACACATCCTAGTGCAGCACTAGAAACAGCAACGCTCTGGAGCATCCCCCAGTGAATTTTAATGGTGTTCAAGTTTTAGTTCTTACTGGTTTAGTGTACAAGCCCTCTTCTAGTGTAAGACAATCACATCTCCTATCTAAAGTGGTATTGCATTGCATCCTGCCCGCAGCTGCAGTGTGGCAAGGGGACCAAGCTGCCTGACGCGGGCAGGGCTGCTGCAGGGTTTGAGAGGCAGGGTTTGAGGCAGAGGTATGAACCTCAGCATTTCAGAGCTTGGTTGTAAATGACAAGCAGAAGCTGCCAATGTTCATTCACTCCTCTTTGCCCCGCAGCAGCAATCTCTACTCCCAGGTGCTCAAGGGCAGTTGTGTCCGAGCTGCATTTAGTTTGGAATTTGCTGATGAAAGGACTTTGAGACCAAAATTTTGTCTATTTCTTCCAATTTCCCAGCTCTCTGATGAAGGTATTATTGCTTTCCACAAACCCTACTTCCCTTCAAAAATCAGGACGTTTCTACTTAAGAGGTTAAATGAGGACTTGGATACAGACTCGCAATTGTTGACTTACATAACTTCTCAAGTAAATGTATCTAGCGTAGCGTGCATCGGTTGTCTGAAGGATATGCTGTGCCACTTGCAGAGTGGGTATTGGTAAGCACTTGGCAATGTAGGGTAGGCTCTTCCTCTCCAATTGCAGGGGCACGCAAAGCATAAGAGCATGAGCAGCTATTTGCTTGCATGAGCAAATTTATCAGCAAATGCTTATTTGGAGAGGAGCAACCTGGCCTGCACCCCACCCTCGGAGGCTGCATTCCTCGTTTTAGCCATCAGGACACAAAATCTGGATAAACCACACACATTCGAGCCTGCATGTTTGACAGGCACCCAAATATTTGTGTTGATTCAGTAATTCAAGAGATACACTGAAAATCACATAACTAAATATCAGTTGGCTTTCATTTTTTCTCATTCAGAGAGGACAGAATGAGAAATCATTAGTTTACTTTTGGCTTCAATACAAAATAGTGCATTCTCTGAGGCAGCAACCATCCATTCCATCAATGTTAGCAGAGCACTTACAGCAGCGAGGTCCTGGTCCAGGACTGGGGTTGCTAAGCAATATGGAAATACAAATAATAAACGAGTAACAGCCACCTGCAAAAGATTACACACTGAATTGTACCTTACCATGAAAGCTTATGTTTCAAACTTCATCTCATTTGGATTCAAATTTGCTGAAATTAAATTTAAAAAGAAGGAAGGATTATTGTACAGAATGTTTTGAGAGATGTAAACATTTCCTCTTCTATTACTGTGATTCACTTTCGGGTTTGTTTTTTCTGTAAGGCATTTAAAGGATGCAGCTCTGTGGAATACAATGGCTGGTTTAGTTATTATAGCACAAACTCGAAACTGCTTAAATATATTTTTCTGTCAACACGTATTTGTGATTTCCATATTTAAAAGGTAACTGTTATTCTGTGTACAAATGTGTTGTTAGCATGACTGATGTCAGAACAGTATTTGCACTCCATATTGGAGACGATTAAAAGCTGCTCATAAGAAATCCTCTTTACAACGCACAGCAATGTAAACACACCATACTAGGAAATCTCACCAAAAGAAACTTCCTCTCAAGGCCACCTCAGATTCACTGTATCTGCTCTGAGCTTGTGCAATACTGTTTCTCCCATGCAGCCCTTAAGAAGGCAGATTCCTTCTCTGTAGGCTTGGTTGGAAACCCATTGGAAAGGTTCCCATTGACTTTAATAGGCATAGAGTGCTGCTCTGCTCCACATCGAGGGCCAGCCCGAGCTGCAGCTGAACTGCACAGAGCACACAGAGATGAGGGAATGCAACTGGATTGTCAGACTTGGGGCTTCAGGAGCAGATTACTTCTTTGGAATTTGATCCAGATAGTTAAAAAACAGAAGATACTCTCTTTTATTTAGACTTGTGTTGCCCTTAAGACCTGAGAACAAGCACAGTTCGTGATTCCGTGTAAAAGGAACCTCCCGTAAACAAAACTAATTTGGGGTCATTCTGGTTTCAAGTGAAATGGTGGGAAATGGGAAAAAATCCCTTTTTTCCAGTGAGACCCCAATAACACAGTTTGCTCTAACCCTTGGCATCCACCTCACCCACAGCAGCACTCAGACTCCTGTTCTCACCACGCATCAGGAGCCACAGTAACCCTCCACGCATGCACTTCCACAGCAAAACCCTGAAGCAGTTTGACTTTTATTGGCTTGTAGAGAAGACGTTTAAGGTTGTACTTGCTGTAGACCAAATGCTTTCATACAGAAACAGTTACACAAAGGTACAATTTGCTAAGCTGCAGCAATTAAATTGCAAATTTGAACCTTTGTCATCAAAAGATTATCCTATCTAGGGATAAATTCTATTCTCAGCCTTTTTACACCACCAGGATAGTCTTACCCTGTACCCAAAAGAAAAAAAAAAGTTAATTCTTTTTTTTTTTGAAGTTAATAAGCTTACAGTTGGAATGCCTGGAGTGCCTTCTCCCTGGCTGAGAGGCAAGAGGGTGGCTTCAGAGGACGAACAGGCAAAGCTGTGTGCAAATCCGAATGTGGCAACTTCTGTGGCAACATGTATGTTTTGGATTCCGGAGGAATGAAGCAAGTCAAGGCGGTGCTGAGGCAGCAGAGGAAATTACGCTAAACGAGACTACAAGGGAAGCGCCATGTTACACTGCCAGATGCGAAGATTAGCATTCATTTTTTCATGAACGCACTCCCCGTAACTTGGTTACTTAGGAGATTTCACTCTGCATTATTACTTAAGCTCACAATCACTCCATGCTTTGAGACTAATCTGCACAATAAACACTACAATGACAAACAGAATTGAGGGCATCAGGGAGAAACATGAGTATTTGTTTTTGTCAGGGATACTACATGTGTAGTTTGAAAGCTGGAAAGTTTCAAACGAATCCTGCCAGAAGTGCTCAAGGTAAGTGCTAACGAAACAGCAAATACAGATGAGTGTGGCATAATGTACTACCAGCTCACTTCAGCTATTAATCTTTAATAAATACATAAATAAAAACAAAGGTGAAGCTCAGCCTGGCATTGTAACAGTACCCAGAAAAAGTGCATATATGGTATGCTAAGAAAGCATATCCGTCAAAATATCAGTGGCTAAAATATCCAGGCTTCACTCTTCGAAGCTACCCAAGAGCTTTGAAAACTCAGTTCCCATTAAATTTATCATCCAGATGGCTTTCCAGATTCCAGTCTCAAGTTTGCACTGACATACACCACATTTTCTAAAAGCCTTTGGATAGTCTCCTGACAAAAAGCATACACAGTTATTTGATTTTTAGAGCAGAGGACTTGGGATTATGTCATTGCTGCTCATTTCTGGTTTAAGGAATGATGCTGAACAAGTCACCAGCTCCCTATTTCTGAGCACTACCAGTCATTTACTGTTAGGAAAACTATCTGCCCCACTGGGACAATCTGAGGCTTCATTAAATATTTAAAAACAGTTTTAGAATAGGTACAAATCTACATAAAAGCAAAGACAGTTTTCATATAAGCACTGCTTAAGCATAGACCCTAAAGACACCTACTAACGGCACCATACTCGAAGGTAACATAAATATGATAAAGCAGAGGAGAAATATCAGATGGGAAGAAAAGGTCCCTCAAGATGACTTTCAGAAGTGGAATAATGGAGGTGAGATTAAGTTTGACAGCCTAAATACAAGTTCCCACAGACTGATAGGAAGCCTGGTTTACGTTAGGAACTCAAAGGAAGGATAACAGCCTCAGAAGAGCCATTGATTACTGCTGAATTATGAGCCCTCAGCATGACAAAGCTATGAAAAGTGTAGCAGATATTTCTAGAGAAAGGCATTTCTAGAAAGATAACGTCACTGTATAATGTACTGTTACCACCCCAGATAAAATGCCGCAAAAAGCACCACTGACCAAGAAAGATCAGGCAAGTACAGAAGCTGAGTAGGATAAGAGCAGATGAATTGGTGAGCATATCTCCCTAAGAGAAATTGAAAAGACAGCTTGGTCTAGCAAAGGTAAAGTGGATATGATCTCTTGTAAACTCTTCAAAGACAGAAAACAGCTGCTAAAACTTGGCAGCAACGTTTGCTCAAGAACAAATAGACATGAACTGCTCACCAGTAAATTCAAACTGGAAGCTGGGGGAAGGGAGGGGATATAAAAATCAAGTCCTGAAGAATAATGTTCTTGGCTTACCTACCATTACATGTAGAAAGAGCAAAATAGGAACAGCGTAACGTTGGGCCTTTTACAGTATGGGTCCAGTTCAATCCTGTGTGACAAAATCCAACAGCAGGTATGGACCTTCAGGACTACAGAACAGTAGAACAGACATTCTTGGAGAAGAATGCTACGCTTCCCAAAGCGAACAAGTTGATCTTATATTGTATAAATGTTTCATTTCCACAACAGACTGTAGTGTTTACTTTAACTCATCCAAAATATCATCATCTTATTCCTCCATTAACCTAAGCCTTCCAAATTAAACTGAATTATCTGACACACTGATACACTTAGCTTTGATTTTACCTGCAGCAATGTAATTCAGGCTACAGCTGGAATCGTTACTTCCCTATTTATTCCCTCTTTCAAGGGAAAAAATAGATGTATATTACGATGTATGAATTTCTGATTTGATAAGGTACTTGTGGCTCTATATAATACATCCTTCTCTGGTTTTTAGTGTAATAACACACCCAGTATCCATAATGCTCAAGACAGCACTCACATTTTCTACCATCGTCTTTAATACAGAAAATTCATTTGTGTCCTTCTACAGGCAAAATAACTCCAGATGAATTTAAGGACACAAGGAAGAGATTGGCACATAGCTTACAGCACTGTAAGACAGCTAGGGATTAGCAACAACAGGACTTTCTGTCCTGAGCTCAGACTCCACTAACCAGTGCTGAGGGATTCATGGTTCTGCAAGGATGTAGGTCATGCCAGAGGGGACACGCAAAGTCCTGCAGGAGCCTGGAGGCAATTAAAAGCGGTGATGCAGCTGAGCGTCACCACAGGCAGTGAAAAGGGACTTCCCCTGAGACTGGAAATCGCAGGCAAGAACCATCTATTCATCTTCCATGTCTCTGACAAGCAGGGATGACTTGGTTATAAAGCCTTTAAAATACTATGAGTCATTTCTTAAAAGAGGTCACTGGTTACTGAAATTTTGCTTAAGTATTTAACAAAGAGAAAACCCTTGAATAACAAATACAAATTCCTTTAACAAGCAATATACAAGGAATACACAAATCCCATATTGTATCTGATTCTTCCAGTGCTTGCATTTGGGGTACCTGTCAGCACAAATAGGTAATTCTCATACTCGGAGAAGAGGCAATACTGGCCAACAAGACATTCTTCTGCTAAAAAAGCTCCACCGAAGTCTATTTGTCAGACCAGAAGAGAGTTCAGTTGTTAGCCAGCAATTAAAGATCCCCAACTTCTGCTGAACTGCCTGTATATTCCCTGCTCAAGGAGAAGAAAGTGCTATGCAGGTTCACCGAGGAGTGGACTAGAGCAACTTCTCACAAAATAGCCTGGGAAAAACCCACCCGTAAGTGCATACACCAAGCCCTACAGCCTGACCGGTGCAGGCTCTCCCCCAGCTGCAGACTCCCTCACTGTTAATGCCACACAAGTTACAACAACTTGACCATCAGCAACTTTAATACTAAACATATAAGGTGAGTCTTAAACACTACAAGCTGGCAGTGCAGTCGTAGATAACACACCATGGAAGTACTGAAGATTCAAATCAAACCTGATACAGAAAGATACCCAAATTGTGTCAGTTGTAACAAGTTGGCACCCTCACTGGTGGAGCATGGGAGGTTGGCAGGGCACAGCGGCCCCGCCTCTTGACTAGCAATGTTGCCCTTCTCCCCCTAGTAAAGCTAGCTGAGCTGCCACAGGCAGTGGATCAAGTGCTGTTTTGTGGATCCCACCACAGTGCAGATTATGAGATGACAGCAAATCCCCTACCCAAAGAAGACAAAAAACTGGCAAAGTCTTGCACCATGAAGTTGAAATATCTCAGGTACAGGTTCCACCTGACCTCCAGAACAGGAGATCGGATCAGTTAGGTAAGCAGGGAGACCATGAGAGCAACTTCTGCACCACCCACCACCCTGCAAAACATCACCAAGGCCTTGCCCAGGGTGTTTAAGAACTCTGCAGCACTGGGCTGCAATCGCAAGAGAATCAGCTGGTTTCTGTCCTTGGTATTACAACATCCACGTGAACTGCTCTGATCTTACCCCTCCCATCATTAAGCTTCTAGCGAGTTAAAACCTACATGGCCCCTCCCAAATCACATGCGAAAGGGCCCCCTTCGGTCACCCCCAGAGTGGGAAGAAGCCCAGATTAGGCAGAACACTACAAGTATTTTTTTTCTTGAGCTCATCAGATGAGGGTCATCACTTTAACTGGATCAGTTCAACGGTATTGTCCTGTCCATCCTTTGTAAATGAAACCTGGATGAACCTGCATGTAAGTTTTAAATTGGCAGAGGTACTAATTTCAAATCAGTAGGAAATAGAAAAGTATCAATAGGCATTTAAGTGCAGTACACAAATTTCCTTATGCCTTTACAAATAGATATAAGCCAATAACATGATTTCATAACATTTATAAATGACTAAGTTAATTAACAGGGAATCTTCAGAGATCTGATGGAAGGAAATTTAGAAGAACCTCGTCTGACAGTATTGGAATTTCTCAAAGAGACTTCTTAAAAAAAGATTAATTACAAGGTTTTTTGCTTTATCTTGATATAATTTCTGTTTACATATTTAAGCTGGTTTTGACCTTCAAAATTCTGGCAAAGAACAATTTTCATTAAACCATCTCAGTGGAGGAAGCTGGCAGTTCCTCATCTAGTCTCTGAGGTTAACTGAAAATATTAATTATTTAGCAGGCACGGCCAAACAAAGTATGCGTAAGTCCTATCCAAAGCAACCTTTAATTTATCAAAGTAGACACAGCAAGGGTTGATGTATTGCAAGCTCTTCTCCCTTCAGCTCTGATTCCTTTATGGGGTTTGGCTGGAGGCTCCAGAATGAAATAACTCCACAGAAGATGCTGTCTCTCCCTCAGGATGCCCTCCTTCCATTCTGAGCCTATATAACGGCATAATGATAGCAGTTCGTCACCATCCTTCGGCAATGCATAGGCATCATCAACCAAGAAAACGCCATAACTGCCTTGAAGATCGCATAAAATCAGCAATACCAACATGACTGTGGCTTCCTTTTCTTCTAACTTTTATTATTTCAGTGCCCTCTTTCCCGTGAAACTCTGCTCACCTGTCGCTCTTTGCAGCCCAGTTTGACACCGTCACCCACCTGCCCGGCTGAGCTATGAACACATGAACAAGCAGTTTTGCAAGCACAAAGAACATGCCCTGTCCCGTCGTTGGCACACCTGTAGTACCAACTCAAAAAGGAAAGCATATATAAGATAAATACCAATTTTAAGAACAATCTTTTCATGACAAAGCTGTATTTAATAATACAGTAAAAAGGGAATTACACTGGGACATCAACTGGTCAAAAATCAATTAAATATCTTTTTTTTCTACAGGGGCAAATTAAGTTTGCCCCACATACAACTATTGTAGATGACATTCTAACACAAAGTGCTATGTCCTAAAACATGAGATTGTATCACATCAACTAAATATGGTACTTATGAGAATATCAAGAACTCCTCCATAGAAAGTATTTCTGTAAAACTAAAATTATTTTAGGGAGACGTAAAGGAAAAATATTACAAAAATGACCCGTGACCTAGTGTGTGATAGTGGAAGACTGAAGACACCCAGTCTATTGAGATGTTCATGAGGTGGAGAAATACTGAGGCAAGAGAATGCTAAGAAAGACAAATCAAGAACCCAGAATTAGAAGTTAAGTCAGAAAAATTCACACAGAAAAAAGGCACAAATTGAGCAACGAGGGCAGTTACCCACTGGTATAAGCTACTAAAGGAAAAAATGGATTTAACAGTTTGGTGCTTTTTCAGGACTGCTTGTTTTTCTAAGCAGCATGCTGCAGTCCAGCCAAGTTTCTCTTCAAAAAGAGCAATTGAGTGAAGCTTTCTGACATGTTCTGCAGAGGACCACACTATCTCATCAAATGACCCACCACCAGATGCACCACAGCCTGCAGTCTTTCCACCCACCCTTAGGCATGTCACTCGACAGCTGAGAACACGCTTCTCAAGAACGGTACTTAGATCATGGAATTTTGAAATAGCTCTTTCTTTCTGAGATCAACAGGTGGCTGTTTTTCATACAGTAAATGGAAAAAGGGAGTCCCAGAAGGCAATTTAAAGTCATAAATCAGTACAACCTGTCAAAGTGCCTAATGCTTTCCATTGCTCATCCGATGGAAATGACAGTCCAACCTCAGGCACCGCAATTAGGTGGGAAACTTCCAGGCCACTGAGCCTCTGAAAAAGCAGGAGATCCTCTGTTATGAGAAATGAATGTTTTTCAGAGATACTTCTGAAAGATCTGCTTATTCCATCTTACCTCTTTGAGACCTTCATGTAAAAGTAAAAATTTCCTTGCTGCAATCTATGCTTTGGCATGGCAAGAAAAAAAGAGAAAATGATGCTACATGAAGGCCCTGAACTGCAAAGCCTGCCTTACGGTGACAGCAGCACTACCAGATCTCCTCAGGAAACGCTCTAGCTCTGTGTCACTTATCTCCAAGAATAACAAGCAGGTATTTCACTTCAGAACCCTGCTGACAACTTGCAAGGCAGGAATTGTGAAACGCTTCCATCTCCTTACCTTCAAGGCAAGCACAGAAGACTGCCTCTCACTTGCAGAAGGACCAGAAATGAAGACCAGGAAAACAGCCAGAGCCAGCTAACAGCAGGAAAATTATTAATTTGTGGATTTACATGGCACAGATAGATTTATACAGAACAACAGTACATTACATCTGTAAAGATACAGCTGTGTGACTGCATTAGAGGTCCCAGGCTGCAGAAGAAAACACTGATTATTCTACTTGTTAAAGGTTAAATTCTTGGCACGCATGAGTGATTCGACATTTTTAATCAACAAAACTTCTCACTGACTGAAACCTTAAACGCCAGTCAAACTGCTTGAGATTTTGCTGTTTGACTACTGACTTAATCCAAATTGTGCGTATTAATTCTCTGTGGGAAGGTGAAAAGGCCCACATGACCTCTCCACAACCTGTTCCTAGGCTCCCTGCACCACCAGACGCAGGGTCCTACTCCACATTTGGTTGTTGCTGGGTGGATCTCAGTTACTTCTTAAGTTTAGGAAAGTCACAGAGTGGAAGTTGCACATATTTACCAACGTGGCAATAAAAAAAAAATCCTTATTAGACGAGTTGCCTTTAGGGGACTATACCTAAAGAAAAGACACCCTTTAGGTTGTCCTACCCTATCCTAACAAGGACGGTGGTTCCTTGCAGTGTGCTCCAAAGTAGAACTGATGCTACAACATCACCTTCGCCTCTACTTAGCCCCAAAATCTACATCCTCAATAGCTTATTCCTGTAAGGAAGTGCAGTGAAACGCAGAACTTGCAGCGTACACAGGTCCTGGCACGATGAAAGTGTCCTTGCAAACACAAAGAAACCAGCAAGTGTCAAAGCTTTTTAACATATAATGCAGGAAAAAAATGTAAAATCCTACTTTCAGGAGTCTTAGTTTTTCATGACTTAAGACTCTTCAAGATACGGAAGCAGAGAACACTAACTTGGAGACAGGTGCTTTGCCCCATCCACCTCCAATCCTGCTTATTTTGAGACTTCTTCTTTACAAGGCACCTCCATAAATCCTGCAGAGGACTCTGTATGGAAAGGGAAGATTTTGGTGCATCAAAATCGACTATCTTCGAGTGGGCTGATATCCCAACTTCAACATCAAGAATGAAGTCTCCCATTAAACTTCTATTCTGCTAACAAAATAAAAATGGAAAACACATGAAAATAACATTATTTTTAAAAAAACTAAACTACAATTTTTATAAACATTTGTGAAGACTTTAAAGATATATTTGACTATGAAAGAAAGAATATCAAACTCTCCCATGTGAGCTTTCCCATTCATCCCAGTCTCACACGGAAGGGGCTGGCACCAGTGTGATACGACCCGATCAGAAATATTCCCTCTACTGCTGTCCCAGCACACCCTTCACATTCATCAGGGTGAACACCGAAGGGTGTTCACAACCAATTCTTCTGACAATCAGCCGATCCCATGAAATCTACAATTTTCTCCACTCCAAAAGCATGAAAGCTCACGCTAACTTTAAAGGATACACAAGAACCAACAAGCATCATTTCTTATCTTGTATTTCAGAGGACTCCTAGCAATTGTTATACTACAATAAAAGCTAAGGTACCCCCTCTGTGACTCTTTAATTTCATATCACTAAAGACTAAAATTTAATAGGAAAGTAGGTAGCCTGATTCATTAAAAATATATACTAATAATGAGTTTAGTTCCGTTAAGTTTTCACTATCAATAAACAAGGAACGTCAATTTGCTCTTCTGCTAAATGTGGAGGAAATAATTTCCTTCATAAGAAGTTTTCCAGTCAGAAGGCAGCACAGAAAAAAATCCTTTAGGCTCAGCTTCTTCCTCTCCTCCCAGGCTCATTTTCACCTCTGCTCTGATCCAGACGTAATGGAACTTCGCCTGATGTCATAGGTGAGGTATTTTCATGACAAACAAATGTCACAACCACAGAACTGTGATTTCGCTGGAGGACTGGACAAGTGGGTATCTGATGCACAGAATGGAACTTATTGTTAGAATATAAACAGCAGAAATAATTGCAAAAGCAAAGCAAATAAACAGCCAAGTAAATTAATTCCTTTTTGAACCACTGTTCTCATTTTCCAAGTCCAATGATTCTCCTTTCCTACTTAGGAAGCCTGAGGGGATAAAAAAGTATCCAAGATGGTGAAATTAAAAATCAGCTACTGAGCATGAAACATGCAATGATCACACTTCATAACATTTTATTGCCTCAGTGTTGCATGAATCACTTCACAGTTCCACACTGTTACGATGAAAAAAATGACACCAGTAAAGTCTAAGCAATTGATGTTATAACTTCATCAATTCGAGACTAAAGACATGCACGGAATGACAAATATTTTCAGGAATTGTGAGAAAACTACCACCTCATCCTGAAGCACAAGTTTCAACTTTGTACCTTTCTGAAGAGTGGCCATTCTCACACCAAAAGATGAAATAACCCTCAGTATAGCTCTACATGACAGAACCTGACTTTCCCTTTCAGAAACAGCCCAAGTCTGGGCTTCTCAAGAGTTACAAATGCAGCTAACGCGCAGCGACGCTACAGCTAATACAGAACGTTTCCAGTTCGGAACATTCTCACTACTTTGAGGTTTTGCATGAAGATAGTATTATTTTAACAATGACCTGCACTGAGCTTTATTTTTAAAGTTCTACAAATCGTGGAAGTGTGAAGCTGAATTATCTTTACATTTCACTCAATCCAAAAAAAGTTAAATTTATTGCTACTTAAAACCTCTAAGAGGACAATAATATATGCTTAAAACAACAAATCAGCAAGGCAGCAATCTATCAGATAAAGCATCAAAGATACAGTGCAAAGAAGTGACCTCCCACAAGGCGATTGTACCTTCTTTTGACAGTCATCAACAGCTAACCAAATGCAACCTTAAATTCCTTCTGCTTAATAGATCAACTTTGACATGACTAGATAGTCTGGCTGTATTAAAAATACCCCAAACTCCCATCTCTGTAAAGCATCACTAAATCCAAACCTGTCCTGTAACAGCAGAACTTAACAATTTTTTTTCTCTCTAACAAATACTAGCTTTCTTTTTTTGATTGAGTAGCTAGACATCTTGACTGAGTTATTAAAATCCCTGGTAGGATTCTTCCCTGTAATATAATAGCTCATTTACCTTATAAAATCATTAATAGAAAATAAAGCCCTTTTTGTTAACTCTCATCTTGCCTCCTTGCAAGTGTACCAAAGGCACTTTAATATGGATCAGGTCATGAATATCGCAATTGCAGCAGCAATATGTGGCAACAAAGGATCAGATTATTTGAATAATAGTAATACTTTCTTCCTTCTTTGCTAAATAAAAAAAAGTAATAAACAGCATGTACTGACCTCTCAGGACAAAAAGTCAGTTCTTAAATCTTTCTGCTTTCCTAATACTTACAAATCCAGGTTTACAGTATGAAGTAATGGCACAGCACAAACCTTAGAATGATGAATGAGGGGTATTACAGGGTACAATAAAACCTACTTCATATTATGTCAAAATTCTGTCCAGTTTCACATGATGTACAGGTATGAAGTTAAACTGGAGTAGGAAAAAGTTAGCAGGCACTAGTTTCATATGAAGTTCCCTATAGTAGATTCATGGCAGATGCATTAAGAAGAAAGCAAAACTATGTACAGGCAGGCACAATTGTGAAAGAATTAATGTACCAACGAGAACAGCATTGGCCACAAATGCAGTATAACCTAGTGAAATGAAATTCACAGTTAATTTATCCATCAGTATTTCAATGCAGAAAAGAACACCTCATTAAAGTTTGTATTTTTCCTTGGGTAATGCTGGCACACATGACAAATGTAGCCGATTTCCCTACTTGAAACACACAGTGGGAAAGACTTGTCCAGTCTTCATATGGGTTCTTGGGGAGGGAAAAGACAAGAGTAATGACCAAATCTAAGCGCAAAGATATTATTCGTACACACCTGTTATCCATTGCAGAGCCCTCCACACATTGCCTTACAACTACAGTGCACAAAACTGGCTTATTATTAGCAAAAACTTGTTTACAGAAACCCTAAGATTTAGTTCAAGTTACAATAAAAAGGTGTATTACCTTCAAGACGCCCTATTCCTTTACCATAACTCAGCAAAGCTTCAGGTGATGCTCACATTAAACGCCAGCTGTCCAGTCCAAAAGACACAGTATTGGCCCCCCGAACGCTACACTTCAAAGGGAAGTGAACTTTATTGTGCCACACAAATACTCCTGCTGAACTCTGCTAAAACCTGTCTGCTGCAGCTGGAGTGATAGAAACTCCAGGAAGAAATGAATCAAAACTTCCCAGATGCCTTCCCCAAAGAGAAAAGTGAAATTCTTCAGCAGTATGCAGCATTAACATCTGATGGGGCAAGTCTGTCAAGGAGAAGCCTTAGAAAGCTGATGCTGATATTGTGGTTGACTTCGAATCTCTGATTTTTGGGGCCAGGCTGGAGTCCCAACTTTAATTAAATTCTAATCTGCTTTTCCCAGGTTTCATAAAATGCTGTCTCAAATAGGCTTATCTACTAAGAAGTGCAGCATGATCTTCTCATTAAAGAATCTGTTACAATGAAAACACATTAGTACTAAAGCCATAAAAGACTGAGGAAATAATGGACATTTTCCTCCAAACTAGTGGATTGTCCTAATATCACTTTACAAAGAATTGTACATTCACAAGTCTGCTTCAAAAGTGGGAACTTGCTGTTTAAGTGTTTCTTCAATGTTATCTCTATTTTGTTCTTTAATTAATAAAAGGATACATGCACTGACATTATAAACACTAATTTGCTATTTAGCATCCCAAATTAGGAAGCATAAACATTTATGCACTTCATTAAACACTACCTAAGAACACTTTCAGATTAACAGGAGACAAGCCAGTCTGCTAAATGCAATTTCAGAATACACACAAGCTGTCGTAAAAAGACACTCATTCTCTTCCCATCCTTCACTGTGAAGGCTCCCCGGCTCCATCCTGCTGGCACCAGCCCTCATGAAATGCACCTTGGAAATCAGTGAGACCCGACACACCCACGCAACCACAAGTGCCAGTTGAAGGGGGGAAGGGAACACAGGGACACAAGCAGCGAAAGTGGGGCGCGCCGGTTCGGCAGCACGGCATACTTAGAGCAGCACAAGCCAAACTGCACTTTAGAAAGCATAAACCAAATAGTTCTTCCCTGAACTAAGGTGTCATTTAAGCACCCATGGCATACAGGAAGAGACAACGTGGTGTTTTACTCCATCTTTCCTGAACAGGCACTGCAGCTGTAGCACGCCTCCTGCTCTCGCTTCCCATTTCCTCCATCCAGCCCAGCCCTTTCAAGCATCCTTGCATTGCTCCTTTCAAATTATCTGCGCATACAGGACATTGAAACAGGTTTAACGTGGAGGTATACCAGTGCTACAGGAAGATGATAAGAAATGGTAAGTCTTTCAAAACCACAGGAAGCAGAATTTCAGCAGTCAGAAAGGAAGAAATGCAGATACAGACAGCCTGAAAGGCAAAGAAATGTGGATATAGACAGCCTGAAAGGCAGATTATCAAATCTGTGTGCGTAAAATAAGTGGAAGGTTAACTAAGATCATTAATACAAGTCCTCAGAATCGATCAGTACAGGCCCTAAATTATCTCCACAAACCTCATTCTCAAAATCCTTAATGAGACAAGACTTAAGGCTATTTTCTTTCAGACAATAAGGTATAGTTCAGACCCACAACAAATTACTCCTTATAACTTTTCATCGCAAGTCTAACTTCATTGTAGAAAACTATTTTTAATTTAAATTTGTACTAAAAGTGTCCTTTGTTAAATTATGGAGTCAGAGGAAAGGGTACTTAGACTTTCTATTCTACATAATCTTCCGACAGTGTGGCAATCTTTAAATCATTTGCAAATACAAATACTCCAAAAATATAGTGTTTCAAGAACCATAATATGGACGTACTGAAGAGCTTTGTACCATAACCAGAAATCTGAAAAGTGCCTTGGTGCCTGAAAAAGAACTGCTTTTACATTTTTTTTGTTTTTTTTAAATAAATTATCACTATTTTACAACTTACAGCTTTGGGTTCTTTGTTATTTGCTTGTTTTAAAACTACAACAGCAATGGTGACCTAACTACAAGATAATAAGTGAAAAAGAAGCATTATTTGTGTGGTTTTGACCAAATATATTGTTAGATATCAAAGCAAAGATTTATAAAAACAAACGATTAAAATTTCAGTTCAGAAAAACACTTCATAAATTACAATAAAACCTTTTTCAATAGCAAAGTGGATTTTGTACAGTTTCTCCTTCTGAGCAGATATTTACTGCAGCCTAGATCCACTAACTCCAATAAAACAAAATGTAGGCAAAATGGGTCAGTGTTCGCAGAATTACAGGCTATATACAGAACTGCAGGTAACATACTGCAACTCATTGGAAAAACCTTTGAAAACTCACTGTTTCATTGTGAGTGGACTTACAATATATCTTACATTATTTAAAAGCAGTTTACATCGTAGAAAGACTTTTGACAGAACCACTCAGAAAATGAATCAGTTCTAGGAGGAGAGTAACGCCTCAAGTCAGCTTCTCCCACCAGCAAAAATGCCACACAAATCAAAGAACAACACTTAAGTAAAACACTAAGACTTTATTAAAAATCCAAAATTTATTGCAAATTGTACTTTGCACTTTCCCTCCTTTCTTCATTTTTACAGGATTTATTGATATCCATGATTTTTTCACAGATGTACTTGTTGACTTTGGAGAGTCTCTGTGCAATTTCAGTTTCATCCACAGTTTCTTGTGCTATTCTATCATATAAACATTCTGGGGAGAAAAAAAAAGGAAAAAGCCATTAGGATATTTTTAGAAAAGAACACAGCCCTGCATGGGGCTAACTACTCAACAGACAGCACTGAGTAAGCACTGTGTGTATTTGCTGCAAGACAACAGCAGCTTTCCTTGACTCACTGACTATCTCGTTAAAGACAAAATTTTTCACCAGACTTGAATCTTTGGCACGATCAAATTCCAATTATGCTGTGACTACATTCATAGGCTTTCTATATAGAAACAAGGCTAAACCCAATCTTTTACAGTGTCTTGCCTGCCTAACTCGTATTTGTCCGTATCTGCACAGATTTAGAATCTTCTCCCAGGTGAACGGTCTCACAAGAACTGTTGTTATCTACAGTGCCCTGTGAGTCACTCCTACCATCACACCTTCAAGACAGTAAGTGAACGAGAATGGTTAGGAAGAGAAGCAGTAACCAGCAGGAGAAGACATTAACTGATTTATTTTATTTTTTAAAACTGTTCAACATACATTAATGTTTGCATCTTTATCGGACACCCTATCCCGGGGTGTATACCGCTTTTGTTAGTAGATTATTCAGGGTGAATGCCATCTTCTTGCATGTTTGCACAATACACTTTGTGAACTTAACTGCAATACAAAAAGCAAGCAGTAGTAATCGCTGCAAAAGCAATGAGGGCAATGAGAGCCAAGATAATTCTGCTCCACAGAGTCCGTAGTTTGCTGCCAGAATCCTGCAGAGGTTACTGAAATCAGAGGCAGTGCAACACACCCAACTCCATCGAGACAGGCAGGTTTAGTTTTGTTGTCTTCATAACCAGAACAGTGTATTTTGTTGTGTAGGCTTCCCAGATTGACTAAACAAACTCTCTTCTGCTTTGCCTAGTAATCTATTCCAGTAGCTGTTTATTGCTTCTTATACAGAAAGCCACAGAGATTATCGCTTAATTAACATAGTTTATAACATTTCTAATGCTTCATATTAAAAAGTTATGAAAATTAAGTACTATGCATGCTTTGTAGTTCATTTTGAAACCTCTCAGAAGTTTTATAAAAGGTTATTTTGCATTAACAAGGTTTATAACAGTGCTCATGCATCAGACTTTTTACAATTTCTTTATTACATACAACACTGTAGGGATGTTTAAGAAGCTAGATATCAGACACATTAAGAGCTAATGCCGTTGTACAAAAACCTATTTCAAGTAAGTTAGTGTGTGTCCACAGAATGATAGAACACCTAAAATAATGTGATTGTTGTAAGATGTATTGAATAGAAAATAAATAAAATTAATCAGCATGCAGCCTGATAGCTGAATGCTGATCATCAGTAAACTATGATCTAAAACACAACACCTAAGAGGCATGTACCTGAAGAAACCCAGTGTGTTCGCAGGACATAAACTTGTACTACAACAATCTCAGGGATACGCCCAGGTTGCAGCTGATACACCCAGCAAGGTGAACTTCCAGTAAAACTTCTTAGTCTAGCCACAATGTCAAGCAAAGAATCACTTGACAGAACTCATTCATCAGCTGTGATTCTGAAGTCAGCGTGACCCAGAAAGATCCAACATCATCACAGTTTTTCCTCTTTCTCCTCTTCCATTTCTATGAGGGGCTGCAGAAATAGTCGTTTAGCAGGCACATAAGGATGCTGGCTCACTCCAAAGAGCGATTTCAGGGTTCTTTTTCTTCTTTGTCTTTTGGCTTTAGAGTAGCATACAGATACCCCTTTATATTTCTGACTGGACCAAAGACTCAAGTAGACCTCAAAGACCGACAAGGAGCTTTACTTCTACCTGTGACACCTGATACAAGTCATTTGCCACGTAAACTCTAACTTCCTCGCATTTCACCACTTGCTACCCATTTTATTTGTTTTATTTTGTTTCCTTCTCTATTTCTCCATAATGTAATAACTTCTTATTTGATCACCTCCAGCTTTCCAGGAAACACTACTGGCATGATGAGACAAGACCTGCTAACATTGATGCAAATACAAAGGACACGAAAACGTGGAAAATCATGGTTATGTGCCACCCAGTACTGCTGACATTGGAAGTCTATCTGCTGCCACCTAAAATATTGGCCATGCAGTTTAAATGGTTCAAGAGGATACTATACAGTCTTGAGTCTAACAAAAAGGCAGTCAAAGACAACAAGAAATAAACACTGGAAAGAGGAACATGGAACACCAAGGCGTGGAACAGTAGAATTCAAATGAGGATTGAGGCTGGAAGCAAAAGTGTGACAGAAAACACAGGAAAACAAAGAAACAGGGAAGAGCTGAATTGCTGGAGAGTGTAAAGGTATGGAAAAGAAAGGGAAGGGCCCCATCTGCCTCTCGCCATGTGCCTGTTGGAGCGTACTCCCAAACTCACTGTAGTCAAAACAAGGGGAGTTAGAAGAAAGCCATCATTTAAATGGCTCAAGCAACACAGACTCACCCTGATTGAAGTAAAGATGAAATTCTCACAATAAGCAGCCTTGCCAGCAGTGCTGAGAAGCAACAGCTTCCAGCAGCGAAACTAGAAAGCTCTTTGCAATGGGCCAGTGAATAATAACCCCTTTTTACTGTGCATTTGTTAAGTGCGCATCTGGGTAACCCGTTCTGTTTCCCATTAGGAGCTGACAAGCGTAGCCACAGCCACAGAATGGATTCCTTACGTGGCCAGTAGATCATTACTTTTCTACACGTTAGGACCAAAAGGTCCCAGCTAGAACTAGAAAATCAGCATTTGCACTTCCACATATATTCTTGAAGCAGATTAGTAAAAAAAAAAATCCATGTCTTTTACTCATTTCTTACAATCTATGGAAGATGACAGTACGAAGATCAATTTCCAAATTTTCCTCACACAACACAGACACACGCATATACTTGAAGAAGAATATTTCTTACTTCTAACACAATGTACTTGCAAGACATATTACAATAGCTCTTAAAGAGTTCACAGTTAAGAGCACATAGCAACTAGAACAGGAAATGCAGAATAATGAAGCTCAATCAAATAGGGAGATTTCTTTCAGCCCTACTGCAATTTAGTATGGACACAAAACCTAAAAATCCAATTTCAGTATGTATTCCATGAGGAACTGACTCAGTTCTGACTTCAAGAGAAGCCTGAAATACCAAGAGAGACAGAAATGAATGCAAAACACAGTCATGATGATACAAAGGGACTGAAATTCACTATTCATTTCAAATAAAGGAGAAGGCCTTCTCTATCTCAAAGCACTACATACATGGACTCAGGCTTGCAGTAACTGAAAGTGTCATTGCAATTTTTCCTGCCAGATAGTCAGCAATTTACACTTCCTGTTCAAATTCTAATTCAAGTGCAACAATTAATTTTTACTATTTCCATTCTCTCCACTTAAAAGGGTAAAACTATTCTTTCTCACCTTTGAAGGTCTGCGTATTTTTATAGTCACAGCTCTAATGGTTTCTGCGCCTCATGCCAGAGCTGGTTACGTTCTGGATGAAAGAATGTGGTAAAGCTACTCTGAGGCTTGTTAAAAGGTATATATGCATTTAAAAAAAATCACTAAGTTATAAAGGAATTGCAGAACAACGTGTTGTTCTTCAGGCTCAGAGTCCTGCCCTGCAAGTGGTTTAAAGTGATCATCTTCTTAACCCTTATTACTGAAGTCAATGTACAACTCTTCAGCTGTGAAGGCCTGCACTGTGCACAGCTATTGCAATGTGCTTTACTTTTCCTGGATATGTATGCACTTCACAATGCAATAGCAATTTGAATTACAGGTTTTAATCAGTTAATTTTATATGAGCTGAAATGAAGCATCTTTCAACTCAATGATTAATAGTTAAACTCCAAAGCAGGAAGCAAAAGTTTTCAAATAACCTACCTCTGACAATGCTTAATTTGTGAGGTGAGAGAGGTGGCTTGGGAACGGCATCTTTCTTTTTTTTGGTTGCAACTCCTGTGACACTTCTGTTCTTGAGAACATCTGTTCCCCAAATCATAACCGCTAGATTTTTTGTATACTTTGAATCTCCTTGTGTTACTTGCAGCTGGTGCCATTTCTCCTCATCTACCCAAATTCCACTGCCAAGATGGACCTAGAAGGTAGTAATAATAACAACTTATCTATGGTATGTAGCACACAACAGTATCCAAGTGCTGTAGGAACATTAATATTAAGTACTATAATAACAGTAATTCGGGCTGAACAAATCCATTTTGCCTAATTCTGAAACTTCTCCAACTTTGCGGGTCAGGGGGTTCAAGTCAATCTCTTATGTAATATAGTTCCTCTTCCTTTTTGTATTCAACTCTTCTTAACCTCTACTTTTCCCCCCTGTGTAACCTATCTCCTGAAAGACTGGTCAAGAACAGAGATAGAAGGAAACAGCAAACACATCCAGTATTATAAAGGTATGCACAGCATATAAACCAAGCAGTTGCACCAGCCTAATTCAGGAGCAAGACACATGGTCTTTAATCTGAAAGCTTCCCTTTGGCTGAAACAGACTTTACCCAAAGCATTACTTCGGAGGCAGCAGAGATGGAAATAATTCCTAAGTTGTATCCTGTACCAGTTGGCAAAATTCAGCCTGATCGTTTAAATTAACTAGAAGAGGAGAAGGGATTTTGAGAGCTCCAATTTCCATATAAGCCAAGAGAGCTTAGAAGCTTTGTAAAAATTCCAATTTGCCCAGCATGTATGATCAATCTGTCCAGGTGAATACTGTTTTGTAGTAAGGCAATGACCCATTGTTGCAACATCACAAACTTTCCATTATCCAGACAATGGGGACCAGAGGTATTTCATTCAAGTAGTAAAGCAGTATAATACGAGGACTGGGAAATGCAGTGTGAAGCCATTGCAGAGTCTCCAGAAGGAAGCTGCTTGAGTCTAGCTGTGCTTATTAGCTTTGCTCAGCATTGACTATGCTAGGTTAACTCCCACAGAGCTACACTGTATCTCTACCCCAAGATTCCCAGTGCTCCAGACTTAAGATGAATGCAGGACAAGAATCCGAGTACCATCCTTAGGCTGGCAGTATGTATGTTTGAGCTGAGAGTCCTCCTGATAACCAGGACACCTTCAAAGTAATAGCAAGGAAAATAGTTCCACTAGTAATCAGTACAGGTCTGACATCAGCACAACCAGTAAGGCCAACTGGATGCAAACACTAGCCCTGTGTAGAACCACAGAGAACACTTTGTGCCTTGTACATCAACGTTCCTGATTCCTGGAGTACAGTGCAGACACCTGAACTACCTCTGCACACAGAAAGCTTTGTTCACATGGTGATGAACCTCATTCGGTTGGACCCACACTTGCTCGTCACCCATGACAAGCTAATGTGTGACCTAGCTATTCTAATTATTGAAAAGAGTTCACTGCCCTGGAAAGGAAGAACACAGAACTTACTTTCAGATCATTCTGTAAAAGTGCAAAATTACAAAAATATGTATCAATTGGATTGTTATATTCAAAATTTAGGTTTCATAAAATCTGATCAAATGGAGGTTCTTTCTGTAACACTAACACTTTAATAAAAACTTACTGCCTCCTCACGATTAAAAAAAACCCTGTGAACAAAATTCTACGGCAAAGCCATATTAGAAGACTCTGTTAGCCTTAACTGTTTTGCTCTTAGTTTTTCATGGTTTTACTCCTTTCATGTGGCATTACATAAACCATGCCTGCTACCCATACAGATCTGAAAAGCATCACGTAAATCCCATTAAATGGAATGAAAATTGGATAAAGCTACTGCAAAATTTTATATACCCATAATTTTACTGCCTGTACTCAACCAAATACCATTTTTCCTTTAAATGGAAACCTGCTTTAATTGTTAATGAGGGCTATAACCCGAAGAAATTTTTTATTACAACAGCATCCTTCAAAAGCAACTAGTTGTTTAAAAACTTAAATACAAAAAATATTAACGATCTGGCTACCAGTTACCTTATAAAAAAAAAATGAAATGTCTAACCTCCTCGAAGCATAAAACCATAAAGCAAACTGCCTCTCCTGCAGAATCTTCTACACTAACGGGATTTTAAGAAGCTTTTCACAAGTCCACATGGGACTTAGATTTCGTCATGGACAGAAATGGAACTAGTAATGAGCACAACATGAACATCCCTGTTTTTCCTTCCTTTTCTATTGTTGAGTCTCTTCATAATTGCTTTAAAAAAATTACTCTTTCGGTGCTCTCTACATATTTTGTAAGGCAACTTCAATCCGAGTGAGCAGTCTCTGCTCAGAAAACAATCACATTACAGTTATAATTCAGTAATTTCTGTCTTGATCCTGGAAAAGTTATCTGTAAAAACAAGTATAAGTTACTTAGAAAATAACTAAGATTAGGAATGTTGTGCCGTGCCAAATTTTTGATGTCTGTATTACATTGGTTGTAGAGACTGCTGTATTTGATCAAAAATCTGATTCCCCTCTGCCAAAATTAGGGTTGGTCTTTGCTAAAGATTGTTTAGTCTCTTAGGCTACTACATTATTCATTAGCTTTATGTTATTTAAAAGAAAACAAGTTACAGCAAATACTTATAATATTTATGTTTCAGACAGATCATCTCTTCTTTGAACACGCTTCATTTATTAAAGAAAGTTATCACTGCTATGAAATACCTATGGTAACAGCAACTACATGACAGACAGCCACAGACACAGAAATCCTATGTCTCCCTTCTTCTATTTCTAGCACTGTTGTGGCAAGGAATTCAATTTGTCCACGTCTCAGTTTACCTCTCTGTAAAACAGTCTTGGTACTGTTTCCTATTACTCCCAAAGCTATGGGAAGCTTACTGTACTCCAGATTCAGAAGCCATTTCCTTCTTGCTGGAAGAGATGCCCCATGGGCCAAGACCCTTGGCTTTATGAAATCAATAGGAACTTTACCCCCAATACCAGCAACTGTAGGATCAACTTTCAAGCACAATGCAACAGAAACAACAGCAAATTCAAAGCAATGCTCACCACCGTAACTGTGCTAACATATGCAAGATATCTAAAATGTATCTATCTCAGAAGATGATCTCTTTTTTTTTCTTTTTTTTTTTTCCTTTCTTCTTTTCTTTTCTTTAAATGAATGCCATCAGCTCTTTTTCAGTAACTGTTCTCCCTCCAGCGGGGAGAGATTTATCTCCTTTGAAAGAATCCTACTAAGATCAAATCCAATGCCACAAAGGGCAAGACTTCTAAAAAAGTATCTCAACTACTCTAATGGTGTATGTCAATAAAGGACTAATGAAAAAAAAGGCATAAATAAGGAAAAATGAAAAAAACATCCTCCAACACTCTAAATACATAATTAGTTCACATTTCTGACACCTGAGTTGGCTGAAGCCCCAATAAATAGGCAAACTTAAAGAAAGATCAAAATTAGAAAAAGAAAACTAAAGAGATAGTAACATCTGCAAAGACAGAGAAAACTTCAGCAACAGAAGTGCCAAGAAGCTGGCAGATGAAATAAAGGTGCAGGAAAGGTGCATACAAATACTAAAGGATGTGCCTTATCCCACAGATCTTAAGCAGAAAAAAAAGGAGGTAAATTCAAACTCCCACAGTAATATATGCTAAGTTTTCATAGCACAAATATACACAAAATATACAAGCAAATGACTTATGTTAAATATATTAGGAAAAAAAAAGCTATCTGAACCAAATACCTGTCAAACTGCCAAAATTATACTATTTTTCACATGCATTTTTTCCTCAAAAATAATGTTCAACTCATCTTCAAGAATGACAGACACTTGTGCAGTCAATCTTGTAATGCAGATCTGAAAATATACTATTTCATGCTATTCCATCAGTAACTCTACTGTATGCCAACACTGAAATGGAGGTTTCCTCCTAAAAGGTTCTCAGATTATGGTACCAAATGCATACATATCCTAAGAAACAGGATCTGCATTGGCAATTCTGCAGGACATACACTTTTGTAAAAGAAATATAACGTTAATTTAATGATAGCAGCAACAGCTATAAAACCAGTCCTTGGCAGATGAACAGACAACATATCAGTCAGGTTCTCGTGAACTCTAGGTAGATGGTATTTCATCAATCTGGAAAGTAGCACTACACCAGCTCAACTCAGTGGCAACGCTCCTACCAGATTCAAGCGAGCCCATCTCCATTCCAGGGTTCACAATTATCTACTGGACTCCAGCCAAAATACGAAGGTTTCTCTGCAACACGACTACAGCACACTAAGAATGTTAAAGACCTTTTAGGAAAAACTATTTCTGTTAAATAGACTCCTGTAACTTTATAACATGGGTTATTGACTCTGGTCTGTATTTGGTGGATTTATGTATGTCACCAACTGAAGACTATGTCAATGTGCTTGTGCATGCATATTTAACAATTATATTCCTTGTGTTACACAGACTTTAATGTGCTCATCACTGAGGATAATTTTCTATGCTCTTCATATTTGTGTAATTTCATAATTTTCCTCAGCATAATAGCATGCCTTTATAAAAACTGAGGAAGTTTGTATAAGCTCCTGCCATGCAAAACCCCCAAGACCATGAAAATTCCACAAGAAAATCACCTGATGGACATTTACAAACTATTCATGCTATATTTAATTTTAAATACCTTTCCATTCTCGAGAATATACTTGTCCATTACTGGAACAGGGGCAGGATAGTACGTTGATGTATTTGCTTCCTCACTGAAGGTCTTCTGTACCTCAGGTTCAGGCTCAATTGATTCTGGTTTTACTTTTTCAAGCTCAATGGCAGGTCCTAGACAGTTAAGAAAAGAGAGCTGTCTGCTATCCCAGAGAACATGAAATCAATCACTTCATCACCCATGGTTAGCATAAAATAACACATCAGTCATGTTCATTTCAAAGTCAGAAAGAGTCTAAACCAAAATCCTACTTCTGAACATCAACAAATAAAAGCAGGATAAGTAACTCTGCTTTATAAATATTAGAATGCTTAATTTTAATTTAAATCGTTATTTTTCATCTTAAAGCATATGGACAATTACAGCTATGGGTAAGATTGCTTCAATGCACACTATGGAAATTACGTTAAAATGACACGGGAATTATAAACCAAAAGCAACAATAGTAGTTCTTCAAATAAGAATTACTATATATTTGCACAGAAACCTGCATAATTTACTCTGACAATTATATGTTATCCATATAGAATTACAAATTTTATAGAAATTTGAAATCTCTTTAGTTCTAACAGGTTTATTAAAAAAAGTGAGGATGTACAGAAATGCTATAAAGGAAACAGGCTTAGGCTACTTATGCTAAAGTATCATGCACAGAAAGAGTATCCAAGGTTAAAAAAAACCCATATAAATTAGAATTTTGATTGTCCAATCCATCCAACACACTTTTTTTTATTTTTAATGTAATCAACAAAAATTAAGCACAGATTAAACAACAGAATACTACTAAGCACATGTTTGAGGCTTCAAAGGAGGATAATTATTTTGTCAGTCATCAGCTTTTCTTTTCCAGATCAAACTTATAAAGTGTTCCTAAAAAGGCAGAAGAACAAAATAAAATAATTTGTGAACTGGATTTCATTATTCCTTTCATTGCAGCAGTTAGACCAGAAGTCTAGGACAGGCTATGGCCCCAAGCCTATCATTGTCTCTTGATGTCTGTCTCTGGGCCCACAAGAAGCTCCGGCAGTCACTGAAGTTCCCCTCAGGGACGGTGGTTTGTTAACACAGCAAGGTTGCCAGCTTTGACGCTGGACACCACGGTTATCAGCCACTTCCAAGAACTATAAGGATAAACTAACCCACTTGTAAGAACTATATTGTACCAGGTTGGAGCTGAGAGCACTGCAGCACCCTGTAGCCCAACCTTGACATCTTCAACAAATGACAATTCAATAATCAGGTCACCGTCATGGTGCAGCTTCCCTCCTCAGTGTTTGTGCACATCGACCAAGCCCTGAATTGATCTAACTCTGCAAGTCAAGCTGGCACCAGAACTCAAGTCTTGAGTCACGTATCTTAAATAGTTCCTGTACCTGGAACAAGCAAAGTATTCATTCCTCCTTCTTTGTACAGTTTGATTATTATACAGTGATATCAGTGTTTCCTCCATTGTCAGCATTTGACATTTATGCTATAGCTTATTCTACACCTACCTAGCTAACTAAATATTCTCAGCTGACTGCCACTTGACGCTCAGCAACAACTAAAAGCTGTCTTGGCAACTTGGACAACCCTATACTACAGTGCCACCAGACTGTCTTAAGGGCCATACGCAATGCAAGCATGGCACAAATGGAGAAATCACAAAAAACATACTATTTGCATTATAATTTCATAGTCATTTTAATAAGCACTTCTATTATCATGCATATAGAATGGCATGGCCAACACAAACTCAACTTTCTAAACTTGAGACTGCTGAACTGATTCAGACTGGGGGAAAATCCTGGATCGATTAAACCACGCAAAGTCTGCCCACACTTCAGTGTGGGCACACCTGAACAAGCAGACGCAGTGACATATTTGACAGTGTGAACTTCAAAGTGATCCTTTAGCTGTTACTTTAAGAACACATTCTTCAACAAAGCGCTATTCTCAGTTTTCTTACATTTTGAAAGTCACTTTGAGGACTTCTTCCTAGAAGGAAACGTTTATCTCAGTTTAAACGCTTTTACTAGTTGCTATTTAGAAGTCTTTTACTGTTTTGTTTATAGTAATATATTGACATAACTGGGATTTGGTTTCTGAAGTTCCCCCAAGAAAAACAGCTGATTGAAGTTCACAATAAGCATAGCTCTAACAGGTCAGAAAAACCTCTACTGCAATTCATGCTTTACTGCTTGCTTAGAAGTCACCAACAGAAAGCCTTTAAAATGTCCTCTTTTATAGCCTACTCATTTTTTCTTCCCAAACAGAAATCTGCCTCTAACTAGGTAATCTTCACAGCTACTTTCACCAACTACTAAAGATTGCATTTTCAACTCAGCAACTCATGAATTGAACATGCAACCCGCACTACTGCCTTACTGCTAATCGGAGTTGTGTTCCCAATTTACCAGGCATCACATTCTAAAAGTTTCCTCTCTCTGTAGGTCTCCTGCTCTGCATCTTATTTTAAAGAGGATGAACGGGACACACAAAAATATATGCCACTATCTAATGGCTTAACAATTGTAGCACTTATGTAATAAGGATCATAAAAAAAATAAATTCTTCAGAATGCAAAAAGGAAACAAATGTTTTATTGCAAAATCTTTTTCCTTCTCACTGTAGAGTTTCCATAATGTCCGAGAGGCCAGCAGCTTCAAATGGAGGATGAAGATAGAAGGCTTCCCTTCATCACCTCTGTTACTCAAAAAATGCATCTTAGGCTACACGCTACCCAAAAATTAGTGAGCAAGCCAAAATAAATTAACTGATAAAGTGGTCAATACATATTTGTAAGCCGCAAGCTATTTTTCCACATGGCCTATCAGAATTTGAATGAAAACAACAGGAGTCTGAGAAGGGGAAGTACTACATATAGGCTACTTCTTGTACTCGTACTTGATAGAAACCTTGGACAATTTTTTTTACTTCAAAAAGCCAAACAAATCTAGAAAAGCTGAATAATAATTCCTTACATGTGCTAAGGCACAAATACCATTTCATTCTTCCTGTCATGGTGTCAGTCCCAAGACGCTGTAAACTGGATCACTGAAATTAAACTGGGATTAAAAATAACCAGCTGGGGGGCTGTGTGTGTGTGCCGATGAATGAATGTGAATGAATGGAGGTGAATACAATCCTTGACTTCAGAGCAACACTAGTTCTTAGCAATACAACATGAAAACACGGTATTTATCAGGGACTGAACAACACTCAAACATTATCCCTGATACAACTTCACTACTTCTGGCCATATACAACCACAATAAACTGCACAGATCTTACCCTGAAGATAACTACTTTTTCAAAACTTACTGACATTTTTATCTTTTGCAATCCAAGGACTGTTTAAAGTCATGTCTACAGGGAAGAGTCAGTGATTTAATTCTCTAAAACGTCTTACTGTAGATTGATAAGAACAGGGCAAATTAGTGTGTTTTCAGGTGCAACAGAACAAATATAAAGTGCAAAGGCCTACGATTGCAGGGATTCCTGATCCCAACGCAGGGAAGCAACAAGAGGTTTGGCTGCATGTGTTCTTCAGGGAGCTTGGATGAGGGATACCGTAACCTCTTCCATGAGTCATCACGTTCCCCCACTGCTTTGGTCCCTAGAGCCCTGGTCAAACGCCCGCCTCCTCCAGGAAGCAATCTGTTGGGCAACAGTGTATCAGAATCACAAAGAAGCTTCAACATATCCCCATGGATCAGTACTGATTTCACTACTGTCATCTGTCACATCTGCTTTCAAGGCTCTTTTAGAACAAAGAGCAATTCAGTGTCACCACGTGAAAGATTAAGAACCTCACTCTTCCCACAAGAGTGGCTCAAGTTTAGTAGCAGAGATGAAGGCCTAGCTCTAACATAGAATACATTGACTTCTAGCTTCTCACTGAAATCAACACATTGACGGGAAATTAGGAGACTGGATACTTGACTGAACGTTAGCTCAAGAGGCTGTTCTATATTTGATCTGCAAGTTTAAAATGGCAACAGGCATGCGTTTCCCCCAGCTGCAATTCATCAGCACAAACCAGCTGTCATCTCATGCAAAGAAATCAGAAGTCTCCAAGGTGAAACAGAAATGCAATTAGTTTGCATTAAGTCCAGCCTACTAGAAGTGCAGCATAACATAAATTACATGTAATTTGAAACTCTAGGTTTAAGAGATTGCTGCAACAACTGAAGATGAATTCAGGATGTAATCTATTTTCTGAACAATTGTCACAGAACATTCACATACCCAAACATACCTCATTTATAAGCTGGAAAAGTAAGGAAGACTAAAGAAGTTTTTACATATCTGTTTCTTGATTAATAGTAGCACTTTTTCACACTGCCATCAGACTCTCTAATTTACAATTTGCTGAAGATGTCTCCCTTTCCCATTATTTCTAGATTTTGTACTTGTCTTTCTAGAATCTGGTTGTTTCTCTACTGTGAATGAGGCTACAAGGAAAGGCAAGAGTTATTGGCAGTTAATACATTGAGTCTTCGGAAACACACATCCTGGGAAGGACACAGCCAACAGGGCCAAATTCTACCTTTGTCATCCATGAAAAGTTCCATACAAATAATAACAATCAGGGACTTTTTTGGAAGTTGTCTATAATTCATATTTGTCCAGGAACATGATTAAAATAACTTGTCTTCCACATAATCAAGATTTATTTTCAGTTGTAAAGCAGATGCCAGACTGATACAATGGAAATTCAAGCCCAGTATTTAGAGAAGATTCAGTAGTTTTTCCAAGAGGTTTTGGGTTTTGTGGGATTTTTGTTTTTGGTTTTTTTTTCCTTTTCTTTTTTCCTTTTTCTTCTAAGCTTTCTTGATTCATCTCAAGTAAAAAAAAATGCATCCCTTCTTCCTTAAAATGAAAGAAACGAGACAGAATTCAGAAGCTGCCTTCATTTCATCGCTGGTCTCACCACTCAGATTGCTGTCAAGTCTACCCACTAAATTGGTATTTTACGCTGTTCAGCCCCATTGCCTACTAACATCTGGCTGATGCTCCATTCACATAAATTCCAGCTAACTACTTGCAGATGAAGAAACATCTTTCCACCCAAGGAAAATTTTAGAAAGCTCAGTGGAATCTACTGCCAACCACTTCGTGTTTTTCAGACTGTGGAAACCTTGCCTATTTAGTTTTATTTAAAAAGTTAACTAGAATGTTTATAATAAGTAATGACACTTTAATTATGCACAGTGTAACAATAAAGAGCATTCACAATCAAACACCCAGATCAAATTGTCAGATGCTGCTTCGAGGACCTGGCTCCAAACCTGCTGGCACACCTCAACGCATGCTACAGCACAGGCACATGCTCTCTCAGGTTCAGGTTTGTAGGTGAATGTAACTCAGACCCACATGCAAATTGCATGCACTCGTTCAAGTCAAGTAGAAGAGCCAATACCCAATTTACATGCAAAAATTAACTTTCCAGATACACAAAGGCAGACATAAGAAACAGCATGCTAAGTTTGGATGCACAAATTTTAACCAAGTTTCAGTCACCGAGCAAATCTTCAACACAGCAGTACCACATTCTAATAGCAAATAAATATAAATTAGTAAAATATTTCAAGGTATTTCAAGGGTACCATCTTCAATGAAAAGGATGAACTTTTTATTTTGTCTTTTTTCCCATTTATTCCAACAGAATGGTTAAATAATCGTTATAAACGAAAACAAACGAGCAATTGACTCAGGATACTTAAAATTTAAATCCAAATTACACAAACCTGCATTTTGTAACAAGCGTTGATAAACGGGACACTAATATAAAAAGTTGGTTTAATTATTCTTTAACAATCCATTATTTTTCAAACAGCATGGCTGTTTAAAGCCACTGCTAAGAAGTTCAGGAATAAATCACATTCTAATAAGCTACTAATAGGAAGAGGGGGCAGAAAATGGAAGGTAATACAGTCACATAACAATAAACAAAATCCCTAACTCAAAATAATAAAATAGTTTTAGCCCATATATTCATTCCACTGCCTTTTCTTTCGCCTTTTTTTCTTTCTAAACTGGAACATATTGGTATATTTTGCAGATGATGCTTTATTATCTTTTTCAGCATAAACTGGAAGGTCAGAGACTCTTTAAAATACAGCTGCTTAAAATGGAACTCATTCAACCATACCAGCACAAAGACCTCTACTATCATTAAAGAAAATCCCAGACGTACATAGAATACAAATTCAACATATATTGTACAGCCATAGCAGAAAACCCTTTTAACATTCAATGTCCAGTTTAACGACCACCGCTATTCTTCAAATACATTTCCATTACTACTGATCACACTTGCAAAATTCATTAAAACTAGTCCCATTTAAGTCCGGCACTTACCACTACCTAGTCTTAGAAGCAGTACATCCTGGAGTCTCCTGTTCAAGTCTCTGAGCTCTTTCATTTCTGACACGAGTGCCCCATACTCCTTTAGCTTCTTTGCCTGTTGCACAAGCTGTCTCCGCGTTCTCTCAAGCTCCTGTTGAATGTGTCTCATTTCTTCTTGTTGCTGTTGGTAACTCCTCAACAATTCTTCATACAGAATCCGAGGAACTACAGCATCGTCCATGTTGTTCATGCCTTCCGACGTCTCCATAAAAGCCTCCTCAGGGCTGGAAGTATGACTGAGACTCATACCATTCTGTTTTTCAAGGCGAGCAACAACTGCTTCAATGCTTTTGTGTGTACCTTCACTTTGTTTCCTCCCATCTTGTCTCTGCACATTACAATAAAAAATAAATAAATTAGGAAAGCAGTAAGATGTAATACAAATTAAAATTTGACGGACTTCAGAACCATTAATATTCTTGTTTTCCAAAAAAAGCAAGACAAAGTCTGTCTGTAAAAATGTTTTGCCTAACAGATTCTTGTGGATATACATCGTAACTATCATGCAAGCATAATTCAGCTAAATGTACATACAAACTTCTCAGGCAGCTAAAGGCCTGCCTTTCTGCATTTGTGCAACACTTGCAAGCTGAGTGTATATAGCTCACTTTATTACATATACAGAGATATTTATCTTTAAAAAAAAATTGGATGTGTATCTCATTTCCTTTAAAGTTTACCCTTAACGTTTAGATTTATGACATGATAACTAAGAGAAAGAATCAACTATGGGCTATGTTTGTCACCTGTAACAACATCAGAGATGAAAGCAGCATACCATACAAAGCTGTTTAGTGAACAGAGGGCTTGCCCTTCCCTCTCTTTGGGAGACAAGACCTTCTCTGACTATTGCTCTAGCATGTTCACCCAGCTGCCTGATGCAAGTGACTGAGTCATGATCAACTGATTCCTTCTATTAGTACTGCATTGCAGAGGCTTCACGTCCTTTGAACTCTCAGCAGAAATTTACCTTCGGTCATCTGCACAAACCCTAAAAATGAAAGCACACCTGTTTTCTGGGGCCTGGATAGTGGTATTAAAATGTGACAATGCAGGTAACAGCCACTAAGTTTTATTGGTCAAATACATAAAAAGCATTTGAACTTCCAAGCAACTGCAAGGAAAGCAAATGTAGCTCACAGGTTAGAGACAAGAAGCTGACACTATCAATTCCCATACCACAATATCCATGAGTAATGTGGCAGAAAATAAGATTATTTGATGTTACGCCTGCTCCACGCATGTTCTAAAAAGGAAAAAAAAATAAAAGCTGGCCCACCATAAAGAAATGTACTAGTATCATTCCTGCAGCTGCAAAACACATGAAGCCACAGAGCAGTATTTTATTTTGAAGGTTGGCAGACTTTTAAAGAAATCATTTGATATCAAAAAATAAATACATATACATAGTGCATTTCTGGCATCTGGACCTAAAAAGGCAACTGGCAGTTACAATGGAGGGATGCAGTCCTGTCAATTTGTCTTCTCGCCCACTGGTGTAGTTGGGGAGTCTCAGAGCACCCTTCCAATACCAAACAAGCAACGCACAATAGGTCACAAGTGCCACCGAGAACAGCTGCTCAATGTTCATGTAACTGGTGACTTTTAAAGCATTCTGGGCCAAAGTGTAAGAGCACTGTTCCAAAAAACTCAAATGGCAATTAAACTGTGCAGACGGTATAAACAGGAAAACGTTCGATTGCACATAAATCAGGTTTTGCAAACCCGTACCCCACTCCCACACACAGTTTGACCCGATTTCACAAAACACAGTGTTTTAAGGGGATCAAGAGCAGACCTGGAATTCTTAAGCTATGATGTCTGTATATGTTGCCCCAAGCACTTCCAAAAAAAAGAAAAAAAGAAAAAAAAAAAGGAAGGGGGGGAGGAAAAAAAAAGAAAAAAAAAAAAAAAAGGAAATACTTCA
>Ga0065711_1027998_pt1 | contig 44396 bp, 18 predicted proteins | sample Hoacrofraction12_FD_59098 | JGI IMG/M metagenome (GOLD analysis project Ga0065711, IMG submission 59098) | Hoatzin crop microbial communities from Cojedes, Venezuela - Epithelial fraction 12 v2 (version 2) | ecosystem: Host-associated > Birds > Digestive system > Esophagus > Crop | place... | reverse complement strand
TTAGAAGGTAATAATATACAAGATAAAAAAATGACAGGACCTTATCTTCTTCATTCCATTTCATAGATCATCTAAAATATAATAATCTACACCTAAAATGTAATAATCTAAACCAAAATGGTCTCTTAATGCATGACAAAACTTTAAATAAATAAATGAGCTCACAATTATTACACTGAGATTTCACTTCCTGGATTGAAAAATTGAATTGCAGGCTCGTAGCTCCCTTGAGTGTTTGGAAAGAGAACAGCAACTCTTAATAACTGCGCACTTTGCTGTGAGAGGTGGATATTTGTGTCATTACCATTTTTCTGGCAAATTTTCAGCCAGCAGCAGCAGCAAAAGTCTTAATTGATTGCCTCCCACTGTAAGGTGCTGCTGTCTCCTTCTTTCATGAACTGCAGGAACTGGAGAAAATTGGGGAAGCCGGAGATATTGGACATGGGTAGAACAGAACTCAGACTGAGCTATTTCCTGTGTCACTAGAGAAGCTCTAGCAGGCTAATTTTTACACATCTGCACTAAATATAGAAAATAGGTTTTCCAGTCCAGCAGTGGGGAATCCAAAGCAAAAATCAATCAAGACGCTGTAAAGTCACCTACTCCCTTGAAAACGGGAAGGTACCACATGCGCCTTTTCTCTGAAAATCAGTCCCCGTTTGCCACGACTCGGGTAGAGGGGCCACAGTGATCAACAAGAATTAGACCTTGTGCAATTATCCCAAACCGATGCCGTTACCATTTGGCCAAGGGTTACCGTTGTTAATCGTTGCAATCCAGTGACGACTGGGGGGGGGAAACAGCTCTGTTTGTGAGAAATACTGGTATGTATTCCACTTGGGTGTATTTGCCCCGTGAAGATGGCTTAGGCACAGGAAAGAGGTGGAGGTGTGTTTGGTCCTTAGCATCAGAATTGCACTGAGCTGTCAGAAGGTGATCTCTGATGTCTGACTCTGTTGGCTTATCAGTGGCAGGAAGGCTCATGTTCATTTGATGATGCAGAATCAAGTGCAGCTGAAGGAAAGGAAATGGGGAAACTCGAGCTAAAGCAGTAATGGAATGCAGGAGTTTGTGCATATACAAATCTTTGTCATAAATCAACAGTTAATTTTTTTCATTCGTTTTCATGACTTGGGATTGTGAAAATTTAGTACTTTATTAAAGAAGAAGCGCAGTGATCTAAATCCTTATCTTAGTGTAGGAGATGCATTATGATACTGATATCCTTTTGACTAAGATAATGAATTTAAGCTTATTTGTCTGTACCTTCAACGATCCTTTCATCCCATCAAGTACACTGGAAAATTTCCACGGATGAGTGTGTCTTGTGATTTCTTCTTATTTTATTTTTTGTGACATTGAAGTGTATTTAGATGTCAGTACCTTGTTCTCCACATCACTGCTATAATGTTTACCCTGCATATGAGCTCAGCATTTTTGGAGTAAATATATGTGAAAGCTAATTGAAGTATAACAAGAGTTCAGAGCACTTGTATGTCACTACATCATTAATTGAGGATTTTATGGTTTTGAGATTTACTAGCATGTCAGTTTTAGCACAGAACAGTAACACATACATCGCTGGTCTTCTCTAGCTTCTCATGTATCATAATCTCTGCGTATGTGTAAACACATTCTAGAAGGCACAAAGAGAGTGCGCACGGAGGGTGAATAGAAAAATCGGTCTGTATTTTTAAAATTAGAAATTAAACAGCAGACTGAGTCCACCTTCTTGCCTTAGCATCTCTTCTCATCTAATGCAGAATAATGCATTTGCCAAAAATATGAGCAACATGAATGAACCTGGAATGTTTTGGGTTGCTGGGGTTCACTGAAACTAGTGAAAGCAAAAGAAAATTACTGAAAAGAAGTGGTAGATTAGGGTGACCCAGTGGCTGCAGAGCCTGTCTATGACGGAGCTGGGAGTGTTATCAAAGATGGTATTGCAACACTTACTCTCAGTTTTGCCTTTCTTCTTGATAATCTCAGCCCTTTCCTGCAAATGTATATAATGCAGAAAAGGGAGGACCACTTAAAATGTAAAATGAACCTTTGATTACGTGAATCTCTTATTTGTCTGTCTTCAGCAGTGTTAGGTTAGCTCCAATCCAGTTCCCACTGGAGGGCAATATGTTGAGAGAATACGTGTTATGAGTCATTATTATTCCAATTTACCTTTAAAAAAAATAATAAAAATGGTACATACGATTGTACAAGATGTTTCCAGTGATAGGGAAGTACTTACAGCGATCTCTTTAGAGATGTTTCCTGGTTTGTGATGCTGAAACTGCTGAAACCTTTGTCTATCTCCAGTGACTGAGCTACAATTTTTTAAAATAAATTTCTTTTATTCTTCGTGTTTGTTTTGTTTTAGACAGATTCATACCGAGTAAGGTGCTGTTTAGTTACAAAAATGCGATTTGCATTATCTCATGCAAAAATGAAAAATCTTTGTTTAAAATATTTCAAATTAACCTTCCATATTAAAGTTGGAAAAGGCTACATAGTTGATGCGTGGAGATACAATCTGATCCTATCATTAATCCCGTTTCTTTTCTTGTTTGTGTGATTGTTAGACACTTAGATGCTCCTTCAGGATCAGGCAATACAAGAAATAATGTCTTGACATTACGGATTTGTGGTTCGATATTTCTTTTATGTTTACAGCCATGGGCTTTATGATCCTGGAGATGACTGTTGAGCCGAGATGTATGGAAAAGCCTCTTATATAGAGACAGTGCAGTGTAACTGTTTCCTTTTGCTTCTGTATAAACAGACTGAGTCACCTCCAGGTGGTCCTGATGGTTGTTGTAGCTGAACTATTTAAAGAAAAGAAATGGCTGGAAATACAGCTCTGTGTGTGTATGTGTGTATATCTTCCACAAATTCATAATCTGATATTTTTTTTAAGATCTTGTTTTAATCTTGGCACATATGCAAGTATGCATGCGCACACACACACTCTCTACCTTGACAGGTTTTAAGTGAAGATTTTTACTTGTCACCTACTGTAAGCAAGCCTAAACAAAGCCTCCAGCTTTGCAGCTTTTAGCAGAGGCTTTCTCTGTAAGGTGATTTCTCTGCTGCTTGTAAACTCAGTTGTCAAAGCGAAATACAGAGAGTTCATTGGAAATGCAGAAGTCTGGGACGTGATAAATCGTGTCTGTACAGAGCTGAGTTGGAGTGGTATAAAAATGAAACATTGTTACCTTCATTTTTTTTATGCTGCCTGGTAAACACCCTAAATTTGGCTCAGATGTAAATAAATTCTGTTAAACATTTATTAATGTATTTTGTGCTGCAATACGAGAGTCACTTTCCTTGTCTTACATTTCAGTTCTGCACTCACACAGAGCAAAATTACATCCAGTTATTCTCAAGCAATTAAGCCATACTTGAAAAATGAAGGAGTCTTTAATCACACCAATAAGGAGGAGTGACAGAATCAGGAACTGAAGAATTTGCAATCCCTTACAGAACCTTTCTGTGCACGTTAATTTCTGTGACGGATGGGTGAAGTTTTAGTGACCCTGGCATTTAGAACAATGACGCATCAAAAACTTACCTTCTTGCTAAAGTACCCACCACCAAAAAAAAACCCCTACCAAAACAAAGAAAAGACGTAAGAAAGGAAGAGAAGGGAAGCTTCTAGCCTTTTTTGCATTTACAGCAGTTGAAAAAGGAGTTTCTAAAACCTACCTAGAAGTACAGGCTCTGAAAGGAAAGTGTGGGCACGGGTTTGACCTTGGTCTGAACTGGGCGTAAGTGAACTGGGAAGTAGAGCGTTAGTAGAAGCCTGGTCCCATTTGCTGGAGGTAGATACTGTGCTGCACAGATTTTCCATTGTTGAATCGAGACAAAAATGAAAATCTTGACAGTTCTCACAAATCCAGCTGAAATATTTCCTTCTTGACAAATTTATGGTCTGTCTTTGATCTTGACATTTTAAAATTTATGTTCAAAATGCAGGAAGAAAACTTTCTTTTTGTCTGATCCGTCTTGTGGCTTTACCAGGTCTATCTTGTTAACAGCTTGTGGAATTCATTCTCATTTTCCTTACTAGCAGGTTAGTACAGGTGGTCAGCTGAGCCTTTTAATCTAATGGTTGTATTTACTTAATTTCTGTATTTTCAGCCTAAAGTTCAGGGTTGTGTTCAATATGAGCGTGGGAACCCGGAGAGGAAAATCACAAGAGAGGCAATTAACTTAAAGCAGACCAGTTTAACAAGTCTGGAATATGGTCTAGTTGAGTATTGTTTCTGCTTACCATCACTTTGTAAGGACCTGTTCCCTCAGGAAGTATCATATACTGTAAAATACGTGTATTCCATTGACACTGCTACTATTGACATTAATTCTGTCATTCTCTAACAATTGTGCTATGTTTATACGTACACAACATGTGAAACTTAGCGGTAATCCAGCTCCGTAAAGTTTGAGCATACTTTCAGAGAATTCTGGTATGAAGCTTTACAGTGATCTTTTCCCTAGTCCACTCCAACCTAGGGTCCAGACGAGCAGTTTTATACCAAAGAAATTAATTTCATTTTCATGTTAATACAGTTTCTTATGTTCTCTGGTTCATATCACTTCTGTTACAATTTCTGTAATGATCGGCTTAAAAATAACACACCTAAAAATAAGTAATGTCATGCTGCTGAACCACATGAATGGCCTGCTGGTTAGTTAAGCGTATGTCAGTTCTTCTGTTTGTCATTGTTCCAGCGACTCTCCAACACACTGGGAGTTTTACCTGGGGCATCAATGCTGCAGCCTAACCTCAGTGAGCTGATGGCAGAATTTGACTGGACTTCTCTGTGTAAAGCCAGGAGAAACGTTTGGTGCTGGTGTTTGTGCAGGAAGCGGTCTCCCCTGGGCGGTGGTTGTACGCCGGGTGGTCGGGGAGGCTGCCAGACCCCGGTGCCCGACTTGCGGAGGGGGGCACAGTGGGCCTGGGTCCCTCCAGTGCCGGGGCCACATCTCCGTCTGGCACAGGCTGTCTGGTTTCTGACACGAAACTCTCACCCTGCTTTAAAAAGGGCACTGTCAGCTGGTGCTCTGCCATGAACCTCAGGTATGAGCTGAGCTCCAGAACCGCTCCTTGTTGATGGGTCCCTTTCAGAGATCCAAGAGCTTTTCAGGGTGCTTTGTTTAAACCATGATCATGTTTTGCCCTGGTGAATGTTAGTTCTCCGAGTGGTTATCTTTGGTTATATGCAGCCGGGTCTATTGCAAATAGTTCTTCTGTGATTACCTTTTAACTGAGTCCCAGCGCGGTGATGGATAGTGCAGCGAGGAGTTCTTCATTTAAAATCCTGCTGTCGAACTGAAGGAAAGGTTGGAGCAGTTCCCTGCGTAAGGTGGGGATAGTTCTCCCTGACGGAAGAGACATCCATCTAAATGTTGACAAAGACATTTTTGTGCTTCTGGGATGCATCAGCCTGTGCTAAATGGTGGATATTGTCTTGAATACCCTCCAGGGTGTTCAATCCACATAGTGTTGTTTCCAGCTATGCTGTTCCATGCTACCTTTCCATTAAGTGACAGTGTTTTTTCTAAATTACTGACTTTTTGGTTTATGAGGGCGAGTTTATTTCTTAATTCTGTGGGGCTACAAGGGCATTAAGTGGGCAAGTCCTTTAATTTAAAATATACAAGTGCATTGCTGCTCTTGTTCTCTGATGAATCGAACATTGGGTGTATTAATACCAGTAATGGAACATAATGGCTCCTTATCAAAAGTAAAGATAATTATTTCAGGAACACAAAACTAACCTTGCCAGATAATTGCTTGTTGAAATCTAATGCTGTGCAACAAATGGGGGATTATTAACAGCAGGCTCCCATGTTCGTCTGCTATATAACATTATGTTACAATGATAGGGCTATAACTGCATTAAAAGCATACCTCTTCTCGTGGAGATGCATGTAAATCCTTGATTAAGGATTTTGATTACATGTACTGTTGCGGCTGTACTGTTTTTAATAAATTGTTGTGTTGTCCTCCAAAATGCTGGGGAGCTCTGAGTATATTTTGTCAGATGTGGGTTATATAGGTGTATGTTACTTGCTGAATGAAAAAAAACCCTCATTCCATTTCCATTTTTCTGATTTTTTTTTTGCTTGTGTTTTCTTAAAACCACAAACCAGTCCTTGTGATTTTAAATGCATGTTCATCCAGCAGGCACCATGAGATCCGTGAAGATTTTCATCTACAGGAAAAAAGCGTATCTTAACATGAACTGGTGAAAAAAAGGTGGAAGGTAGCAAAAACTCAGGCTAGAGAGACAGTTTTCAGATTACATGAGTAATGAAACCCAAAATAACTTTAGAGAGATGTTAGATTTCGGTCATCTGAAGTCTTTAAATCATGAGCGAGCCTTTTTGTTCAACTACGTGGTGTAACTTAAACCAACCAGCAGTTGTTTAAGCTTTGAATTTTCACTATGAGCTACAGAAGACACCTGCTTGCTCAGCTTGAGGCGAATGGTGTGGTTGAGTGGAGAGCCTTGGGTTAGAACGGTGCGCTGCTTTCACTGTTTCTGTGGGTTTAGCTCTTAGTTCTCAGTCCCAGGTTCAAGAGCGAGCTACCTGCTGCGTTCTACTGACTGGCTGTTCACTGGCTGCTGCAACCTGCCCCGGCTTCTCTTCAGAAGAGGATGTTGTGGGTGGGTGTTTTGTCTGGTGGACCAGGGTGACGGGATGCTCCTGACCAGTGACCCCACTGTGTGCTGGTTGTCCTCTCTTCTCACCATCTTCAGTGTGCTTTGAGGTCACTCTGCAAGTGATCCACACAGACCTCAGGTGTTTTTCCAGTTACCTAAGTGCGTCCTTTCCCAGAGCAAATCTGGTGACGGGGATAATTCATTTCAAAACACATTTTCTGCAGTCTGCAATTGTACCTTTAAAGATGGGAGAATGTCTCACAATGAAGTCTTGCTCCGCACTGATAAAATATTTCATACTACTTCATTTTATGACTAAAAAGTTAAATTCTGTTTTTTGTCATCATGGTTGATAATAAGATTATAATGTTGGTATAGTCAGTTTAACAGTTTTTGTCAAGGGTAGTCCACCAATGCTACTCGAGAGTATAGTAGCAAGCACAAAAAGCACTAAAACCATATAAAGTTTTCTACAACAAACTTTGTACAAAAAAATCAATCTGTATCAAAAAAGCATTATTTACTTAATGATTTGTGACTGAAAAAAGCCACAGGAAAAATTGCCTTATTTCAAGAGGCAATCACGAAGGCTTGAAAGTATAGATAACCTCATTTCTCCACTCTCATTTTATCTGCTTTCTCTCCCCGAACTGGAAAACTGCTGCCATAACTGTATCTATTTCCTGTAGGAGCTATTAGTCAGTAGCATTACATCCGCTTAAACGTGATCACTTTTCTCAATGTTACTGATATGCTATTATCACGTAATATTGCTCATCCATCAGAGGTTGCCGTGTTTTCTGTGCTGACTGTGGAATAGAGGAGAGTGGAAGCGTCCTCTAAAAAAAAGTACAGAGATTCCAAAATATTTCAGTAATACTCTCTCTCTCTCTTATGTTACAGAGCACAAACTTCTCGTAGTGTATTTCAAGGTTGTGACACGAAATGTTTCTCTGCTTTGAATTCCTAAGCAAAAGCACTTTAACCATCAGTTTTGAGCGTAACCATCTCAATTCCTCTTTATTTAAATGGCAGATTTAATATAAACTCCATCTGGCTTCCATAGGAAGCTTGCACAAGTCTTTGGAAATTGATTTTTTTTTTTTTTTTTTTTCAGGACACAAGGAACTGTGGCCAGGATTAGAACCTCTTCCTCCTTGCCAGATGGCAAGTTTATTGAATCTGGTTTTAACTTACTAGGGCTTAAAGGAATGAACACAGCTCGGACAAGTCACTGCTACGTTTCTACTTCAAAGGTCTCCTTCAAAATCAGCCTCTAAAGATTTATATGCAGAGCGTGGCTGTGACCTGGGTAGTCTGTTGTGAACCTCTCATCTCTTTCAGTGGTTGAAATGGAGTTAGAGTGACACAAAGCACTTCACAAAATCCCTGTAATTTCCAGATCAGCAGCGTTGGGCGCATCTTGTTACATGGCTAAATCAAATTTATAGGTTGTTTGGTTCTTTTTTTTTTTTACTTTTACTAGCTAAGTTTCTACAGTGTTGTAAAGTCTCTTCACTTGAAATACTTGTTTTCTAAGTAAAACATGAAAGTATGTCAGATCCGCTGGTATCACTTAAAACTATCCTTAGGTGCTATCCTTAATATAGAAGTATGTTCTGTACCAAAAACTAATGTGTTTGATGGACAGAACTTAGTTTCATCAGCTTTTAGGTTTGAATTGGGGAGAAGATGATCTTGCTTCTACTTAAATTTCTTACAGCAACTTTCCCTAATTTTTGAAGTGGCTTTTATGATTGTGAAAAACATTTCTGGTTAATTAGCGATGCAAATTCCAAATTATTTTATGAAGGAATCCCCCTCTCTTCTCAAAATACAAAACATTGTTTTGCATTTCTGTTATCTACACAGAAATAAAATTTTTATATTACAGGATTTTTTTCCCCTTGTTTCTGAGAGTGGAGAAGACTGCTCCTGTGAATTCATGCCAAAGAATTTCAGAGAGTCTGCAGCACAAATACTAATTTTTTCTTTCAAGTGCAGAGCAGTCAGGATGCTGACCTCTGCTGAGGTGTAGTTGCATGCAAAGTTTGAAACGCTTAAGTGGCAACGTGTGTCATAATTATTCATATGCATTATTAAACATGACTGTACATACTAGAAAGCAGTGTGTGCCCAGATTTGTGGAGCAAAGCATATAAAGATTAACACTTGTTTAAGACAAGGAAATAAATGATTACAACTCATAATAATCCATTTTTTCCCTTTTCCAGTTTCACACTTTACACATTCACACTGTTTATGTATACTGTATTTTCTATATGCTCCATTTATTGGAGGTGACTTCATGTCTCTGCTACGGTGCCCGTTCTTGCAGCACGTGATGCGTTTGTGATGCTGAGCACACAGCATCGCTCACATTAGAACTGTTTGTCCCTGTCTTAGAAATAAGGAAATAAGTAAATATTCCTCTGTCCTGTTGCTAGTATTGTATAAGCCTCATTTGTATGCATCAGTGGGTTAAATGTCATTTTTAAGTCTTAAGCAGCGAATTTTCAGTGTTGAATTTCATGTGAGGAAGTTATTATTAATTCTAGAATCAAGATTTTGTAGAAAATACCTGAGGGAGATCTGTTTGCCTGCACTGGGAATGGGCCTGCTATTGGGATATCGCCTTATCTCTCTTGTTAACGAACCAGTTTGTTAGGACTTCTAGCAATGGGTATCCATCAGGTTTTCTGGCACTTCAAAAAAGACAGAGAGGGGGACAGGAAAAATATTTGAAATTTATTATGAATGTTCAGGAATCTAACATACAAAAAAGATAGTGAGAGCACCAGAATCAGAAGTAGTAGTTTTCTTCCAGACAAAGGATGTCAGGAGTTAATGCTTTTCTAAAATTCTCAAAAAGGTTATTGTTGGCTTCCTTCTGAATTAATTACTTTGGCGCTAATTCACCTACTGTATTCCTCTACCACTTTATTCATATATTGCAAAGTATATGTAGAAAAAGTTATGGGACTCTGTAAACCTCGGGGATGTAATTGCATCCAGGGATACTGATGATGTCATGAATTGTTGCAAGGTACAGTGGTTTCTGTGGGATCTCCAAATAAAATTAGAGGTCTCTTGTTTACAGTTTGTTTGCAGTCTTCTCCATTCAGTAGAACAGTGTATGGATCCAATAACAAAAAATAAATACGTGCTGTAGCCTGATGCTATTTTGAAGATGTTTTGGCATTATAGCCCTAATTGTACTGCTGTATCCCAGTTGTATCTGGCTTGAGTTAAGCTAAGATAGTCTTATATTAGTAAGATATGGAAACTGTTGTTATTTTCATTTGTTCAGCAGAAGTGTGAGCCTTTTATATGCCTTACTCCTTATCAAATCAGATTAAATGATGCAAAATTCTGGAATATGCAAGTATTCTTTTGTATGGGAGTAAGTATTGGCTGTCAGTGCAGGTGAAGTACGAGAGTGGCAGTTCCAGTATTTCAGTGCGTGTGCACGAGTGCAAGGAGCATCACTTTGTACTTTCCTTGCTTGTGAAGCGCTCCACTCTGATCATATCTGCAAGCAGTAGAATCGGAAGGGAAGCATTGGAAAGGGGGTAGAGAGGCCACTGCAGAGTGACCTGGTGAGATGAGATCAGCTGGAGGAGCAGGCACCAAGGGCAACTTGAGCCCTACTAAATGTAAATATCTGCAGTGTTGGGGTGTGGAGGGGTAAAATTGGAGAAGAACACTGGGTCAGTCACAGCCATTGTATTAAAAATAAATGTACGTTTCCCTCCCCACTTCAGACAAGTCGGTTCTCTGCTTTCCCATCTGTCATATTTTAAATACGTATAAGACTTTCATATCAATTTTATTTAAACAACTCCCATTTGCTATACCAAAAGTATCACGCTGGCCTGGACTCCAATGTAGGAGAGGTTTTACGTAATCCAAGGAAAAGTATGTGATGCGTTTCTGTGTTTTCTCTCAGCAGAGGGTATGTTTGGGTTTCTAAAGTGTGCGATTTCATCAAAGGGTTTTTCCTTCTTTGAATATTATCTGTGAGATAGTGGAATTACACTAGCCGAAAAGCCGAAAAGCTCCGGATACAGACTGAAGTGAAATTTGGCAAGCAGAGCTTCATTAAGCGTTCTGCTTAAACTGGGCCATGTTTACAGCAAAGAGGTTTTGCTTTCAAAAAGCAGATGATTTTCGTAACTTGAGCGTAAACTATAGGCCAAATTTTTGGTGGCTATAAGTCCCTGGCTTGAGTGCAGTAAAACTATACTGATTTACGCCAGATGAGGATGTGCCTCTTTCCACACTTTCCACATCTTTTTTAATGCTTCTTTAATCCTTAGAGAACGAAGCCTCTGGATCTTTGGAAATGTATCTCTTAAGAAAATGCCACTGCAAAAACTATTTAACTGGGAGCACCTCTCCTCTTGTGTGCCTTTCTTTGCAGCTACCTTTGGTCTCTACTTCCCCAGGAAAGAGTACTCGGAGAATGTCTACATGGATCAGCCAGCAGGTACCCCGCTCCTGCGCATCCACGCCTTGAGAGATTCGCATGGGGAGGTGGCCCGCTTTCATCTGTGCCAGAATCTCATCATTTCTCGAGCAAGATCCCTTGCAAATAATTGGTTTCAAATCAGAGAGAAAACAGGGCTTCTCTACCTCAGCAAAAGCCTGGATAGAGAAGACTTTAACATGCTGCGTAAGTATGGGAAGACTGGCTTGTCTTGTTTGTTAAACCAAAGTACATTCAGATCATGAGGTTTATCCATCAGCATACAAGCATGAAATTTGGAAAAAACCCATCTGCCCTTTTTAAAATGAGAAACCAGACCCAGCGAAACCCGCAGCAAATGCAATGAACCATATGCCAAAGCAAGTGCTGACCTGATCTGGTTGCTCGCACTGTGGACTCAATATGGTGGGAAAGTTGCATTACTTGACATATTTTTTTCTGCATTACTCAGCTGTATAAGTCATAGCTTTACACTGAGATCTGCAGTTTGCTCATCTACTAATGCAAATCAAGCCAATTCCACTGTGTTAATTCTGGGCGTTTAGTGCCCAGACCAATGTTGGACTGGGTAGTCCAACAACTAAACCAGTTGGATTAGTTCAAGCTCTGATACAAACAGTCCTTGAGCTCTGGTGACATGGTTTCGCAAAGTACGTTTGCACGTAACGCCAAACGGCTCTTGGAAGAAATGGTTAAGTGTATCCCTCTCCCTCTCTTGAGGTTTGACTTTGTTAGAGAACCTTACGATTAAACTACAGAAATTAGTTATCTCAGGTTTTTCCCTTTCTTTTATGCTCTAGCAGTAAATTGGTTTTTGGTGATTTTGATCTATGAGGAAATTAGGTATCATTAGATGGTGAAGCAGGAAATGGGCGAGGAGTTAATGGCATACCGCTGTGATCAGTTGCAGAAATTCTGCTGTTGGAGAGAGTCTGTAGTAACTGTCCAGAGTTTGCAAGAGCCATATATCAACACTACCCTGTGACTGAGGTGCCTCGATGTTTCAGTGTTCAACTTCAGACACTTACTGCTTTATTTTTTAAGTGCTGAGTGCCTGATTTGTCACCCATTTTCAATGCATTTTTGGTACTTGGTGTTCGTGAATATCAGATAGCTATTTGTAGCTGAACAAAGAATAGCCACCCAGAACCTGAGGGTCTTGTTTTGTTCATATGGATCAAAGTGACCTAGTTTTCAAGTGAATAAGGTCTGTTACAGAGATGCTATCATTCTGTCTGCAGTCAAAGCAAGGTAATCAAAATAATTAAGGCTCGAGGCTGTATTAGTAGATGCCACAGGTTGATTTTAACTCCTATGTTATCTTTTGACCAGCTCTTTATATTTCAAAATGATGAAGCAATTTGTCCTCCAGGCATAAACAATTTGGGCGTATCCTCAACTGGCATAAGCTGTCAGAACACTGTGACTTAAAGGACAGCTAGCAGTTGCTATGGGTCTGTCCTGAATATTTATTGCCATTTTGCACACTTTTTTCCCTGCTGCCACCCCATGCTGCTCTAGTCCCCCGAAAAAGCAGTCCTAGCAAAAAGCTGATTACTGTTAGTGGCGTGTTTTGTGTCAGTGTCTTACAGACAGAACGCTGGCATCGTTCTGTGAGGTTCTACAATGTAAAATTGAGGGTAAGACCTATAGTTTTTTGGCTTGTTGGTGTTATTAAGACTATGTTATTAAGAGTAAGATTTAAAGTCTTCCAACCAGCAGATAACGTATTCAAAAATTGTTATATTACATAATAGGAGTATATGGTTGGTTGTGGAGTAATGGACTAGAGCACAAAATGGGTAAAAGAAATGCTGGCTTGTCTTCTATAAAATATTTCTTCTGGTGTTTTTTGTCCTGAAGCTGTAGGAAACTGGATACCATTATCAAAGGTGGTGCTGTATGTCTTCCTTTCATCCCACCCTTTCCAAGAGAAGGAATGCGACTCTGCGATGCGCACCACTGTTTTCCTCTCCTTGATCAATGCTACTGCACCAGCTTGCGGTTCCCTGACAGCAAGGCAGCTTTGCTTCACAGAAATGGATCTCTCCTTTCACATCAAGGAGAATAAACCACCTGGCACATTTCATCAGCTCCAGTTACCCTCAGTTCATCATCTGTGTCAGAATCTCAGCATTTCCTACAAACTGCTGTCAGGTAAAACTGGAACTCAGCTGCTCACGTACCAGCAAGAGATGTAACCAACTGCACTGCTAAGATCTCTTTTGTAGTAGATCCTGTAGGTTGATTCCATAAAAGAAATTCCATTGCAAACATGAACTGAGCCTGAAGATTTTGCCTTTGATACACAGAGAGGATGGGAAGGAGGACTGTCCCTTAAGGAAAAAAGATTGGGTTTAGAAGTTTGCACCTGCTAAGATCAGATCTGGAATATCCTGAGCTTTAAATTGTGCTGCTTCTAGACTGTAGGATCTTCCCATCTGTTCTGTTTTCTGCCTACCCTAGTATCACCCCACAACCTCCTTCTCTTTCACTTCTGAGTCTGCCTTTTATTACGCAGTCACGATGTCCAAATGGATTTACTGGACTGCAAAAAAGTATTAAAGAAACAAACAAAAAAAAAATCAGCGTCCTATAATGGGAAGTGACTGTCCCTATTTATGCTGTGGCTGTGTTTTTCAGCTGAAGGCGTGCCCTTCCGATACAATGAGAACACCACTGGCGTGAGTGTGACGCAGCGCCTGGATCGGGAGGAGAGAGAGCGATACGAGCTGATTGCCAAATGCACCGTGAGAGAGGGCTTCAGGGAAATGCAGGTGGAGGTGCCTTTCCTGGTGAATGTATTGGACGAGGATGACTCTCCTCCCTTCCTTCCCAATGGCACCGATACCGCAGACGCTGTCGTGGAGTTCAGCAGGAAAGAGGTAACGTTCTCCTTTCTCTAGTCCCTAGTGTAGGAGCGCAGTGGTGGGAGGAGTGATGGCAGGGAAGCGCCGTGCTCTGGGTGATGGATCTCAGCATCAAGCACGTGACCATGCTATGCTCTCCAGAGCCGTGACTAGAAAACACTGAGTCTGTAGAGTTCCTCTCCGCTGAGCTGTATTTTATTCAGACCACAAGCTAAGAAGAGTCTGGGTCAGGATTTAAACAGTGTAAAGAAATGTTAGCCATTTCCACGGTCAGGATGGACAGTTGCTAGGACTGTGGTCAGGATCGCTGTATCTCCCCATGCTGAGCTCTGCTCTGTATTTATTATGGGGTTGCTTCCCCCAGGTGACTAAAAATGAGAGTCGTTATAGCAGGTGTATGTGTGTATCCTTCCCATACATGCAAATCTAGATCAGATATCAGAACTACATTCAGAACATTTATTAGGATGCCGTACCAGTTAACAGAAAGTTAGGAGGAGCGGTCGTCTGCTGGAGACAAACATTGCATCTGCAAAGGCGTTAAAGTTTCCAGCGTCAGGCTGTTAAGCGAGAGCTCCAGGATCTTGCTTTGATGGTGCCCTCCCGAGGTGATCTTTCAAGAGGTCTAAACCCCTGGATGTCTTTGTGTCTGCTTCCTGCACACGTACAGCCCTTGCTTCAGTAGTGAAGTATGCAAGTGAGCTCTTTGGCTCTTCCCACTGGAGCAACAACCCTTTACAAGTCAATGGCATAGAGAAGGTACTTCTTTTGGGGCTTAAATGGTGCATTTTTCATGAGAGGACTTCTGTTTCACAACAGTGACAATTCGGTTTTTTGCTGTCAGATTTCCCTTCCAAGCGTGTTTTGCTTACGTTTGTGTCTGGAAGGGAAAAGAATTATTTTTCTGGGGGTTTGCTGCCACCTCCCGACTAGAACAAGTGTTGGCAAAACACCTACAAACACCTCACGTTTGCCTGATTGTAAAGCAATTCGTTTTCGCTTTTGAAAATTTTGAGATTTCGGAGTTTGATTTAGCTCTAGATGATAGAAAGCCAAGATCTGATAAAACTGCTTTATAAAGTAAAATATTCTCTTTGAAATTATGTGCCTACAAAGCGTTCAGAACAGAGTGAATTTCACTGTCACTTTGCAATGGAAAAAAAGCATTGTGTTTGGAAACTTTCAATCTTTTCTAGTAACTGAATGAACTTTAAACAACAAAATTGCTAATCAAAATTTTAAAGGCCTGATGGGTTCAGTGTCCAGGTAGAGAACAGCAATCTAGTAGACTAAGCAGAAGACAGCCAACTCAGGCCACTCCTCTAATTTCAGGTAATGTTTGACCTGTCTGAATGTATTTCCTTGTCTCTTTAAGTGCACATATTATCTGATTTTTAGTAGTATTGTAGAATAAAATTAATTTAAAAAAAAAAAAAAGAAAAAATCAAGAGCTGTGCATGGGCACTCATTGCCTACCTCAAAAGTTTAGCACTGTAATTAGACATAGACTCTGTAACAATTTCTTTTTCACTGCCATTTTCTTTTGAGCTTCTAACTCAGGTCCAGATAGGTGTGAAATAGTGGTGACCAGTGTCCTGGGTTTGGCCAGGACAGGGTTAATTTTCACCGGACTCCAGGAAGGGGCACAGCCGGGGAGTGGGGGCTGACCCCACCTGGCCAAACAGAGCCCGGTATTCCATACCATGTGCCGTCTCGCTGCGTTCCTGTGGGGGGGGCGGCGCGGCGGGGACTCACTCTCGCGGCTCGGGAGCGTGCGGCGCCGGTGCAGTCCGCGAGAGTGGGTCTGTTTTTGTCGTGTTTTCTCCTTATCTGTATCGTAGTTGTTACTGTTCCTTTTGTTTGCTGTTCTGTTAAACTGCCCTTACCCCGACCCACCGGTTTCTGCCTCTTTCTTTTCATTCTCCTCCGCACCGCGGCAGGGGGAGGGATGGCCGCGTGGCGCTTTTGTTGCCGGCAGCAGCCGAAACCAAAACAACCAGAAGCTTAAAATGAGTTTGGATGAAAGTGGGCTTGAGTGAAAGTTGTAAGGTTTTATCTGACCAATATTTGAATCTCCTAACATGTACCAGGGGAAGAAAGCTTCAAGGTCATTCAGCAATGCCATTTATTATTTCCTTCTAGGGAACTGTCCTTGCAACGCTAACTGTATACGATGCAGACACCACACCTATTTATCCCCTTGAAAGCAGCAGAAAGAAATACACAGGAACCATCGTTACTGATGATCCCTGGATAAGTGAAACGTTTCGGGTAGAGCACATCTTCAATGAAATCCACTTCAGCCCAAATGGCAGCCAAGTGAGGGGAACTCAACACGAGTACAGTAAGGTCACTTTCTTCCAGTAAAGGAGAAGTTGCTTGTTAGTAATTGACCAATAAGCTCTTGAACTTTCCTAAGCATTTTGTAAATATTGAGCCGAAGAATGCTGAGAAATGTCAAGTTAAGGAAACGTGGAGTTTTAAACACGTACTGAAAACATGGAGCTTGTGCCTCTCTGGTATAGGGAGTGTATGGGATAATGCTGTGTATATTGCAAAGCAAGGGGTTCTGATTGTAGGGTTCTCAGCATGGCAGTTAGAAAGGAAGAGGACCTCTCCAAACATCTTGAATGGCACAGAGCACAACTCCAGAGGAGCATATTTTCATATTTAACACACCTTCTGTTTCCTGTTAGGATTAACTTTGATATGTATAATTTTGATGTAATTTGTTGGGATTGCAGCATCAGAACATACGTTTTCAGGTAATGCGGGTTGGTAATAGACCAATCTTTTCTTTTGCAGAACTGGTACTGAATAAAAGCATTTCAGTCACAGAGCATCGTTCCTTCCAGTTGGATGTTTTGGTGAACGACACAGAATTTCACGGCCCAGAAAGATCGGTGATGCTTCACTTCAATGTCTCCATCCTCCCTGTCAGCATTCAGTTTCCAAACATGACTTACCAGTTCACAGTGAACAGAAATGCTGAACGTTTTGCACAAGTAAGAACTCTGTTAATTATACTTCCACTTTGTTAGAGACAGAGCTTAGTAGATAGATCACTGGGGCGAGATGCATTAAAGCGTTGGTTGTAGCTGTTTTGAGTAGAATCGGTGAAAAATGTGGTGTCGGTATGGCTGTTGATGGAAGCAGTGGAGAGCGTATTGACTGGACGCTAGCTCTCCCATCACACAATAACAGCAGAAGGGCTACGCATGGAAGTATTAATAGAGAGAAATAGAGACAGAAGGACTTGCAGCTGTGACTGGCTTAGGCATAAGTAACTGGAAAAATATCAAGGGCAAAAAGAAGAAATTTGTTCCAGCTCTACATATTCCAGTATGTTAATAGCTTTTCTCTAGATAATGGCTAGTTAGATATTAATGTGTTTCCTAATTTAAACCTTCGTTTTAGCTTAATCACCACCATTGCCATTAATAATACCTTCCAGAAACACTTTCTAACAGGTTGACATTAATCAGGTGAAAATTACAATGTAATTCCTGTGGAACATGTACATTAACAAGGAACTAGTTCAATATAATTAATGTTATGAAAGTGAATATTAAAAAAATCAGTGATGAGCCATTTTGGGGAAGCTGGTGGACAGGATACCTCATAACTAAATAAAGCTATAAAACTGCCATTGTATTTGTAGCAGAGAGGAGGACTGAGGCTAAAATATGATCATCCCAATTGCAGAGAAAACCAATTCATTAGAAGACTTCTAAGGAAGAATTCAGCTTTATTAATCTTTACGCCTCTGGTTAATTGTAAAAAGAAAGGAAAAGGAAAGTTAGATGTATTGCGTGCTCTTGTATTTAATTTGGTGAAATGCACTATGGCCTGATAGCTCTTCAGAACACGGAACAGGCCTTGCACGGCCAATAAACATGCTACTGCTTGGTCAAGGGACATTTTACCCATAGTCTGCACTGAATATCCTAAACAAGAAAAAGATACCAAGTGTGCTCACACAGGGGCTCCCTACAAAAAGCTGCTACTTTATGATGTTTTGTGATGCCTTGTAGCTGCAGCTTTTACATTTGCAGTCTGTTAGAAACCTTGGAGCATATTCTTTGCTTTTTGTGCAGATCAGATTATTTTTTATGTTAGGTTTGGTTTTTTTGTAGCACCGGATTATGAAAGCTTTATTCTCAGCGGTGGAAAAAACTTTCGCCTAAAGATAGGTGAAATTGGTGGGTTTCCCCCTAAAAGAAATAACAGCATAGGTGTGTAAGATACTCATAGTCTAGTTCTTAGCATCTAGAAATGGGCCCCAACTGTATGTATGTCACATGACTGTAATTTTGAAAAGTGTGGAAACTTAACTGGTAGGTGTGTATGAATATATACGAATTAATTGATTTTTATGTGTGTGTGTATATATATGTATACAAATACACACAGATTTTACATTTAGGTGTATGCATACAGTATTATTATGAATGAATTAATTCTGAATTAAATCTGGTTAAACCATGTTTATGTGTGCATACCTTAGACTGCATGAATGCATTTGTTTGAGGTCTGGGAGCATATCATTTTCTAGCTCCAGAATGCAGAACCAAAAAAAAAAAAATTTTGACTTTTAAAGCTGCTGGTTTTGCATGCTGTCAGGACAGTCAAACATCTGAAAAGGAATTTAAGGCTTTCTGGAACCAGTGGTGCCTCCCACTATCTCTGTGGTTTCACTGGGTGGCAGTAGCAGCAGGGAAAACTGTTTCTGGCAAGAAGGACTCCAAGTCTATGGGAAGAGATCTCTGTGCTGCCTAAACACAAATTCACAAAGAGATTTTGTTCTGATTCTTGACCAGCAAGACGCAAACCTCATCCTGGCTCTGGAGATGGTCTCCATCAGTTACTGTCATCCACTTACTTCTGACGCTGGGTTTGACTTCACAGTGTGCTCAGGTTGGAGCACAAGTCAATGGAAGCAGCTTAGTCCCCAGCACTCCACATTATTAAAGTTGTCTGCAAAATTAGCTGTGATGTGCCAGAGTAGCGAGGCAAAGTACTGGGCCAAATCAATATGAAGACTGAACTGTCTTCTTGCCCTAAGGAAAACACAAGAGCGTGAAGAAATGATTAACTGCTGGGCTGATGCCATTTGTCTATTTGAGCAGCTAAATGAATTGAATAACAGAAGCATGGCCTGATGGTACAGGCTTGCCCAGTGGCATTTAACTTATCAAAGGACTTAAAGCTCTATTGGCATTTACTGAGGCAAATGATGAATAACATCAGCTGAGATTTTTAGAGAGGTTATATGTCCAAATGTCCCTGGAATTCAGTGAAGAGGAACGTTATCGTTATCCAGACTTTATTAAACTCGGGAGCTCGAAAGATGGATTTTTCTGTTCCTGTTTCTGATAATGGTATTTCCGTGTTAACTGCTGTGTGTCTTGCAAAATGCACCTTTGTAGTTTCCTCCGCTGTGTGTTGGTGTTAGTCCTGATTACCAGGCTTTTTTTCAGCCTCCTTATGAGAAGGAGGAACTGGCTGCTGTTATCTCCTTCCCCTTGTGCTGAGCTCCGCTCCATCCAAGAGCTGTGCTGGCTCCAGAACCTGCCGTGCAGGGCAAAGTTACAAGCTTGGGCTTTACCTAGCAGAATCAGGCAAAAAGAGAAAGACTGTCTTTCTTGTGCAAACTTCTTGAGAGGGGCATTTTTAGCTTCTCTTCAAATTATACAGAGAAAGCAAAACTGGCCCATGTACTAGTCCAAGGAGAATCTGCTCTTCAGGGACCCAGAATTTATGGGGTATTCTCCATCCCCTTTGGAATTTCTGTTGATCGAAGAGGCGCCTGGAAAAAGAGGTTATGACAGAGGCGGCAGAAAGGACAGTTTAACGTAGTCTATATAAAGGTTAATGCCATGGAACATCATTATGTCCTCCTACTGCCTGAGAGAAACACCATCTAAGCAGTTGCAAAACACTGCCAGTTGCAATGCAGCACCAAAGCAAAGATGATGTGGTTCTGGAAGGGACCTGTCTAGACCTTGTGTCTAGACAGAGTTTATGAACAGCTGCAGTCTTTTCTTTAGTTCTTTTTCTTCCTGCCAGTCCCAGCATGCTGTGGAGAGATGGTGTGGAAGAAATGGTCTAGCTTCTGATTGCTTTAAAAGTCTTTGTATGTTATCCTGCCACCAGAAAAAACCAACAAAAAAACCCCAGCAAATGGTGCCAAGTGACCAGTCAGTGATGTGAATGGGAATAAGTTAGATGAAGTGGGACTATCCTATGACAAAGTATGCTTCTAGGACTGCAAAAGCTTCCTCTCTGATGTTAAATCAAGTTCATAGGAAGTGGTCTTAGTACAAAAAGCTTTTGTTGTTGTTGTTTTTACATTCTTTAATAAGAATGCTAAACCAAAGATGTACAGATGTGCTTTTACCAGAAGTGGTGTTACTTGAAAAAACATCTTAACTGCAGCATTGGAAAAGAATCCATCAGCAAGTTCCCTTCAGTGGCACCCCACCCTTCATACTGTGGCTTTCCCTGCAAGGGAAGCCAGTGCTTCTGGACCTGATCCGAATCCCACTCTTGTAAATGGAAAAAACCCAAGTGAGCTTTGGATCAGATCCTATAGGAGCTGGACAGGAGACAGGGCTTTACATTCCTGTGCTGCTTAGATAAATTGTTTCAGACTGAAGAGTTCTCTAGCATAGATATTCTGGCAGACAGAAGTTCAAATATGGCAACCCAGCATATTTTCATTTTTAGATAAAAATATTTTTAAAATTGCAAATGGGAAACAATCAGGTTCTTATTCCTTTTGAGGCTTTCAGACAACTCTGCTGGCCAGAAACTCTTTGACTGTACTATTAGGAAAATTATGTATTAGCAATTTCTATTTCTGTCGTACTTGAAAAGAGTCTCAGCTTTGTTCAAACTGAGTTATTTGCTTTCTCAAGCAAAACCAAAGTTTTTCTTACTGATCAGCCTGGGACAGAGCAGGGACTGAACTCAGACTTTCCCAGACCACGGGGTCTTGTTCTCACTGAACACTGCTGACCATCAGCAGTAGGCACCAGATATCCCTGAGTCTCTGGGTCAAGGCTTTTTTGCATTTCCACTGTTAGCTTGAAGACAATGGTAATACTTTACCTCTCATTTTTACTGAGAATAAATCACATTGATGCGTTCATGTACCGCAGTGGTAGTAAAATATCAAATCTGTAAACCCAAGATAAATGCTGAACTCTGCAAGGTGTAATATGCTCAATTTTCTTTCAGATATATTTGGGAAGCACAGATTATTTTTGATGTATGGTTTTGTTTCTGCTTTCTGTGTTTTGTTTCTGTTGTCTGTGATTTCTTTGTTGGTGTTTGAGCCTAGATAGGAAAAATCTGCATTGAAAACTGTATGAAGTTCCATGGCGTGAACATCAGCTACAAGTTACTGTCCCCCAGTGCAAGCTGCTATCCTGTCAGCATACTTCAAGGGCGAGAAGACAAATGGGGCAGCCTTTATGTGAATGATTCCTCTGTGCTACGCATCCCCGAATGTAAGGAAATACAATACACTGTTCAAGCTACAGACAGACAGAGCAGGAAACATGCAAAAACCCTCCTCACTATTGTACTGGAAGGAACTCGTAAGTACCCGAGTCAATTAGAACTATTTACGAGACTTATGAGTACTAGGTTATGCATTAGTCTATATACTGACGGCATTAGCAATGCAAACGAGTCTGAGTTATAAGATACAGATCGCAAAGTTTGCATTTTGAGTTCTGAATCAGACCTGTAGAAGAACTAATGCACAGAAAGGTGGTGTATCCTACACAACTCCTAATGTTCCTGATGATATTTGATTTAGAAGAATCTTTCTTGTGTGTCTCTGACCTTTATTTTGTATTTCACATATTCCTATGTAAGAAAAAGAAGTGTGTGTGTATATATATGAAACCACAAATCTCTGGCCAAAGTATATTTATGCAATCATCTTTCTCCCTACTTCTGACTCCATGCTTTCCTTTTTTAAAAATTTTTTTGCTTAACATTAATGTAGCAATTCCATTTACTTCATTTTACTGAGAAGTTCATAAGGGCAGAATGTTAGAAATGTTCCATGACATCCACAACAGAAGAGGATTACACTGGAAGCATAATAATTTCTCTCCAAACCATGTCACCCTTTGTGCAGAACCTTACAGTTCTACCTCACAATTGCCCATGTTCCCTTGCATCATATCATAGCACCTATGCCAGGAGCAAACGGGTTGAGGAAAAAGAAACAAAAGCCTGCAGTGACCTTTTTCCTTTTTGCACGAGCCTCGTGCTGTCCGAAATCACACATTCCTAGCTGTTGCTCTTTGGCCTGCTCCTGTGTTAGCCCAAGTATGAAGTATTTTCCCTTAATTAAAAGTTTTGTATGAAGCTGTAAGTACTTATGGTCCTCATTTTTCTCTTATCAGTATGTTAGCATATTTCTACAGTTCTGGGTATTGACAGTGTGCTATCAAGCAAAGATAACCATGCCATCATTTGTCTCTTGTTTCACAGAAGAGAAAAACTTGGACTTATAATTGTTATCTAAGTTTACCGATAGTTGGGTCAGTCAGTGTTCAGTCTTTCTCTTCTTTCTTCATCTTTCTTTCCTTCCTGTCTATCCCTAAGAATGGAATTTTCCTTCTGATTTGAGCTGACTTGCTTGTGTAGTCATCTCCCTTGTCCTGCACTGACAGCAAGCACTCTTCCCCACAGTTTTAAAAAAAGAGGAGGACTGCCCGGACTCTTGTGCCGTAAGTAAGCACCATGCTGAATGTGAAGAGTGCGGTGGCCTGGGAGTGCTGACGGGAAGGTGCCAGTGGAGACAGGGGAGTGGAAAAGGTACATTTCTCTCGTGTGAAATCATGCTTCTGTTCAGTCATACTCGTGCATTTGACTTCCATAGGTATAAACTGATTTACTCTGGATGGACAGCACGATGTAATAAACTATACAGAACCCGGGGCTAAAAGAATTCATCATAATACCCAAATAAAACATGCACTAGGAAGGAAAATGAGGTCAAGTTGGAACGGTCATTCTTGATCTTGTCCCTGGTGATGCTGAACACGATACACTAAACCCGGTCGTGAATTGGGTTTGCAGCAGTGTGACTGGAATGGGTGGTTTATGGCTTGCAAGATAATCTCTGCAACCATGAATTGAGCTTGGAACATACCAGTAAGCCTCTGGGCATGCCCCAGCAGCTGCTGGTGAGCACAGGAGCTGTATCTCTGTTAGTTTTCTGTGGTCACAGATCCAGCGGGTGACAGTACTCTTGACTCTTCCAGAACAATGCTCCTGTGCTGATGCTTTATCCCCTCAAACTGCATGAGTATCACAAATTCTCTTTGACCGCTTGTAACCTTCACGTTCAAGTATGTGTGAAATCGTGTAGAGACATCCTTAATTGTGAAAGCCACTCTTCAGTCTCAAAATGGTCTACTAGCTCCTGTTCAGGTTACTCACTGTAACAAGTGACATGCCCAAAGGGCTGTCAAAAACAGAAAACATAGTGAAAAATAGATTCCTTCTAGTTGCTTTTAGCTGTCGTCCTGCCTGTTACTTTAGGAAATGGTGTTTATATTCATAGATTTTTATTTTAAAAAGTAACCTGTGCTTTGGTGTGTCAGCGTGCACCGAGAAGATGCAGTGAGCTTTCCTTCCAAGCCTCGTGGTATTTGTGCAGCTGTTTGTTTCTGTGTTAACAGGGATCACCACAAACTATTCCACATGCACCCCGAGTATCAAGACCTGTCCGGATGGCACCTGCGATGTGGTTGAGAGCAAAGACCCGGCTGTGTGCCCCCAAGACTGCACAAGTACGGCAGCGTTTTAGGATGGGCTTTTCTGTCTCATCGCTGATCGTTCTGCTTTCTTGATCCCAGATACCTTTACAAGCTCCACATATTTAGCATCTCTGCATTGTCGTGCCTGCATTTGAATCATACAAGAGAGTTAAGGTTATGGGGACTAATCTTGTTCTTTTTTAAGCCAGTCAGCCAACACCCAATGCTGGCTGACAGTGATGGAAAGATAAGGTTTTCTCAGTAATTCTGGTTCTGCTCCCCCTGATAATTCGCAGGTAGTGTCTTTCAGTGGAGGTATTTGCTGAAACAGGTGTAGGTTTTAGGCGGGATAATGCCTTATTTCCAACCTTTAGCACAATGTGATAGAAACCATGCCTATTTGAACTCAAGTTTAAAGACGTACGAAGAAACAAATTTCAGTTTAAAGTAAATATACTTACAGAGGATCATTTGGGGAAAGGCACCTGGCCTTATTTGACAGGTGACCATCAAAATGGTTCAATGCCTTATCTATTTGAAGATATACGTGGAGATTCATATGAACAGCGGGGAAGAACTGAAATTCATTTGTGTTTTTTCTTGAACACATCTTCTACATTCTATATACCTGCTCATACCTGCAAGTTCACAATCACCCTGAAGGTATAAAGGTTAGAAAAACAGTGTATAGCATCTGAGCGATTTCAGTCTTCTATGAGGTGATAATTTTTAAGTGGATCTTTTTATCTATCAGTGTCTAATTCAAGAATAAAGACGTAGATGTTGAATAATTCTTCTGGCTCTGACGTTGTATACTCCAAGTTTATATTTTAAAATGGAGTCTTAGAGGAACTAGCATTTTCTTACAGGCTAGGACTTATGCTCTGCTATAAAATGAGTGAATAGAGAGGCATCTTTGTATTTCTTACATGCCAGAATCTGATTGTATATTGTAATGACTTTTATTGCAAAGATACTTATTTTTTTAGAGGGCATAAACACAATCCTTACAGTCCCAGAAATGCTTGAAGTGAATGCAAGTAACTTCTCTAATCATCTGAAAGAATTTCTTTATTGGTAATAACTGCAATCAGTTGTCATTCCAAGAGCGGAAATATTTGTGTCAGAGGCTGCAATGCTAAAACATGTAATGTGCAACATATGCAGCATCACATGTTTTGCTCAAGAGAGGCCTGAAAGAGAAATACTGTCATATTAGATAATAGGAGCAGGCAAGTAAGACAAGCTTTCAAGATGTTACGTATGCCTTTTTAATGCCTGAGTTGGATAATTTTATGCGTGATTTGATGCAATTCAGAACCTGGGCTGGTGCCCAAAAGCAATACATTTACAGACAAAGAAATGAGTGTGTTTTGGATGCTCAGAGGTGCAGGAGTACCATTATATCAGCTTTTACTAGCAGAGGACATTTCTTTGGGAACAGCAAGCAATAAATAAAAAGCCCTGGATGCGTTAAGATCAAAGATATTCTTTAAGTACAGACAGTTGCTACAAAACTTGTTTTTATAATTCATCTATCACTATGATGTGTATGTACTTGAGTCCCAAAGTTGCTTTCTTACACTAACGCTATGCGTATTACGTTCAAGGGCACTCAGCTGAAACAACTGGTGCTGTGGCTATGCCTATCAAATAGAGGCAACTAACTGCATTCTAAGCAAGAGACTTTCTTGTAGTAACTAACTGCTTCAGGGCTGGTTGTAGCGTGTGAATCATTTGTAGGTGGCTGATCTTTGTAGGTTTCTCTGAACTTTGCCTTTCTGCTAATAGAAGAAGCTTCTACCTTGCTTAACATGTCCTTGTTTTCAGTGGTAGTTGGACATCGTCTTTGGTTTTGTCCAACAACCAGTGGTTTCGCTTTCTGAATTTCTGGATTTTCTATGTGGTGTGTGGGATAGAGCCACTTTTTTCCCTTTTTCTGAATGATCTTGAAGCAGGTAAAGGTCTTTCCCACCACAGCTGATGCATTAAAACGGGAGCACGTGAAATGCCACACAATTCAAAACAATATTGATAATTCTTGGAATTTCCCTACAAGCAACCCATTGGTGAAAAATACATTTTTGGGTCTCTGGAATGCATATAGGAAGCTGCATGTTTTCAGTGTACACCTGGAGTGAAAATGTACTTCTCCTTTCCCTGCTATGTAAAACCCCTTTGTCTTAATATCCCTCACTCAAGAACAGTTTAGATAGGACCTGCTCATCCCCTGCTTGCCCCTTCTACCAAGTCCATGGACCAAACATAGGCAGATATAGATAAATATATATGATTTTTCTGAGGCTAATGGACACTTTATTTCATCACCTCATCACAATAGAGGAAGTTGGCTGGTGGGGGGATAATCAAGAATTTCTGGGAACACCCACGCTTCTTCAAACAAGAAGTGTCAGCTTTGAGAGCAGTGACTCAGCACAGCCTCTTCCAAAATTAACCCGCTGAGCTGCATATAATTTAGTGGGTGTGGCCTCTCTAGAAAGATGGTCAAAATCTGTCTACTCTGCTTAAATACTCAAGTCCCCATTTCACTCCTAAAAAAGGATGTTTTGTCTTTATGTTGCCAAAAAAAATACCCTCTTGCTCAATTCACGTTGCACATCCAAAGAAATGTAAAAGAAACGGTCATTCACTCTACTATCAACTTAGATGAGATGGAGGAAAATGAGCTGAAATAAAGAGAAGACAATATTGAAAAAAAATTGTTTATCTTTTGAATCCCTTTATGGTTTGGGCGATTTTTCTGTGAGGCACCTGAACTTGCAGAACTTGGCTGGTTTCTGTCTGTACAATGCTGCTTGTGATTAACAGCACTTTATAGATTAAAAATGTCACAACTAATTGTCATTTTTATAATACATGCAGAAAGTTAGTTATTTACTTGCAAATACAGTGCAGTTATTCTGCATGAAGAACCCCTGCTTGAAATTAAGAGCGGATCATATGAGCTGCTGCACTTTTTTCCTGATATTAAATAACGCATTTTTAGATAACAGAAGATTCAGTTTTTTTATCACTTACACTTGGCACTTAGCGCTTTCACTAGACTATCCCATGGCATTTTATAGATGTGATTAAATAGCGTTATCTCCATTTGACAATGGAACAAATGATACCTAGAACAGGAATGTTTCCTAGAACCAGGAACGGAACTCAAGTCTGTGGACCACTGGTTGATACCACTAGACTGTACGTCGTCTCATGCGTAAGAAAAATACCTAAGACAATAGTAGAGGGAAACTAAAATAAGTAGACTAGAGAAGTTATTGTAGGGAGAATTGCAAAATGTAAGATGACCTCACTGATACAGAACTGTAGTGTTTTATGAGGTAACTGAGTCAGGACAGCCGTGAGATGATCAACTGAGCAGAAGTTTTGCACTGAATAATGAGATTCTGTACAAGATTTTAAAGGGTGCATGAAATTAGGAAAGTATCCCAATGATGCAACGCAAATAGAACTATTATATTTTTTTTATTATAGATAAATTTTAATCGAGAGTCTTCTGTAATGGGAATAATTGCTAACCAGGGCTAATGTTCAAGCAGTCCAAGGTCCTTTCATTTGAGGATCTCGGAAATTTCAGAATTAGCCTTTTCTAATTCTCGGGAATCTCTTGTCATTATTGCTGTACTGTGCTTCCCTGTCAAATTTCAGATGCATACTAGGATAAATCCATGGAAGACTTTGAGCCTTATTTTTTTTTCCTTTAGCTGCATGTCAGAATCTTAGCTTGTGTCTGTATTTCATTAGGCGGAAACATTATTGGTGGTCATGGGAAAGGCATTGGAAATCTTGGAATTAAGTCAGGACATGGGATTTGTTACTGCTTCCCAAGACAGAACTGTTATTGTGAGAAAGATGATATCAAGGGTAAGTCTTAACATTATCTATTGTTCTCATATTAATCTTTTCCTCTGTTTGTATCTACTATCTGTATATATACAATGATCTAAAATTGTGGGCATGTGAATAAGGAATATCATTGGTTAGAGACTGCTAATACAAAATTAATTAAGAACTGTCACCTTCACTTCTCCTATGGAGCCTGAAAATCTCTGGAGGGGGGTTATTTCTATCCTTGGCTAAGGATTCTTTTTTATCCACTACTACATGACAAACGGGTCCTTTGATTTCCAGCAGTATTTGCATTTCAGTGAGACTCACCTGGTATTTGCAAAGACAGCCAGGAGAATTAGAACAACAACTTCTATTACTTTCAAGTAATTCCAGCCCCCTAATCATTTCTAAAAATCTCGGCTTCAGAATGTCAGAGATAGCCAGCACACATTGTGTTTTAGGAGGAGTGGATTACTTTTTTCATTGACCTTTGTTTAAACAGAAAAGCTCTAGACAGTTGTTTGAAAAAGACTGATGAGGATTAAATACTGTTGGGATTTTATTAAAAAAAATAATCTTTATTATTGCTAATAATAAATATAACATGAAATATTTTGCATCTTTAAAACTGCATTGTTTGGGATCTACCTCAATTTACTCTTCTGAGTAAATTTTCGATAAGCATAAGAAGAAAAAGAGGAAACCTAAAGCTTCTTGCTTTTGCCTTTTTTTTTTCCTTTTATTTTTTTTTGATCCCAGAAAGATACTGTGCTGTTTCCACTTATTTCTGGGGTATAGTTTGCAGATGTAGCCAAATTAACTATGTATCTGAAGTCAGGATTATCTGAGGAGCAACAGTGCAAGGACTGTATTTTGGATCTCTCTGTTTCTTCCGGAAGCGACTCCCTACAGATGCTGTCTAGGGGCACACAGGCTTAAAAAAACTTAAGTTTTGAAAGTAAAACACTAAAAGTGCTTCTGCAAAAGGGGAAGTAGTAAATGGGGAGGAAAAAATGCATATTATTTTAGAAGCAGTTGCAGCATTAGGCAATGTTTTCAGAAAGAATTATTTTGTTAAGTACAAAGCAGAAATATTCCAAGTTTCCTTATAACCTAGAAAGTTGAAGAGAAATATTCTTTAATGTCTAGCAATTGACATAATGAATTAAATGCACATTTGAAGATTTCATCTGATGGGTTGAATAGCTCTAACATAAACTGTTGTCCACAAACAAAATTTAGTCATATGTCTTCAGAGAGATAAGTGGTATCAGAAAATACATGAAAGACAAGTGTCAGAAGTAGCCTACATCTCTAAAGATAAGGAATATGGGGTCAAGCGTATCCTTACACTTACACAGGCATTTAGGCAAACAATTACCTGCTGGTGTCCAAAATAAAATAAAAAAAAAAATTGGTAGATGCAGTGGGCATATTTGCAAATTCTCAGATTTCATTAGGAATTAGCTGTTAGGTTTTCCTCTAGGTTTTTAAATGATTTTGAATTCTGTTTCTGTGATGCCCCTGTGTGTCATGTGCACTGCCCAATCGGAAGTAGGAGAAAACAAGCAAAGTTCTAAGCAGCTCTTCTTGGTCCGCAGAGCAACTGTGTGATGAGGTGTGCAAGACGGTGATAGCAGGGGCAGTGCTGCTGTCCTTCATCATCTCCGTGCTGCTTTCTTCCTATTTCATCCATCGTTACCACAAGAATTCTCCAAAGCCACCTATTGCGTCTGCAGAAATGACGTTCCGGCGCCCAGCCCAGTCCTACCCCATCAGTTATTCTTCCACTAACGTCCGCCGGCCTTCTTTAGATTCCATGGAGAACCAGGTGTCCGTAGACACCTTTAAAATACCAGTAAGCCTGACCTACTTTGCTTCACATTCTCTTTTTCTATGTCTTTCTTGCTCCTAAAGGATGTTGTTTATGCATGAAGAAAATGTTATGGAAATGCACTCTATTCACAGAAATTTCCAACTCAAATAACTAAAACAGAAATCGTGTACAGGCAGGGAACTGAAGATACTTAACAAGTAATTGGATAAACCATATATTCTTCTATTTTCGTTATGTTTTAATATAATGTAACATCTTAGGCCTAATTTGAGCCAATGTTATTTTCTAAATGCAACTCGACATCTGGAAGAAGTGTGGTTTTACTTTGTCTAATTAAATACTGACAATCAGTAGGTTTGTAGTCTCTGTGACGAGCCATAGTATCACAACAAGGGTAAGTTTAAATCAATATAGACTGTAGGTGGCAGCTGGAGTGTGAGTTTTACCCACATTTTAAGTTTTTTTGCCCAGTCACATTATCATACCTGTAATCTAGGGGTTTTTTGTGTTGAAACGCATACTATCCAGGATGACTCCCAGCTTGTGTGTTTTCATGGACCAACACAGCAGAGAAACACTGCCCCTTTATATGATGTATGTGGCAACATCAAATCTATTTGGATGTTATATACTGAGGTCTTCACAGACCTTGTGCTCCGTTTGCTTTAATTTCTTGTCTGGTTTGTACATCTGTCATCGTTTTGCAACTCTAAGGCTTAATAACGCTAATTTCGTAGGAGGTTTGTTGTCTCTGATGAACTCTTAAGGGAAAGCCTTATTCCATGAGTAAAAGTGATTTACTTCTCTGTGAAGTCCAAGGTCAGGTATCCTAGTTATTCTGAAAGGCAAGCGTTTATCCTGTATCACTTCATGTGTCATTTGTATCCCATTTCCCAGACTTGTAAATATAATCCGTTATCCATAGATTACACATACAGCCTGTTTTGATGTAGGCGATTTCAAGGTAATGGAAAAACACTTTCAAGATACCTAGAGATTCAGCAGCTTTTATAGGAATTCACCGATACTGATAAAAAGAGCAACCAAACATTGTACACCAAAGTGTACCTATTCCTGAAGCACATTCTCCTAGTGAATGTTAATCTTTGGGTGCAGCTAGATAATCCTTTCCTTGCTTCGACTTAGAGTTCCTTTTCTCTCCTGCAGGAAGATCCAAAGTGGGAATTCCCTCGGAAGAACCTGGTTCTGGGCAAGACTCTTGGAGAAGGAGAATTTGGAAAGGTCGTCAAGGCAACAGCATTCCGACTCAAGGGAAGAGCTGGCTATACCACTGTGGCAGTGAAAATGCTAAAAGGTGCATTCACAGCTGGGTCTGAAATGGTTTGAAATATATTTGTTGTAACCTCAGAATGGATTTTAAGAGGAGCAAGCATGAAAGTAAAAGGTCAGCTAAAACCATCCATTGTCACAGCTTCCATTTTTCCCAGCATTCCGTTACGTTCTGATAGATTTCTTACTTGAGGAGCTAGCATCACATTGATCCAAATAGGGAATATCCACAAATTCTAATTCATGATGTCCAAGGAGTCTCTGACTTAACATCACAAACGTGTTTAATTTTGTTTGGGATTGGTGGAAATACTGCAAGGGCTTGTGCATAGAATCATGGAATCATAGGTTGGAAAAGACCTCTAAGATCATGAAGTCCAACCGTCACCCCAACACCACCATGCCTACTAAACCATGTTAATTTGTTAAAGCTTTCTGATTATTTTTCCTCTACCCAGTTTTCTTTAACAAAGCTTTTTAAATAAAACGTGTTATAATCATGTCAAGAGACATAATAGGCCTATGAAGTTACTTTTCTGATTGAGAATTCTATCTACTTTTATACTTTCCGATCTGCTTTTCAATTACTGGGAGCCCTGCCAAACTGGCTTGAATAGCCCAGTGCTGTCTCCTGGTGTCTTCAGTTTTCTCCAAGACGTTAAAGCTAGGGAAAAAAACGTATGCCTGGATAACATTGAGATTATAATGCAATACCTTGAGCTCTTCTCCGTCTCTGTTCACTAGTTTTTCAGCCCCAAATATACCTGCTTCTTTCCCACATAATAATGGGATAATTTTTTCAGTCCATTATTACCACTTTTCTCGTATGAATTAAATTTGACCTCCTGCAGGATACAAATGCCCTCCTTACAATAAAATTACAGGGGAAAACACCAACCAATATGTAAATAGACATTATTCGCAATTTGTAAAAACAAAGGGCATAAAGCTTCAGAGCTAATTGTCTCCATTTGTGCACTGTCGAAGTTAGTTTTCCCAGCAGACAAACAGGCACGGTACATGGGGAACTTTGTTCTGTTCTTGCACATGCTACACAGCTCCAGACCTAGAAAAACAGGACTTTCTCGCAGGCATTAAGTTGACGTTGTTCACTTTTGTTCTAGTTAAGTGCATATTTTTTTGTAGTCCCTATCGGTAGTGAGGGACAATCGGATATTACCCTCCCTGGGGTAGATGACTCTGAAGTCTGAGTGGAGGTTCAGACTATAAGATTATACTTGGCAGATACGAACATATAGTACTGATACAAACTTACAGTAGAACAGAATAAAAAAGGATCATGACCAAGGCAAACTATTAGCACATGCATTTTAAATGGATATGTAAATAAATCCTTGCGTGCTTTCAGCCTTTATGGAAAAACATCACTAAGGTACGAAAGAGCAGAAACAGAGCTTGTTGTTTATTAGCCTTAGGTAAAGGTGACCACATACTTGTCAGCTGCCCAGTAACAACACTCTGTAGGAGCTATCCAGGCAGGGTCTGTGCATCCGAGAGATGAAGGATGAGGTAGAAAAAGGCTTATCTCTGACCTACGGTGTCTTTATGGCTGAAGATCTCCTTCAAGCCCCAGTGCATTCAAAGAGGAAGTTTGTTAGTCAGAATTCTGCAAAAACAAAATGCTTGAAAGGCTAAGAAAGCCTCCAGGGATTATATATTGTCATACGGTTCCCACTGACATCAGCAAGGTCTGCACACGTGTCTCCCAGTAAAATCAATCTGAACTGTACGTTTAGCTTCTGAAGTCTAAATCTGGATGTGTGCTACAAGTGTAAGCCAGTAGATTAGTAGATTTTTACTCCATCAGAAAAGGTATGTAGGAGGAGGAGGGCTACATCATGCGAGTTAACCGAGTGAGTCTTTTTTATTTGATCAACATAAAATCTTGGCTTTCGTATGCTTCTGAAGCTTCGATTGCACTGATTCACCCTAAAAAGTTGCTTTAGAACACTAGAAAAGGTCTTTAATCATTTCCTGGCATCTTAAGGGCATTACAGACTCTGGTCCTGATTCTTGGCTGACCGACTCTTTCTGTAGTCAGCGTTATCAGGGCAGAGTGATGATGAGAGCAGGTTACCAAGCCGGAGCAGCAGCGGTCCCATTCACTTAGTTCTGGTACGAATGACTGCAGGACAGTAGAGATGGGGAAATTTCTCTCCTGTGGGGAAGCACGGAGTTTTCCAGCCTCTTGCTAATTCCAGGAGAAATGGTTGATCTCGTACTTCAGACGGTAAATACAGAACTCCTGAGTAATGCTTTCCTAACCACAACCATGTGTTTGGACACTTTCTGCAGAAAATGCTTCCCAGAGTGAGCTGCGAGATCTACTTTCCGAGTTCAACCTTTTGAAACAGGTGAACCATCCGCACGTCATCAAACTTCATGGAGCCTGCAGTCAAGATGGTAAATATTAGAAGTGCATTATTAAGATGAAAATGTCAAGCAAGGAAATAAAGAGCAATTTGTTGATGGGTTGGGACCAACTGCTTAATAATTTCTGAGCACCTTTTAAATTTGCTGCTGGCTGAAAAAATGAGGGACGTATAAGGAAAGCAATGTTTGAAGGGAAGGGGGAATGCTAATTCAGTGTAACTAAGCATTCTTCCTGTGGTTTTCTTCAGTACACATTTTGATTCTGAAGCTATTTTAAATTTAACCAGTCTACTATCAGTTCTCTTCCGATCAATATATTTTTCACATTCTGTTGATGCTCAGTGTTTTCAAATATGGGTCAGAGTTAAAGTGTAAAGGGGTTTTCATGACTGATGTAATTATTAATACTAAAACAATGCTTTGAGGCCTGAGCCAGGCAGTGAGATCTCTCTTTGGGAAAAGAACACAAACAAAAAACCCCAAGAAACACACCAAAAAAACACACGACTACAGTTCCATTTGTTAAAATATAGCTGGATAGTTAGATTGCTACTCAGTTCTCCTCCTCTGTCACAAAACTATCGTCTCCTCCTTGTTGTGAACTATTTGCTAAAAGCCACAGTCACTGAAAGGTATACTTCAAGAGGGAAAATTTCCAGACACGTGTATTATAAATTGCCAATGAAGATGATTGTCATCGTTGTGCATAGGAATTGATCTGAATAATTTCTGTTCACATTAAATCAAGTTGCATGGCAACACCCTCTCCCTTTTGCACCTTGAATTATGCAGCCTAAAGTTACAGTAGGCATGTTGCGACCCTGGGCAAAGGCCTGCCTTCTTTGCCCACCCAGTTCTGTTGCAAGTGGCACTTCTAGTTGTAGACAGAGATTATAATTCAGGACTGAGTCATCTCTGAGACTTTGTAAGTGAGGTGGGATGTATATTTTTTTTTTTCTTTTCAGTACAATGTATTTTTTCATCCCAAAGGAAGTGAATTGTTTCTGAGTCACAGGCTTTTAATAAATATCAAGTTAATTATTAGCGTATGGGGTGGGAGGGCTTTGATTCAGCAGACAAATGTATTTAGCATTAAAGCACGGAGTGGATATTATTCATGTGGGTAATGGGAAAGAGAAACTAACGGATTGAAATGTCAGAATGTTTCTAAGTGCTCTGAAAAGGCACCTTAAATACAAGACTGGAATTAGCAGATGATTTGTGAGCTCAGTATCACACAATCCAGAAAAGTATTTTGATTTTAATTTTTTTTTTTAAACTTTCTCTAAGTTAGGCTGTTTTACAGATCTGGTTTGTAAGAAGATGGTCTCTTTTGTAGTCTCAAATTATCTAGATGAGGGAATACAGGCAAGAGCCTGAATTCTGCTTTGATTTAGACTGCAACTCACTCCCTTTGCATAGAGGATGTAAGCCAAAAATATTCCATGATCCTGTGACTGATTAAGTGCCTTTTACATAAACGCCAGAGGCGTCTGGAGCCTCTGACTATTCAAAACAATTTTTTGGTTAGGAGAGACTTTGGGGGGGTTGGACGAAAAAAGGTTTTATCTGTCGTTTACTTATCAGTGTTTTTATTTCAGGCCCGCTGTATTTAATTGTGGAATACGCTAAATACGGCTCCTTGCGCAGTTTTCTCAGGGAAAGTCGAAAAGTAGGACCAAGCTACGTGGGTAGTGATGGCAACAGAAATTCCAGTTACTTGGATAACCCTGATGAGAGAGCCTTAACAATGGGAGATCTGATCTCATTTGCATGGCAGATATCCCGAGGAATGCAGTACCTTGCAGAAATGAAGGTAGGGCCGTGATCTGAGCATGTCCTTGTGATAGACGGACATGGCAGCAGTCAGTTCCTCCACAAGAAGCATAAATACTGTTGTTGGTTTCTTCCAAAAGCTCGTCCATCGTGATTTAGCAGCCAGAAACGTATTGGTGGCAGAAGGACGCAAAATGAAGATTTCTGATTTTGGCCTCTCCCGTGACGTATATGAAGAAGATTCATATGTCAAGAGGAGCAAGGTACAGTGCATATTAAAAACAGTAGTGGGAATTATTATCTAATCAAGAGAATGAATTTATACTGCAGGACTTGAGCGCAGAAGAAAAAAAAACAATAGTTATTTTTTATTAACTTAGAATTGTTCTCTATTTTAAAGAAGTAAAGATGAAGAGAGAAATAAAAATGAATATGAAGCAAAATTATGAGCTTAATCAGTGGGACAGTAACATAGATATGTGTAAAAATGTATCATATTTAAGTCACCATTACCTCCTTCACCCCTTTTTGTTGACTTGTCAACAAAACCAATTTATTCCTAATATGTAGGAGTTAATAAAAGAAGGGTCACTATGGTGATTAAGGCCTTGGAGCATCTGGACAAGAGGCAATGGGCGCTATTTTAAATATGAGAAATTCCATTTAAAGAAAGGAAAATACTTTTTTACGGTAACAGTGATCGGACACTGGAACAGGCTGCCCAGAGAATTTCCGTCCCTGGAGATATTAAAAGTCTGGCTGGAAACGGTCTCAGGAAACCTGCTGTGGCTGACCCTGCTCTGAGCAGAGGGGTGGAGGCCCCTGCCCAACTCAGCCATGCTGTGATCCCGTGAAAAGTTACAAGACAATATGTAAAGAATAGGATTAGATCTGCTGGTTTTTAAAAGCAATGTGCCAAATAGTCTGTAATAATTGTTTTCCCTTTTTTTTTAAGGCTAGAGAGTTCATACAAGATGCTTAAAAATAGCATGTTTTTTTCTCAAGTAAATGGAGAAGAATGACACCTTTTTTCACTGCAGGAGCTTTTAGCTATTAACCTTTTCACAGGTAGAGGGCAGCCCATTTTTAAAGGAAGTGGGCCTGCTCATTTATCCAGTTGCTCATCACACTGCTTGAAAACACAGAGGAAAAAACCGCATCATTTTTCTCTGTATTTTTTCCTATTTATAATTAAAAATATAAACAACTCCCAAGGAGTTGAAAAAAAATTCAGGCAATTTCTATAAAGATCCGAATTTCAGGAGTTATCACGTCTGTGCAGAAGACTCGAAGCAGAGGCCTCCTACAAACACTTTCAAATATATGAAAGATACCAACTCTTCATCAAAATGGTACCTCCCACAGGTCAGGGCAGATTAGGAGCTAATGCTACCTGCCAGAGGTTATTGAAAGCAATTTCTATTTTGCCTGCCACAGTAGATTATTGTCAGGTGTCCGGACACGGTTCTGTCTGCTCGCCGGGCTCGTGGCAGGATTCAGCACATGGTGACACCTCACCTGTAGGACTGTGCGAAGAAAATTTTGATACAAAGATTGTTTGTTGAGTGACATCACCACTTCCTTGAAAAGAAATGCTTCAGTGTAATAACTTTGAGGCTCGGAAGATAAGTTAAGGCTTTTCACTTATTTATTCTTGTAAAAAATTCTGTTAAACACAGCAAGCCCATTCCTGCTTTCTGCCTGTTTGCATCCACCTGTCGCGGGCATCAGCAGAACTTTTACAAACCAAACCCTGACCCGACAGTGACATTCCTAAAAACTACTTTCTGTGACTCTTTCTAAGACAAGTAGTGCTGGTTTAGTTCCCTCTATGACTTAATATGAATGAGTTGCCAACAGAATTTTGTGCATGTGAAAATTTCAGATTTTTATGAAAAGATTTCCATAAATACTGTAAATTTTCAGTTTAGCTTTCCTTTTTTTTTCAGGCCAGTTTGTGTGAATGTTTCGTAAGTCAAAATAAGTTGCAAGGAAAAAAAAACCTTTTGGAAGACGTGATCATATGTAAAAGGGCTTTGCCAAGTTCATTTAGCTATCTTCTGGTGTGTGTGTTTTACACTGATCTATGCCAGTTGCTCTGTTTTTAAGGATCATGCATTTACATAAAGGGAGTTTCATTTTATCTGGCGGAGTGCTGATGGACTGAGTGGATATTTTCTCTTTACTTTGGAGACACTCATTGCTGTAGTATTCTTCAGAGCCTAACAAGCATCTGTCTGCAGAGGGAAACAGGGAAAAGAAAAAATTGAGAGGAAGGAAGCAGGACGTTTCAAACCCTACTGAAAAAGCTGCTGTATATACATTTCATGAGAACAAGAAGGCATATGAATGCTAGTGATATTGTGAAGGTTATGAAACATCTTGGAAATTTTGCAAAGCTAGATTTTCATGAATATCTGGGGCAGATTTCTCCGATTTTTATCAGTTAATTTCTGCCAGTGGAAAGTAGCAGCTTGTAGATTCAGTTGAGCAACCTGTAACCAAATGTGACTGTCCAGGTACAGTTCTGAAACCAAAGGTATCTAAGCATCTAGGTGCCTGAATTTACACATCATCCCTGATATAAATGAGATAGCTCTTCCTCTTTAATCATCATTCCCCATCATTTTTGCATTTGCACATTTCCCAAAAGCAATGGGAAGACGGACATTCATCTTTGAAGACTATAACTCTTTGGATGAAGCTGTTTGTTAAGAGGAGAGCTGAGTTTATCTGACTTCAGCTAGTGACCATCTGGAAAAAACCCACACCATCTTATTGTACGTAATTAGATTACTGAAGTGTGTGGAATGAAATGAATGAGTGATTTTAAAAACTCTTAAAATTGTTCTCTTCGCTGATTTTCTTATGAAATGCCAAATTGTTCAGTCCATTAAAAGATTATGGATAGAGTATCTGTTACATTTTTTAATACAAATACCTTGGTTTTCCACATAGAAACTTAGTTTTTTGACCAGTAATTGCATTGTTGCCTTTTTTTCCTCCTAGGGTCGGATACCTGTTAAATGGATGGCCATAGAGTCCCTGTTTGATCATATCTATACAACACAAAGTGATGTGTAAGTGTAAATTCTTGCATTCTTTACGGTTTATGTACTTGTTTAGGGAGGTGAGGGAGGAAGCACAAGGTACATGGTAGCCAAAGCTGTTACTCTGACAAAGAGACATGAAGAACACAGCCTGGATGGCACCATCAGGCATACGATACCATATGGCAATGATACAGAAGATTTTTGCTGTTCAATTAAATCGGAAGAAAAGATTATCAGAGGTATTTAAGTACATAATTCCTGTTGAAATCAAGAAGGGTTGGATCTGTCCATGTGACATAGTTGCCTTTGAATATACAGACACAGAATAGTAGTCTTTGCTAAAGATAATGGTCACACCCAAACTTCCCAGTTCCTGCTCATCACTTGCCTGTAACAGTAGCTGGTAGATGAGGGATGGGGTGAGAAGAAGCAAAGAAGAATTTAAGCTGGCCTCACTCCTATTGAAATCAATGACAAAAGTCCAATTAATTTTAATGACAGCCAACTCAGACCTGAGGGCGACAGTCTGGTTCCAGTGCCAGCATGCAAGTTCATTTGCATGATTAGGGAAACAGAGATCCCAAAGATGGATGAGCTCCTATCTCCGCCTGTGATGATGAGGTAGCAAAGCAACCACAGTGTAGCTGTTTTCAGGCCTGATAAGCAAGGAGCCAGGCAGAGCAGCATTTGTATACGTTTAACTCGGGATCAGATACTTTAATTTCTTTCTCTCTGGGATGAACGAGGCTTGTGACTAGTCACCAGGTACACAATGTAAAACTAAATATTGTTTATTTAGGAGAAGAACCTCTAAGGGACTGCAAAAGCAGCAGTACTGATGCCTGATTTTCTGCTAGATAGCATTTTGGGTAGCACTTGATACCTTCCAAGTTTCCCTTGAAAGAGAATCTGACTAAAGTAACGTTTTCATTAAACTCAAATGGAGCAAAAAATACCAATCCCAATGATATTTCACTTTGGGGGAAAACACTTTGATAATAGCAGTATGTGCAAATAGGAACCTTTTGATTTGTACTTCTGAAATTATTTGCGTTCCCTTTTTACATATCTCTTTGCAGGTCAGAGCAGTTTTAGTGAAATAAAGCATTTTGCATGCCTTGGAAATTCCTTACAAAATGAATTTCCAAAATACTTTCATTTACTTTGTTTTACTTGGAGAAAGAAAAGAAAAAAGATTGCTGTAATTCTCGGGAGAATGTCACTTTTACTTAGGTCTGCTTACGGGTTTTTCTGGCTCTCTTTTTATCCTAGTCTGAGCATCCGTTGTGCTGACCTGCTCCTCTGCATTGACTTTTCCCAGAGAATCGTTAAAATTCTTTTTAAAACCTCCTGGTGTATTTTTAATGTCTTCATTTTCTGCAAAACAGGTTTGTCACTATGGTTTGGGGCCAGAACAGATTGTGTTGTCATGGAACTGCCTCTTCTTTGATTGTTGATTGATCTTCTGGATCCAATACCATTCCTCCCTGGTTGGTTTCCTGATGGGCTGCTATTAAGCCCAGGAGCCTGTCCCTTGTACGTGTGATACAACACCACGCAGAGATAGCCCAGCTGGCATCAAACAAGCTAGCTTAGAGCCCCGGGCAGCACGCTGGTGCTGTGTAGCTTTATTGCTTCCCAGATCTGGATTAGTATCTCCATGTAAAGCCATGCTGACCTACCAGCTTTCTTGGACGTGCTTCAGGTGGTCTTAACAGGGCACCGCATTGTGCTTTCCAGGCCTGCTTCAACACAAGGGTATAAAAGGTCTAAATATCTGCCACGCTCGCACGGTGCCTTTGCCTTGCTGGTGAGGTCACCTTCACTATTCATGTCATTATATGTGAAGTAATCAAAGAGCGTTCCACAGCAGCTTCCAATCTAGCCAGGTCCCTACAGAGCAGTACTGAGACGCACACACAGAGTCGCAAAGCAAATCCTCTCCAGTGCTAGGTTCCGCAAATGTCATTCCAACAGCAGCAAACTGCAGCACTGATTGTTATTTCAGATAATTACTCTCTGTGAAAATATTATTTTATGAATATTCTTTGTTGTTTGTGCTGATGCAATTGCATTTTAGGTGAACATATACATTAATATATTCAACAATCATTCCAGTATGCTCTTCTTTCCTCATACTCTTGTGTTTCTATTTTCCAGCCTCTTTCTTCTAAAGCCTTTCTATATAGTTAGTGGTTAGCAGCGCTTAATAGCAGTACCACTTGCCAGCAGTTAGCAAATCCCTTTTTGCTTCAGAGGTCGATGACGTCAGTGGAAAGCTAGCCTACTCTCTTCCTCTTCACATTATATTTTTCTTTCCTGGCTTTTTCTGATCACATTTTTATTCAGCAATAAACATAGCACAATAGGAAATTTTTCTCCTCCCATAGTACTTAATTTGTATCATGATTTGAAAGCATTGCAGCATTCTACAGCATTCTATGATATTACGCCCATTTACTAAACAACTTTAATTAAGAAATTACTCACTCCTCCTGTATTTTGTGAAATTCCTCTTAAGCAGAAGAGGTGGATTTTAAAAACAAAACCTGCCATGCTACAAAGTTTATTTGAATTAATCACGGACAGAATTATAATGTGATGGCAGAGCATAATTGGCTTCAAAGAAGGTATGAGGAGGTATATTAATGAAGTGTATGAAAATGCTATAAATATTCATTAGCTTTCAAGAATGTACAGTGATTAAAAATTAATTTAATGGAGATTAATTCAGGGTGAAAAACTGCAGCATATCATTTAGGACTGTGTGAGAATCACTTGGGCTTCTCTGTCCATTTTGGAAGTTTTATTGCTGTACTTTTGGGGTTACCATTGGTCTTTAAAATGTGAGAAGCACAGGTGGAATGTTGTCAGACAGGAGGTGAGGTTTGTGGCTAACATTCTGAGATGGAATTTCAAAGGGAATTAGACACTGCTGTTTGGTTTGGCATCAGGTGTGTAACACTTCCTAAAAATCTTCTTAAAAGTGGAGTTTTTGCAGGAATACCCAATGATGAAAGCACAAAAGCTAACATTTCTGATAAATTGTATGTAATTTTGCTTCCACATACATCCCATTGAGTATCCCCTTTGAGTGAAACAGTGTTGGCTGGCTTCCTTCATTTTGAACATCCAAATTTCGGCAGTTCTGTCATTTGAGCAGATTCAAAGTAATTTGTAGCTTCTTTGTGTCTCAAAAAAGCCTTCCACTAAGGAAAGAAAAACATTTTTGCCTCTCTCCTCCTGGCCTGCCCTCCAAAAATGGACTAACTTAATCTACCTAAATATTTCCGACCCACTGAGCACAGTCTTTTTGTTTGAGCTCATCAACAAAGTATTTTAAAAAGTCACAATTTCTTCTGTTCATTTCAGAAAAGAGTTTATTCTGTCTTCTGTTCTATGTTAAACTATATTTTAGGCATTTTGTATTTCCAGAATAAACTCTTTCCTCTTCTTTCATCAACTCTAAGAAGACAATTGAGTTCTGAATCACTGAAAGAACCCAACAGACCCGCTGAAATCAAAGGTGTTGCTTATGATTGAAATAAACACACTATGCATATAAAGAAATACAACTTCATGGCCAAGACAGCAAATCAGTCCTTTGGTAACTGGTGAAGTCAGCCTGTGTAAATGTAGACAGTTGTTTCTGAATTAGGACTATAAGGGCTAATTGGAAAAAGAGAGGCACCTCCAGGAGCCCTGCACAGAAGAGGAACAAGCCTTTGGGCTGGGCCACCATGGGAAGGACTTTCTGCTGTCTAGAGGAGATGGGTCTTCCCAGGATACAAGCGATACAGTTAGCTTCTGTCACAGGATAAAAGAGGGATATCCCTTATCTCTACTGTCTTGGTTGCTAACCTTTGTAATGGACAGTACTTGGGAAGAAGGATGGCCCTGTATGCATCTGTACGGCCCCTGTGGCTGGCTCATCAATGTCTTGATTTTGGTTGGATTCTCAGACCACTAGAAGGAGATTTGTTGGCTGAAAGCCACACTAAACTCTTGAAATCTACCATTCTAAATATAAGCTCATTTTCTCTTTTTCAGATGGTCATTTGGAGTTCTGCTATGGGAGATTGTAACTTTGGGAGGCAATCCCTACCCAGGTATTGCTCCTGAAAGACTCTTTAACCTCCTAAAAACAGGCTATAGAATGGAGAGACCAGAAAACTGCAGTGAAGAAATGTAAGTAGCTCTTGATCTGATTAGATTCACAAAACATCTCACGAATAAATACATTAAAAAAGGGTTTAAATAAATACCATATAATTACTATTCTGTATATCTCAGAGGTATAATCAAAATATGCAGTGCCCAAAAGAATGTAGTGAAATTAGTGAACAGTAAAGTGCAGGAAAAGAATTACCAACTGAATGCTTGCAGCTACATCCAAAATATTTGTAGGATATCAAATAACACACTTGCCAAACAATTAAAAGAGCTTGAATACTCAAAATTTTTGAGGGTGGGGTGAGGAGGACAATTTCATAAAACGCAGTGCTAGCTGAAATAGTCAAGAAAATGTTTCAGTATTTTTCTGCAGATAAGGTAGATGTTCCATCCACAGTCATTGTCTATTATTTGTCCTGGCATTACATAGGAGAAAGGATACCTTGACCCAGAAATCTGTACTCTAGAAGACACGAATTTTCTGTGGCTTGATAAGCCTATGGCAATTTCTTTTCTATTTGGAGACAGTCGATATTTTATTGGCTGATTTATTAAAACACTCTTAATGTGAAATACCTTCTCTCTGTGGTTCTTCCATGGCATTTGGAGATGAGGCAGGATTTTATGTTCAACCTGGAAATCTGGTCACGGTCAGGTTTTTTTAGAAAGTTGTCAGGCTATAATCACTATGATATCTCTTGTAACTGATTTTCAATGTGAAGGATGCTTTGGCCACATCTGGGCTAAGAAAATACAGTATAAATGAATTTTTTTTAATACCATATATAGAGAAAAACATTAAGTGTTTCTGAAGTAAGGGCAGGGAAGAATTTTAAAGGTGTCACTGGCAAAAATCCTCTAGCAAATACTTTAATTGGTTTTGTTTGTTTCCTCTCAACAGTGAATAAGATGTCATTCCTCAAACATGTTATATCATTGATAATTATTAGGTTAGGCAAGCTGACCATGTCTGGACTAGATGATCCACAGAGAACCCTTCCAACCCCTAACATTCTGTGATTCTGTGATTCTGTTTTATTCAAGCCACATCATGGTTTTCTGGCTGGTTTAGATTTTTCCCGTTTTACTCAGAAATTTTTGTGACAGCCTTTGAGAGCCCACTTTAAGGACCATTAAATTGTTTTCTCTGCTTTATCCAGTCAAGTAAAAGAGGCATCATGGACGAGGGCAAAAAACGCACTGCTTTTCAACAGCTTGCTGTAGTTCTTGCCGCCAACTATTTCTGCAATTAGAGCACTTTTGTGGCGAGATCACTTAGTCCTGAAAACACTTGAGCTAGAAAAATAACCTGAACGGCACAGGTTGGAGAGTTACACACCTAGAACTTGTCCAATGTTTGCCTGATAGTCACTCAACTGTAACACTTTAATTCCGCTCCCTTTTGATTCCACGCTGTCTGCTATTGAAGGCAGTTAAGACAATAAGGATAGATATAATCAAAATAACCATAACACAATTAATCAAAAGAATGTTAGTTTGTGCACATAGTCTTAGGATAGGCTTCACTTTGAAGAAAGGTTTACAGAAACTTTTCAGAATTGAAACAAATGAAGAACAAAATTCAACTTTCTGATGTAACAGCAGAGTTTTCCAGGTTGAGAGATGCACATCAGTGATGATATACCAATTTCTTCAGTCATATGCAAACAAAATCAATTAGAAATCTGGCATGCTGCCTACACACGAGGTGGTCCTTTGATAAAGTGAAAATAATGAAAGAAACCTAAGACTGCAGTCCTTCAAGGACAGCCAAGTGCATCATCATTTAAACTCATAAAGACTCATGAAAATAGAAGCCCGTTCTTGTGAATGTCAGTTGTTGATTCACAGGCATGTTTAACGGAACACATGACAAAAAGATTGATGTACTTGTGGGTGGCTTTCACGCCACAGTTCAACTTCAGTACTATAAATTGTTTGAGCAGAAGCTTGACCCACTTCTAACAATTTTATTTTTTTCACCTTGCGGTGGGTCACAGGTACAACCTGATGCTGCGCTGTTGGAAGCAAGAACCTGATAAAAGACCAACATTTGCTGAGATCAGCAAGGAACTAGAGAAAATGATGGTGAAGAGTAGGGTAAGTGTGGGAAAGCATGAGTTTTTAGAAGTTTTTGTAATCATCTGAGTTTGAATACGCAGAAATAATGATTTTATTTTTTTTTAAAAAGTAATTTACTTTT
>Ga0065711_1027997_pt1 | contig 44397 bp, 26 predicted proteins | sample Hoacrofraction12_FD_59098 | JGI IMG/M metagenome (GOLD analysis project Ga0065711, IMG submission 59098) | Hoatzin crop microbial communities from Cojedes, Venezuela - Epithelial fraction 12 v2 (version 2) | ecosystem: Host-associated > Birds > Digestive system > Esophagus > Crop | place... | reverse complement strand
TGGTGTCAAGAGGATGGGGCCAGACTCTTTTCAGTGGTGCCCAGTGACAGGACAAGGGGCAACGGGCACAAACTGAAGCATAGGAAGTTCCATCTGAACATGAGGAAGAACTTCTTCACTCTGAGGGTGATGGAGCACTGGAACAGGCTGCCCAAGGAGGTTGTGGAATCTCCTTCTCCGGAGATACTCAAAACCTGCCTGGACGAGGTCCTGTGCAGCCTGCTGTAAGTGACCCTGCTTCGGCAGGGGAGGGTTGGATGAGATGATCCACAGACGTCCTTTCCAACCCCTACCATTCTGTGATTCTGTTGTTTTTTGATTTCCCTGGGAAAGTTTTGTGTTGGTAACAAATTGTTTCAGGTTCTGTAGGACTATTGATGAATTCAGCAGAAAATGCAGGTATCTTTGAATTGAACACATGTAGAAAGCAGTTGCGTTTTAGATGGAAAATAACCTAATCCAGTGAGATTTCTGTATAGTTTTTTATTATTAAAGAAAAAAAAAAAGCAGTTTGGACTTTTTTTTGTGAAATTATTTTCGTCAGAACTGATGATTTGCCCTGAAATATTTGAAATGGTAAACAGCCAATTCATCTTCATTAAGATTTTTTTTGTAGGAAACAAAATGACATTTATTGGAGAAACTTGGTATGAAAAGTTGCATGCTCAAAGACTTGTAGTATTAAGTGTTACACAACACTATCTGGAAAAAAAATCACGAGATACACTGTTTATGTGTGAAAGGTTCTCATGGGTTGTGGTGAATTCAAGGTAGAGCTCTGACCTAGGACTGAAAATGAAGTAAGCTATCAGACTATTGGAAAAAATACTGTAACGTACATGTTGAAAACTCTTGAATGAAAACTGGACGTGATATATTGCTATTTACAATGCAGTGGTATTATGCACTCCCAGTTCTTAGAATTGTTTAGCAGTGCTAAAATTTAAAATTTGTTTGTAGTCTGTGTGTTTCTTGGTTGTTTCTGTCAGTATGTATTCTCCCCTCGCTGCCCCTGTATCACTGGTTTAGTGTGAAAGCATACGACATGATACTGCAGTATGATTTCACAAAAGGCGTTGTACTTCTTGGTGGATCTGGGTGACTCTCTATATGTAGAGGCATATATAGTTCTTGTATTTTAAAGAAAAAAAGACCAAACAACAAAACAACCAAAAAAGAAACAACCTGTTGCATGTAATTAGTTTTTCTGGTCATTAAGTTAATATTAATCCATTTGGTTGTTTGGTGAATAATCTTTAGCATACATAGTCTAATTAAAGGGACAAAGTACGCTTAATATTTGCATTTAAGGAGTAATTTCACATGCTTTACATTTTTGTTTACTTTTCTATTTGTTTTTATTGCTCTGCTACCACGTTTTTCATATTGTTGTGTCTTGTGATTACTTTCCTGTTGCTTTATTAGATAACTAATGGAACAAAGGAAGCTGAGGGGTTCTTTAGGGGAAACAGCAAAATAAAATGTTGATAAATATACAGCATAACCACTAGAAGGATACTTTCACTGATGTCAGAAATGATAGTAACAGTATGGTAATTACTTTATAGCTGGATTTTTAAAGTCAGTATTACGAGTTTTAGATTTATTTAGGAGGGCAAAGCAGCAGGGCAAATATGTGACTTTGCAGCAGGAGCAGATTTTTTTTGTGTGTGTGCACATGGTGGATTTTTTTGGCATAGAAGTCCTTTGACTATTAACTAGAGGATTGAGATGTTAATATTCTTCTCTTTTTTTTAGACTGCAAGAAAAAACAGATGAGACTAGATGCTCATTTTACTTTTTCTTTAATTCTAATTACAGAGCTAAGCTTGAGGAAAGGATGTTCTAGGTTCTTTTTATTGGATGCCTTGCCTTATATTGTATGGGATAGATTAAGATTTTAGGAAGATTAAAAGCTTTTTTATTTTTTTTTTTTAATTTTGCAGTTAAAATTTTCCATTTTAAGTTGTCATAACTTTATTTTAAAAGGACTGTTGCGAAAATATAGACTTGTTAAATTTGTCGTGTACAATTAAACCTTTGGTTTCATATAGAAGTTTTTGATTTAAGTTGGGAAGGTTAGAAAGGCTTAAATCAGTTTGTGATAAATAGACAGTACGTCATCCTTGCCATCTCAGTTTTAGTGAGAGTAGAGAGAAGCTTAATATTACTTTCCTCCCCAAGTTAAAATGGAAGATTACTACAATTCGTTGTCATTTGCTCAAAAAAGTATTCGTCAGCAGGGCATCAGTCATTCTTGTGGAGTATTAATTTCTAACAAGCATTTTTTCCTGTCAGTGATGGAAATAAGTCTTTTGAGTTTTATCTTGAAGAGTGATACAAGCTACTGATTCTGGTAATATTTTGCTGAAGTCACGAATAATGTGCTGAATTGAATCTTGATTGCAAAATGGCTATGTACAACTGATCCATGTATGCGAACGTTAGTGTACAATAAGTACGGTTGGAGAGCAAACTACAATGCTTTAGCTGCTTCTTCTCATATCTCCCTTTGGAGAGACTTAAGGTGCATCCACATGGCAAAATGTTCTCAAGAGATGTGTAGTCAGTGAGGATATGGATATAATAATAATAATAATAATATAAAAATAGTATAGCTCTAGTAATGCAGGGCATTAAGCAAGCAATTTTTTACTGTTTCTGAGCAAAGCCTACAAAAAGCAATATATGCTCACACTTTTATTAATTTTGGTGTTCGAATTTGGTGTGCAGAGATGATTTGGATATATCTCTGTGGTACTTTGAAGAAAATGTATGGTTATACAACAAAGTACTTCAGTGCCTTTATATGGAGTAGTTTGATATAAAACTAATTTTTACTAACTCCAGTTGAAAAGTTAATGCAGAACAGTTAGCTGGCTTACTTGTACACAGCAGTTAGTTATTTTTGAACAACAGCCACTGAAAAAAATCTACATATTGTGGCTAGCTGGGCCTGTATTACTGTTGCTTTTTGAAACACAAAAATATTCAGTGGTGACATTGTAAAAGTAGATTGCTGATGTGTGGTGATTTGGAGGCAATTGAAAATCACTGCTCTTATCAAAAAGGTTCAAAATGTATTTAGCTTATTAAATGTTAAACCAAAACTTGAAAAAGATTTCAGTTTGTTGGTGTGCCTAATGTCCTGACTTGGTAAATAAATATTAATACAAATGAAGAAGAAAAAGGACTATTTTTTAAAAAAACGTATTTGGGACATTTCAGAAATTTTGCTTTCTCTTTCAGTAGTACCTCAGAGCTGTCCAAATGCTTAATGAGTACCAGAGAAAGACCCCATGGAGATCAGTGGCTCTGTTTACAAATACTATCTATAAACCAACTATACTGCTACAGCATTTCTGATACTTCAGATGAGACTCAATGCAGGACCCCTGAGACTTAGAAGTGACAATTTTTTCATTTTTCAGAGTACATATTGATTTCTGTTGCTGTAGCAGCTGCAGTAGGAGTGAGAGAAGGAGAAAGCCCTTAATTTATGGGGGAAATTCTTTAGGCATTTTTTTCAGCCATGGTTAAGCTCAGCTCTTACCTAAAGGAATAAGAGCAAAGAGAAGAATTGATTTGAGAGAGGTAAATAAAAGAGCATACACACTGAAAATTTAAGAGTGGGAGAGATGGATTTTTCCTTGACTGTTTCTGACAAAAAAGAGGAGAAATTTTCAAACAAACTGAGTGAAAGCAGTGTTTGAGATGTTTATGTCCTTTGCTATGTATACACATAGTATTTAAGTAATTTGCTTGTGTAGCAGCAAAATGAGAGAAGTCTCTTCCTGTGGATGTGTTGCTGCAAGGTTCTCAAAGATAAACCAGCCTTTGGAAACAAAGATGTGTATTCAAATACCTTTTAGAGGTGTAGTTTAATTTACTTTAGGCTATTGCATCTTCCCTTTTCCTGTGAGGACAGATTAGAAGCTCGACCCCAAAGTACTGAAAAAAAGATCATACTCATGTGGGAAAACACATGATTGATATTGGATATTGTTATCACTGTTCCATGACAGCTTTAAGACAAGCTTAAGACTCTTTATGTGTGTTTATAATAGTCTTGACAGAATTGATATTAGCATAGGAGTTACTAGGTAACATAACAATAACTTTTCTACTTTATTAACTATGTTTCCTTTGCGATAGACTCTATTCTCTGTTTTTCATTGTGAGGCTATCTGGAAATGGAGGAATTAGTAAGACATTTATCTTTTAAACCTTTCAGCTTTGATTATGTGTGACAGTTGCAGAGGGAGAAATTTTGCAAAAGTTTCCGTCTCCTGAAAGGTCATCCCTTTTCTACAAATTTGAGTTGTAATTAAAAGCAAGAGCTGTTTAAAAGAAGAGTGAGCTTAATGGATACTACACTTGATTAAAAGGGTAAATGTGCTATCAGTACAAATTCTGCTTCCCAAGTGCCTGGGTTTCTTTTTCAAGAGATATTTCTCCATTTTTCTCCCCTGTACAATCCTTTTAAAACCTTATGTAAGTTTCTTTTTCCCTCCATCCTAATTATTAAGAATACGGTCCAGGCAGGCGTATGTTGCTAACATTATTATTAGAGGAATGAAAAGCCTTCAAGCTCTGTAGATGACCGTGTTGGTTTTGCTGACTGGCTGTAACCATCTCTGCCTTAAATCAGAAGGTGTGGTGTGTGCAAGGTCTGTTCTCTGTACTGGCACATCACTGACCCTGGTATTCTGGTCTGATAACTGCGCACATTATTGCAGCTGCAAATAGTAAATATTTGACTTGCTTCTGCTATACGAAGATATGAAATTTGCTAGGGAAGGATTTGACCAATATTGCTGTGTTTGTTGCTTTTGTATTTTTTTTCTGTTTGCCTCCCCATCTCTTCTGTGCTGAGTTTTTTCTTGTCATTTACTTGATCACATATGGCAACAGTTGGCAGAAATATGTTATGTGTGAAATTTTCCAGTGCTGAGTAATTCTAGGTAGGATTGCTCAGGATCAGTTTCACTGTAGGTAGTTACTGCACTTCTAGTGTTTGTTGCCTTTCTTCGTAGCTAGGAAAGTAGTCTTTGTGGAGGAATCTTAGTTTAATCCAAATGTCAGGCACCTGGAAACTTAATTGCATTTCTCTGTGCTAGGGGGGGAAAAAGTGTCCTGTGATAGGGCAAGAGGAGATTTTAATTTTTATTTCAGAACAGTTTTGGTAGTAGAAATATAAGTGAAAAAAAAAGCTGGTATGTTCTGCAGCCCATCATCCTTCCTTCTAAGCTCCACAAAATCCATCTTTGCCTTTGGGTTACAAATTCTTAGAACATGAAAAAACTAAAAGAACCAGGTCATGAAAAGTTTTGATTACAAGAATGCTATTTCTCGAGGTTGTCAGAGTATTGTGCCGTTCATGGCTAGATACATCTATCACCCTGGTAATTAGGTAGCTAGTAGTGGAAAAACCTTAAGGACAGACCTGCTTTATACAGTTCATATATCTTTATGCATGAATTTTTCGGTTAAAATTATTACTGGTCAAGAAACATAATTAGAATATGACTTCCATATTGGACTAGGATGGCTGTTCAATGCCAGGACACTTACCACAGTTCCTTAAACAATCAGAAATGTCTTTCCCCTTGTTTCCCTTACCTAATTTCTGTCATTACATTTCTGCTATTTCTCTTCTTTAAGTCTTCCAAATTATGAATGTTATTTTCACCAAGGCTTGAGGCTAGACATGTAAATTGTTTTTCCTTAGGAGTAGTGGAGAATGTAAATTAGATATTGCAATATTATAAGTGGAGATACTGATTCCTTTTGCCTAGAAGAATATCAGCATTAAAAACACTTCAAAATTTTTGTTTTGGGAAAGAACAACAAAGGTAAACAAACGATTTTTACTAAGTTGTAGAAAGCTAATTTTGATGGAGGTTGAATTAACTGTGATGGCAATGTATTGGGGTGGTTTTTTTTTTTGAGTTGCTTATTGTTACAGCCTAAAACTATTACATGGATTTAAAATGCCGCAATGTTGCATCTGGAAGGGAAAAAAAGGAGAGCTCACGCACCCCCATTTGGAAAAGTTATCTTTGGGTAAATTTTGCGAAACAAAGAAAACTTGTTCGTTATCCTAGGTAAAGCACTGCATAGTTTGTGTGTCTTGTGATAATCAGGGTTTCTTTACTTAACCGAGGAACTACTGGCAAGTGAAACTGAGATATTCAGAAGGTACAGCTGCCACTCACCTTGCCTGACTGTAACAGTTTAGAAGCTTAGCATGAGCTCATTTTCTGCAGACTTCCTCTATAGTAAGTGGAGACAGATGTCTGCTTTAAACAGTTTTTTTTGTTGTAATTTTGTGTGATGTGTCACCCTTTCAGAGTGGCCACCTTTTTCTGTCAGGAAGGCTAGTTGTCCTAGATGCTCTGTGCAAATCATAGAATCATTAAGGTTGGAAAAGACCTCTGAGATGGTATCAAGTCCAACTGTCCACCCGTCACCACCATCCCTACTAAACCATGTCCTGAAGTGCCACGTCTACACGATTTTTGAATACCTTCAGGGATGGGGACTCCACCACTTCCCCAGGCAGCCTATTCAAATGCTTGACCACTCCTTCAGTGAAGACATTTTTCCTAATTTCAAAGCTAAACCTCCCCTGATGCAACTTGAGGCCACTTCCTCTTGTCCCATTGCTAGTTACTTAGGAGAAGAGACCAACACCTGCCTCGTTACAACTGCCTTTCAGGTAGCTGTAGAGAGCAAGAAGGTGTCCCCCCTCAGCCTCCTCTTCTCCAGACTAAATAGCCCCATTTCCTTCAGCTGCTCCTCATAAGACGTGTTCTCCAGACCCCTCACCAGCCTCGTTGCCCTTCTCTGGACATGCTCCAGCACCTCTATGTCCTTCTTGTAGTGAGGGGCCCAAAACTGAACACAATACTCTAGGTGCGGCCTCACCAATGCCCAGTACAGGGGGACAAGCACCTCCCTACTCCTGCTGGCCACACTATTCCTGATACAAGCCAGGATGCCGTTGGCCTTCTTGGCCACCTGGGTGCACTGCCGGCTCATTTTCAGCCAGCTGTCAACCAGCACCCCCAGGTCCTTTTCCTCCAGACAGCTTTCCAGCCACTCCTCCCCAAGCCTGTAGCATTGCATGGGGTTGTTGTGACCCAAGTGCAGGGCCCGGCACTTGGCCTTGTTGAACCTCATACAGTTGGCCTCGGCCCATCGATCCAGTCTGTCCACATCCCTCTGCAGAGCCTTCCTACCCTCAAGCAGAGGGGTCTGGACAGCCTTCCTGGACCTCTTTGCCCTTCAGGACTGTGTCCCAAGGGACTCTCTCAACCAGTGTCCTGAACAGGGCAAAGTCTGCCCTCCAGAAGTCCATGGTAGTGGCTTAGCTGACCCCCATCCTTCCTTCACCAAGAGTCAAGATGGTTGCTAAGCCCAAGGTGGCCTCCAACCACCACATCTCTCTTCAGTCCTTCTCTTTGCAAACAGCAGGTCCAGCGAGGCACCTCCCCTGGTAGGCTCACTTGCCAGCTGTGTTGCGAAGTTAGCTTCCACACACTCCTTCTAGAGTGTTTCCTCTCTGTTGTGTTGTATTTCTAGCAGACGTCCGTGAAGGCGAAACAGCTAGTTTTTAAATGACTAAAATTAGATACAATTCATTTGTATTAGACTAAGAGCCAAGTTATAGGTGTTTTGTACAAGTGGATGGAAGAACAATTCTTTTTTCTTCTGTAAATTCAGTCAGTAGTAGAATAAAGTATAGAACCTACATGTTAAAGGGTTGCTTTATGTGTAGACTATTTTAGCTTTTTCAGTGAAGCATTATACTGCTAAAAAAATGTAAACAATTAGCCCTGATATGTATAGTTACTACGTAGCTAGATGACCTTTCTCTAAACCTGTTATTCCATACATCTGCTGAAGCATAAAAATTAGTTATTTTGTCTCAACATTCTTCCACTTCCAATCAGCTTTAAGGTTATTCCTTGAGAATAAGATAGACTTTCAAAGTTATTCCCGGCGAGGACTTCTCAGGATTTTTATTTCTTTTCTATCCTGTAATGTCAGTAAAATTGTTCCTGAATAGATACCATTTTATGAACAGTAGATAACCTTTTATGACCACACCTATGGTAGAGAAGATACATTATATGCTTTAATAATTTCTCATTTTATTTTCATGAAAGTGGCTGCTTTCCAGATTAGCTTGTTTAAACGTGGAATATTGCAGTGTACTTTCTGTATGGTGGAGGACTGATAAAGAGCATGACCTGAAATTCTTGGAAATCTCTAAAATACTTCGATGCGCTGTGGGCTGGACCTTGAAGACAAAGTGCTGATTAATGCACTCAGTGGATATGAATGTCTCATAACACACTTTTTCACTGCCCCGCGTGCGATATGGTACAGTACTTTCTCTGAGGTAGGTGTAGGCGTATGTATTTTACCAAGAATTCTGTTTTTGTAGTACTGCTGCAGTCTGCAGAGCAGGTGTTGCTTTATTCAGGGACATGCAGAAGGAACATTCTTGCATATGATACAGTTTAAGGAAGTGTAGCTATATAGCTGTGAATTTCTCTTCTGTCACTCAGCTCACCACATCCATTTATTTTTTGTAGTTTTAGGGAGAACATTCAAAAGCTGCTGATCAGAGTAACAAATCAAAGGATCAGTAGTAAATTGTGTAGAAAAAAGGGAACTGAAAGCAGATGAGGTCAGTATTCTAAAAAACCCAACTTCATAAATAGTGAAAATTACACAAATGTGAAGTATAATATGTGGATATATCCATGCATAGGAAAAAGTGTTCAGCAAAAAGGGGAAAAATTTGAAAACAAGAAACCAAGCAAACAAAAGAGCTTTGTGTATACTAAACGTCGTGCGCTGGTTATCTAGTGATGCATTATATAGTATTTCTGAAGTTGTTACTGTACATGCAAAGAAAAATTGAGACCTGTAAGCTTTGCACTGTAAGTGTTTGTTTTTTGAGCCTGAAGTAAAAAAAGAGAATTGTGCAATGTACTAAATTACCTGTGCAGAGATAAAAGCTTGGGACTTCACCCCAAAATGCTGAAAACATTGACAAAATGTATGTGATTACTATTTTCAGCAGGCTTTCTGTAATGAAACATTTTTCACTATAAACATTTTTTTTCTTGTACTATATACCCTTAGCCTGAGAGTCAACGAGAGTTCAAAGTAAAAATATTCTGACTATAGGATCTTACCTAATGGACTCTGTTTTAGAAGGGGGGTTGGGGGCATCAAGCTAAGAAAGGATTTTGGTGGTTCATTGACACCTGAAACATCCTGACTAAAGGCATTCTTGCTCCTTCAGCCTAAAGAGAAGGGGCTGCTCTCTGTCAGTAGGTGTTTGCAAGTTGTTCTTTTAAAAACATTCACTGATTGAATTTGTTTTTCTAGCTAGTAAAAAAATATTCAGCTTATAATATTAAAGTGATTTTGGGCCACAGGATATACTCAGGAAAACATTCTGGAAAGAGGAATCAGAAGCAGACTGTTTTATATGAATGGGCTATGTAATGCACTCAAATGACTTTTAGAGTATTTTAAAAGGAAGCATTATTTAATGGAGTAAAGCGAGCAAAGAAATTTTGAGCAGCTGGGAATAAGTGCTAGTTTTGAATAGAGTAAAGCTTTTAAAAATTCTTGAGAATTAAAAATGCTGGTCTGTTGCGCAGAGGAATTAAGATAATGATGACATGATCATCATTATGCACGCACATCATTTGCATTTGAAAGCAAAGGATAACTTGTACGCTGGAAGAAAATCTTAGTGTCTTGCTGGTATAGGACATTGATTCCAGATCCTGATCCCTCAGTCTATATGAGGATCAGTTAAAGCTGGTAATCTTTCCAGTTTGTTGTTTGGTGCTCTTGGAACATCACTTGTGAACAAGCATGGAGGAGGATATAAGTAGCATTAGTCCCATCTTCCTATTTTCTCCAGTGAAACTGGAAAAAAATGTGGTATTTGTGTGGGGTATTTCTTTCAGAAATTGTATTTTGTTTAAAACCTCCAGTGCAGTTTCATAGTAGTATTTTAAAATAATTAAAGTTACAGTTGTTCTTATAGAGAATAGTTAATCCACCCTAACAGGAAAACAGTTCTTGTGCGTAAACATTATTCTGATGTGATATGGCAAAGTAGTTTTATTGCAAAGTAATTTTACTCTTAAGTCTGACTCCTGTTTAGTCAAATTGAATGCACCCTCAGGCCTTAGACTTGTGACTTCACCTGTATTGGGGTAGCCGAAAGATGGCTTCTCTAGTTTTTGGCAAGCTCTGTACTGTTTTTGTCACACAGAGGTGTTACCATTCGGTGGTAGATGTTTTATTTCTTCTTCTTGTGAAGAACAAAGGCATTTAAAATCTAGAAACAAGAAACATCTTCAATTTTACCGAGATGAATTAGAAGTCTGATGATTAAGGAGGTAACACACACATTTTCTTATTTATAGTTGCATTTAATTGTACTGAGATTTATGGTATGAAAATAATCCTGATGTACACACAGTGACCTACCATATGAAGTAAGAGCTTGCTGGCATTAGTAGCTTTGTTTGTTGGTGAATTTATTGTATTTATTTTTAGATAATAGAATTAAGAGTGCTCTGACCCTGAGGTTGTAATTTAATTTTATACTGTTTTACAACACTGTGGAGAAATTTTATGGGGAAAAAAGAAACTTCAAAAATTTCCGAACTAAATACATGGCATGCTTATCAGCGTTCTATCTGTTTTTAGTAAATTTATAGGAAATTGCCCTCATCATTAAAGTAAAATCAGTATTGTAAAGATGAACTCCAGTACTACTTTTGTGTCTCATGTCAGTGGCCTGTTTCTTATTCTAGGTTATCGTAGATGAATCTGAATTCTAAACAAAATATTGCTTTTGACTATGTGTTGGGTGTGTTTTTCTTGAAAAGTGTGTATCTGTTCAAGAAGAAAATGTGTTTTGTTTTGTTTTTTTGGAAGAATGTCACAAAGTCCTATAGAAAGGAAGGAAAACAATGCTGAATTTCTCCTGAAGGGAGAGAAATGTATGGAGAATTTCAGAAGGTAGTTTAAAAAAACCCCAAGTTATTCTGATTCCAGAATTAATGTCACTGGTAAAGAAATGTTGAATCAGGACTAGTAAAATGGCTTCTCCACTGATAACCAGTTAGGTCTTTATAGTACAGAACTGAGTGAAGAGAAGCTACGCAGACATTTAGGTGTTTTTTTTCTCCTCTTTTTGGTAGCTTATATTGCTGGCAAGTGTCTGGCTTGCCATCTTGTTTGCTTCTAATAAAGATATGCCTGGAAAAGGAAGGCTTTGTGTAACTTATGTATCCAAAAATCTGTTCTGTGACAAAAGGCTGTCCGTTTACTCCACTATATACTCAAATATCAAAACTACTTAAGACAGAAATGCAAAAGCCACAAAGGCATAATGCTGTCATTTGAAAATGATACAAAGGCACTTCAGAGCAGCAAATAATGTTACAGACTTTATCAGCATCACATCAGTTCTTTCCTCCATAAACTCCTTTACTATACAAATCAAAATAATTGAGTATTTGACAAAAGTGATATAAGGCAAAAGATGCTACTTATCTCCAGTATAGTTAAAATGACTGCAACTAAGGAAGATAATTATTTCATTGTTCCATACACTATTCCCCAATTCATTTATAAAATGTATTCAGAAAGACTTTGTAATTTTGGCACTGTGCTCATTGCAGGCTGTTTTAAACTAAGTAGTTGGCTCAGGTGCAATAATATCTCTTATTATGCATAAGTCACTGGAAATTTGGGGTTTTTTTTCCCCACTTAGTTGCACATAAAAGTCCCCTTCCTTGGCTATATTATCCAGAATACAACAAGCAAATATTTGGAATTGTTGCTTTAGCTGGTGGGCAGTCATTAAAGGGTAACAGACATCATCAGCTTGCTTTTTTGGTCCTTCCAAAAGCTCAGGCAGCTGCCTCTGCATTTATTTAGGGTGTGAGGCAGAATTGGCAGCCTATTGAATGTTTGCAATCAGAATACTTTTGTTGGACATGGTAATAATGGGGCTGCAGGATTGCCTGGAATCTGCATCGGGATAAACTGTTAGTGTCAGTGTCGTTTGCTGAAAATACAGGCTTTATTTGCCAACTCTTGAAGTTTTGAGTCCTTTTTAATTTTCCTGTGCTTGAAACTCTTTGTGCGAAAGCAAGCTCCTTTGAGAATCTACCAAGCAAATTCGTTTCAAAAAAACGGTGGCAGTAGTCCTGGATTTGATAAGAAGTATACAGTTGATGCATAGATTTTTTTTCAGACTGTTGCAATTAGGGGCGAAGAGAATGGAAAGGAATTTTTTTTTTTTTTTTAAACAACTTGGTGTGCTGTTGCATGCTGGCCAACTTGATGTGTTGCTGTTCAGAATCACGGAGAATCGTGTACTCTGAAATAATCTTTGTATCTGATTAAGTATCTATCTAGAACTAAATATTGTGAGATTTTTAGTGTGGTGTTTCTATTCAGCACAGTCAGACCTGGTCCCCTACAGAGATGAAAGGGCTTCTCTTCTCATTCAGCAATTCAGTAGCCACTGTTGATTTCATGTTTGTTCTGCCCTGCTATGAGTTTCTTCATCAAACTCTACCAAGAAACGTTCCCAAATGCTCTTCTGAATCAAATTCTGTATGCTTGGAGGTGTATAGTGACAACAGTCTGCTTTTGAGTAGTAGTTGTCATTTATCTATACAGACCATTTCACAAGTGCTTTTGAGAAAGTCCAGTAATTTTCTCTGGAGTTCTCTGTTTTTATCCTCTGATTTGCTGAAGTCTTGTGGCATAAATCAGCCTGTTATTTCTGTTCTCCAAAACTGTTTTGCCTCCTTCTGCGTCTTTTCCTTTTTTCAGGAGATTCAAGGAGTTACATTCTTTCAGTTTTCAAAATATCTTAAATCTGGCTAAAGTCTAGATCTGTACCAGTGGTTTGGTAGAGACTCAAACATAAGTAGCCAGAAACTGTAGGAGAAATACGAAGTTAAGAGCTATGATTGTGTGCTAAAACATATATGAGGGGTTAGATGAAGAACTGAAAGAGTAATTGTAACATACTTATTGCCTTTTAGTTATACTGATCCCAGTGTGTGTTCTTTTTCTCTCCTCTAAACATAGCCAAGGTTGAAATTGTCCACCAGAGGGCAAACTAAACGTACATGCTCCCCTCTTGTGTATGTTCTTGAAAATCAGCTACAGTTGTTCATGTCAATATAATTTACTTTTTGTCTGCAGTAATTGTAATTTTTTTTTTTAAGAAAATATTCTTTTTTACTGAAGAGGTCGTATTGTCTTGGCTCATTGTGTGGCAACAGTAACTTGAAAGACCAACTCTGAAACAGCAAGTAACTGTTCAGTAGGAATCAGAAAACATGAAAAAGCTAGTTATACATCTTGCTGTTGAGTGGTTTTTACTGGCATCTGTAAGCAGATGATAGTCTGTGAGTCTTTTGGTTCTCCTCACTATCTGAAGGAGCATTAATCAGTATGAGGCTATCAGAGAGACTATTCTGTATACAACAGGAAGTTATTAGCCACGTAAGATTGGAATAAACTATGCTGAAGTCCCTTTCTCTGATACTGCAAACACTGGGATTCAAGGGGGAGTTCCTGTATGTTTGAAACAAGGCGAAATTTTGGTGTTCTGTAAGTCAAAATAGTTCCGGGAGTTTCCTTTTACACATGAGTAGAATTTTTTTGTTTACATTCCCTTTAAATCAAACCAGTTACTAGACAAAATTTTAGGAAAGTTTTGGCTGACTGTTGTGGTTTAACTCAGCAGCTGTCAACTAAGCACTGACAGCCACTTGCTCACCCCTCCCCTTCGCTGCCAGCAGAATAGGGAGGAGAAATGGACGAAAGGGGAGGCGAATGGGTTGAGATAATGACAGTTTAATAAGACAACAAAGGAAATACTACTAATAATAATGATAGTAACAATGATAATAATGAATATGCAAAACAAACTAAATACAATACGATTTTTCTCACCACCCGTCAGTTCCCGAATAGGAATCATAGAACCTGGAAATCACGAATTTCACTAAATTCCTGAAAAAGTTTGAACTCCCAGACAAGAGGGGATTTGGACTCCCGGAGACAGCTTCCTACCCCCCAGCCAACCCCGATTCATAAACTGAGCATGACATTTAGGCTATGGAGCATTTCCACTGGCCAGCTTAGGCTATCTGCCTGGCTGTGCTTCCTCTCAGCTCCTGCACACCTGCTTGTTAGTTGAACGTGGGAGACTGGAGAAAGTCCTTGATTTCATAGCAACAACTGAAAACATCAGCATTATCAACATTTTTCACATACTACATCCAAAACACAGCAGCTGCTGGGAGGAAAATTAACTCTGTCCCAGCCAAAACCAGGACACTGAGGCATATACTGAATTGGTTCTCAATTTACTTGTGAAGGATGACACAGCTCAATGTTTATATATTTTTGGGTCAGTAGAAATAGAGACAGAATGTATTTCTTTAACAAATTACGTGCGAAATTATAATATATAAAGAATAAATAAAAAATCCACTCTGAACTAACCTTTTAACTGTTTAGCAAGAAGGGAATTGATTATAGTCACTAAATTTAGTAGCTTAAATTATGATTATCTTCTGTCATTGTGTAATGATAGATATATTTTAATTTGGCTTTTCTTTAAAGAATGTCTTTCCTGTTTGACATAGTCTTATGGCTGTCAGATCAAATAATATATGTAATGAAATGCATTTCTTGTTGCAGTAGAAAGTTACAGTGACTTAATGTGGTGCCAGTGTGCACGCTGATTTTACAGTGTGGGTGAATGCACTTTCTGCCCAGTGTTTATCAATACCAAGCTATAATTTGTTATGTTTCTGTTTGAATTTAGGCTTCTTGGCCGTGGTTAAGTTTATTTGATCAAAACTTCAATATGGCCTGAATCAAACCACTGTGAAGGTAGATGAGGTATTGCAGGATAGAAAGAAATGCTTTGACAGGTTCTGTATTGAGTAAATTTGATTAGCAGAAATTTTGGTTTTATTAACCTTCATGTGAATTTTTGCTCTCTTTGCAAGACAGTGCTTTACGTGGCCGGTATGTTTATAATAAAATTTATCTGTCATTCTTTGTTGGCATTTCTAAATATATCTCTTGTATTTGTTCTTTGGGATTCATATATGACCTTGTAGAAATTTTGGATTGGGTTCACTTAGTAGAATTGCTCATTTTGTAATGAGACCGCTTAACAGTTCGAAAATGATCCTGACAGAGTAAACTAAGTATTTGACAGCTTTTAAGTGGATGTGTTTTGTAGACAGTATGTTGTAAAAAAATTATGTTCTGTCTGGTAAAGGGAGACTTTGAACTTCCACATCTGTATACACGTACCTACTGAAATGAATTATAGTAAAGGACCTGTTTCCTTAGTGGTAGTTTGATATATTTCCCACAACATCTTGACCACACCCATTACACTTCACAAAGCTTTTCTTTTGAAAGAGTGAGTAGGCAAGGTGAACATGTCGTTGTGTGGAGGTGTGTCCCCGAGTCATTAAAAAATCCAAGAAAAACAAAAGACTAGAAACTCTCTTAGAAAAATGACAAGCTTCACATTTGTTTCATAAAGAAAAATCATATGTTCTCATACATACAGAATTGATTCTAAGGCTATTTCAGACCCAGTTTGTTTGCATTTCCTTTTTATCCAGTGACTTCAGAGGTTGGATGCTGTTCTGGAGCAGTACCATTCCATGCTGAAGGAAGGAATAATCTCTCAAAAATCTATAAAAGAGGAGGAAGCCCATGAAGTCAGCAAGCGCAGAAAAAGTGATCATAATGGCAGATTTTTTTTTAGAAATTGCAGTGCAGCTTATAAGGTGGAAATCAAAACATCCGGTGGTGTTATTCAGGATTTAGTTACTCTGTTAAAAATACTGATTATTCACCTACATTTATTCCACTCAACAGCTCTAGAGAAAGTGTGTCTGTGAAACCACATGTAAGTGAGAAAGTGTGACTATGACTGTTCTTAAGGGAAAGAAGAGCCCATGAGCAGAATGACTTCTCTTTTGTTGGTGGCTCCAGTTTTCAGTAGGTGAGGTTGGAAGCTAGAAAGGTGGATGAAGGGAATTTTTTTTCTTGAAAATGTAAGCTTTTCAGAAACAATTTCTACGTAGTGGCACTTCCCTACCTTTTGTTTTCCAGACTTCTGTAACATACTTGTTTGTCTCTCATCTCTATGGTGGATCAAACGGCTTAAAGACTTATCTGATAACATTCAATGGTTTTTTTTTTTGTTTTTCAACAGCAGTTTATCTCAGAACAAAATTTGGTTGGATTTGAAGGAGATTCACCTGAGGATAATCCCGAATTAACTGACTTCTATTTGTAGGTTCTGATCCAGTCTGATGTTAAAAAACAAAACTAACAACAACAAAAACCATAACAAAAGACCCCAAAGTGGAAAAAAAACTAGTAAATGCTCCCAAGTAAGTAGGAAGTGGAAGCAAATCCTTCCAGGTTACTGATGTGCAGTAACCCTCAATGGCTTCTATTTATGACAGTCTGACTTCTCTTTTCCTTTTAAATTAAAACACAGTAAGCATGAGAAGAGTCGAAAACCTGGCTTGTTATTTTGGCAAATTGCTGTAAAGATGAGACATACTGTAATGTACAACAATGTATATTTTGTTCCTTTTCTTTTTTCAAAGCAGATGAGCACATGAAAATACTCTGTGTTCAATATAGGCACTTATTTTTTTAAACTTTGAGCATCTTATTTTAATAGGAATTTTTGTCAGCATTCTTTCAGAATTTCTACTAAATTGCCATGAAATCCCCCAGAGCATGCAGCCTTGCATGATAGAAAAGAATTGATTGACTATGTTACAATTTTAGCAACAGTCTGCATTAATTTTCATAACTTTATTATAGTAGTGTGGGAGATAATTTTATAATGCCTTCAATACAAATTTGGCATTTTTAAGGAAAAAATATTTAGTCCTATTGTATTACTGTTTTTTTAAAATGAAGTGGTGGTTTTGGCATGTACAACTGAAGGAGGCATACCTGTGGTATCACACAGGATTCTTTCCTGACAATATTGAAATATATTTTAGAATTCATTTAGAAATTGTTGTTTTCGTGGCATTACTACCAACTCCTGTCCTGTTTGAGCTCCCATCTGTGTTAGTGATACACACTTCTTTTACCTCTCCCTTCTTTTCCCTCAAACAGACTTGGCCTACCTGTTCACATTGTTCCTGAACAGATGTAGGAATACCTACTCCAAATTACTCCTAGAGAGGAAAGGTATTTTGGAAGGTAATCACAAAGATGGGAACTTCATGTATTTGGTTAGTGAATTACTAGTGTTTCATGAAGAGTATAGTGAACAGCTGTAAGGAAGGTGATTCATAACCTAGCAACTGAATTAGTGAGTTCCCCAAAAATGTTCTGTTCACACATCAACAGAGAAATTTCCCGATGCATCAGAAAAAAGTGATATATATGGCTTTCCTTTTTCTGCCTTTTCTGTTCCACATAGAAGTTCTTGTTGCCTCTGCATAAGTAAGTGACAGCTGAAGGATGGAACATTGGAAAGAAAAAATGGCTTTTCAATAATTGTATTTGTTATGACTAGTTTGTCTTAAGTCAGAACTGCCTCAGATACAGCGTTGACGACTTGAAACGTAGCGTCTCAGAATGCATGTTTTCTCTCTGTGGTAGAGTTCTTATAAAAAACTGGTATTTTCAGATAATCATAACCAACTTACTCTTCTATCATTATGAACAAACATACATTGTATATATAACTATGTGATACAGCATTTTTTGGAAGGTAATTTCGCTTGTTTGTTTAACAAACTGTCTTACTTTCAAGGTTTTTTATTGTTTTGGTAATGTGCAGTTAGTGAATTATAGACTGCACCTTACTTAATGAAGTAATTATTGTCGGAAGAAGAGTTTACATCCACTTCATAATTGTCTTTTGCTGGTTAATGCAATCAGATTTGTAGTTACACCCATTCAGCTTTTTGTGTCTCTTCTCTAAGGTCTTTTAAGTGGATTGTTCTATAAATACACCAGTTTGTCTACTTGATCTTGTAAATACTGTGGGGATTTAAGGTTTAAGGTCTTCTAGTAAAAAACCCTTAATTACTTCATTGATAGACAAACCCACACATATGCAAGGTTGCCTGTTGCTTTTTACAATGCTGGCTATTAGCAGTCTGTTTTGTAATTCTTCCACGTTTGAATTGAATCTGGAGTTTTTTGGGAGTATGGTGGCTTGACCCTGGCTGGAGGCCAGGTGCCCACTAAAGCTGATCTATCGCTCCCCTCCTCAGATGGACAGGGGAGACAAAATGTGATGAAAGGTTTGTGGGTCGAGATAAGTACAGAACATAACTGGGCTTGATCCTTCTGCAGAATAGTATCTGAAGTAATTATATAAATGTCTCTGGAATATTTTCTAAAAATTTATCAGAGTTGGGATCAATTTTTCTTTAAGTTATGCAAGAGTAAGGTTGTTTGGAACCAAGATGTTCCATCCATATGTCAAACATTAGATGTATATGTAATGTGTAGATTCTGATAAGATTGCATGCAACTTCCTGTGTTTCAGTTCTCTCCATTATTGCTCTCTGCCAAGCTTCAGCATCCATGCAGGGACAGGAACAACTCTCACACATTGATGCAATGCACAGTCAGTTCACTTTATTGCTCCACTTGCATGGTTATATACATATTTCATATCTGCACACGTGATCACACTTATTCGGATAGGCTACAGACATAAATCACGCGCTGTTCACGCACCCCGTATTCCCTTATGATTGGTAACTATGCACTAATGCCAATAGCAACAGACAGCCTCCACGTCCTTGAACACATCTTGTTTTTGCTAACCCACATCATGTGCACTATCAGAACTTTCTCAATTGTTATTCTTAGCTGCCCTTTCCAGCGGCCTGTTCAGTTATGCGAACTGTTTTGCTTAAGCGGCCTGGTCATGCTAACTCTCAAATTACATCGACCCCAACAGCTCTCATAATTAAACAATAAGCTTTAAAGAGTAGGTGATGTGTGTGACATATATGTGGTATTGAAGGGCTGTGAAATAATAACAATTCAAGATATCAAGAAAATGGCTTTTGGGGTGACACGTTCATGGTGTAAAGCTGTTTAGCTTATGTATATTTTAAAGGAAAGGTATGTTAGGGAAACGACAGTTTACCAGAGTTAAGATACAGTACAACTAGGTTACCTAAGCACAGACATCTAGTTTCAGTTTAGATGCTGCAAATTGTCTGCTTTCCATCTGCCAGTCCAGGAGTACAGATTTCTCTTAAATATTGTGTCATACACAACAGCCCCATGCAGATGTGTAGAATTTCCTAGATAATGCAGTGTTTAGGCAGCTGCATCCCACCTCAGTCCTAATGTGAACTTTTTCATAAGATAAGCAACAAATGAGAAGCAGTTTGAAGTGTGAAATCTGAGTATCGTTTGTGCTTCTGAAAGTAATACCAAATAGATTGTTAGCTCTACACAGTCTTTAGTGCCTTTTCCTTGAAACATTCTGACTGATTTGAGGACACCATTGAGTAATAACTAATGTTGGTAAGCATTTGGTGCGGCTCGTAACCTTCATCAGCCAATTACTGAGTTTACATAAGCACTTAATAGCCAACAATCAAAAGCTTTGCTTATGCACCAAAATTGTATCCGTGGTATGGAGCAAATTAGAAATCTCAGGTTATTGTTTTGTCTTGTCTATGAAAATTACCCTCTTTTATCAATCTAGTTTTCCTTGTCAAGATTGCTGTTAGAATAGTGTGCCTAGTTCTGGTGCCCCCATCACAGATAAATAAGTTTGTATTGTGCCCCCTATCCTCCAATTTAAAGTTTCCTTTTTCAATATATTTGGGGATAGCTATCCTGATTGAATTGAATTGTACTTCCTATTCAAAGATTTACGGCTTTGTATGAAACTTGTTTGAAACACACACTGTTTGCTTGCAGAAGGCAAGCCAGTGATGCACAGCTATAGAGATGTTAAGCTACGCATTGGCTTGCCTTATGTCTTACTTGCTCTTGTTTTGGCTATAGTATTTTTTTATTTTAGTATATAAATTCTGAAAAGATAAAAATTATATATGGTCAGGAACCTAATGCTAATAACATCTTACAAGAAATAAATGTCATACGGACATAGTAATAACTTACTTGTATGAAATATGTGTGGGAAGATCACACAAGTCCAGCTCTTGATGTCCATCTAGCCGAGCAGCCTATGTCTGATAGTTGTCATTAACAGGCGTCTAAAACAGTGGATAAAAACAGAGAAGCACTTAAAGATCCTTCCTCAAGTTGGTTATTAATTTATTTTCTGAAAATCCATATTGTTATGGTATCTTTCTGTATTTCTGTAGTGTGATATAGCTGTTCCCCGTTTTTATGTTCTGTTTTGCCTTTCATGGGTGTAGGTGCAGCCTTGAGTGCAATTTACTGTGCTATTGGTGGGATAATGGTTTTATTTCATATTCCAGACCTTGTCCCATGCAGATCTTATACAAATTAAGAGCAATGCTCCACGTAACTCAATTACAGGAACCATGTCTAATCCATAGTTCCATAGAATTTAACGAGGAGCTGACTTGACCTTCTGGTCCAAATAATTTAGATTTTGAATTTTCAACAGTAAATCAACAAGCATTTCCATCCAGTAATGAAGGAAAAACATATTTAGGGTTGTATTTTGAGCTTAAATTACTTTAAAGATTCCTCCTACTTTCCTTAAGTTTGACCATATATTCCTCCTTTTTTTTTCCTCTTCATCAGTTATTTTTGGTTTCCCAAAAATTTGATTATCCCTTTTCCTACTTTGGAAAACTTCAGAATTAGTCTTCTTTCTAAAGGGGTTTTTAACTGTTATGACTGGCTGTGGGATTACTGCTATTTGGAAGTCAGTGATATTCTTAAAGAAATCTTAGCTGTCACGTTTCTTGTTTGAGTTTTGTTGTGTACCAACAAAACAGTTCTAACAATTCTGATTAAGCTACAATCAGTTCTGCATTTTTTTTCCTTTGCCTCCAGTTAACAACTGTTTTAGTCTGTTAGATGCAGTGCTTTAAGATTAGGAATTTAAAAATTGGTGGTGGAGTTTTAGCAAGGTTGTGTTTTCATCACTTTTTCAGATAAGACAAAGGATAGAACACTTTACCAGAAAATTTGTTAACTCAGTACCACAGCTCTTCATGTCTTATCCTGCTGTCCTTCTGATGTATTCTATTCTATCTTTGGCCTTCAGTAATGTATAGTATTACGGTGCATATTTTCAGGGTGACCTTGACAGTTGTGTTGAATATGGCTCTCATTAGGTACTGTTGTGGTACTCTAATTGTCTTTTTTCTGTGTGTGTAAATCTCTTTCCAAAGAAACAAAAAAATGGGTTGTGGTAGTCATGACTGACTTTACAGTTTGCTGGTATATTTAGGCATTTTTTTATGAGGTAGGCTCTTTTGTACTTTCTCTTGGCATCAAATTTACTAGAGTGAAATGGTGTATTGCTCCTACAATGAACAGGAGAGACCTATGCAGCAATTCAGGTTAGAAAGACAAATGAGATTCTCTAGAAATACATTCTGGCATGATTTTGTCCATTGTATTCAAGAGCAAATTTCACTCTTTGATTTTGTCTCAGGATTTTGAGTTGGAGTCGTTTTATACACTGCTCTACATTTTTAAGCAGCGTACACTGGCAAAGTATTGTTTCTTCTCTTCTGTACTGGTGTCACATCTTCACAGATCACTGATCTTCAAAAAATTAGCATAAAGTAGTGTGAAATTTTCTGATAATATAGGGAACAGTCAATAAAGAAAGGAGAAAAATTTCAAAATTAATAAACTAGAAATGGGATAGTTAAATGGCCTATTAAATTTATTGTAGAGGAATCTAAAATAATGAGGCCATTGACAAAACCTTAGCGGATATAATGGGCCCTCAATGGCCATATGGTACAAAACAGTGCGTTTGTGAAATGTTGTGGAATAATGGTGGATAAAAGTCTTAAACTTTGTAATGGTGCCTTGTTTCCAATTTGGGACACACGGGTTTCCAGTAGGAGACAAGAAACAGTTTTAAGATTGTGCAGATCACCTGTATGGTTACAAAATTAGTATTCTATGTACTTTTGCTGCTTTCTTTTTCTTTCTCAAGAGCAGCATTAAATAAATGAAACAAAAGACGGTGTATCATTTTAAGTAATTCCAGTGTAATTCAGAGGATGAGAATGTGAAATATATTTTTGGAACGTAGTGTTCAAGAATTTTGAATTTGTACCTCATTTAGGTTTGCTGTGGAGGTAATTGAAGCTGATACTATGGAGCTGTCTCATAGACAAAGAGGAAAAAAGTAGAGGATATAATTTGGCAGTCGGTGATGGCAAAACAGAATGTGTAGGCATGTGCCAGAGCTTTGCCACTTTTGAGCGAGCATGTGCATGTTTTTAGGTTAATAATATTGTGTTGTTATATTTTTAGCATCTAGTGCAGAAACATTTACATTTTATGTTTGTGTATATGTGTATATGTATTTAAATCCATAAAGCTACATTAATAGTAAAGAGCGAGATAATATTAAAATTCAGTCACGGATGTTAACTACTACTTGTTGTATACTTGAGTAGCACATTTGACTTTCTTTGAGTTCTGCAGAACTTATGTGGGTCTCCTGTCAGTGACGAATCTTTAAAGGAAGCATCAAATACTCTTCATTACTTGAATCTTACACTTCTAAAGTTCACTAGGAGCAAGTTTCTCCCTTCCTGCTTGCATGCTGGAACTAGCTACTGCATCTTCCAGTTTCAAAGTTTCTTTGTGGTGATAGACTGGTTGTTTTTTCTTTCAACTGTAAGCATAGGTATTCTTCATCTCTAATGGACCTGTGTGGTTATGGTGTTGTGTTGGGTATTTTTGGTTGGTTGGGTTTTTTTGGTCTCTCTATCCCTACCTCCTTCTTTCACCTATCAGTATAAAGGCAAATGATTGTAGGGCAAAGACATCTTCATCTGTCAATTGTCTTTTTCCTCATCCCAGCTCCCTGAGTTTGTGTAAGGGACTGTAAAGACTGTGTAGGTTATTAGGTTGCGATACAATAACCTGTATATGATAACACTGTAACATCAAAAAAAGATTTGAAACAGGAAGAATTCAGTTTGTGGTTTCCTCTTCCTTTTAAATGTATGCTGGATTTGGGATTATAGAGATTTTAATTTAGATACATTCTGTACTCTAAAGAAACACATGATTTAGGTTTGAACAAAATAAATTGTATTCATAAATACTGTTAGGAAGAAAATGCAGATTGTACCTATGCATGCAATAATTACCTATGTTTGAAATGGACAGGCTGATGGTGTGCACTGATAGCAGTACACAGATACTTAGACTTGCACTTTCGAAATATGGACATGCTAAGAACTTTAATTTTGCCTTTAGTGTTGACTTAGATAATGCCAAAAAAGAAGTAAACAGTAATTTTAAGTCTGGAAGCAAATGTTTAACAGCTGTAGCCATTTTACTGGTGCGCCTGTGTGGTGGGTTGACCTCAGCCAGCAACTAAACCTCCACCAGCTGCTTGCTCACTCCTGTGTGGGCCCTCATTTCCCCATCAACAGGATTTGGGAGAGAACAGGAAGAGCAAAAGCGAGGAAAAACTCATGGGTCAAGATAAAGATGGTTCAAGAAGTGAACTAAAAAAGGAAGCAAGAAGAACTAAGTGATGCAAAGGCAATCACTCACCACCTCCCACAAAGCAGCCTGATGCCCAGCCAGTCTCTGAGCAGCAGCCACCTTGGTAAGACTCTCTCCTGTTTTTCACTGCTGACCGTGGTGTTATGTGGCATGAAATACCGCTTTGGTCAATTTGGTTTAGCTGTTCCCCCCCTCCTGTCCTCTTGCCTGCCTCTAGCCCACTTGCTGGGAGAGCAGAGCGAGAAACAGAGGCGGCTTTAGTTTTGGGTTAGTTCTGGGACTAACAGATGGTGTGCGAACACTGCGAACACAGCATTAGCTAAAACATTGGTGTGTTACCAACGCTGTTTCAGTCGCAAATCTAAACACCATGCTGCTATGACAAAAAAGAACTCTGTCTCAACTTGGTACTCCACGTTGCCGGTTCGTATCTTGCACGGCTTCCACCAAAGCTAAATAAACTTTCTGAAGCTCTGAGTACTACTTTGTGTCTTGCCAGAGTTCTGCCTCTTCCTTGCTTCTTTGATGTTTGCTTCCGTTGCTATCCGGCTATGAAGCCTGCTGTGAGAAACAAGACCTTCACATAATTTGCCTCCATTCTACCTATAAGAGCACTTTTCAAACTTTGATTTGCTGCTGTAATCATACATTGCTCATAAATGGTTGTCAGAGGTAGCTGCTTCTCCCAGACTGCAGTTTGGCTTCTAATTTAGGAGCATTACACGATGATTTAGTCCTGAATTACTTCCCCCCATGTATTCGTCTCTTAAAAGGACAATTACCCACTTCATCAGTGTTGACTGAGTCGAGTACTTTCTTAGTCTTCTGTTTCACTCAGTTTTCATTACTGGTTTTTATTTTTCTTCACTACGTGTTCTCTGTCTTTTTGACCAAAACAGCTGGAGTCAAGGCAAATAGATAGCTTATTTAATTTTGTATGTACTTAAATACATGTGTAAAACTTGTTTTTGATGAACCGAATTATAGTTTCACCTTTTAAAATTGTTATTGTCCTTTCCCTAATGCAAAATAAGCACTTTGATTTGGCAAACAGACAAAACAAAGCATGACTCAGATTCTTGAGTCCTAGTGAGCCAAACTATCTAAGAAACACTATGAAATACATTGTTTCAGTATGGAAACTTGCTGAATTCTTGAAATAGTTGGATTGAGACAGGCTGACTTAACTCTTTATGGGGTTTTGAAATTGTGCTGTTGGATAAGGTATGCTTGAAGATTTTAGTAAGTTTTAGTTTTCTTTAATGTTTTTTTGAAAGGTAAGATGTATCAGCATACAGCATGTGTGATATCAGATGTGCACACTTGTTACTGCACATCAGGGTATAGGAGAGGACTTTGGTTTTTGGCTTACTTGGCAGATTCTTGCTTTACGTAAACTTTGATGTTTGTTAAAAGGTCAAATTATATGTTAGCAGCTATTAGGAAACAACAGAAAACAAATTAGAAGATATGATTGAGTTCCTGTATATTTCTGTGGGGCACATTGTGTATATTGTCATTCCCCCTCTGCCCACCCCTCAAGATATAGTAGAATTAGAAGAAAAATTAAAAAGAGCAAAACAAGTGATAAACAGTATCTAAGAAGAGAGCAGATTCTCATAAGAAGCCAGTTAATATTTTAGGACTCTCCTATATAGAGAAGGAATGGTGATGAAGGTATATTACTTTGCATTTTTTCTCTAGAGACCTCTATCTGTTTGTGTATCTATCAGTCTGTATCTGTTTAATAACGATCATAGCTGTCTGTTCTTGGCTCCAGTTGGATATGGAACCTGGGGTAGGTGGTTCCATGCGACAAGGATTAGTTGCCTAAATACAAGGGAATATATTTTAAAAACAGAAACGTGTACGTAAATGGAAGTATTCAAATGCGCAGGAAATCTCATGGAATGAGTAAAAGAGGAATTCATCTGAAATTTAGAAGTGAAGACAGTAGAATAGTTTTGACAAAGAAAATAGGAAAGGTCTATGTAACATAAGTAATGGAAATATTAGTGGGTTCTCAGTCTTGACAGAGACCATGCATTTTGAGAACAGACAAGAGGTACTTTGCTTTGACCCTGTGCTCAGTTTCACAGGAGAAACCCTTAGGGTCACAGGGATGCTGAAAAATTTATTTTCCTTGGCTTATGCTAGCCCTAGCAGACATACAAGCTGTGTGAATTTTTTATTTAATCGAATTCCAATGCCAGTACTAGTGATCAAAAAGAATTCTGAAAAATGGGTGGTGATACAATGACATGTTTTTGAAGTGTATTGTGAAATTCATTATTTTATAATAACAATCACCCTCTGTGGAAACATGATCTGTTTCCAGTGCACTAAAGAAAAATTCACTTGTAGTTTATAATGTAATTTTCCTTGCTACTTGCTGAAAATCAAGAAGGCAATTAAAAAACAAACAAAAAACCCAACAAAAAGTCAGCAAACAAAACTGACAAAAAATACTTGTGATTTTTCCTGTAGCTTTTATTGTCTTCAGTTCCTCTCATTCTGGTTTTCTTATTTCTCTTCAAGTTTAAAAAAAAAAATAACCTGCAGATCAGTAAGCACAACCATCGCCTCCATCAATGAATTGAGATTCATTAACCCTCTTCTGAGAATTTCGTCTCCCATCTTTTTCGCTGTACTTTCTATGAATAGAACTGTAGTGGTGGGTATTACTAACTGAGAAAAAGTGGAACCTAAAGTATAGAATATCACTGGTGCAACAATGAACTCACTTTTCTCTGGGGAACTGCTGAAGAAACCACCAGCTGGTGACTGTCACGGGTAAGGAGGGCTCTCTCTGGGATTTCACATTGGTTTGTCCTTATCATTGAGGTGTGAGTATTTTTCAGGACTTTCGTAATACAGAATGAGTGTGATGTTACTTTTTTTTTCTTTCACTAAGCGAGGTTTTAAACTTTGGTTTTGCTGTATTTATTTTTCTTAGTTGCTGCTGCTGATTTTCTTCTCTCTGGGAAGGTAGGAGTGGAGGAGTGGACATCGCACTTTGGAAAGGCGATGATGCCTTTGAAACGTGGTCCTTTAAATCCTGTTGCTTTTATTGATTGTGCAGGATATCTAAGAAAGAGGAAAACAGAAATATCCTGGAGAAAGTCTTCCAGAAAACATTGTGCCTGGCAGATAATTCATCATGGAAGAGCTAAATTTGAGTGTGTTGTCAAAAGCTGGGTCTGAACGATGAGCATTGAAGCTCATTGCAGAGGGATGAGAAGACGGGTACTTGGCATAAATTACAGAAGTTGCCTAAAGAATTAATTTCTTCCTGGTACACTTGTTTGAAATAGATGCAATAACTGAATGAGTAATTAGCTTTATCAGTCAAAGCATTCACATCTTGTCCTTGTAGGAATAATACAGCCAGATTCAGAGGAAATTTGACCCAAGCCCTAAAATGCTTGAAACCTTTAGATGTGACAGTAATGCAGAATTCACAAAAGAGAAGTCGGCTGGCAGAGAGGAGCTGAGCACGTGGAACGTGTGACTGTGTTGTCTGGCAGTCATTTCAGTGATACCAAATACATCCTAACCCTGTTTATGGCTGTAACAATTCTGCAATAACTTTTGTTGTTTTTTGTGGGGTTTTTTTTTGCTTAGTTTTTTCTTTTTTTTTTTTTTTTTATTAGATTGTATGAAACTACAGTTTCATAATAATAAAGATGTGGGGTGTTTTAAGTAGTTTTGTTCCTTTTGATTTGTTTTGTTCTTTTTCATTTGTATGTGCTTGGGCCGTATGTGATTGTCCTCCTTTTGGCTGGGATAGAGTTAATTTTCACAGGGAGCTGGGAGGGGCACAGCTGGGATGGCTTATCCAAACTAGCCAAAGGGGGTATTTCATAACATGTGATGTTGTGCTCGCTGTATAGCTGTTGAGAAAATCTCACAGTGTATCCCTAGCTTTGTATATTCTTTTAATCAGTATTATTCTAATTATTTTTTCTCTTCCTCTGCTGTTCTGTTAAACTGCCTTTATCCGAACCCATGAGTTTTGCCTGTTTCTTCCAATTCTCCTCCCCATCCCACCAGGGCGGGGGGAAGGAGTGAGCAAGTGGCCGTGTAGTTCTTTGTTGCCAGCTGGGCCTAACTATGACAATGATTTACTTTGGAATATCTGGCGAAATTTTGCTTTGTCAAGTATTTCTGATAATGTAACCTTTTTTAAACTGGACAGTCTCTAATTTTTCTTATACTGTTCCTGAAATATGACAAGTAGACCCACAGAGAATGTTCAACGAATAGGAAGCAGTGTTTTTGAGTGATAATTTTAAGGTCAGAAAAACCCCAATATTTACTTACTCTCACTTCCTGTGTTACATAGGCTGAGTAACTTCACTGCTAATCCCTGAAAAAATAAGTAATTCCTCAATACTCTCAGTCTGATTTGCAGATATCAGGCTGATCCTTAGAATATGAACATTATAAAGTCGAGCATTCAGAAAGTATGAAATACTTAAACTTTCAACGTGATACCTAAACTGGTCCTTTTGTTGATATGCAGTATGATACAGGCTGTAGCTGCGTGCTCATATCTTTTACCTATTACGTGAAAGGGTTTTTCTGTAAACTGGAGATGATCATGCTTGTCTTTTGAAGGACTTGAAATTGCCATACTCATGTTTCAGTCATGTTTCAGGGTGCTGAATAAGGCACAGAACTGCAGGAAGAAAAAGGAAGGACTTCCGGTGAAGGTAGTTGATACTTTGTCATGTGTACTGCAATGTGATGTCTTGTTTCCATGTTTATTTCTCAGTAAGTGCCCCACTTTTTGACTATTCAAGCCTTCTAATTTGAAGGAAGTAGTAATGTTCTGGGTATAACTTAAAGAAGTTAATGGAAGTAAATATTTTGCACAAAATCAGCTGTTACGTTTCGTGAAGCAGAAATGATGAATCAGTACTGTAGCATTGTCATGTCTAATTGAACATACACTTGGTTCTAATACCTGAAGATGATGCACTTAAAAGCCTGACTCTAATCTCATTCGAAGATTTTTTTTTTTTGAGAGAGGTCCCAAATGGGCATTGTGTCTGTGAAACTTGGACATTGCGTATCCCCAGAGTGAGTATACCTGTAAATCAGTTTAAATTCTTAAACCTGATGCTACTTTAAAATACAAGGCAACAGATTAATCTTGTGTGTTTTGCTGTGGAATAAACTGCAGAGACTAAATGTAAAGTTTCAATAAAGTTTCTTTCATGCAAGTTGTCATAGTGAATGACAAGATTAAAAACGCAACTGAACATGACGCTTAGCAACCTGCTCTGGTTGACCCTGCTTGGAAGCATGGGTAGAACTAGACAGTCTTCAGAGGTTCCTGCCAACTGGAACTTTTCTTTCTCTGATTCTGTGAAATGCAGATTCTGATAGTTCCCTGAATAAACAGATAAAGCTATCAATCATTATTTTGAAGTTTACATCTTACAGTAGGCTATTGATAAACCATTAAATGTCTTCCATGTTTTAGTTTTTGTTAGTTTGTGGTTTTGTTGTGGTTTTTTTTTTTTTGCTGTGGTTGGTTGTGGGTTTTTTGTTTTGGTGTGTGGGTGTTGTTTTTTTTTTTGTTAACAAAGGCATTTTGGTATATCCCAGCCACAGGGGTAGCATGCAGATCTTGATGAAGTGTTCTATTGCAACCGCAGTGACAACAGTGCAAGTGTAGGTTACGTGTACACACACACAAATAAATGATACAACTCTTAGAACTGACTGTTTTGTGTTGTCCTACAAGTGTTTTTTTCTTTTTGTAAAGAATAAGAAGATATGCTTTTGGGTTCTGTCCAGTGTTTTGTTCTTGCAGACTTAGATTGTTCAAGGAAAAGTAATGTCATCCTCATTTTTATTCAGAATTATATTTAGATATTTTAGTTCCCATGTGGTTTGTTCTTTTGCCTCTGTAGGACTTGAATATTGTGTTTTTCATTGTCTCTTTTTTGTATTTCTTCTTGCCATTCTTTGAGTAGAATCTTTCTTATAGCTGGAAAATACGTACTTTGTATGTTGTGTAGCAATGCAATTCAAGTTGCGGCAAGCACAAAGTTTATTTCTGATATATCTTGTTATCTGTATAGCATAAATTTATGCTTCCAGAAAAATAGCATGAAGCAATCTATTTTGATTACATGACTAGAAATATTTATTTGGTGGCAGTAATGCACCAGTTTAAAGATTTACTGAGTTTCAAGTACAAATGTGGTGTTTGTTTCTGAAGAGAGGCTATAAAATAGCTGATTAACCTTACCTACAAAGCAGCGTTTGCTCTTTATGCTTAAACTGACTTTCCTTTAGATGATGACAGCTGCTTATGATTTAATGTCAGCCTTAATTTGTTTATTCTCCTTCATTTTCATATTCCTCAATTTTTCTAGAAAAAGATTTTCTAGTTAAATATAATGCTTACAAACTAAAATGCAGCTTATTTTAAACAAATATAACACGATGTGCATAGAGGGTCATAAAAATACTTTTCATGAATTTCTTTTAGTAATGTTGCGAATATATGTGTGTGTATATCTGTGTATCTCATAACAAAACTGCCTTATCTGGCATATTTTGCTGTAGAATTAAGTAAACACATTGAAAGAAAAGTTTCTTTGAGTAAGTGTAATGAAGATGTGTATGGATTTCAGTACATAATTCTTAAACGGGACTTCAGTGGTTTCAGTACACTTCTGGAAAATAACTGGCTTAATGCCTTGTAAGCAGGTAGATAAAGCAATTTCTTAAGTTTGTTTCTACGCACGTACATGTTAAGCCATCAAACCGTTTGGCAAATACAGTAGTTTTCATTGGCCACTTTACACACAATCTCTACTTCCTGTTGAAAAACAAAATGAAACATGCCATTATAAAATTGATAGGAAATATTACTCCAAAGTATGTTACTTATTTGTAAAGTAAGTACTGCAGTGCTTTAGCGAAGGTTTGTTTCTTGCTGTTGGAAATAGTATAGAGAGGAATTACTCAAGATTTACCTTTTGGGGGTCAATTTGGAGAACTCAGTGAAAAGTACTTGTCCAAATTCAGATATCTGTGAATATTCCAGGAGTAGTCTTAGTATTTCAGTAGAAGTAAGGAAGCTGCAATGAGACTAATGATACGGATAGTGGGAGGATAGGAACCAAAAAGCGCTCTTCCACTGTACATTCTTCTTCAGAATCTGGAAGTGAACACTCTAGCTCTGAGACGATAAATACCTTAATGTCAGCCAAAGCTTTTAGGACACTAAATCTGTTTGCAGATGTACATACAAATTGAGGGGGTGGGATTGCTTCTTCCTTCTACATTGTAAACCAAGGCAAATAAGGTCTAGTCTCTCTTGTTCTCAGTGTTGTCTGAAAACTTGAAGATGACTTAGTGTAAAGGGAGTTGGAGTAAAAAGCCAAAGCACCATTAGCAATAAGGGAATCTCCTCAACCAGATATCATGGTTAAGTTCAAATATTGGTTAAGTTCAAATATGTTGCTCTCCACTTTCAGAGGGAGCACAGAAATGGGATCTGGAGGGTGACAAGAGAACTGAAGTTAGCAAATGGTTGCAGCCATTGGTCCTGACACGGCTGCAAGCAGTGCTGTCAAGCCAGAAAGGACAAGGTGAACTGGAACATGCAGATCACAGTAGGAATCTGCCTGCCACCTGTATTCTACTCGATAGAATGAGTAATCCCTGTGAAAAACCAATTAAAAGAGACAGATTTGAAGATAAGCACTGTAACTTAATGTTTCATTTTACTACCTGTCAACATGGTACCTGAGTGTCTTTCATGTAATATTGAAAGGTTTTCAGAAGCCTCTGGAAAGATTCGATATGAATCACTACTGGGGCTGTCAGATGTAATTCTGTATCAGAGCACACCACTAAACATGGTATTAGCTCAGCTGATTAATTTGATTTTTCCCTTTGAATGCCCTAATTTCTGTTTTTCAGAATTCTTGTTAAAATAATTTTGAACACTTTTGCTTCCTTTTGGTGTCCCATGTTTCATTTTTACATGAAGTTTTGTTTAGGAGGATCAAAGTAATTTTTTTTTTTAAATTCTAAAACCAGTTTTATTTTCAAACTCATCCTTATAACCAGCTGGCTTACAAAGTTTTAAGTCTTGTAATGCACGTTATTAACAATTACAGTTTATACCTTGTAAGTATTGAGTTACAAGTGTTTTACATTATCTGAATTTGAGATGTTTCTGATGGGTGGAAGTGCCTGTGCGTGTTACCATGTTTTCTGAGACCAGTTTAGACAGGCAGTGTCAAAACAGATGGCATATATAGTACAGCTGTGTAGTGACCTGCAGAGCATCCAGTTTGTTTACCGACTAATATAGTTCAAAATTTACATAGTTTTTATAGCCTAACATAAATAGCAGACATGCAGAACAATTTTTAGTTAATGTTCACTGAATTACATTGACTCAATAATCATGCGTGTATGAAAACTCAGTAGTCCAGTGCAAGACCGGGGGCCCAGGATAGAGCTTTCTGAGCTTTTGCAGTTGATGACATTGGGTGTTTTAGACTACTGTCACACTTGATGACCGTAGTTACTATGAATTTAGACTAGGGGATTTGTTACTTCTGGGAGCTGTTTTCATAATCCCAAAGTACTGAAGAAGAGAGATGCTGTGGCACAGCCTCCTAGTCTAAAGGTGGATGGTGTAACAGGTTCAGTTGCTTGGGGATCCAGGGCAGTATATGATGGCTGAGGCAGCAGCAGATCTAAGGAATGGAATTACATTGAAAAAGCTCTAGCCTAGGGAGCAGAGAATGGGACAGCTGAAAAGGTGTGATGAGTTTCTACTGTGCATTTCAGAATCCAGTTATGGTCTGATCCTAACCAGAAATAAACCTGCTATATATAGGCTTCATTGTGGCTAATTTCTGTGAGGCTACACTAGCTTTATTGTCAGAAACAGCAGTACATGATTTGCCGTTTGATCTGGGACAGTGGTTCATCTAATTTCTATAAGTCAAGAGTCTTGTGAGAAGAAGGTTGCAAGAAGCCCTGAAATAAATGTGTTTAAAGACTAGTATTTGGTGTTTCCAAGAGACAGGATTTTAGCCTGCATTTGGCAATTATGCACATAAACTGGAACATGGACATGGACATTTATCTCATTTTGTTGATTGTAATCCATCACTCAAGTGTGCATTTCATTGATGGCATCCAGTGAGTCTTTGGCTTTAGTGACAGCTATAAGGAGATTGACAACTGGTTTTAAAAAGTTTACACAGATGGAAAAATGAAATGGGTCAGGACATTAACTGCTAATTCAAAGGATACCAAGTTTCCAGAGTATCAGAGATTTAAAATTACCAATAATGAGTTTAAAACTGTACCTTATCTAGAGATTCTGATAGTGAAAACCTTTGAATTTAAGTTGCAGAGCTAAGTATTTCTGTTCTCTGCATAAATATGCGGCAGTCTCATTGCAGAGAATGTTATCAAAGGTAGATTAAAAATTGCAGTCCACAATTTTAGTTGATGGCATTTGTAATAAATAAACCTGGAACAGCTTCTTTTCGGAAGTTTTTGCATTCCCAACATTTACCATTTCTGCTGAACTGCAAACCTGAGGAAAATCTGTGGCTTGCTCCTTCATTGTTACTTGCTGTGTGGAAAGGAAATTTTATTCTGCTAAGTCTTTGAGAACTAAAAGGGTTTCTTTTCTGCATGTCTCTTAGAAAAATTAGTAACACAAAACTAAACCTCATGAATTGGAACAAATGAATGGTTCTCTTTCGTAACGGAGTTTCCCTTTGTTTATTTTTTTTTCTCATCTAAGACATTTTATTAGTAGAAACTGAATATTTTAAGAAAGAAGCAGAAGACTCCAGTACAAAGCTGACCTATTGTGGAAACCCTAGTAGGCTATAAATAGGCCTCTGAATTTACCTACTAATGACAAATTTCTGTTAGGAAGACAATGTAGGGGTGTTTCTTGTTTCTGTACTTGTAAAATCTGCATCTCCTTTTTCCTGTTTGCTGTTACAAAAGGAAACCTTAGATGTGAACTTTCTGAATCGGCCTTAAATAACGTATGTTTGGTCTCAGTGCCAGAGTTGCATCAGAATTACAGAACTCCTGTAGAATTTGCAATGGGAAAGAAGCCTTTTTCCCCACACAAACCACTCAAGACAGCTAATTCAGTCTACATGTTGTTTATGCATCCAATAGAAATGGAAATGTAAGGAGTTGAATATATGCAGTAGGTGACCCACCAATCATTTCTTTATCTCTGTTAAAACTCTGTAATACATATATTTAAAAGATGTCATATGGAACTGCATGTTGTGACATGCAGAGTTTTTTGGTTTTTGTTTCCTTAGGGCTTTTTTGCACAAACTCTGGAAGTCCGTGTGTCCTGGAACCTCTTCTGTTACAGAAAGTACTTTTAGATCTACATAAAGAACCTGAAGGAAGGCTCAGTTCATTTTGGAAGGTTTTTTTTTCACAGAATCGTAGAGTGGTTGAGGTTGGAAGGGACCTCTGGAGGTCATCTGGTCCAACTCCTTGCCCAGAGAGGACCACCTAGAGCAGGTTGCCCGAGACCCTGTCCAGATGGATTTTGAGTATCTCCAGGGATGGAGACTTCACAGCCTCTCTGGGCAGCCTTTGACATTGCTTGGTCACCCTCACAGTAAAGAAGGTGTTTCCTGATGTTCAGAGGTAACCTCCTGTGTTTTGGTTTGTGCCTGTTGCCTCTGGTCCTGTCACTGAGCACCAGTGACAAGGGCCTGGCTCTGTCTTCTTTGTGCACTCCCTTGAAGTATTTATATACATTTGTAAGATCTTCCCTGAGCCTTCTTACTGTTTTTAGTAGTGAATCTTGCTTGTTTCTAGTTTGACCTAGCTTTATTTCTGAGACAATTCAGGGAGGCTTTTTTTTCTCTCAGCTGCAAATTCGTGCTTTTCGGATACCGTTACATGAAGTAAATCCACTGATGAGAGATCCTCTGGATGAACTAGAGTCACAGTAAAACCTGTAACTGTTCTTTGGTATTTTTCCCCATATGTTTTGGGTTTCAGCAGTGATGAAAGAAGCTTTGGTGTACTTAGCAAGGAACTTTTTAAGGCAAGTTTTGGTGACTAGCATAAAAGTATTCAAGTATTGTATTGGTGTGATTAACAATGGATGCGATTAGTGTCGAACTTTTCTTTGGCTTTCCTAATTTGTTTTATGATAGTTCTGGTGCATTTTAAACAAGGTAGCTAACATTTTTATAGATGTAGGGAAAGATAAGATTCAGTCAGTGAATAACTTTTTTTTTAATGGACAAGATAAATAAAAGCTGCTTGTAGCCAGGTGGTGTTGGCCAGGGAGATACAGACCAGAGAACTAACTTACTCAAAGCTGAAGTGTCTGTCTTAAATTATTTAGATCCTGACTGAATGGAAGAATACTCAAAAGACACCTCATGTCACACCGAGCAGAACGTGCTGATGAATATTTGCGTTAGGGGAAGTGTCCACCCAATACTGAGTGTATGGATAGACACAGAAATACATGGAGGAAATACTCTTATTCTTATGGAAGAATGAGGAGTAGAATGATACTGAGCATTGTGTATTTTTGGATTAGATATGAATAGTTTTTCAGATAGTCTCACATATGTTGTGGATTTTGACCCAGAAATATTTTGACTCCAAATGCAGTTATTAAAAGAGCAACACTTTATGTGTTCCAGTAATGTGGTTTAGGTAATTTTGAGTATTTGTCACAGTGGTATCTTTCAGGAGTTAGTATTTGAAACAGACATAATAGGTAGCATCAGTATTACCTTTACAGAGTGTAACAAAATGAGAAGGAAAATAACATAATATTCCTGCTATATTCTAGCGTATTTGTCTTCTCGGTCAAAGTATGGATTGTCATTACTTCACAAAAGGCATTTTTTTTTCCCATGTGCCAACTAACTGTTCAAATACATAGTTTAGCTTTATCTCTTCTGATTTTGAACAGAATCTGCAGTTTTAGCAGTAAACTCTGAATTTGTCAAGGGATGACTAGAAAATCTTGACATTCTTCAAACTGGAAGCCGTATTGCTAATGTTTAGTAGGCCCAATGGGTAGGAAGTGCTGATTCTGTTGCCTTTCAGTGTTGGCAGGTGATGAATCTTTTTCATAGTAATTCATTATTTTGACAGTAAAAAAACCCCAGAATGTGGCATATATTTAGGCATTTTCTCAGCAGTAAATCTGTAGGGATGCACAGTGTTAGATGAAACTTCTTGAATTCTTGTGATGAAGAAGGATGTTGATGGGGTTTTTTTGTCCTCCTGTCCCCCCTTTTCTTCATTGCCTTAGTACTGTCTGTTTGGACTGCAGTATACTATTCCACTTCAACATGAAAATCTTGATTTCTTCCTGAAGCGTCTTGAATAAAAGCTGTGTTCTGGAGCTTTGATACAGCTTTTACAAAAGACCTAAAAGCTCGTTCAATACAACCATCAGCTATGTATCTCACAAATGCTAGAAACTGAAACATCAGAAATAGCAGTCCATATCTGTGAATCAAATGATAGGAAATCTGCTTTTATTGTTTTGGAATCAGGTCCTCTTGAACAGCCTCAACTGTGTCATTAATACAGCACAAACCTGTTATTTCAGAAAGGTGCTGTTTCCAATTTTATGGCTGCCCAAAGCTCTGAAACAGTTGAAACCACATCTGTGGCACAAATGAGGAGAAGATCTTTCTATTGTGGTATATGCTTTATACTATTTTACAGTTAGTGTATTTTCCAAGTAAGTTACTGCTTAGGTACACAGGCTGGTGATGCCAGTTCAGATAATCACATTTTTCAAGGTTTTCCATTTTATTACATCCCCCTGTCTCCCAGCTTGCCAAACATCCTCACATGTGCAGACCCTCATGTATGTTTACAGCCAGCTAACCTAACAATGAAGCGGTGATCACAACTTAATGTCAGAGAAGCTTCATTGCAATTGCACAGTTAGCTACACTCAGCTTGCAGGACTGTACACCATATTGACAGGTTGTGAGGCTTTGCTAACATCGTGTCCCTCTGCTGTGTGAATCTGGTGCCTGGTAGTATGCTTTGCACAAAGGCATTTTGTTTCAAGCTACAGATTAATATTCAGTGCTGTATTTGGAGCCACTTACACATTTCCTGTGTAATTTTAGAGACTCACTGGAGAAAGAGAGCCTCCTTTTCTTGAAACATTTCTGTCTTTTCTGTTTGGCTTTTGACCGAAAGTGTTGTGTCAGCAAGGGCTGAAAATATTATTACATATTTGAGGAAAATCGTGAGGTTGTTCCTTCTGAAATGCTGTTAGAAGGGTTAAATGTGTGTTTTTTTGAATAACAGCCGTTATTTGATTCACATACATTGAGAAAAAATGGATTGGAATGGTAGAATACAAGACATGAGTTGGACTTCGTATTCATAACTAGTTTGCTGGTAGAAGCAATATATTTAGAGCATCAAGAGAAGTTTGAGACCTGATAGTCTGCTTTTCCATACAGGGCAGTGTGAATGGTTATAGGAGCTTCTTTGTCAGTAGGATTCTAACATTTCATCTTGAATCAAATCTCTTGTAAAACTATTTAATGTGAAAACAAATAGGCCACCTAAATATGATGAAAGAAGGAATCCATATTCAGTGAAGTTTGGAAGAATACCCAACCCATGACATTGTAAAAATATATGCTTTTCTTTATTGAATAGATTTCATCATAAAAGCCAGTCAAGACCTATCCATGTATTGAGTAGAAATCTGTAATAAAGGAGTAGTTAGCATCGTAGAACAGTTCTTGTAGTCTTGCTCTTTCAATGAAGTATTACCATTGGAGTAAGATACTTAAGCAAGATAGATGATCAGTTTTGCCCAGTGCATTTTGGAGAAAAAGAAAAGGCATTAATATGTTTGAATGTATTTCACAGGACCACAGAATGCTTTGGGTTGGAAGGGACCTTTAAAGCCCATCTAATCCAACCCCCCCACAATGAGCAGGGACATCTTCAACTAGACCAGGTTGCTCAGAGCCCCGTCCAACCTGACCTTGAATGTTTCCAGGGATGGGGTATCTACCACTTCTCTGGGCAACCTGTGCCAGTGCCTCACCACCCTCATTGTAAAAAATTTCTTTTCATCTAATCTACCCTCTTTTAGTTTAAAATGGTTACCCCTTATCCTGTTGCTACAGGCATATTTGTTGTGCTTCTGTTATTTCATAGGTCATTTTATTATTATCTAAGCTGGAACAGTCAGTAGCTGTCATACAAAAACCATCACACGTGAAAGTACTTCATTAGAAAAAAAAAGTCTTCAGCAATGAGCTTCTTGAAAACGTTATGTGAGGCTGGAAATCAGGCTTGTCAATGCTGATATACTGTAATAACTGAGAAACTGGCAAGACATTAATGAGCTGAGCTTCAGTATTCTATCTGTGCTGTAGAAGAACAGCTGGCTTGAGTATGTTCTGGGGCCTGACTGGCAGAAAATAGATTTATGGGTTTTTTTTGGTAATCTGTAAGTTATAGTCAGAGGATAACAAACTTATTTTATAGATTGTGATCTGCATTTATGCGCTGTGTGTATTTTTTAACCCCAGATCTGGAAACCCGTTGTAATATGGAATGTCCAGTATAATAGAATAAAAAAGCACGTACTTACTTTTTTTTGCGTATTGTCTCATAAGAAAAGTTTATAACTCCCTTGAGAAGGGTTTGTACAAGAAGAGGCTTAGCCTTAAAAAGTGAAGACTAAGACAGATTTTGTTGCTGTTTGCAAGCTTTTGTGGCTAGAGCTAGAGAAGATGAAGCCGGACTGTTCTCTTCACTGATGAACGGGGAGAGGATTAGAGGTAAAGGACATGTTGCAACATGGGAAATCCTAATTAAGTAAATGGAAAATGTATCTTATGAGAGTGAACAAACACGAGTGGGTTGCCCAAACCAGGAGTTGGAATCTCCATTTCTAGAGATACTCCAAGCTTGACTGGGCATGACTGAGCAACCTGTTCTAACTGGACACGCTTTAAGCAGGAGTTAAACTAGATGACCTCCAGAGTTTGCTTCCAACGTAGATTATTTTTTGACTGTAAGGAAAATAGTATCAAATGAGAGACCTTGTTATGCTTATGAAGTATAACTTGTAAGGAAACTATTAAAACTTGGTTCACTAAACAGTTTGTGAAAATATTTTGTGTGATTTGTGAATGTCAATTTAAAGCTTTAAGTACTAGATTTGGTACTATTCTGAAGAATTTTACAGGGTGTTTAGTCCTTTCCTAATTCCAAATGTGTGTTACAGTTATCTATTACTTCCTAGCTTGTTTGACTGGTAAGACATAGGAAATATTTGAGGAAGGATGATATGATAAGTAACCAATTTTCTTTTTAGATATAACACAAATGATACATAATTATAGAATTTAAATCACAGAACGCTTTTTAGAAAAATGATGTGTATTTATGTGTACATTACACACATACATAGATACATGCACTGGTTTACAAATTCAGAAATTGTTGCCAAGTGTCATTGTCAAACTAGGAAACTTATTTCTAGTCTCTAGTTAAAAAGAATATAGAGCATAGGATAAGCAAATGGTTGTATCTTATGAAGGTGGTTTTCTGTTCATGACATTTGGCAGCAGTAAGTATTGTTATTTAAAATTTGTGTGGAAAATCTGTAATTTTTATTAAATCACAGTTTCATCTTGATTTTTAACAATGATTACAAACAAAAATGCATTGAAAAATATCTTTTTCACATCTAGGTTTCTGGTTTCATTTTTGTTCAGGGCGTGTTGGGTCAAGATTCCTTATCTGTTATGGCCTGTCTTACTGTCCCCCTTTATCCATGTGCACAGTGATTTTGGTATAGTAATTTCCCTGTCTCATGAGATTAAAGATATTTGTTTATGTGTGTTGATCATAATAGTAAAGAATAGACTGCTTCTACCATTTTTTTTGTATCAGTGCCTTTTTGTTAGGATTTCTTTGGCAGGGCAGTTTACAGACATACTTTTTCTCTGAGCCTTTTAACTGTTTTATCTATGATGCTGCTGAGGCAGCTGATTTGTTTTTTTTTTTAATGTCACTTTATAGTGACATGGGGGCGAAGGAGAACACAGTCTCAGGCCGATGATTTTTTTGAGGGGGCCTGGTGGAGTGTCATTTGCTTTTGGATTTAACAGCATTGTTGAAGCATCTCTCCTAAAACCTGGGAGAGATGCTGTGGTAGAGGATGTGGGAGACCGTAATGTGTTTACAGGCACCATTAATTTTTTGCAGTACTTTAAGCTCTCTAGAGAAAACAGGAGTCCGAGTGCAGAGGCTTGGAGTAAGGGTTCAGATTCCAACTGCCCTCATAGTCCAAAATAGACAGGTTCTCCAAAATATTTCACCAAGAAGATTGTTGTTCTAATGCAGTAGGTCGTAGCTGTTGACCTGGAAAACATTTTATTTTTTGCTTTTATTGCCATAGTGAACTACAACTGATCCTGGCAAAATTATGAGTAGTCGAAAATGGGAACTCAATCTATCTTCAAAGTATCACTGAGAAGAAATGAACTCAAATGTTAATGTACTCAAGTGCCCTTTCAGGCTGTTGTTTTTCTTTCCAGCAGAAGGAAGGTGGCACATGTAGAGCATTAGAGATAATAAATGACAGTCTTCAGCTATGATTGCAATTTATGTATAAAGTGCACTATTACTGAGCACTGTTGGTAGACTGGAGAAGGAAGTTGGAATCTAATCTTAAATGTTAACTGTAGTTCCTGTTAGCATTGGATTCACTGCAAAGATTTGATATGTTGTTTTATTTTCATTTTGTAACTAGCACATCGACAGCCATGGCATTCTGCTACTGCTTGTTTGTTACCGTAACTAGGGCAACCTGACATACAGGGCTTGTAGGTAGATGCACAGTAAAGGCGCTAAGGATTTGATCCCCAGTCTTCATATGTAACTGTTTTTTACTGCAGAACTTCAGTGACAGAGAAAGGAAATGGTATGTGCAGTATTTTAGAGGTTAGTTTTATGATAGATCAAGATTTTCTAAAATGCCATTAGCAGCACGTGCTGCATTGAGCCATCATTCTCTGCAAGTACAGCTGTTTTTACTACTGAAGTCCTTCTGGTTTTATTTGTTGTGTTCTTCCAGTCTAGCTGATTGCTGCAAAACCTGTGCTCTTTACAGGATAAATCAGAATCAAATATTCATGTCAATGTTACAAGGAAAGGTCAGGCAAAGACGACAGAGACTGAGAAAGTCTGATTCTTCTTCCACTTATGTAATGAACCTCTTTTAGAATCACAGTAGAATTGAACTAATATAATGAGTTATCCAGGATAGTTGCTTTGCAGTCTCCAGGTTCGCTGTTTGGAAGTGGGAGGTCACAACTGTTTTCTATGAGAGCAGTCTTCTCTGTGCCAAGCTCTACTTGGGCAGTGAATCTAGGTTTTGCTGGCAGACACATACGATATCGTGTTAAGTTTGGTATAAACTTAATAAACCTTGATTACAAAAGTACTTTATTTCCGTAGTGACATCACTGTAGAATGGAAAGAAGAGAATGTGTTTAATTAGCGATGTAAGTATAATGTACTGCCAGTCATCTTTTGATAACGACAGATTATACTACTTGGTATCTCCTAATGAAGTAAACTCTGAATACAGATGGAGTCTGTTAAATAAAAAGTGGTGTCAAATAAAAAGTAGCACCCTACTTCTGCTATTTAAAGACCCGTAATTCTTTTTTGTGTCACAGTTTGGGATAGTATGAGAAATGCAACTAGATATATGCTGGTTGTGTGAAAACCGCCATTTCAGCAAATTGTTATAATTAGTTGTACTTTCAAAATCTCTTTTCCTGCATACATTGTGTGACTCTTCATTCATATTAATTGTTGTTTTTTTTTCTAATACTGATTAAACTAGCGATGAAGCCTAATCTCACAGTGAGGAAAATCTTTGGAAAAGCTTTTATTAGCTTATGTGGATTCTGGGTCAAGTCTGTGGGGAAAAGTTCCTGAAAGCTAGGCTTAGAACCTTGATATAGTAAAATGAAAAATGGAGTGAGGTGATTTTTGACAGAATTTTTCAGTGTAATGCTATGGAGGCTCTTACAGTAATAGAACAGAGGTGAGTATATAGACTGAGCGTTACAGATACTATAAAAAGTACATTTAATTGGAGTTTGTATCCTTTTAGCTCAATTTAGCCTTTTAACGAAGATAAACTTCAGTATACAGAAAATTTCTGAACAGAAAAGACAGCACTGTTTGAGGTAGAGTGGACAGTTGTGGGTTTTTTTTTTTCCTCAGTATAAAGCACGTCATCAGATCTTAATTCAGAAGCTAAGAGAGCAAAAGAGTAGGAAGAGGCTGAGGTTCACAAATTGCCTTCTGTTTGGAAAGATCCCAAAATACATTGCACTGCATGCTGTACAAACGATTAACACTTGGTAACACTGAAATTAATCTCGTTCTGGGGCAGGATATAGCAGATTTTAGTGCTCAGCAATATAATTTGCTTTTAAGACGAATTGAAGGCTCTCACTGTTTTTGAAGCACGGGGAAATGTCAAGAATGCAGAATCTAATTTCCTAACTGGACACCAAAAAGGCTAATCTTTTTTTTTTTTATTTATTTTTTTTTTTGTGCATGTGGAAAGAGTCATGTCAGTTGTAATTAGAGCTGCCAGGAACTTAGCCAAAGTAAAATAGTCATGTCTTCAGTATTAAGTCCCATAGAAGCGAAAACACTCCTAGCAGCACAGTCCTTTCCAATACACTGCTCCTCTACAAGTTCAGCACTGACTTTGTGTGTCACATACTGAAGCATCAGCAGGGTTTCCTGCAGCAACTGGGATTATCCGTTGTCAGTCATCCTGGCAAGGTCCGAATCTACTTGGTTTGAGATTAAAGGCAGTAATAACCTGGCATAGGACCTGAGGGACTGAGATAACAATGCTTTTGTGGATGGGAAAGGAGGATGATGTTAGGGGTGCCATAAGGTTATGAAAGTAGGACAACATAATTTCTTTAACAGTTGAATAACTATTTGTGTTAATTCTGGTGTTGTATCGTAATAGTTCCAAGGTGGTAGCAGAAATTTGGTATTGGCACTTTGCAGGTAAGAATCAATTAATTATAAACATTAAATAAATCAGATTTTTGGACAAAGATTTGCAGTAAGTGACACTAATAGACAATAATGTAGGCAACAACAGTTATTAAGGCATTAAAAGTTCCAGGTAGAAACCATTGCATTTTATTGGAATAAAATTTGCTAGATTATAGTGCTGTGCTAAACTGACTGACAATCATACCAGAAAAATTGGTATTCCAAAAACTTTCCTGATCCCAATAAGCTCTGGGATCTTTGGATCTGTGGTCGTCCTCATTGGTGAGCTGTCTGGAGACAGCACAGTTCCTAGCATCTGGTTTTAGATAATCAGTGTAAGGTTGCAGCTCTTCTTTAAAATTAATTGCAGCAATTTCTTTAAAATTGATTTACTTCAGTTTGGGATATCAAGGTTTCATAAACCTTTGGTCACTTCAGTGTCAGTAGGATTCAGCCTAAAGTTCTTGTCATGTTTATAGACCTGGTATCACCATAATGCATTTTATTTGAAACTGTTGAAACTCTCTCGTCTTAACTCTGTATTAGCATAGCTTTTATCAAGGAAAAAAAAAATTAGATAATACGATGTTGACAGCATTTTTTTATTTAATGTTTGCAAGTAGGATAAAGGAAATGTCACAAGACAGGTGTTTCTTAAGGGATTAGTAAAAAGCACTTAAATTAAGGACATGCTAGAACTAGTGTTTGAGAAACTAAAACATCAGAAAGCTTTCTGAGATGAAAAAATCTGCTGATATATCTTTAAAATATCATATTGCTATATTAATGTCTGTTAATGAACACACAACTTTTCCTGGAAAGAAGACATTTAACTTCTGATTAGGCAAAGTTCAGAGTAGGTGAAGCAATTAGTGGTATTATGAATTCTAGGCTTAATTTTCACTTTAAATGTAGGTTAAATGGGCCTGAACCTTACTTGTTCTTCTTACAGGGACTTGGCACATTCTTGACAAGAAGTTTGTAATTGTGAAGGTACATATCCTAAGGAGATTAACTAAAGCCTAAATTTCTTGTTAAGCACAGGGGACATAGGCTTGCAAAAAATTTGTCCAAGAAATGAACCCTTATGTGGTTTTCTTGAAACAGACTAACACATACCTGTGAAAGTCCTCTTTCATCTGTAGAGTAACGTTTTTTTTTCCGTCAGGCAGCTGATCTTTTCCAAATGTATCTGATAAAGGAACCCAATTCAAGTATGCATTACTTGCTGAAATATTTTTTATTTTCCCAAGCCACATGATACATTACTACTGCTCTACTAAATACCGTATCACCCTGAAATCTGTATGTGCTTTATCTATTGCCTTCTCCAGTTTCCTAAATTTGTACTTCTCTATTGTTGGCCGAAAGTGTGGGATTGTTTTTTTGTATCACAGAATCACAGAATAGTAGGGGTTGGAAGGGACCTCTGTGGGTCATCTAGTCCAACCCTCCTGCTGAAGCAGGGTCACCTACAGCAGGCTGCACAGGACC
>Ga0065711_1001960_pt1 | contig 44400 bp, 30 predicted proteins | sample Hoacrofraction12_FD_59098 | JGI IMG/M metagenome (GOLD analysis project Ga0065711, IMG submission 59098) | Hoatzin crop microbial communities from Cojedes, Venezuela - Epithelial fraction 12 v2 (version 2) | ecosystem: Host-associated > Birds > Digestive system > Esophagus > Crop | place... | reverse complement strand
GACCCGCCTGGACAAGGTCCTGTGCAGCCTGCTGTAGGTGACCCTGCTTCGGTGGGAGGGTTGGACTAGATGACCCACAGAGGTCCCTTCCAACCCCTACTATTCTGTGATTCTGTGATTCTATGTGATAAGATAAACCCAGTGAGGTTAAAAAAGAGAAAGCCAAGTCTAATGTTGTCTGTACCTATTTTATTGTTTAAAATTAATCAGTGGCCTGAAATGTGGATCAACTCCTTTGCACTAGCACAGGATTCAACAGCACATTAGAAGAGTTTCTTCTGGAAAGCGTCTCTCAGACGTTTTTTGGCAAGGGTGTGTTGTTCTGTTTATATAATACACCAAAGGTGTATTTGATTTCTTCATGTCACTGACTGGCTTTGTTAAAAGTTATAGCAGAAGTTACGTTTTTGGTGCAGGGGATGCTCGTGGTGGCCAGTGTCCTCCCCTATTCTGCTACCACAACAACAAAAGACCCAAACAAAAACCTATCACTGCCAATGCATTGGTTTGAAATGAGAAGCTGAGCTCTGTAATGTGAAGATAAGGTATTTTATCAGCATTTAATTACAGCTCTTTATTAAACGGGTGCATACAGAAGTAGCACAAACCCATTAAATGGTAATGCTGAGTTCTCATCAAGAACTTGTTTATTGGAGAATCAGTTGAAGGAGGCCAAAAATCCATCTTCACTTTCCGTTTATTTTAGGAGCTCATTATAGCACAAACACCTTTTTCATAACCAGGGCTGATATTTTAGAAAATATCACTGTACTAAAATTCTCCTTACATGTCTACAACTTGTTTCCAAAACTGTTAATTGGATCTGTGGAGAGAAAGGCTGTTCCAAATATGAAGTTGCTTCCCAGCATACTTTATCTCAGCATAATCCTTTTATCCAAGGAAATTAAGGCACATTTTATAACATCCAGCTGTACATTACCCATTTTTAAAAAGGGTGAAAAGGAAGACCCGGGGAACTACAGGCCAGTCAGTCTCATCTCTGTGCCTGGCAAGACCGTGGAGCAGATCCTCCTGGAAACTATGCTAAGGCACATGGAAAATAAGGAGGTGACTGGTGACAGCCAGCATGGCTTCACTAAGGGCAAATCGTGCCTGACAAGTGTGGTGGCCTGCTACGATGGGGTTACAGTGTTGGTGAATAAGGGAAGAGCAACTGATGTCATCTACCTGGACTTGAGCAAAGCATTTGACACTGTCCCGCACAACATCCTTGTCTCTAAATAGGATTTGATGTATGGACCGCTGGGTGGATAAGGAATCAGCACTCACAGAGTTGCGGTCAATGGTTCAATGTCCAAGTGGAGACCAGTGATGAGTGGCATTCCTCAGGCGTCCACACTGGGACTGGTGCTGTTTAACATCTCTGTCGGCGACATGGACAGTGGGATTGAATGCACCCTCAGCAAGTTTGCCAATGACACCAAGCTGTGTGGTGCAGTCGACACACTGAAGGGAAGGGATGCCATCCAGAGGGACCTGGACAGGCTTGAGAGGTGGGTCTGTGCGAACCTCATGAGGTTCAACAAGGCCAAGTGCAAGGTCCTGCACCTGGGTCGGGGCAATCCCAAGCACAAATACAGGCTGGGCGGAGAATGGATTGAGAGCAGCCCTGCCAAGAAGGACTTGAGGGTGCTGGCTGATGAGAAGCTCAACATGACCCGTTGTGCGCTCACAGCCCAGAAACTCAACTGTATCCTGGGCTGCATCAAAAGCAGCGTGGCCAGCAGGTCGAGGGAGGTGAGTCTGCCCCCTTACTCTGCTCTGGTGAGACCCCACCTGGAGTCCTGTGTCTAGCTCTGGAGCCCTCAGCACAGGAAAGACCTGTTGGAGCAGGTCCAGAGGAGGGCCAAAAATGATCCGAGGGCTGGAGTAACTCTCCTATGAGGACAGGCTGAGAGAGTTGGGGCTGTTCAGCCTGCAGAAGAGAAGGCTGCAGGGAGACCTTACAGCGGCCTTCCAGTACCTGAAGGGGGCCTAGAAGAGAGCTGGAGAGGGACTTTTTACAAGGGCACGTAGGACAAGGGGTAATGGCTTTAAACTGAAAGAGGGTAGGTTTAGATTAGCTATAAGGAAGAAATTCTTCACCTTGAGGGTGGCGAGGCACTGGAACTGGTTGCCCAGAGAAGCTGTGGCTGCCCCCTCCCTGGAAGGGTTCAAAGCCAGGTTGGACGGGGCTTTGAGCAACCTGGTCTAGTGGAAGGTGTCCCTGCCCATGGCAGGGGGATTGGAACTAGGTGATCTTTAAGGTCCCTTCCTACCCAAACCATTCCAGGATTCTGTGATTCCCAAGCCTGCGGTGGAGCAGAATGAATGCAATAAGTCCAGCATGCCACCATGTCCATTGTTTTTAGAAATTCTTAGCTATTTATCAAGCTAAGTCTTCAATTTATGAGCGAACTTAGTTCTCCTGAAAACAAAGCACTGTTTTTGGCTTTGCATCAAGCATAATGCAGGCAAACTCATGCTGGCGTTCACCACGCACCTCTCTCTTTGTCTGCAGCACCACTGATGCATTGTCTTGGGGTCTTCCTGCAAACACTTTGGCAGGCTCCAAGAAATTAATCACTGTGGTTCTGTGGTAGATACAAACAGCAGCTAACATGAGTTGAACCCAGCTTTGCTAATTTATATAGCCAAGATGTATTTTTGTAAAAAAACTTTTAAGTGATGCTTTGGAGAAGGAGTCGTTTGGATTTTGTAAACTTCTCTAAGCTCTGTGTGTTCTGTAAAGGCTTGTGAAGGAAGGCAAAGCCAGGGGTGCAAGTGTTGGATGGTCAGTAAAAATCCCCATTTGACATTCAGCAGCTGTTCAGATAAAAGCAAGCTTAAAGAATGGGAGGAAATAAACCTGAAAATTTAATTATTTACTGCTGCTGCAAAATCTGTGCTAGCTCTTGGCTTCTAACCTTGAAGAAAGATGTAATAGACGTAGAAAGATACAATAAGCCTTAGCAGGGTGAGGAGAGACATCAAAATCCTGTGGGCAGGGAGAGGAGGCAGACACTCCTTGTTGTCATTGCCAATCCTTTCCTTTATATGCAGGACACTTTTTGCCCTGCTAGCCCCCAAAATAGTCCAAATCCTTCCATACAGTCTCCACTACCTCCCAGCCCTTTGGTAGAACAGTAAGCAGGGGAATTGAAAAACAAGATGTTTAAACCAGAAACCAGTATTTTTATTACTACGGTGCACAGCTAGTCCTGGCTTTGGTAGTGTCTTTTGGTCAAGAGTGCAGCAGGAAGATCAGCCATCGGTACAAACCCCTAGGCTTGCAAGGATTGAAAAAGTGTAGTGCTTTGATGTTTGAAAGGCAAAGAAACACATGCATTTTAAGGACACGGGCCCACTCACAAATTTTGTTATACTTCCACTTCAGGACAGTTGTCTAAAACCAGGCAACAGCGTTCGGTATTGCATGTCCTCCAGTTCCCTGCTTCCTTAAGGAAGTGGTGGCTTTGAGCTTTACAATGCTGCTCTCCATCTCCCTGCCTTAAATAACATCACAATTAATTTTTCCTTTGTCTGAGAGCTGCTTCATGGCTTGGTTCTTCTTCTTCCATTTAAGAGCTGCAGTGCGAAGACAAAGGGTGGTGTCACTGGGTCCTCATGGCCATGATGTGCCAGGCCAGCCCGAGGTCCACGAGGCAAGGTCCTTGGTGCTTGGGCTGGTCTCCCAGGATCACATGTGTAGTCTGGTCGCAGGAACGGGGAGGAGGTGAAACATGTCCTGTTTCTCACAGTCCTAAGGCAAGAGCGATGACCTTACATCTGCCAAGGGGAACCAGTCACAAATCTTAGGTGTTGTTGATGCAGAACAGGGGTGCAGCGTTACAGATTTACAACCAATGAGAAATGTGTCTATTCTGCTAAATGCTGATGTCCAGACTGTGGAGGCAGACTGAAAAAGAAAGGTTGCTGTTGTGGAGAGAAAAAAAAGAGACACTTCTCTGCTTCAAAGACACAGAGCGCTAAATGAGCTGTTCACGTCATCTCCATTTTCCTCAGGAGAAGTGGTGAAGTTCTTTTATATTTCATTGCCCTCTCCTCCCCTTGTTCAGGGGGAGAAAAAGAAAGAGATATCTAATTAAATACCTGACGTGAAGGAGCTGCAGCCTTTCTTTGTGCAGAGGTATCTCTGATTCTCACATGCTTATTTTCATACTCAGTTTTCATGTGCCGAGCAGATCACTTATTAATTGTTAAATGACTGCTCTGCAATTCACTTATGGAAATGATTTCTACTTCCGTACCACTTGCCCTTGAATTGAGAACAAGAGGTCAACCAAAATTAGACAACTTTTCTTTGAATATTTTCTCTTTCTAAAAAAAGGTATGGTTCAACGTGATGTCTGTCAAGAAGACTATGAAGTGCCGTACATTAAAACGGTCTTCATGGCGAGGCTGTTTTGGGGGTCGCGTTGGGAACTGATGTCCTGGTGAGACTTTTAAACAGATGAATCCAGGTGTGGTGCATTGACTGTAATGCAGAGTTCGTATTCTATTGCCTGTATTTATTTCTAGGATGAATTTCGAAATTGCAGCTCAAATAAAACAAATTGTAATATTAGCTGAGGCAGAGAGCTGTGTGGGCAGAGCCTACAGCCCCTTGACTTCAGTGGGATTCTGCACAGGCAGAAGTGTCCTCCCACACTAATCTTTTTGCAGGATTGCACCTACAGCTTCGGCTTTCATTGTGAGCCTTTGCTTCTCCTCTTATACAAGGAAAGAGGCTGGGGAAAAAAAAAAAAAGGAGTTGTGTATCATGCAGAAAATATTAGCAAGGACATACTCTGTGTTTAAAAAAAAAAAGAAGGCAAAGAATCTGCAGCTTCTTCATTTTTTTCAGCAGAGAGCCGGTGTCTCCCTGCTGGCAGGTAACGCTGATATTTTAGTGCATTTGATCCAAAGGTCACTGAAGTTGGTACAGATTCCCACTGTCTTAGTGGGCTTTGTACCACACTCAGCAAGAGCTGCTGATTTGCTGACAAATCCGAGTGCGAGTGCGGTGCCTGTCCCGAGGCCTTAGAACAGCAGTAGCAGCAGGGTTGGAGGGGCTGTAAAACAGGCTGGACTGCGAATACGTGGCTGCCCACCTTGCCGTGGGAGATTTCTTATGGCGAGTTGAGAGACAGCAGTTTGCATTCTAAAAGAAATGGGAAAAAAATATCAAAAAATAAATAAAATATTTTTTTTTTCCAATTTGGCTTTTTTCCCCTTGTAAGTTCATACATTCGAATTACTGAAAAGAAACAAGTACAGTTATTTTGGTGCTGCTGAGAATATGTGCTTGCAGTGGCAACGTAATCTGAGTAGTCCCTTTTGTCCCCATAAATTATATTTTCAGATTGTCGGAAAGGATATAGATAAATGACCTAAAAACAGAGAGGGAAAAAAGCCTGTTTGGCGTGACCAGTTTTTCTTGTTACATATTTTTAAGAAGGATCACAGAAAACCCAGCTGCAAGTGTATTCTCGAGCCTCCAAGTACACGGTTTTCATATTTTTAGCTGAGTCCTTCTGCCCTAATGACAGTAACTTTTCACTCTCCCTTCAGTGGCAGATTCATGTGTAATTCAGCGTTCACGTGACGCACCAGTGTGCCAGGGCCAGAGGGTTAATGTTTTCGTAAGGAGATGGGGATGCTGCCGGTGGTGTGCATGCCTGACAGGATCTGTTCTGCTGGGCTTTGTGCTCTGCCTCCTCCAGGTGCTAAAATACCCCGGAGCAAATGGATGCCTGGCATCTCTGCGATGTGAGAAGCACAACTGGGGTAGCTGCGCATAAACAGATGCCCTTGAAAAATTACTTCATGAAAAATTCCATTTTGTGGGCACAAATGCATTTGCTGTAGCCGCGTCGTACTGATCTAAGAGCTTAGGTGCAAGAATATAGGGACTTTTTGACTATGGGATTTTTAAGGGTCATTGCCTGTCACTATTCAGAGGTGTAGACCAGCAGAAGATTTGCATGGCCTTTCCTAAACACTTGTGAAACTTGCAGCAACCAAAATAAACACCATTGTACTTTTTGTTCAGCTCTGCGTGTTGAAGTATTTCAGCCACATGCCCTGTTCTCCCCTCGTCTGCTCCTCTGTCTCAGGCCAGTCCGGGTGCCTTTTACCCCACAGAGCAAGTCCACACTGTTCACAGAGGGGCAGAAAAGAAGGTTTTAAACATGTCTTATTCCAAAATGGTGTTTCAGAGCAATTTTAATCTTCAGTCTCTTCTTTGACCAAACCAGGTATGGTCTTGGCTAAACACAGATTGGAGTCAAGAAGCCAAGATGTTCTAGCCACTGCCATCAGCAGCAGCCAGCATTGCCTGCTGTCGTGGAAAACAAGGCCACTTGAACTGTCTCGGGGTATTCATTTCTACTCAGCTTTTGTATTTGTTGTAATACCTTTAGGCAGGACACTAATGGACACTTGAATCCTTTATGTAACAGAGAAACTAAAACATTAAAGAGCTGCAAGGGAGCAAGGGAGATGTGTTTTGGGGATGCTAACCAAGTTATTCAGCATGCAAGCTGATAGTGTGCTCAGCCAGAAAATGCCAGGATCCCAAGCCATGCAGCCTGCTAAAGGCTGGGTATTCTCTGCTCAGGTCTTGACTGTGTTCTTTGACGGTGAGACTGTTGTTAACAGATTACTTAAACTGTGCCTATGTAGTTGGTATAAAAGTAATTCTGAACTCCACAGTTCATTCCTGTTTTCCTGCCAGTAAATATTGCAGAAACGAAGAGGAATGTGATTGACACTGATTTGATTAAATAAGCAGTTAAGTTAAAAGCACAGAAATTTCCTTGTGTAGTTAAGAGTTAACCAAATGCACACTCTGCAAACTCCAGTCTCGGCTGTACCCTGTAACAAAAACATGCCCCGGTGGCACAGGGGCGGGGTTGATGTTGTAATATGGCAATTTGTAATACATTTAAGAAAATGGTAAATAATATCACAAAGTAGTTGAAACTTGATTCTGAAAAGGTGGTTTTTTATGATGCTGAATGATGCTTGATTTTAATTTTTTTGTGATGCTGAATGACTCCCGTGTTAGAGAACAGGGAGGTTAAAATGTAATGAATATGAATTTCAGGTCTGATTAAGGTTCTCACTAGAGAAGCCTAATTTAGGGTAAAAGCCGAAGATGCTTCCAGTACAGGCTCTCTTTTTTTTAGACTAATTTCATACTGCAATTAAGTGCTACAAGACTGAAAAAACAGAGACTAGCCTGGGTATTTGCAGATTAAACATGTATCAAGAAAGGTGTAGACTGATATTTCAGCTGTGTGAGCAGGCTTAAAAACAGCCAAATGAAATATGGTGCAAGAAAACAAGTACAGCTGTCAAACAAAATAGAAATAGAAAAATGCAGATCAGCACAGGAAGGCAACAATTGTAAGTGAGGAAGGACATTTACCCTTTAAGGTCCCCTGCAGGGGACTTTTGAAGGAAAGTACATCACTGTGCAGTGGTTCACTGAGAGACTCTTCATTAGTTAAGAGCTGACACAGCAGACAGAGCTCGAATAAATGATGATGGAGCTTTCTCATTGCTGGTATCCTTGTGAGCACCAGCAGTGGAAGGATTACCAGTGGTGGGATTGCTGAGATGGGCTGGAGAAAAATGTGATTAAGAAGTAAGATGAGAACCCAATGCCTTGCCAGTGGTGTAGTGTATTTCCTTTAGTTTTTAAATGCATGTGTTGAGTCAAATCTCACAGTGCTACAAAGGTAATGTATTTTTTTTAAATGCTGTTTTTATATGCTTCTCTGTACAGTTTGATGAAACTTGCAGATATCACTGTATTTTATTCTTTTAAAACCTGTTAAGCCCTGCCAGATACCCATCAGCATGCACTAGGGCATTCAGCTGGAGAAGGTGCATACAAATGTTAAATATAGTATTTCAGCCTCTGTTTCCCTAAGATTGCATCCTATGACAGACACTGCAATTGCATAGGATCCCCAAAGGCCTTCTTCTAAAGGAAGAAAAATAATGTGAAACTTTCAGTCTAATTTGCATTTTTATGGTTACTGGCAACAGTGTTTTTTACAGAATTAACGTGGTTCCGCATAAAGCTTTTATGTACGAATTCCCAAATGGGGGCTACACCAGTGACGGCCGGTCTGTGAGGGTAGATTCACAGTGGATATGAGGAGGAAATTTTTTACAATGAGGGTGGTGAAACACTGGCACAGGTTGCCCAGAGAGGTGGTAGATAGCCCATCCCTGGAAACATTCAAGGTCAGGTTGGACGGGGCTCTGAGCAGCCTGATCCAGTTGAAGATGTCCCTGCTCATTGCAGGGGGGTTGGACTAGATGACCTCTAAAGGTCCTTTCCAACCCAAAGCATTCTGTGATGATTCTATGATTCTGTGATGTCCAAAAACTCACCACAGGTCCCTAAATAAATTCTCCCTAAATTGTCCCTTAATAAGCCTCGACCTTGAAGAGCCCTGGCTCTCTAGACTTGCATTGCCTCTTTCTTCTTGTTGTAAGGAGGAAATGACCGTGACAGTAGGACAGGGGAAGAGCAGGGCTTTCTCCCTAATATGCACATGAAGGGATATGAATCTCTGCAGTCTGTCTGCATGGTGGTCTTTTAAGCTTGCCTAAAGGAAACAAAGTTTGTGCAAAGAATAGTTAGAAAGCAAATGCATTTCTGAGTTGGTGATTTTAAACCTCTGCTTGTTTACACCTTCTTCTCTGTAACAGTTGGGCTCGAGACCCAACCATCGTTGCATACCAACATCACCAAGAAAGTGTCAGCAGAATAAGCAGGTGAAGTGATTTATTTTGCATGCTGTTCCACCTATTTGCTTCAAGCCGATCAAGCAGCAGGAGAAAACTGCCCCTGTTAAAGAATAAACATCCCACACTCATCGTTTCAGGGTTTGAAAGAACTCTTGAGCTCAATTGTGCTTTCAAAGAGGCTGGAACTCAACTGAAAACAGTCTTGATGTGCCTTCTATGTCAAAATAGTGTCTCTAGAGGCAGAGAGGAGTTGGGGGGGGATGTGTTCTTTTTGCATTATTTTTCAGAAATCAGTTTAGGTGCAGAGCTGCCTCATCTTTCACTCCTGCACTAGGAGTTAGATTGTAAGACTGCTTGTTCTCTTGCCGCAGCTCCCATTCCTATATAAAGAAAGCAACGGTGATGGCAGTGCCTTTAGTTAGGGTTACCCAACCCTATATTTAGTGGCCTTTGGCTTTGACCAACTTACATGGTCAGTATTTCCCATACCAGGCTGAATCCTTCCCCAGACTGGTTTGTCCATCTCCAAGATCAAGACTAGGAGGGAAAAATGTTCTGAGGGTTTCTCCTTAAATGTATTTTAATATAGGAAGTGCCATAATGCTTTTGAGGAAAAAAAACGTTGGAAATAGTAAGCTCAAGATTTTACAGCAAGGTCAGAAAGGTGCCTCTTGGTGCCCTTATGAAAAAAAAATGGCCTTAAAAAATTTAGGAGCCTTTGAAAATCTTATTTGTACATCCTTGATAGAGATTTTGTCCAGCAGCTCAGTCCCTAGAGGATTTTGCCTGAATTGAGCACGTTCCAGGGTGGAAATGCAGCCTCTGGATGCTCTGGGCACTGCTGTAGGTACCCGGCTCTTGGTTCAGGCTGATGAACAGGCTGCCCCAGGGTAGGGGACAGGGCACTGCCAGGAGGTGAGAGACAACCTCATGCTTAAGGCAGGGAAACGCAACCTCTCGCCTTATTTCAATCTGCAGAGCCCTGGTGTGAGGCTTGATGAAACCAGCCTCACCTGAGCACTTCAGGGTTGTTTCCTACCGAGATGTTCCCCATTTTCTGGGTGCTCGAGGCAGATGCGGGTAAATCTGCAAAGAGACATATGCTTATGACCACAGGTGGTCGGAGCTGTGTTGAAAAGGTATGGAGCACTATTAAAAACACTGCAGGTTTCTGGAAAATGGGGTAAATATCTCAAACTGTGGCTACACTGGAGGAATTTTAGGTTCTGCCTCTCTTTGCCTGTTCACCAAGTGCTGAAATGAAGCTGATGCAGCTTCGTGGGGATGATCGACTTTGCAGCCTGAGCATTGGTGCTCAATGTTGGCACGTGGGACTCGGGAGGAGAAACTAGGCTATTTTTAAACAATTATTAACACATTTCAGTCACTCCACATTTATGAAGCTGGTTGACTGCGAGGTTGGAGAAATCACTGGGAATTCCCCATCAAATTCACAGTTTTATAATTAGTGACTTGAACTGTGAACAGACAGGAGGCCAAAATACTGTGTATGTTACGTACGTTTAAACATACGCCGCTCTTCAGCGGGGGCGAGCCATAAAGGGTTTTTCCATTCTGGTAGCCTCCCTTGGTGGCCAATGACCACAGCAGATTTGGAAATGCATTTTATGGGTTAACTTGTGTCTTAACTACTTGAAGACGTTGTAAAAGGATGTTGGAGGAACCAAGTATGCAAGTTTAGCAAGTGGCAATCGATCAGATAAGCCTGCATAAAAAGTTACAGGTATAATCTTGCAAAGAGTCATCGGTAAATGAGAATTAAATTTGCATTTTGTCAACATAATCTGGTCTTCTTTTTCTGAATTGTATTGGTACCAGCAGAACTGTGGCTTTTTATAATCTTTCCTTTCTGGCCACAGCAAATTGCTGTATGAGGTGGCTCAGCATTTGGGGTATTTCAGTGTGTTTTGCCCTCGTAGGAAAGACATTTGCAGTGTTTTCTGCAAAACAACTGAGGATTTGGGCTAACAGACGTACATAATGAATGAGCAGTGTCCTAGCAGCATCGGGAACAGCGGTTATGACTGAGCGCTCTTTCAATAATGAAAAGAAACAGGAGATCACTAATCACAAATGCAGGGTAATGACCCATGTTAGACATCCACCATTTGTTTATTGTCAGCATCTGTATTTACGCACTGTGGTATAATATTTGTAAGTGGAAGAGTGGATAAGTAACCCCTGTAATACAGAGTTTGCGCAGGGCCAGCGTACAGGGCAGGATGCTGCTCTCTGGGCGGGATATAGGGAATACATAAGGTTAAAGCAGTTCAAAAAAAGGAAATGGGTACAAATCAAATCAGAAAGAGAGGAAATTGAAAGGCTTAAAGAAACCAATACAGGTTAACATCAGCAGACTGAAAATGGCATAGCCATATAGAAAGTATGTAAAGCTTGCACGAACGTGTTAAGCTGGTTTTTTTTTCTTATTAATTCTTTATTCTATGTTGTTAATTCTTTGCTGTGAAATGTATAAAAACTGCAGTGTACGCATCCTTCTAATTAGTTGTACTGATTAAAACATTGTTTGGGGTTTTTTTTCTGCAGCCCTTTCTGAAAGGAGACCTGTGCTTCCAAAAGGCACAAACCCCAGCAGGTTAAAGCATGTGCATCTCTGCATCCATAAGTACTCATCTTTCATTTCAGGTATAAAGTATTAGATGGAATATTTTCGGTACAGAAAAGCAATGACATTATATTTGCTGTGCAGTATCATAGACCTAGTCTTAATGCTCCTGGAATTACTCCAGTTTCTACAATCCTGTATCTATTTAATCTGTGATATTACAGGCTTGATGTTACATTGAAAGTATTAAAAAATATGCAAGCGGGTTAACTTTTTTTCCCTATGTGGATGTAATAATCATTCGCTTAAGAGAGTCTTGGTTCATGTATTACCAAACTAATGTAGAAAATTAGAAGGGACTTCCGGTTACAAATACTCATGCTTTATTTTATGCAGTATTATAGAAATGAATTGCACTTTGCCTTAGTGTTTTTGAAGGCCATGATGATAGGTTTGTTGCAAAAATGGCTTTGAACTGAATTAAAGATAATGAATTTAGTATTGTCAGAAATGTGGTTCTATGAATCAGTGGATTGCCATCCATTCCAGTTTTTCTGGAATTATCTAGACTTTGCTGTCATTATCTTATGTCCCAGTGTTATCTGGCAGAATATTAATGAATCTAAAAATAACTTGTGAAGTTTGCAGTGGGATCATGATTGATGCAATGTGAGAGAAGACTCGATGCAGCATCTCGTACTTCTGTCGCCCTGCATTGGTTTGTGGCAGCTCAGGAGTTTTTTTCTTTTTACCTCTTGTCAGGGGTTCCTAATCTGAGAATCTAAGCAGCAAAAATAAATCACCATCATAAACATCTGACACGAAATATTTCTACTTAGCATGAATCACCCAGTTCAAGGTGGTATTACCCTGATTCTTGAAGAAGAAAAAATAAGCTCAAATCTAATATTATTCTTCTTTTTGGGTCATCTTTTCCTCCTTCCAAGAGCATTGTCATGGTAACTTCTGCGTTATCTTTTTTTTTCTTTTTTTTTTTTTAGCATGAATTACACAGGTCGTTTCTGTCTCCCTCTTCTCCCAGTCCTGCTAGGAATGGCGTGAGCAACCACGCCTCAGAGAAGCAAACTTGGAGCAGTAAAGTAGTGCCCTGTGCTGCAAGCGATCTGCCCTGATGGTCTGCGAGGAGATCAAGTGTAATTTGCTTTGTATTTTGACATGTAGCAGCACAAACCCCAATACCTCTTAACCAGGCAGCCTTTCCAGCCCTCCCAGCGATACCAGGGTGAGTCACATCTGAATTGTGTGCACTGGGTGTCACGAAGAGGTCCTCTGAAGAAAGGCTTGGAAGCAAGTAATAATAATAATAATGCTGAGGTGAGTTTATCAGGGTTTATTTATCAGGGTTTATTTATTTTCTGCCATCAGACAGTACAATAGCAAATTCTCACAGTAATGAGTAAGAGAGTGGTCTACGATGAAGGGAGGCTTCTACAACAGAGCCAGGCGGCATCATTGCAAAAATGACTTGAAGATGTGCCTTTTCCAAAGAAAATGCATCCTTGCACTGTTTTAAAAAGTGTCTACTTTCCAATTTGAATTTCGGGTTGGGCTGGCATTTTTTTGATTTTTTTTTATTTTTCTCTTGTCTTTTTTGGGATGGCGATTGTTTGGAACTAGTTTGATTTTCTTTTTTTTTTCTCTTTTTTTAATGAAGATTTGCATCTCTTTACCATGTAAGCCTCTAAGCAGGTCCAGCTAAACCTTGAAGGTAATATCTTATTATTTCTGTCCAAATAACTCTTAATGCCTTCTGGCAGTGGCCAAGGCGCTGGCATAACTGGGGCTGTTGGCCAGCTTCCTTGGAACACCAGAGCCAGTGGGCTCTGCCAGCAGCTCGCTGTCGCTGCCTTGGAGCCACCTCCACTCCTCCTGCTCCCAGCAGCGCTAATGTGTCGAGGAATGACCAGAGCCACCTTGTGCTTTAAATCTATTGACTTCAAAACCAGCCAGGTGACCCTGATGGAGCACTGCTTAACAAAGGTCCAAAGGACTTTGACTGGTTTGCATTTGTTTTAACTTGCAAAGTTACAGTGCAGTTATTACTGTCAGGTCTGCACTACCCCCTTCTCGGTTCTCTAGGTTCACTCAGTAGCTATTTCCAGACACTTTCTTTTCAACTACAATTATAATCTTTTAGTGATTAAGAAATAAAAAAAGGGATAACTGGGGATGTGCAATCCTTGGTTATAGAGTGGGAAGCCAGACCATACTGGCACTGGCAAAGCCCGTTCTGGTGCTGAGCCAGTGAGGAGAAAAGCGCAGCCGGAGGGAGCGTCAGTACCTCTCTGTAAGGGGACCAAGGTATAAAATGGGAGCTCATAAGGTAATTGGCCATTATGGATTTTCCTATTGAAATACTATTATACTTGTGACTTGGGATATTACGTGCAGGGTAGTCCCTGCAGGTGTTTTACTAAAAAGCATTTAAATGGAATTAGCAAATCTGGAGGAAGTGAGAGAGTTGACATTTTCAGATAAAGCAGAAGATTTTTTGGTAATCCTAACTGGTGCTGCTGAAGCAGGTTATATCTAAGCCCATGCATACATTTCCTTTTCCTCCATGTAAGCAGTCTCTTAATACTTGTTTGCAAAAGGGAAGGGGGGGGAAATGATAGGCTATGGATTTACTCTGAAATCAGTATTTTGTCTTTTCTGTTTAATTAATACCTTGGAAACAAAGTGACATTTGTTTCTGCCTGTGGGTGTTGCTGGAGACGATGAGTGTGCTTTGAATTCCCATGCACGTTTGCTGCTGCGCTCGCTGCTGCGTGATGCAAGCCGACCGCAAGTCCAGGCTTGCGTGATGTCTTAGTGACCGGCTTCTTGTACCGCACCGTGCTGGAGCAGCTTTCGCAGGGATTGTTTCCTTTACCCCCCACCAGCTTTTCTGTTTGCAGCCTAATTTGCTTGTATTGTGAATTGTAAGATATTCATCCAGTGTTAATATATCACTGATTTAACCTTAACCCTGCTGCTTTGATGTAAGCAAAGCCCGCCATTCCTTTAGTGCACTTAGAATAACAGTCAAAGGTGTTTTTTTAGATATGTATGTACAGAGATAATGCTGTTTGAAAGAAAATGATAGGTTAGCTTGTAATGTATGTGGCTTTATGTATCTTTGCACCACTTCTGAATATAAGACATACATTATTGAGACATGTAAGTATGCCTGAAATCCTCCAAAGGCAGGCTGTCCTTCTATACATTTCAGTACTTTTTCCTGCTACAAAGAATAAGCCTGTCTGAGCAAGATGCCTGGCACCTGACTTTGCAGCAGGAGGGTGCCCACAGCTAGGTGCGCTTGCTGGGCAGTCGTCGGCGTCCACGGAGGAGCGGTGAAACCCCATGGGGCTGGCGGTGGCCGCCTTGTTTGTCTCGTCCCGGGCTGCTGCCGCACACGTCTGACCGCAGATCGGCACGGGCTGACCTGCAGCACGTGAGCCAGATGCGATCTGCAGGTGACTCCCGGCCCACCGCCTCTTCCACAGAGGGGACCGGGGCAGATGTTCAGGTGGAAAACTATATGTGGTCATCTCCCAGCATATTACAGTAGAAGATTATACCATTTGGGAGGTATTCCCTCCTGGTTTTGCTATCCAAGCTAACATAAAATGCTGAGAGGTTTGACAGTCATGACTCCAGTCTTTATTTACCAGTGATGCACTTCATTACTTATGTAATAGATAACTTGGTGTTTTTCCTGGTTAGCAGAGGAGGTAGGAGATTTGCTTGGCTGCAGAATATTCAGTGAGCTGGAAGGAAAAGTGATATGGAGTAGTAAAAAAAATTATTTATTGCTTAGCCATGAGGAACTCAGAAGTTGTTGAAAAGCATCAAAATTAATTTCTATAGGAAATGTTATGCCAGAAATATCTTTGCTTTACCCTTTCACACATCTAACTAACAAATGGAGAAAGAAGTTCCTTTTTATTTTAATCACGTATCACTGAATGGCTGGGCTTCAGCCCAAAAAAAGGCAGCGTTTCTGAACTCTACTACTTTTGTTAATAACTTTTACTGAAATTCTGGCTTCTGCAATTCTTTTTATTAAGAAAAAACCCTCCATAATTAAAGCATTTTGCTTACCACAGTATCAAAAACTGTTAATAAGGGTACAAGATTTCCTTGCTAGCAAGCAAATGCGTAACTGCGGATGTAAAGCTGTTTAATCAGTTAGTCCTTTCCAAAGCCACTTAATGTCATGTTGACCAAAAAAATTGGAAAGGCTGAAAGTTAATGTGGGTTCTTAATCACAATGAAAGGTACGAGGATGTTTGAAGGCAAGTTGGGCTTCTGGTGACGTTACAGATGTGGGTTTTACTTACAACACAAGGGGCAGCTAAATCTTTAAAGCATCCTGATCTAATGCAAAACCTAAGCCAGGAGAATAAAGTATCTTCCAGAGCAATGAACTTGCATTGAACCTCAGCCTCTGTGGAGGAAATGACTGCATTACCTGTACCTAAGACCCGAGAAACCACGATACTCCTATTGTTACAGGAAGCAGCTGCCTCAGTACAAAAGTCCATGTCCTGTACCTGTCTGCCTCTCTGTCTGTTTGCATGCAGGCATCACAAGCTGGTGCTCTTCTAGTATCTAAAGAGTTTGCTTTCCTGGTGTTTCATCCCCGGTGTATATCCCCAGTGAGGGGTAGGAGGGAAGACTGGGTGATTGCTTTGCAAAGAGCCACTGATGATCTCGGGAACACTGTGTCAAGTTGAGAAGGCTTTTATGCATGGGACTGGCATGTTGGCTGGTGGCTGCCCATCATGGGGTGTCGTTGAGGTTTCTGCTTCACCCCTGGTCGCTCAGGATGAGCTCCATGGGTCCCAGTTTGCAGCATCTCTGGTTATCTGCCTCCACGTTATCTGAAGCAGTTCTCCTCCCGTGGGCCCCTCTCGGTAGTGGCACCCACAACCCGGTGGCCCCTGGGACCCCAAATCAAGCAGTTGTGAGTGGGCTTGTTCCCAAGGGATGTGGACCCTGTGCTTGCTCCTGGCACGTCTGAAATCCTTGGAGGTGAGGATGGGCACACAGCATCGCCTGTATTCTCTTTGCACAGGGTTTTAAAATGCAACTGCTTTTAATATGAAGTAGTATCTAATTGGACAAACCCTGCATTTCTCTGGGTCTCAGTTTCTTGAATGCCGTAGAGCACACATACTGTGTGTGACGGTGGGCTTGGCTCCCTCTGCCCTGGCACGTGACACCTCCATTGAACCACGGAGACCTGCTCTCCAGCTCTCAGCTTGGCAGCACTTCTCTGATTTAATGGAAGAAAGCCCCTGGTCCCTTGAACCCACGTGAGTTGTGAGTTCTTCAGGTTGTCGTCAACACCTTGGCATCTTTGTTCAGTTGCTGAGCAATTTTTGTTTCCACCGCTTGGCAGGGGGTTCTCCTTACCTCTCTCAGAGCTTTGTCTGAGGTGTTTCCACCTGGGTAGGCAAATACTTGCATGTGGCAGCCTTCACTGTCCTTGGGCCAGCAAGCGTGAGGCATGGCACCCCACTGATTGCCCCCCTACCAGCGTCTCCCTTGCAACCACCGTTTGCTAAAAAAGCTCAGTTCCTAACTTCTGCCTCGGGAGGTGCCCTAAGCCACCACCCTGAGCTCATGGAGCGAGCCTTAGTGAAGACACTGCGGGATCCAAAGGAGATTTATCACCCACTTACATTGCAGTCCTAGCAGTGGCCAGGTTACCTGAATGCTGAATGTTGTAGGAGGTCTCTGAATCAAGTGGGAATGAATAAAATGATACATAAATTCAGAGGGTTTTATTTTTGTTTTTTGAAGTGTAATGGCTGAAACTTAAAAATACTAGACGTATCAAAGTTGCTGGGAACCATTTTAAGTAGCTGGTCAAACTGATGCAATAGAGAACAATTGTAATTTTTAAAGTTTTGAATGTGTGAGGATTGGTTTTCTAAAAATACGGGGGTTTTTAAGTGTTTACTGAGATACAGAAAATCATGCTTCTCTTAGTCTCTCATATAAATATTTTTGCAGCTCTCTCTTGTTCCTGAAAAAGCAAAAAAACCTAGAAGACCTAATTCGTGGCTGGGTGGAGTTTGTGTATCTTGGATGTTTGTTTAGCAGCTTGTTTTATAGGCCAGGCTCAGGAGGGAAATGGAAGGAGGCGTGGGAGAAAACGAAGACGGTCACAGGACATGGACGTCCATTCCCACACCTTTGTGAAAGCATCAAGCTTGGCTTTCCAACCTGAAGGTGGGGATGCATGTGCTGTTTCCATCGCACACGCACGTGTTCTAACTACGCTGCTCATGCGTGTACATGCACCTTTTTCCACAGATCACATCCATTTCCGTGAAGGGCTCAGCTGAAGTCCGCATTCCGGTCTGGGAGGCAAGTGTGCTGTGCTTCAGGGCTTTGAGGCACCGCTACTCACGCTTTGGGCATGAAACATTCACCACAGCAGATCCCGGTCCAGTGAAAGGGCTCATGGTGCCGTCATCATGTGTGTGGTGGCTTCAGCTAAGCGAGTGTTTGGTAGCCTGTGGATGTTCTTGTTTGTTAGCTTCTGGGTTTATTTTTAATGAATGACTCATTCCATTTTGGGTTTGCTTAACTACAAGAGATCCAAGTGGATGAAAATTTCTGTAACAACAGGAAGTATCAAAAGGGGTGCCTTGTTTCTTGCTGAGAAGGAGCAGAGAGACACCAGATTTGTCCTGCTCCTGGAGGACATGTTAGAGGAGCAATGGGAAGTTTTAATTTCACAGCTCCATCTTCTTTTTTATTCCTTTTTTCTACTTCTTTGGACCTCTATGAAGGATATAAACTAATGAAGCATTAAATAAAACTAAAGCATAATTCTGAGCAGCCTGATTTACAGCCCTCTCAGTCATGTTTTAGGTTGGTCCACGTGAAAGTGTGATTAACAATTTAGATACCGTCCAATCCACATAGGAAAATTTTAGCTGCTTTACAGATAAAAGCATGCTTTATAAGTACACTTATACTTCTGTAAAGTGGCATGAAGAGACTTAGTGTAATCCAAGAGTGTCCTTTTGCTCAATTTGCATTCCTTTTAACTGACAAAACCTGAAGAGGAAAAAAAAAGCCTCCTTATGCCTTAAGCTCATGCAAAAACATCTCCACCAGAGCTGGGAGCTTCAGTCTTCTCCTGTCCACTCACACTGACCATGTGATTAAGCCATAAAATCAGCTTATGCAGAGCTTAAAGGCTGCACACCCTGGCCTAGGGAGGTCTCCTGATACACTCAGGTGACTTGGGGTGCACACCTGTGGCTGGAAGGCCACAGAAGTCAACAGGAGTTTGGCCTTGGAGTTTGTCCTGTGGAGGACCATGACCGAGGGCTGCGTAGCACAGCACCACCGCTTGTTCCCTAAAGGGTCAAGATGGAAATCAGCCTGTGGCCATGGCACAAGTGTTGAGGAAAGAGAGGTCAGGTTACAGAGAGAAGACGTGTTTTCAGATGTTGTCTGTGCAACAAGACTTGTAACGTGTTACAGAGATTGGGATGATTTTACGTTGGTGAGAAAAGCTTCTGCAGTAGCCCTTCTGTGAAAGTGAGCTCAAAACTTTTTTTCCCCTCAGGTCTGGGAAAACAAGGTTGCTAAAACTGGGGGGATTTAGCTGGGGGAGTGAGGAGGCATTGGCTTTGCAGTCCCGATTTGCAGCAGTTGCACCAGCTGGGCTGCCGCTGCCATTTCTGCTCATTTCAGTGGAGAATGGTTTACTCCAGCAAGGGTCTGTGATCTGCTTTCACCACGATGCTTCACAAAGCCTCAGGGGTTAACTCACGGATTGCTTGAGATTTGACTTTTCCAGTGCTTCCTAAACAAGGAATGCATGGAGAGATATCTCAGGGTTTCATTCAGGCTTTCTTATGCAATCTCCTGCAAATTCTTCTTCAGGCAGATCCAGCCTAGACTGTTTTCAGTGCGCTCCTAATCAGACGGGAAACGACAAGAAAGCCCACTGCCAAATGGAGTTAAGTTGTCAAATTCCTCACCAGACATTTTCTTTCTGCACAGTGACCAGCTGTAATTATGCTTTGCTGTAATTGTGCTTTGCAGAGGTATTTTCCTTAAGATGGGTCGATAACCATTGTCAAGGACAAGAAAAACGGTGTGAGAAAGCCCTTGCTTCCAAGTCCTAGACTTTATGTTGCTATTGATCCTGAATGTTTAATGCTACTTATGTGATGTTTTGGAATGTACTAAGTAATATTGTAGAAATGAATGATTAAATTTCAAAAAAAAACCCCAAACCTACAGTAACAGTTTTCAATAGGATGCTGTTTATGAGCATAATTGCTTGCTCAGGCAAAGGCCTTTCCTAATAGTCATCTGTATGTTCTACACAGTATATATTTAGTTGCATGACTACTACTGAACTTTACTGATAGTTCATTCATTCAAAGTTCTCCTTAATTCTGCAAAACCTTTTCTAATCAGCAGCACCCACATACTAAATACGTAACTTGATCTCTGCATCTTGGTCTGTTGGCCGATTTGGTCATTAGCAGATAAGAGAATAAACCTTTCACAAAGACAGACTTGTCCAGTGTAGCTATGGTAAGTCTAAAGTACTCACCGCTCTCATTGTATGACATCTTCCTTCTTAGAAGGTTTCAAGTTTTAAGGTTTAAATCACCATTTTGATTTCTGCCTTGAACTGCGGTAGTTCCCTGTGTGACTGATGTCTGGGCAGAAGCCCCAGCATAACCTTTCCATGTGCTTGACATGCTTGGCTTTCTGATCACTGACTTCTGGCTCCTCGTTTCTTTCCTGTTAGCGTCCTTCTGGCAGTGCCTTTCGTGATAATTGCACACAGAATGAGCCCTTGCTGTCTCTGTCAGCATTTTGGTGTGTACCTCACTTGCTGGTTTGGTTCTTACAAAAAATGAAACAACCCAGGCATCCCTGGGAGAGCAGGAGAGGGTGAAAGGTAAAACTACTCCTGCAGCCTGGGGGAGAATGTTTGTAGCGGTTCTAATATGTACTTCATAAAAATTGGTGGGTTTAATTTGCACGATGATTTTATCCTTGTGCATTAACTATTAATTCCATAAATGTAAAGGAAGAAGTTGTGGTGGTTTGGGTAGATGCTAATTGTATGGAAAAAAAGTATTGTGAAATAATGATAGAAATTTTAGTCTGGTAGAAAGCAGATGAGACCTGGAGATGCCCTTTTGCTTGTATAAGCACCACAGGGTCTGTGTTACATACAGAAATTCAGTGGATATACAGTGATTCTGATGGCTAAAACTATTGCAATGTCTCATAAGGAAACCCCTCCCCCAGTACTGGCTGCACTTTAATTTTCAAATATTTTCGATTTGTTTCTCTATCACTGATGGTGCTTCACCTGGAACGACCTTTAGTACACAATCATGCTCCCGGCAGTCTCAAATGTTTGTTCTGCCACAATCACTATAGGAAACATTCTGTAACTCTAGACATACCGGTAGGTAAAGCTAATGGACTGGAGATCTCAGGAGGCCTTTTCACACTGGTGTTTATTAATGAGTTCCATATAATTTGAACTTTATGTATATATACACACACACACGTATATATATTCTTTATTTTTTTAATATCTTTTCTTTATTTTCTGGGCCTTTGACAAGACCCTTTTACTATCCCAATATCCATCTTATCAGAGAATAACTATTTTTTTAAGATGTGACAGGACTTTTCAGAGCAAATCAGTGCTGCTTCTTAACTTGCTTCTGAGTTTAAATTGACACTAGAGCCCATGTGTAAGAAAATGTAAAACTCTCCTGAACTTCTGGACTGGAGTGTCCTGTACAAGACTGTGTTCTGGATTCTTGTTTCCCCTGTATTAAGTCTGGTTTTTGTATCTGACAAGCTTTGCGCGGTGGCTCCAGCCACTTTGCAGTTCCTAGTGTCTGCAGCAACAGCTCTGGGGATCACCAGATTGGAAAGAAAAGTGGAAGTCTCAGATATAATTAAATTTCTACAAGTTTAGCGAAAGCCTGCAGCTAAGCAGAGACCCAAACTGATGCCTACGTTGAAAGGAAAGGCGGGCAGGGCTTAGACTGCCTATGTCCTTTATGGCAGCCGCTGGCTGGCTTGCCAGCACATACTGCTCTCGCTTGGTAGGTGTGTAGCCAACCTCCAGACCTACTGAGGTTATTCAAGCAGTACCAGGAGAAAAGCAGACGCGGGACACAAATCATCAGGAAACTGGAAGTCACTGTGCCCCCTCTGTTATACGCCTGAAAAGCTGTCATCTTTCTCAACTATTGTTCTTGCACTTTTGTTTTGTAGGAATCGGAGTTTCTTTGTCTGGAGTTTGATGAGGCCAAGGTGAGCCAGATGCTGAAGAACCTCGCCGAAATTGAGGAGAGCATGACTTTGTTGACTCAGACCACTTAACCAAATAAAGAGACTGTAACTCAGAAAACAAACGGTGTTCAGTATTTTTTCATAATTCCTTTTTCTGCACATAAAATAGGGAATGATTGTGAAATCCCGGTTATAACTGTACAACAAATTCACAACCAAGTATGGGCTGTTACACGGTGAAGCTTTCTCCAACCCCTCCTCCAGGCCTATTCTCCAAGGTGGCGGTGGCGTTGTTCGCATAAAGCTGTGCATAATCAGGCGTTCGAGTTTAGTGTAGCTTTTCTCTTTTCTCCCTCAGTCAGTTTTTGGGTCTTCCAGGTGCTGTAAATACTGGGCTAGATGAACAGCAAAGGTAAATTGGCCAGTTGTGGCAGGGGAGAAATGAGCGGAAGGAACAGGCAGGCTGGGGGGGGACTTGTGTTTATTCTTTCAAACCATGGGCTATGTAGGACAAATCCACTGGCCCAAACTCTGCCTGCCTGGAGCTTAAAGCCTGGGAGTGTAAATCAAGTGCAGCGAGTTCAGGGAGCAGAGACAGAAACGTGCACTGCTGTAACGGCGAGGCTCTATGCTGCTGTAGATTCAATGGTTCCCAAGGTGTGATGAGGTGGCCAACCTTGCTGGTCCATTCAGTCACACCTACCCGACGCTGTGCGGAGCCAGGGGACAATCAGGGGAGCATCTCTTGGGCGGTGGGAGGTGATGCTGGTTTCCCAAAAGGAGAAGCCCTCCAGTGTGTGCTGAGCAAGCCTTCAGAGCCACTTCTGACCTGCTTCCCTGAAGGCCAGCCACCCTCATCAGCCTTCTTGAGCTGCAGTGGTGCAGCACTGGCACTGAGCTGTGTGGTGCGTTTCAGAGGACAGGGCTTTGTCAGGGCACAGTTTAACTTGGCTGCTCTTAGTCCTGTTTGTCATGAAGTTTGTCTTGACCTCAAAAAAGCACCAGGTTAAACCCAGGTTTTCTACTGTGTGCTTGTTCAGCATGGACTTTGGGTAAAAGTAAAAGCATCCTTGGCAGCCTGGCAGGTTCAAGCACTATCAATAAAACAGAAGTGAAGAAAGCTTCCAGAGGCAGATGAAGTACGAACAGGGCACCACGATCTGAACTGCCCGGGTTGCTGTGGCTCTCGGCTGTCGCTGGCACCCACATCTCTCTGCCATAGCGCGAAACTGCAGAGCAACCACTATGCTTCCAGCTAAAGAGGGCTGAGCAGAAATGGTTTCCGTTTCAGATGTTTCCGTTTGGGGGTGCAGCCTTGTCGACCTCGTCACAGCAGGGTGTGTAACCATACTTACTGGCTTATCAGAGCAGGAGGACCTGGAGGGGCTGTTCTGAGCAGGCTAATGCTTGTATGGAGCATGATGGTCCCTACTGGAGAACTGCGTTACAGTCCATAAAATTGTGACGGACCAGCTGGAGATGATACCCGCTTGCTGTTTTGCTTTGTTACTTAACTGGAAGGTGTGCACACACATTTGGTTGGAGGCTACATTGATTCTTTCCATTTTATTTTCACTTCATAAGCAACCTCCTCCTGAGCTAAAATTATATTGAGGACTTGTACCAAGATAGAGATGACAGCATAAAATGTTCTTGTGCCATAACTAAAGTACTCGTTATTGCTTCTCCTTGTGAATTTATTGCTTGTGGAGTTGCCAGATTGTACTTGGAAGCAAACTGTCTCTTCAGAGCAAGGGAAGGGCACCTTTTCCCACCTGCCTGGTCAAAAGCGAAAGCATCACTCAAGCCAATTTGTGTCACTGCATTAGGAATTAACATTTCTTTTCCCTTGCCCGTCCCACTGGCACCTCGTCCCTTACGGCTGCCTGGTTCTCCCCTCCATCTTGTGGAGGGACTGCACAGCCCACAGCTCCTCACTTTCCCCATCTGCCTCCAGCTGACAGATGTCAGAGTGGAACTGGACTGTAACCACCAACAATCCTCACGCCGGTCCCCGGGTAAGCGGCTGCCAGCGCGGGTGTGAAATGCTGAGTGGTTGCTGATTCTCTGAGCTTTCCGCTTGCTTTTCGTCACAGTTCATTGAAATGTTTTTCTGCAATTTAGAGCATGTTTAAAAAAAAAAAAGATCAGGGAAGGATCATGATCTTAAGTAACTTGCGTCGTGTCAAACATGCTTATTGTTTTATTTTAACATGGTCAGAGGATAGGAAAATGTGCTATAAATGGAAATTAAAGAAAAAGAAACTGGGAACAGATGTCAGGAAGTATTATTTAATGCAAAGAATAATAAATACGTGAAATGGCTAACCAGGCTGAGGCAAAAAACATCAGGGTGATTTAAGAAATCATTAGATGCTTTCCTAGTAGAGGTGTGAAGTTAAAAAGGGACACATTTCTATGGGTGGCCACTTCTCTCTCTTCCTAATCCTCCCTCTCCTGAATGTCTAATGCTCCTGGTTTTCTTCTTGGTGGATCTTTGTAAACTACGGTGCAAAATGAGGAAAGCAAGCTGAGCGTTTTGAGGACCACAATCTGCTTGGCCCTTGGTAAGGGCACAGGAGTGTCACTGGGCAGTGAAATCATTTCTGCTTCACGAGGTTTGACGTGGGCAGGGGAAGAGGATGCTGCAGTTCCCCAGACTGCTCTAATCCCCAGCTGGTACTGGGGCATGGAGAAGAGATTTCCCCCTTGAGCAGAGCCATGCCTTCCTACTGAGATGGTTTATGTGTGTGTGTCCGTCCATCTGTCCCTCCCTACAGAGTTTTGAACTTCTATTGGCCACTTTTGGCTGAACTTGGAGAAGAGGCCTCCGATGCTGCTCTGCTTTGGTTCCCTGAGTGAAGGACACAAGCATCCATGGCTTTTTGGTGGGCTTCATGGGTGTTGCTAACTAAATGGTGTTACTAGCTAGATGGTCCTGCTAAGTATCTCTGTGGTGTTGGCAAATGAAAGCTGCTGCTTATGTGCTTCAGGAGAGATTTCAGATTCCTTCCCCAAAGCCCAGATGTAAATGAGACTCGGCCCGAAGACGTGGCCAAGCAGCTCCCGCTGTGGCTAGGGCCACACGTGGATGCTGGCCTCCTGCGTGGGTCTGTCTGAGCAGACATCCCAGCACAGCCCTGTTGGATGCAGGGGTCTCATCCTGTTTTGGAGACCACTGCAGCCTGTCATGGTACCAGCTCCCATGCCTGCGTGCTGAGCCATGCCAGCAGTGTGACACCAGGGCCATCACCTCCTCCTCTTCCTTCTTCCCTCAGGGGTGCAGCCACGTGGCAGTGTGCCTTGAGCCACCAGTCCAGCCTGCTGGGCAGTTTTTAGATTTACAGCGGCGACATGAGCAGCTCAGCACAGCCAGAGGAGGAAAGGGAGGGAGACGGGGAAGCAGTGGGAAGAAGGGCTGAAGGAGGGCCCCTGCCTGAGATCCACCTGGGAGAGGTTTCCCTGCCCGGTCCTCAAAAGGAGCCAGGGAAGAAGGTGGGACATAACTCATGCCACGCTCCCGTGTCCCTAACCTCAGAAAACTCCCCTTCCTACTTGCCCCTCTGCAGGTATACCTGCCTGCGATCTGCCCGATCTCCACCCTTCCTGGTTTACTGACAACTAAAAACCACTCGTGAGTGGGACTGCCGTGTGCCACAGGGTTTGGGCAGGCTTGGTTTCGCTCAAAGCCTGGAGATTTGTTCTGACCTCCACGATGTTGGTGGAGGCAGGGCAGGGAGTGGCCAGGTAGGTGCTGCTCAGGCACAGTACGGCAGCTGGCAGCACCAGCAATTTTCTCCGGTCCCACTTTTGCTGGCACTTTCCTGGGTGATGGCTCAATGAAGCCACAGTGGATTTGCCCTGCGGTGAGCTAGGGCTGCTGCTGTAGCTCTGGCACTGTGTACGTGATGACTCCAGATGTGCAGCTCCAGATATGCAGCCCATCCCAAGCTCTGCTGCTTCTTACCGAAGAGTTGTAAGCAGTAGCCACATGTTGTTGCAACCTTCAGCTAGTTCTTCCTCAGATGTCACCTTTTGCACCACTAAAATGCCTGGCAATTTATTCATGCAATCGCTGCTTGTTTTCTGGGAATTCCTCCAAGCTGCCACTCGTTTATGATCTGGTGCTCCCTAAAATATCTGCAAGTGCTGTCGCCTTCAATCACGCATTATACAATTGGCAAGCCCTGCACTCGCTCTCTGCTTGGCAAGGCGATTCCTCTTAGCGCAGTTTTCTTTTTTCTTGGTCCGCATATTCCCAGAACTGCTGAATTTTTAAAGTGTTTTTCTAGGCGTATCTGTATTTCAAAAAAATAGTTTAGGCACACCATGTTTTTCCAAATCCAAGCCAAGCAAGCACTGTGTTTCATAAAGCTTTGGGCCATGGAAAGCAGCAGATGACGAGGCATACTTATTTTATGTGCATGTTGCTTTACTTTCCCAATGTTCAGATTACTCAGTCTCATTTTATTTTACATTTGGTTTTTTATTTTTCTTTCTTGCAGATCCTTTTTGCAAGTGTACATATCAGAATTAACGTTTGTGCTTTCATTTTGTTTCACAGGAGGGTTTTCAGTGGAGCCCATGACCTCCACATTTTATTGTGCTTTAACTTTTTGATAAACTGGTTGATATTTTGAGAGATTTTCTTTTCTGTATGTCTGTCTTTCTTTCTTTGCTATCTATCGATAAAATAAATCTCTTACCATTTTTCTGAGGCGATTTCCTGATTTAGATATTTACCAGCCATCTGTGGGTGCGCAAGTCTCCTAGAAGTTTTACCTGATGACTCATGCTTGCCCCACGTTGCTCACAGAAATGTTTCCTTCCCCTTCTGGGGAATTTCAACAGTTTATTCATTTATTCCAAATATTTATAAAGAGGCACTCAGTCGGTGCCAGGGACAGAGGAAGCCTTTTTAAGAATGCGATACCGCATGGTGATGGCTGGGCAGGGGATTGCAGCAGTCCTTTGCAACAGCCGCTGATGACTTTTTAATGCATTATGTTTCTTGTGGCTTGCAACCGGAAAAATAGATGATGACTCCTTGCCTTGGAGCCGGGCCTGTTAAAATCTGCCTCTTAAATTATTCCCAAATCCCAGGGAAGTGGCGTTCGGGGTGCCGTTTAATCCAGCATGGAGGCCAGGCTGCGCTCCTGGGCCTCCCTCGCCGTGTCAGGAGGTAAAGGTGACAGCGTAGGAAGATCGGCAGCTGCCACCATTGATGCTTTCTACCCTCAGCGCAGCAGAATAAAGCTGTTTCTATCCATAAAAGTCACCCTGGTTTAGCCAAGCCTTGCCAAAGCTGTGGGTAAGTCCCCCTTTCTTCAAAAGGGATGCACGTACATCAACAAAAATGCCTTTTCCCAGTAGCTTGAATCCCATGGGTGATCTGTGGGGCCACTGGAGTCCCCAGAGGACATGGTGTGTCACCTCCCATGAAAGGGTGGCAGGGGGCTTGCAGCTACAGCCTCACCTGGTGCAAATCCACCTCCAAGCAGCTGGTACCACTTGAGCAGGATTGTTTTGGGATGTCACCTGAGCTTGTTGTCCCAGCACAAAATCCATGGGTGGGAGAGGCTGGTGCTATGAAGCCTTCCTCCCAGATGTAATGGGGTTGATCATCCCCATGCTCAAATCCCCAAATGCCTTGCCATTCCTCCTTCCTTTCAGTAGTAGCAAAGCAGATCTTGAAATGCAAGAGATTGCAAGAAAAACGGGTTTGATAACATATCGGAAGGAGGGGGCCGGGGCAGCTGTGGACAGAGAGCCTGCCTGGGATGTTCGGCCCCAGGGCATTTTGCAGGTGGCCCTTAGCGTTATTGAAGGAAGCGAGACCCAAGGGCAGGTCCCTGAAATGTGGCACTGTCAGAGGACATTGGCCAACAGAGAGGTATGAAATACTTCTCTGTCGACGTTTCCTGTTTCCCCTGAGCGCAGGTGACCTGGAGCTTGCATTTTAATTCACTTAGCAGCCAGCCGCACTGAAACTCCAGCACTGAGCCATTAGCTTTCGTAATGAGATGGTACTGAAGAATATGTAAAACCAGGTAATTGAATAAATGGCATTTTTGGATGCTGGCGAGTGTCTTAGACGCTTGAGGAGTGATGTTTTACAGGGGTAGATGGGGGAAAACAGTGATCGCAGCACAAAACCCAAAGCCATAGTGCTTCTGAGCGGAGCCTGGGAGCAAAATGCATCATTTGGGTTTGATGGTACCTAATTTCTCTGCCATATTTCCTGAGCTTTCTGGCCGGTTGGCAGCCCTGGCCGAATACAGCATTACCGGGAAATTATATGATATAGTGCATTTTAGTAATAAGTGGCACTCTTCCTGCCTTGCAAATTAAACCATGTAGAGCATTAGAGTTTTCATGGCATCTCTGTTCTTGGCAGTGAAAGAAGAAAATAAGCAAAGCCACGTCAGGAAGAGATGGCAGGCTCAAGCAGAGAGAGGTATCCATTTGATCCCAGCTGCTGGCGAGTGGCTCGGGGCTCTCCCTGTGCTCCGAAAATATGGCAGCCGCCACCCCACCACCCTCCGCAAAATGTCTGGTGGCTTGGTGAGCCCTGGCCTCCTCCAGGCATCCCTCAAAATTAGTTTGCTACTGCAGAACCTCAGGATAAATCTGCATTTTTCCACATCTGAGGAACACTGTGTAAAACTAATCCCCTGCTCCAAGGTCCTGCAAGGCAATGGCATGCAGAAGTACAAGGTTAAAAAACACCATCAAGAAGCAGCAGCCAGGAACCATAAATACCTTTCAAGCAGTCCTTAGGCACATCAGGACACGAGCAAACAAAGCAACTGGAATTTATAAACTTACATAATTAATTTTTCTTTGCGAGGAGAACAAACATTCCCATGTTCCAGCTCTCTCAGGGCCTTTGACAATCGGGCTCCTTTCTATAAATAATGTTATGTAAGTTTATATATTTCAATTAGTGCTTGTTCTAGCCTCTCGCAGCCCAAGGATGTTTTCACTCCAGTTTATTATTTAGGCTGTGGATAGATAATTTTGCCTTGGTGCATCCATAATGTGATTTAAATTAAGATGTTTGCAAGCAGCATAGTAGTAATGAAACGGTCTCTGGAAAACATTGGCACATCCCCAGTGAGAACGAGAGAGAGAAATGAGCTTTACATTGCAGCGTCCCACAAAATGTCTGCACCCTCCTCTGCAGGGCAGGAGCCAGATTTCTCTGTCCGAGGACGCGGCCTGCGAAGGGAGAGTGCTGTACCTGGGCTGCGCCACAGAGCCACCGGCAATATGGTGTAATGGCCACGGATGTTTGTTTTCCAAAGCAGGAACATCTCCGAGTCATCCTACAGCCCTGTAACTACAACGTGCTGCAATCAGAGCTGGTAGAAATGCTTAACCCCAGCGGCTTAATCCCCAGACATTCCAAATTAGTACAGCTCCGTTAACTTCAGAGGACTATTTACATGGGGGAGGTTAAATATGTACAGGATCAGGCACAAAACCTGCAGCGATCTTGTATGTGGGGCAGTGGTTTACTAATTTACAAGGCTAGATCTCATCTGTGCTGTGTGCTGGCTTCTGAAATTTTATTTATTTATAGTGAGCACATCATGTCAGAGGGATTTCTCCATCGAGTGGCATGCAGAAAACCCTTCATTTACTCTGATTATGTTGCTGAGCTCAGTCCCTAACACAGGAGCTATCTTCCCTCCAGGTCATTTTTTAGTAACCCATAAGTATGAGGCTGGATATTAAAACTAGATATGTGGATTACTTCATTTCCCTTTGCCCTCTTTTTTATTTCTTAAGTTTATCTGCAGATCCTACAATAACAAGATAAAAGCTTTCTGATCTCCTTTTCTGATATATTGTAATTCTGATACACAGGGGGCCATATCCTGCACCCCGGGTGGTACTGCTGGCCTCTGCTCATTGCACTGAGCTCCAGGTGGTAATGGATGTGTGTAACCAAGCAATGCAGCATGGCGAATGGCCTGCGGCCTCTGAGGTGGCTTTTACGAGCATAAATACATGTGAAAAGGTTACAGGGGATCCATGGGGCCTGGGGGAAATCAGACGAGCCCCGAGCGCCTGCGAGATGCCATCAGCAGCTGGATGGTGGAGGGCAGGAGTTTCCCATGCAGGAGCACGTCCCCTGGCTGCTCTGCGAACCGGGGGTCCAGTGTGCTGGATGGGTGCCTGCACCCAGGGGCCAGCACAGAGGATGCAGGGAGCAGCACGGCCAAAACCAGGGCTTGTAACTGCTTTCCTGCCAGGGTCCCCAGAGACCTGGCACAAAAATGAGAATGCCCTGCATCTCCCTCTAGATAGGGCCTGGTAAGTGCCTCAGAGGGAGTTTTCAAACAGCCCAGCTAGGTCCCACTGCAACCCTGCTGCCCTAGGAGCCCGCCACTGCTGCCTCCCCTGACACAGGGCCACTCTCCCCACCCTGATTTTGGAGACCCTTTTGCTCATGTCACGCAGAGGAGGAGCCCTCAGTGAGGAGTGCCAGTCCCAAGCCCTGGTGGTGAAACACTCGCTGTGCCACTGGGGCTGGTCTGCAAGCCCCGTGGGCTGAGCAGGATTGCACTCTGGTGACGGCTGAAAGTGCCTTGCCAGGCTGTTGGGAGTGTCTTGAAAAACCTCCTGCGCACGGTGTTGGCTTAGTTTTCTTTGCCACCCAGAAAACAGCCAGCTTGAATGTCAGCACCCTTCCAGATACAGGACTGGTTTTAATTGGAGTTGCCTTACCCAAGCTGACACCACAAGAGTCTGAGGGAAATCACGCAGCAGAGCCTTGTCCAGGACATGCCTGAAGTCAAGATGATTTAAAAAATCTAAGTTACATGTGAGGACTGGCTGTTTTCCCACAGCTGGTGTTTTGCTGGTGCTTAAAACTGCATCTGCTAAAACATAAAAATAAAATGGAAGTGGTTCTGCTGAAGTGGGACCAGTACATTTTTTCCTAAGTGTAAACAGTTTTCTCACCTTTGAAGAGAGTCAGCTGCAGCCTCTGCTGCCGGGCAGTTTTCAGCTTTGTGACTCTTCAGGTCTTGCTGCAAAATGCTGTGGGATGCTTCGTTCAGAAGTAAGGAGAGGTGTGAGGGGCTCATATTTCCGGGACACAAAAAAGCTGTTTTGCACATAGAAGGTGCTTTTTTTGTTGTTTGCAAAATAGCTATTGTCTTGTTTCTGCTGATATAGAAGTTGAGTTTCAAGTGAATCTTCTCCATCATCTTGCCTGCATTCTGCACTGCTGTGCCTTCTGTCTGCAAGGAACAGGAGCCTCACCGGGAGGAAAATGCTGTTAGTTACTGCAGCCTTTGTCTGGAACAGGCAGGTTATGTCCTTCTAGAGCAAGGAAACACTGACTTTAATCCAAGCAGCTCAAGGAGTAATTATTCTTGGCAAACGTGAATCAATACAAGCACAATGCAGCTCTGCCCACAGCTTGCAGATGAGAGCACACAGCACAGCAGGAGTGAGTTTCTTTCCACCGTCACCATCCTGCCCCGCTTTGCCTGCAAGAGCAAGCTGCAATGCTCCAGAAAAAAAAGTGGTGCTCTGGGGTACATGGATGCATGTGCCAACCTCTTCAACTGGAGTGGTTTTGCCAAAGCTGAATGTGCTACTCGGATCTCCTCCTTCTCACCAAGGCACAAAAGCAAAGGGAAGTGGAGCAAAACAGCTCTGCAGCGGTTGCTCTTGCTGCACTGGTTTGCATGCGTGTGTCGGGGAGAAACTGGGGAAATGACTGTGTGAGGAGACCACTGAAATGTGTTCATGTTGCTGGCAAGCCTTGCTGACAAACCTTGCTGACAAACCTTGCTGACAAACCTTGCCTACCCTGGGAGAGACTCTTTGCTTGGATGAGTTCCAGGCTCAAACATTTGGGTGGGAAAAAACGGGTTCATTTGTGGAGGAACTAAGATGCTCCAGCTCCAATTGCATGTCATCTTTGCAATTTTTTTTTTCTTATCTTCAGTGTTTGAAAATCAGGGTTGTTGCTCAAGTGCTCACATGCCACAGGAGCAATCTTTAGGCTTTAACCTCTTATCTTGTGTTCTTATTCTCCTTGGTCACAGAGGCACACTCAGGTTAGTCCCACGCTTTCCAGCTGTCCTCTAGCCACACCACTCTGTCCCCAAAAATCAGACAGACCTGCGTCCTGGATCAACTTTGGTCTATCGCGGAAAATTAATTCCAGCTGCACCGGCCTTACTGGAGCATTTGAATCAGGGGAACTAGGCAAGTATTTACAAGAGGGAGGCTGGGAAGTGTTTCAGTACATGTGTGCCTGCAGCCCGCAGTGGCTTTGGCCCAGGCGGTGGGTGCATGCTTTGGAGCAGGGGCTATGGTGCTAAAAGACGTCACAAATATTCTGGGATCTGGTGTGAGGGGTCTGTGTGAAGCACTTCTTCAAGTAAATGACTACCAGCCGTGCTGGACTTGCAGGTGCTCCCTGTGGAAAGGAGCTAGTCACTGTTTCAGTGAGACAGGTGCTGGTCCCTTGTGGCAAGCTGCTGTCAGGGAGAAGGCACTGACCATGTTCACCAGGGTGCCTGCAAGCAGGTACCTGGGAATCCCGAGCAATATATATAGGTTCAAGGGAAAATCCAGTGTCTGCTGCTTTCCGGTAGCTGGGGGAGGACGTGCCTGCAGCTGCTGCGATGAGCCCGAGAGATGTGCCAGGGCAGGACGCACTGCGACGTTGCTCCCCTGGGAGAGCCCACGGCCCCCAGGGGTGAGCGCCCCATGGCCAGGCCCTGTCTCGCCACAACCCAGCTGCATCAGACTTCTCTCGCTCTTGCTCTGCTGCTGTAAAACAGGAAGAGCAACATAACCTTGAAGACTTTATAACCTGGGACTCGTTCCTACTTCTCCTTTGCTCCTGGCAATGTACCAATTATTAATTAACAGGCAAATGCTGGAGAAAAGGCCAATGTACATAGCTCATTTCCATAGCTGTACATGTGGTAGCCCCGCAACCGGCTTTTATTCCAGTGCACCCAATTGCTATGACAGCAATGAACAAATAGCCTGGAAAAAGTAGAAACAATTCTGAGCCTGATAAAAAATGAGAACTGAATTCTTTTAAGAGACTCTCTTTTCTGGCTGTCATGCATATCGTGCTACCTGTAGAAAAACTCAGGCAACGAGAATTCATGTCATCAAGTGACACAATGCAGGTGCCCTGGACGTACAACTTCCCTGTAACCAGCCCCTGAGAAATGTTTGATGCTCTGCAACTCACTGGCAAAGGCTCTACACTGGGTCTTGTAATTTGCATCACGATGCTGAGTAAAGGTGATATTTTTGAATATGCAGGCAAAAAAGTTATTCCAGAGTCAGACTAAAGTGTGTACGTGCCACTGACAACAGCTGCAATCAAAAGCATTTGCTCTCTTTCTCCGGAGAAAAAACCCGAGCAATTGTTTACTACTGGGTCCATAACAAAGCTCAGCTTTACATACCTGAAACATGAAAATCCTGCTTCCTTTCTAATCAAGCAAACTGCAGAACAAATTTAACATTAAATTTTTCAGTGCTTCCTTAGTTTCACAAACAACCATCTAGGAGAGGTTGTACATCTGCATTTAGATGTGGTCCCTCAAGTCCTGCTTCATCCTGCTCTGCACGCTGGAGGCAACCCAGGGACCATCCTCTCTGTCAGTTGCACTGGCAGGGGTAATTAGTGTCTACTCCATCGCCAGTGCTTTAAAAAGTGTATTTTTATGAGCTTACTCCTTACCCTGGCACTCCACTACCTGTCTCAACAGCTGGATACAAAATCCTCTCTTCCAGCAGCCCCTATTAAAGCAACATCATCAACAACCACAGCAAAAGCCTGGGAACAGCACGTCTGGGTGCTGTTAGGAACCAGTTCTCATTAATTAATGTATAAGGTTGCATCAGGTCATGACACAGGATGGCGGGGCATCAGGTGGATCCGCACCCCGACTTGACAGCGTTGTTTTCCCCTGTCTCAGTGGCTGTAAGTAACAGGGCCTGCTGAAAAGGGAGAAAAAGATCTAAACTAAAATACATATAAATCTGAGAGTGACCGAGGTGCTTTTAAACAAAATCCCCCCCTTAAACCCTGGTGGGGACAGGGATCCATGAGGAGGTGTCCTGGGCCCCAGTGGGAATGGGTGGAGCAGGAGGGAAGGAGGCTGCTTTGGAGTGAAGCCTGAAGGGAGGATGCCACGGCGGGATGGGGGGAGAGTAGCTTCATGTTTTGTGCTAATGGGACTTTATTAAACCTGATTTGAAGTGGTTTTCGTGCCGTTGTAGCAGGCCACTGAAGCCCTGCAGCCCCTGCTCCAGGACGGCGCCGCTGTTACTCGTACCGGGACCTGTTTATTGGCAGCATCAGGAAAGAAACCTCCCCAGGCTTAATACTTTGCCTGGCAGGATGCACGGATTTGGGGAAGGTCGAGCTGCCTGCACTCAGGGGAGTGGGGCTGGAGAGTGAGCTCCTGCCTTACCCCTCGCCGAGGTTTTTAGGGTGTAGCTGCACCAAGCACAGTGGAGACATCGCAGGTAGGCAATGGTATTGCTCGGTGGCAATATCCGTTCTAGGTATGTTTCCCCCTTTCAGCTAATTTTTGAGGCTTGGCTGCCAATTGGATCAAGGAATAGATGTGGATTAAAACACCTCCCCCCCTCAAGGTTTCACAACGCGACCCCGTGACCAGTTGAGTCGGTGCAATTACAGAGGAGCAGGCACAGCCGTGGGTGTGGGACTGGGAGGAGGGAGAAATGTCTTTCTCCGAAAGACAGCAGACCATTTTACTGGCATCCAAACTATTCAGCTTTCATGACACACTGTTCTAGTTGATAATGTTTTCCCTTTTTTTTTTAAATTGATCTCAAAATATATTGTTATGAAATCTCCCATGCAGTAGAGCCAAGCTCCTGGCTGCCAGGCACTTAATTCTCCTTTTGAGCCTTGTGTTACGTGATGGACAAAGATGCTTGCCAATTTAGGGTAATTCCTCCCTTTGCTGTAATCTTTCCACTTTGATGAAACGGACAGCTTTACTCAAACGTGAAGTACATATATAAATATTTGAAGAGGAGTGAAATATGCAATGTCCCTCTCGTGGATGGGAACGTTCCTTCCAGACTCCTGAACAAGATTTTGGAGCGGGTCCAGGAGACTCACTGCGGGTTTTCTATGGGCCTCCAATATTTAATGACAAAGGGTGTGGGGAGCTCAGTATGTGCTGTGGATGCTCATGCTGTTTACCAAACCAGTCATGTTTATGGCTGTGCACATCAGCTATGGAGTCTTGGTAAAAATGAACACTGTAAAATGGAAGTACATAAACATGTATTTTCGTGGGTCGTGGGGACATGCTCACCTCTCCCTTTGCAGTGAAAACAGTTTTTTAAATGACTGTGCCAGGTGACATTGAGATAATTGCTTTGGTTGGGCCTCTCCTTATATTGGGTTGAGAATGCAGGTGCTAGAAATAGAAACAAATGGCATGTGTTCATTTTCTTCCTGTATAGGACAAAAAGTTGTGAGGTTCGGAGTCCACGGGAACTGTAAATCTGTCTGCTGGTTACTATTGATCTGGCCATGATGAGACTGAAGACTGTACTCCTTGCTGTAACAGCACACTTTTTTTTAATGTTTTATTTCAGTAAGCATCCTGGGTCTCTGAGATTTCTCTAGTTTGTTTTAATAGGGATGTTTGGCCAGGACTTTTAGTCTCATCAACTTAGCAAGTAAGCAAACAACAACAAAAAAAGAGTTACTAATGAGTGAGTCATGCATGATTAGTATCAGCTCTGGAGGGCAAATTTCCAACATCTGAAACTCTCAGAAACTTATTTACTAAGGGAAGCACTGACAGCCTAAACTAGTCCTTTGCTTCTCCCCCCTGGACTCAGTAACGAAAGCTTTACAGACCGCCACATGAAACTGAGCCAGCTGCAATCACCTTCCTTAAAAAGGAGAACAGTTAAAAAAAAAAACCCAGAAAGTGATGTGGAACAGCATTTTTTCAGCATGGCTGGGAGTTTTGCTCCTTTGCTTAATGCCGTGTGGAGAAAAGCAAAGGAATGAGCATTGTCACAAAAATGTTTTGTAGCCACAACCAGCAGCTACCAGTCTGTAGGGGCCGCCAGTCCGTAAAACTAGTAGGTGTTTACCTCAGAAAATGTGTTTTTATTATTGCAGGAGGGAGGGAAGGAGGCGCCAGGAAGCTAGCAGACGTAAATATGTTGGTGTTTGCCTTTCTGCCGGGTCAAGTGCTGCTCCCTCCCTGTGGAAACGGCCCCCAGACCGGGCACCCTCCTCTCGGGGTAGAGGCCCCAGGTGACTCCCCTCCTGCACCGAGAGCCAGCGCTGGTGTATTTTGCAGTGAGCTATGGGTGTCTGTGGACAGCCGGGGGACGCCGATTCCCCCTTCTCGGGGTGTTTTACCTCAGCAAGTGGCCGAGGCATCGAGGGAGGTCATGGCGGACAGGAAGTGGGGCTGCGGGCGGGCGCCATGGCGGCGGGGTCGGCATGTGCGGCCACGCCGCGCTCGGAGGCAGCCCCGCGGGGCAGAGTGGCGCGGCGCGGTGACTGCAAGCCATAGGGTGGCGGAGGGGTGGTGGGGAGCCTGTATACTCCTGGGGAGGGGGCCGGCGAGGCGCCGATGCCAGGCCTCTCCGCCCTCCCGCTCGTCACCTCGGCAACGCGACTGCCCGGCAACCGCGGGGACCCCGCCCGGCCCCCCTCCGCGCCGCCCGCCCCGCCAATCCGTTGCGCCGCCGGCCTGCCGGAGGCGGGGCTTCAGCAGGAGGGCCGCGCTCTGTGCCTCCGCCCCGCCCCTACCCCCCACCCCTCCTGCAGCGCGAGCCGCGGTGGGCTGGTAGGCGGCGGGCGGGAGGGGCGAGTAGGGCAGGGCGCGGCTCTGCTCCAGGGCAACAAGTGAGGCGCTTCGCGGCCACTCCAACGGCCGCTGAGCCCCCGGTGCGTCCTTGGCGGTCGGCTTCTCCCCGCCGCCTCCCTTCTTCTCTCGCTCCCGGCTCTGAGGAGAGAGCGGCGGCCAGCGTCGTCCCGCGGGGAGGCGACGGGACGGGACGGGACGGGACGAGCCCTCCGTGGCCGTCCCGGCGTCGCCGTCAGGTGCGGAGCCCGCGGGGGCTGACGGAGCGCGGCGGTATGGAGCCCCGCCGGCCGCTGGGGCCGCGGTAGGGGGGCGGCGGGTCGGCGCCGGAGGGGGAGGGACCCCCGCCGCGTAGGGGCGGCCCGCGGCCGGACAAAAGCATGGTGGATGCGGAGGCGGTGGCGGCAGGAAGAACCCCGACGGAGACCCGCGGCAGCCCGGCGAGGTACGTGCGTGAGGGGGGGCTCGGCTGCCGCCCCCGCCGGCGCTGCGAGAAGGGCTAAGGAGGGGCGGGGCGGGGGGGCGAGGAATAATTTTTTCAACTTAATTTTTCGCCGTTTTCCAAATCGTGAGGTTTTTCTTCCTCGTGGCCCCTGGCTGATGTGTGTACTGACAGCTGCAAGCTGTGTGGGGCGAACGGTCGCAGACGTATATATTTATTCGTGATTTTGGGGGGCTTTTTAATTTTTTTTTTTTCCCCCGAAGGGGGAGGTGACAGGCGGTGGGAGGGGTGGGGTTGACCGGCGCGGCCGCGGTATCGCTACCCTGGAGCATCGGCAGCCGACACATGTTGCAGCCACCTCGGCGAGAGGAAGGCAGAGGCGCGATCGTGTTGGCATGGAGGAAACATAGGCCGGCTCAGACGGGTTGAATGACCGTATGTTTGTCGTCGTCGTTGATTTTTTTTTTTTTTTGTTTCGTTTTGTTTTTTCAAAACCTGGGGAGGAGGTGTTGATGCTGAAACCGTGGGCTTTTTCCGGGGAAGACCCGAGGCGCGGGGTTGCTGCAGTGCCGGGTGCTGCTGCAATCCTCCTCTCCTTGGCTGGCGGAGAGGAACGAGGAAGGGGAGGACGCGGGCACGGTAGCGCACGTCGGGTTTGCTTCGGGGGTGGCGGCGGAGCTGGGAGACTCGCACAGGTCCTGGGGTCAGCTTATTAGCAGCCTGGGACCGAGCAGCTCAATTATTAATATGTGTGCAGCGTTAGGATTGTGCTGTTACAGTGTGGTGCCGAGGTGGTGGCTCGAAAGTACGGACTTTGCTGAACCTCGGAGGGGGGGGGAAATTATATTTTCACTAGAATTGGCCTGAATATATGCGCTTCTTCACGAGATAATGCTTTNNNNTNCTTNAGACACGCTGTACCGTGTCAGGAGGGGACTTCAGATTGCTCGCTGTGATTGTGGCCAAACTGCAGCTCACAACTCATTAGTCATCCTGCAAAAATTTATGGTGAAAGTTACTTGAGTAACGCGTTAGTCTGATTTCCCAAAATGCTCAGTGCTGTTGGAGTTGATTGTTAAACACTAATACTTAGGTTTAACTATTTTACTTGGTTTGGTTGAGATTTTTTTCCTGTGGCGTTTTATGTTTTTTTTGGTGGTTTTTTTTTTTTATTATTTTGGACACAGAAAATGGATTTGGGCACAGTAGAGCTTAATCTGGCTGTGGAAGTATGCATGCATAAAATGACATGCTAAATATATAATCTGAAAGTTGTTGAGGAAACGTGATTATAGCGTTCTCCTTTGAGGAAATTTCTGGTTAACTATTCCTCCTCGGTCTTAAAGAGAGACGGCCTCGAATTTAGTTCTCTTTTAAAGTTGCTTCAAATGGTTTCATGTTCTTCTTGCAGTTCCACTTTTGCATCAGATCGTGGTGCTGTCTGGGAGGGGTGTGTGGGGAGGGAGCTGGTGACACCCCGGTGAGTGGTACAGCGGGTGCTTTGTTACGATGAGGAGCCGAGGAAGTAAGTGGCTGTTGGCAGCGGCCACCTTGTCACCTTGCTGACCCAGCCTAATGCCTGTTGAAACCACTGGAGGAGTTGAATTAGCTCTGGGTTATTACCAAATGTGCGGAGGAAATAAAACAGGGAATCAGCTTTTCTTGTTCAGCAGTTGTAATTTCTAATGTTTGTTGTGTGTTGTTTTTTTTTTTTTCTGGGGCCGTGAACAAATTCAAAAGAGAGTAGACTCTTTAAAAAAACCGTATTGCAGTGGAGATGAGTTCAATTACAGAATGTTTGTCGCATACTTCAAAATATAATGCTATCAGTCAGAATTGAAATATTTTGGCTTAACGGAAACCTAGATTTTGCTGCTTGCTTTGAATGTGTGACTTTCTACCTGAGATGTTGTGCAATACTGTTGTATGGCTATAAGGAAGCTACAGACACGGCATAAAGTGATGAAAAATTAGAATTTGTCATCTGTAAACTGATTTTGCTTGGATTTTTGCTTTTCTTTTCCCCATGTGCTATAAATAGGTGAGGAAAATGGAGGAAGACTGAGGTACAGCAGGAAGGTAACACTGCTGGAGGGACTTGTTTTGAAGGTCATGCATTAGATGACTGTGAATGCTAGCTAGCCATCCGATGTCCTGTCTCATAATAGATGTAGCTTGCTAATCTGCCTAGAGATTGTTCCTAATGAACATAATATCACCAGTGGTCAAAAATTTTATTATCATTGCCTGCAAGCTCCTCCTAAATTTTTTAAATACTTTGGGGTAATTAAGACGTTGCTGAGGAGATTGGTATAAGAGTAGTGCTTGCTCAGAAAGGCTTTGATGAAAAAAATGGGAAGTGGATAAAGGGTTTTTGTATTCTGTGCTGACAAATACATGCAGTTGTCTGCATGAATAAGTTACACTGTATATGGAGGAAAAAAATGCAGAGTTTGAGTCTTCATCTTCTTGGCTATCCATCAGACTCCTTGGAGAATGAAGTCTTTCAGAGAAGTACTCCTCCATGGTGACCTGTTAATGCCAAGACCCTTAGCCATTGTCATTTTACTGCCACCTGGTGCAGCTATTTTTGTAGAGGGACTAGCTCTGATAGTGACTTTTCCTGTTGGCTGTGTGAAACCATGTGAAGGAGAACAAATGGTGGTGATAAAAGACAGTATATGTCAGTACTGATCGTGTTGAAACACAGGACTTAGTCATATGTCTCCTACCACAGCCAATATTGTCATTATCACAACAGTTAAGAAGGAGGGATGGCTTGTCATAGATACATCTACTTGACTGAGATCTGCATAGTTGTAATTCTCCAAATCAGCTAAGGGAGGGGAAAAAGATTGAGCTAAAATCCTCAGCTAACTTCTTTGTTAACTTGCTCTTTTTCAGTAGATGACTTCTTTTTTGACAAATAAGTGTCAAATTGTCTTGTAAAATCTTTACTTCAGACAGCTTGTGAAACCTCGCAAAGTTTGTTACTTGATGGGCTTTTTCTGTGTGCTGTCAGACTTGTGGGCTTTGATGGAAAGTGACTGAGCAGCTCTGTCAGAAATGCATCAAGCGTTGATGTTCCATATCTCTCTGTTTTACTGGATTTGGTTATGTTTCCTGCTGTAAAAAATCCCATTAATTTCTTCTTTTTCAGTTGAAGCATTTGCACTCTAGATAGTAGGCCTGGTAGGTTTCTTGTAGGTTTGTCACACACTTAAAACTTCCTAAACTGTATAATTCTAAAACTTGTCAAGAGTAGGCCAAAGGGGGGATGGGAGAAAGCTGTTGGCAAGAGTATACTTAATGTGACAACAAGGTTTTAATAATTTGTTTTATTTAGTTTGATTAGTGTGTTTTTGTATAAAGTACAAAATGTAGAAAAGAGATGTATTTCTTTAAAATAATGAGCCACTTAACATATCTTGTTTTTGTGTTAATATTTCTGGAAGGCCATTAGGATTTCCAAAAGCTTGAAATCATCTTTGTCCCCTTCATAGGTTGTTGGTTTGGGATTTTTTCCTAGTACATCTATGCATTGTATTTTCTATTATTATACAGTAGAAGTACATAAGTAATTTTGAAGCAAGTAGACATCTGTTTGCTTTTCAAATTTACACTTTTACAATCTTTTTCAGGTATACCCCAATTATAATCTTTAATGGTCATTTGTAAAGTAACATTTTTAACCAAAGTGTTAACGATTAGTTTAGGAAGCAGGTGTGGTTGTTAGGTTGTGTGCATGAGAAATCATGGGATTAGAGTTTGATGTTTCTAGTCTGTTGTAGGCTATACTCAGACTAGTGCTTCGCATGGTTTAGGGAAGAATTTCTGCCTGTGAGTGCAGTTAACAAATGTGATCTCCCTGTTATGTCATGTTCCGACCTCACAAATACATACTTAAATGTTTTTATCAGTCTGCTGCTACTTCACAGTTGCATTGCACCATCCTTATGTGCTTAAAAAACAGCAAAAAATAACCAGGAAAAGATGATGGTGATGATATAATGAGATACAGACTCTTCCCATGATTTTAGTGCAGAATGAACAAGTCACAGGCTGAAAGTTGGGGAATAAATATCTTGGATCTGTTCAGGCACATTTTGCTTTTTACATAGGAAGAACTGACAAATATCTTGGGCTTGATCCTGCCCTCTCTTGTATCTTCTTCACCGATATCATTGGGCCTACTAGGATTTAGAGGATTTAGTAAGTAAATCTTCCCAGATCTCTAGATAGTGTAAAACCGATCATTATCATTAAAATGTCTTGTGATGAACTGTGCAAAAGAATGATTGAATTGATGCCTCATGAGAAGCAATTAGCATTTAAAAAAGAAGAATCCCAGTGTTCTATGGGTGTGGTGCTAAGATTTTTAAAGGGAGGGTTGATGAAACAATTTCATCAGCAGTTGGTTAAGAAAGCTTTGTTTGAGAGAACTGCAGTAGTAAGAGTTGAAAAGCATTTAACTTGGAACTAGTTTTGTTCATTTTTTGTAAGTAACTTCTGAAATTTAGCAGCTGCTTCATCTTAAGCTCACAGAAGAGTTACTCAGAGAATGAATTGACTAAATCACTTAATTTTTAAGTCTGCTAAATCAAATGAGCAAGAAATTTTGATTTTTTTTTTGTGGATGACTAATTTTATTATTTTCCTATAGAAGATTAATTCTCAATGGTTTATGAACCACCAGAGGATATGCATATTTGTATGAAATTTACAGTAGCAGCATGGTATTGAAAGTTTTATGTGCCCGGCTGAGGTGTGCGTGTGTGTGTGTGGGATGCTCGGCTTCCTGCCGCAGACACTTGCAGTTCGGCCTGCACCAGGTGTCCTGCTGATAGCATCCTTCTGTGTAGGCTGGCGCTGTTTGAGGCATAGCGGCTGTAGCAGTGCTTCTGTCTGCGCACCATGTCTGTTGTGCTGGTGTAGCTGTGTGTGCAGCTGTTTTGAACTGAATTGAGGAACCAAGGGGGTTGAGAAATAACCTTTCTGTTTGCTTGTCTTCGGGGTTATACGTAATGTAATACAGCGAGCTATGCAAATATGTGAGTTCATGGGCTGGGGAAGGGTGGGATTTTTTAATTCAGTGTAAGGAGCAGTGCAGCTGAAGTCAGACTGTACCCTGAGTTTCGTGCAGTTCATTTTACTTGAGCAATGATATTTTTCAATCTGATATTTGAATGTTAGAAAATTGCCATGGAAGGCTGCGTTTGGGATGAAGAATGTTATTGCAAACTTATTGTTGATTTGCTTTTGAATAAAAACAATTAAAAGACATGCAAAACAGCTGAAAGTGGATTACTCAAGCCACTCTCAAATGCAGTGGATGTGTTGCATTGCTGTGCAGGTAACAAATACAGCAGAAGTTCCTGCTTGGATTTGGAAGTCTCTAATCGGGTTAGGTGCTTATCTGCCATTAACAAAAATGGGAGTTAGCTGCCTAACCTGCCTAAAGATCTTTTACAAAATCCTCCTGGTACTTACATGCTTCTTTATCTGCCTAGAAGTGCTAGAGAAATTGTTCCCTTTTCCTTAAACTTGATAGGCTGGAATGAGATCTGTATCTTACGTTTTACAAGTTTGAAGGAGGAAAAGGAACTTCTCCACTTACAGCTGATTTTCTGAACTTTAAATGAATCTTCAGAAAATTGAGAAACTTTTTTTCCTATACTTGTTTATTACACTTGAAAACCAATTAAAGGTAAAAATCTTTTAATGTATTTTCATTTTGAAATGTATGTTTCGCGTTCTTAAACATTTCAGTACTGTAAATTCAGAGGCAGATCTTGGAATTCTGACCTGAATATTCACAGTATGAATTTGGTTTGAATTGACTTTTGATTGACTAACCACATAGAACTTGCAGGGATATGTGACTCGATGGCTGGGAAAGTTACCGTCACAGCTGTGTATCCTGTCAGCCGCCCACTGGCTGCAAAGGCAGCATCTCGTGGAAGTCAAATTGAAAACCAGTGTCTGCTTACTTTTAACCCAAAAGCAGAAGGGTCATCAGGGACAGTAACCTCATCAGACACACCAAGGTATAGTGTCCTTGCTTTTGAAACATAGTTTTTAGTAGCATGGCCTATGTCTGACAGTCTAACATGGGCAGGAAGACAAAGCAGAGGTAGAACTTCAGTGACTTGAAGTATGATGCTTAAAGGATGGTTTTGTCAGTTGAATACATAGTGAATGCTCTCTATGCAGTCATAAAGGTGGTTGGAATATGGTTATGACAGTAGTAATTACTGGTTTTAAGATAAAGCTGGAAGAGATTGCCGTGAGGAGATGAATTGTCTTGTTTGTGTAAATTACAGTTATCTGCATCTTGAGTAGGTATACTAAATCACCCTTTTTGTTTCAAATACAGTGTAAAAGTAAGAAGTAAGACGGTGCCTCTCCAGCAGACTTTATCTTTTAAAATGTCTACTGCAAGCCTGACTGATGCTTTCACCGTATTACCCATTCTTCATTCTTAATTACCAGAACTAGCATTGATCCACATGCTAAACATCTGGGAAGAAGGTAGTTCATTATCTGCTTCTGTAGCTTTCTGGTAGTTATGGGAAGGTAACACAGAAGGAGACCACACTAGGAGTATCGGAAATGGGTGGGTCATGCTAGTTCCGTAGCTAACCAACTGACTTGATTACAAAAAGCCTTAGAGAAATTCAAACCCCAGGGTGTGTCTTCTTACGGTTGAGGTTGCCTAAAGGCTAGCTGCTTCTGGTGGACCACTGTTGGTGCTTGTCTGGACCTGGCTGTAGGACCTCTGTGGATGAAGGTGGGAACAAGATCAGTAGTGTCAGGCTGCAGCAGCAATGCGCTGGTACATGAAAGCTTAAGCTGATTGAAAATGGGATCTGCTGTGGTCTTGGCTTTGTGAGTCTTCCCTCTCCTGCACTGTTACTGGTGTTTGTGCAGCACAGAGGCAAGCAAATCTAGTGACGGGAGCAAGCTAAAAACTAATTGCTGCATTAAGTGCTGGGTGCTTTATCATCCTCTTTAGCTCCCTGAACTGACTTGCCACAGTCAATTCAGTGCAAAGGTGGGACGGGACTGTACAGGGAAGGAGTAAATTACAAGAATGTGTCAGCCATGACTGAAACTGTTTTAAACTGCCCTGGAACTATACCCCCCGACTTGTAATCGATGGGATGAATGACAATTCATTTTCTTTTTTCATATTTCTCTGCTGCCGCTCAGTTAAACCTCTTCTCTTGATTCTTTATAATTTACTATTCATTCAAACTGAAGCCTTCTCAAAGGTATGTAAAAGCTGAAGTTCATAAATCAGAAGCTGGCAGCTCTTGAGTTATTCCTAACAAATTGAACAATGTCATAATTCTAAAGCTTGAGCTGGCCTTGGAATGACATGTGATTTTTTTTTTTTTTTTTTT